>Ga0247727_10001891_pt1 | contig 48604 bp, 36 predicted proteins | sample WisWelCaveWW1625_FD_202498 | JGI IMG/M metagenome (GOLD analysis project Ga0247727, IMG submission 202498) | Biofilm microbial communities from Wishing Well Cave, Virginia, United States - WW16-25 | ecosystem: Environmental > Aquatic > Deep subsurface > Groundwater > Cave microbial mat | place...
GGTGGAGGTGGCGGGGTTGAAGCTGTAGGCATTCCCGCTAAACGCGCCTACGCTCTGAGCAGCCACCGGTGACGACCACATGTTGAATTTAAGCACATTGCTGATGCCGGTTCGTGAGAGGGTGAACGTGGAGCCAGGCTGCGCGGTGTAAGTAGTGCCGAAGTCCTGCCAAAATATTCCATTACCCGTAATAATTATATCCCCGGAATTGTCAGCATCGCCATAGATATTGAGTCCTCCATCCAACTGGATGGTGAGCGTGGCGCCAGCATCAATGGTCAGGTTGTTGCATTCAACCGGAGATGCGGGTGCACTCTGAATCACCGGGTCGTTGGGCATGCCGGACGGAATGGTTACATCTTCAGAATAATCCGGAGCAAGAGGTCCGGGAGTCCAGTTAGCATCATTCTCCCAGTCGCTATCTGCGCTGCCATCCCATGTTTGCTGAGCATTTGAATTCAGCGGGAGAAGAGGCAGAATCGCCATGAGAACAGCCATTTTGAAAATTTTCATAGCGGGAAAAATTTTGGGTTGAGAAAAACTTTCGGAAATATAGGGATTTTCATTCTAAATCCGCTTTTCATTCTCCGCAAGGGTATGCGACCAAAATCCAAGTTGCTGAATTCTCTCCACTGATAGGGCAGACGATGGTTGGTTGTATGACTTGCTGGGTCGGGAAATATTTCATCAACGCAGCGACAAATTAAGTATTCAGTTAGAGCCGGGTATGTACATGGGTACTAAAGGGAGGGTAAACACTCCGCCATCCCTACCTTTCTGTGCCTGCGGAAAACGTTGACTTCTTAAATTAAATTGAGATTAAAAAGAAATAACCGCAACGAAGAGTTGTGAGAATAAATGCATACCTGAATACGTTCCATTCAGTATCTTTGCTTACTCTCAAAAACTCGTTTATGAAAGTGACATTTCTTTCCGCTTTCTTTTTATTTCAAAGCATCTTTTTTCTTTCAGCGCAAAGCGACAAGTGCTACACCGACCATGCGGTGGACCGGCTTCGCGCAAATAATCCCGCTTACAATGCAGCGATGGACGCCTGGAGAAATGCGATTCAGCAAATCGCGCTGCAAACCCCGCCCGCTAATGGCAGCAGGGGGCAGGTGTATGTGATTCCGATTGTGTTCCATGTGATTCTTCCCTCGCAGGCGCTGCTCAATTCCGTCACTGACCTTGAAATACAGCAGCAGGTGGCTACGCTGAATGAAGACTTCAGAAAACAAAATGCCGATATCAGTACCGTTCGGGCCATCTTCACTTCGCTTGCTTCCGATATCGAAGTTGAGTTTTGCCTCGCCACGCGCGACCCCAGTGGTAATGCTGCCAACGGCATTACCCGAACTATCACTGCGCAGGCAGACTGGGACCCGAGTACCGAAAGCGATGACATGAAAGATGACGCCACCGGTGGGCACGATGCGTGGAACCCGCTGAAATATGTGAACGTCTGGATTGTTGACATTGCCGGCTCGCAATTCGGTGGGACAGCAGGTTATGCCTATATCGGTTCAAATGGAATTCATGGCGACCCGGTTGACGGCATTGTGCTGGATTTTACTTTGGGGTTCGGTCCAAACAACCGATCGCTGTCGCATGAAATGGGGCACTACTTCGGATTGTACCACATCTGGGGGGTAAGCGGTGGATGCAGCGATGATGACGGCATCAGCGATACGCCCGAAAGCAGCACTGCCAACTTTAATTGCGACTTCAACACGAACAGTTGCAACACCGGGGCTGGCGACCAACCCGATATGGTGGAAAATTATATGGACTATTCCGACTGCCCCGTGATGTTCTCTGCCGGACAGAAAACAGTGATGAGAACCATACTTACGGGTGTGCGCGGTTCGCTGATCACCAACAACCTCGGCTGCCAGTCGGTGAATTCTCCCCCGGTGGCAAATTTCAGCGCATCTGTTACTGCTGTTTGTACGGGTGGCACGGTTTCTTTCACGGATATTTCATCCAACTTGCCCACCTCGTGGTCATGGACATTTACCGGAGGAACTCCATCCTCTTCCACGCAGCAAAACCCAACTGTTACTTACAGCACGGCAGGGACATACACCGTAACTCTTACCGCTACCAACAGCTTTGGCTCGGATGGGGAAACGAAAACAGCATACATCACGGTGGGTACCGGAGGCACGCAAACAATTTTTTCAGAAGACTTCGAAGGGAGTTTCCCGGGAAGCTGGACGTTCTCAAACCCTGACAACGCCTTAACATGGGAAGTGGTGACTATTGCAGGCAGCCTGCCGGGAAGCAAAGCCGCCCGCGTTAATATTTTTAATTACAACGCCCGGGGGCAACGTGACGGGTTGATTTCTCCGATTATTGATTTGTCGGGCAATACTCAAATCATCCTGACATTTAACTACGCGCACCGGAGGTATTCGCAGAACGAGCATGACTCACTCATTGTTCGTGTTTCCACCAATGGCGGCAGCACATGGCCCTACAAAGTTTATGCAAACGCAGAAGATAATAATGCAGGAGCCGTTTTCGCCACAGGCGGGCTTCTTGCAAGCAATTTTGTTCCTGCAACAAGCGGGGAGTGGTGTGCGGCAAGCGCAACAGGCGTCACCTGTCCGGTGATTGACCTTGCGGCTTTCAGCGGACAAGCTAACTTCCGCCTGAAATTTGAAGTTTACAATGATTACGGAAATAATATTTACGTGGACAACATCGTGCTCACCGGTGTGTGCAGCGGAGCGACAGGGCAGGCGCCTGCCGCCAACTTCACGGCAAATCAAACCACGGGCTGTGGTTCAGTTACCGCAAGTTTTAGCGACCAGTCAACTAATACCCCTTCGTCATGGAGCTGGCAATTTACGGGCGGAACTCCTGCCACTTCCACACAGCAGAATCCCACGGTCACTTATTCAACTGCCGGCACCTATAGTGTGACGCTCACCGCTGCCAACGCGAACGGCAATAATTCAAAAACAGTGAACGGCTACATCACGGTTTATAGCATTCCCACCGCCAACGCGTCAGCCACGAACGCGAGCTGTGCCGGAGCGGCAAGCGGCACCGTCAACCTCACTGTTTCAGGCGGAACTTCCCCGTACAACTATAACTGGTCAAACGGAAACACCACGCAGGATTTGACAGCCGTGAGCGCGGGCAATTATTCAGTGACCGTCACTGACGCCAACAGTTGCACCAAAACGGCAGCAGCCACAGTGAGCCAGCCTTCAGCATTAGCCACTTCAGCGACAACCACCGGAATTCCATGCGGTGGCGGCAGCGGCTCCGTTGATTTGACGGTTTCAGGCGGAACTTCACCTTACACCTACAACTGGTCAAACGGAAGCGTTTCGCAGGACTTGACAGCGGTGAATGCAGGTAATTATTCGGTGACCGTTACGGATGCCGGCAGTTGCACCAAAACGGAATCGGCAACGGTGAGCCAGTCTTCCAATATATCGGCAACGGCATCCATCACGGATGCTTCATGTTCAGGGGCAAACAATGGTTCCATTGACATGAGCGTGTCCGGAGGGACAGCGCCATTCACTTATCTATGGTCGAATGGAGCTATCACGCAGGATGCTGCGAACTTGGTTGCCGGAAACTATTTGGTGACCATCACCGATCAGAACGGATGCGTGAAATCGGAATTTTTTACGGTTGAGGAGGATGCGGCAATAACATTAAACGCAACGATTAGACCCGATTCCACCGGGGCGGCAACCGGAAGCATCTCCGTGAAGCCCCTCAACGGAACGGAGCCTTACACCTTCCAGTGGAGCACCGGCTCGAATTCCGAAGAAATAACGGGGCTGAGCGCGGGCAGTTATTCGCTGACAGTGACCGATGCTGCGGGCTGTGCGGCAACTGGAACTTACACCGTTACCATTGACACTTCACACGTTTCTGTACCGCAGGTTCCGGATGCAGGATTTTTATACCGGGTATTTCCAAATCCAACGGGAGGTGTTTTGAATGTTTCCATTAAGGCGAATGGTGAAGAAGCATTTCGGTTGATTCTTTACAATTCCATCGGGCAGCAATTATTGCAGAGAAAATTTGAGCGCTCACCGGAGGTCAATACTTCTTTTGACATGAGTGGATTCGAGCCTGGAATTTATTTCGTGAGGATGGAATCTGGCGGAAAGGCTGCGGTAAGCAGGGTAGTGGTGGTGAAGGAATGATGGTTACAAGTGAATTTTCCTTAACTTCTTGAACTCGCACTACCCACTACATGCAGACTACTGACTACTTTCTTCAATGACCGACCTCCTTCAAACCTGGGAAATCCATAACAGAATCAACCTCTATTTGCTGGATGGAATGGAAGAACAGCATTTGCAGGATGCGCTCACTTCGAAAGGAAGAAGTGCCGGTGAGCAATTCGCGCACATTCACAACGTAAGGCTGATGTGGCTGCAAGCATCTGCGCCTGAATTGATGAAGGGATTGGATAAATTAGAAAAGGAAAATCTTTCTAAAAAACTGCTTTCCGATTCACTGAAGAAAAGCGCTGACGCGATAAAAGCGCTGCTGGAAAAGAGTTTTAAAGAAGGAAAAATAAAAAACTTCAAGCCTCATCCCACGGCATTTCTTGGATACCTCATCTCGCACGAATCGCATCACCGCGGGCAGATTATTCTTGCGCTGAAGCAATCCGGACATCCCCTTGATAAGAAAATCCAGTATGGAATATGGGAGTGGGGGAGCAGGTAGCATATTCCGACTTGCGCCCAATGTCATTAAGTTAAGAAAACCTGAATAATGAATAACGAACAAGGAACGCAAAATGATGAAGTAAATCAAGCACTTCTAAATTCATTATTCCTTGTTCGATATTTCCCTGCCCGTCCGGCAGGCGGGGATATTTTCTAAAACAACCCTTAAGGGCATCTCTAAAAACCTGCTTTTTTTATCGCCTCACCCTGCCCTCTCCGAGAGGAGAGGGTGCATGTGGTAGAGGTTTTTAGAGATGCCCTTAACTTAATGACATTGGCTTGCGCCCGAGCCTTTCAACGCGTCCTGCCTGGCTCCCAGCGGATTTCTTCGGCTTTCAGGTTTTTGCCCGTCCAGCGCGCCAGCACGAAGAGGTAATCGGAAAGGCGGTTGAGATAAGTGATGATGAGCGGCTCCATCTTTTCTTTCAGGCTGAGCGCCACTGCCAGCCTTTCTGCCCGCCTGGACACGCAGCGCGCGATGTGAATGTTGGAGACAAACGGATGCCCACCGGGAAGGATGAAAACCGTCAGCGGCTGCAGAGATTGTTCCATCCTGTCAATTTCTTTTTCAAGCAGCATCACGTCATCTTCCAGCAGGTCGGGCTTTTTTAGCTTGGGCTTTTTCGGGTCGGCAGCCAGCGCGGCACCGATGGTGAACAGGCGGTCTTGAATCTTTTTCAAAATATCGCGCGTGTGCGTGTTGCTGGCGTTGTCGCGCACCAATCCGAGCCACGAATTCAATTCATCCACGGTACCGTAACTCTCGATTCGCAGGTTGTTTTTTGAAACGCGGCTTCCCCCGAAGAGCGAAGTCTTGCCCGCATCGCCTGTTTTGGTGTAGATTTTCATTGAATAAGAGAAGCCTCAAGCTACAAGCTTCAAGCCGCTGCAAGTTTAAGTAACAGGAAGGGAAGCCGCAAGCTTTGGGAGTGAAAGTTCACGTAATAACTTAATTTGATAAGCTGCCGCAGCGGGAGGCTTGAAGACAGCATTGTTATCAGCTTGATGCTTGCAGCTTGTGGCTTGCAGCGGCATCATTCACCTTGTCTAAATCAACCAGCCCGTCTCGCAGGCGGATGATTCGCCTGGCATGGCGCGCGATATCTTCTTCATGCGTCACCAATATAACCGTGTTTCCACGGCTTTGAATTTCATCGAAGATGGACATGATTTCAGCCGAGGTTTTACTGTCGAGATTTCCCGTAGGCTCGTCAGCCAGGATGATGGAAGGGTGATTTATCAGCGCGCGCGCAATCGCCACCCGCTGGCGCTGCCCTCCTGAAAGCTCGTTGGGCTTATGCTTCACCCTGTCTGCCAAACCTACGCTGTCCAGCACTTCCATGGCGCGCTTGTCTCTTTCTTTCCTGCCGATGCCTGCATACACCAAAGGCAAAATACAATTCTCGAAAGCCGTCAGGCGCGGCAGCAGGTTGAATGTCTGAAAAACAAAACCGATTTCCTTGTTCCTTATTTCAGCGAGCTGGTTGTCGTCAAGGGTGCTCACATTTTTGCCGTTCAGGATGTAGTCTCCGCTGGAAGGAGTGTCTAGGCATCCGATAATGTTCATCAGCGTGGATTTGCCGGAGCCGGAGGGTCCCATCAGCGCAACGTATTCATTCTTTTGAATCACCAGTGAAATGTTGTTCAGCGCGGGAATCACCACCCGCCCCAGCACATAATTCTTAGTGATTTTTTTAAGAGTGATGATTTCAGGCATGGCGCTTATAGTTTCCAATACATATTCGTGGCACGATTCGAATCGTGCCACGAATTACTCGAATTACTTACTTTTTAATCACCTTCGGCACCTTGATGTGGCTGCCGTCATGCAGCGGAGCATTTTTCAACGCGTCATCTTGGGTGATTTCGGTTTTCACAATATCTTTCCGCAAATGATTTTCTCCTTCTGAAATATGAATCAAAGGTTCGACTCCGGCAGTATCCACCTCCTGAAGCTTTTCGAAGAAAGAAATAATTTCTTTCAGGTCGCGCATGATTTCTTCGCGGGAAGATTCATCAAATTCGAGCTTAGCGAGGTCTGCAAGCTTGTCAATTATTTGAGGGGTGATTTGCATAGGTGATTTTTCATGGTTGGTCATACGGAGCTTTGAGAGGGAGAAACTCTTGCCTTTATTAAGTTCAGAGATTCTTCCCCCGCAATGCGGGGCAATCCCGCTCTGCGGGACAGAATGACGGTGAAAGAGACGCGTTGCTAAAATAGGAATTTTTGTACTTTCGCTCCTTATGGAAATAGTAGTGAGCGGAGTGCGCCCTACGGGGCATTTGCATCTTGGAAATTATTTCGGAGCCATCAGGAATTTTGTGAAGATGCAGGAGCGGTACGACTGCTTTTTTTTTGTGGCTGATTATCATTCGCTCACCACGCAGCCCAAGCCCGCTGATTTGCATGCGAACGTGAAGGAAGTGCTGGCAACCTATCTTGCCTGCGGATTGAATCCCGAAAAAACGGTGCTGTACGTTCAAAGCGATGTTCCCGAGATTGCCGAATTGTTTCTGCTGCTGTGCATGATTGCCTACAAGGGCGAGTTGGAGCGCGCAACCACTTACAAAGACAAAGTCGCCAGGCAGCAGGATAACATTAATGCTGGGTTGCTCACTTACCCGGTGCTGATGGCGGCTGATGTGATTATTCATAAAGCCGTGAAAGTGCCGGTGGGGAAAGACCAGGAGCAGCACCTGGAGATGGCGCGTAATTTTTCGAATCGTTTCAACAATCTGTATGGAGTGAATTGTTTCCCGGAGCCTTACGGATTCAGCTTTGAAGACAAGCTGGTGAAAATTCCCGGATTGGATGGAACGGGCAAGATGGGAAAATCAGAGGGAGAGCAAAATGCAATTTACCTTACGGATGAGCCGGAAGTGATCAGGAAAAAAGTGATGCGCGCGGTGACCGACACGGGACCCACGGAAAAAAATCAGCCGGTGAGCGAGCCGGTGCAGAATCTTTTCGCCATCATGAAAGCCGTTTCATCACCCGATGTGATTGCCAATTTCGAAAAGCAATATGCCGGCTGCACAATTCGCTACGGTGATTTGAAAAAGAAACTCGCGGAAGATATTGTTACTTTTACCGCCCCGATACGCGAAAGCATTCAATCGCTGATGGCTGACGAGTTGCGTTTGAGTCGGATTGTGAAAAGCGGTGCGGAAAAAGCAAGAGCCAGCGCTGGGAAAACAATAAAAGAAGTGAAGGAAATTATTGGTATCAGAAGTTTTTAAATTTGAGTCATGCCGAAAAAGTCAACAAAGAAACCAACAAAGAAAGCATCAAAGAAACCGGTAAGGAAACCAGCGGCAAAGCCAAAAGGGAAATCGCGCGCAAAGGCAATTGTGAAATCAAAGGCAAAGCCGCGGGCAAAAACATCAGTGAAGCGTTCGCAGCCGGCAAAGCCTTCAGTAAAACCGCTGGATAATTCAAACCTCAGGCATATCGCGGTTGCCGGAAACATCGGCTCCGGGAAAACAACGCTTACCGAAAAGCTGGCGCAAAACTTCAAGTGGGAAGCGCATTATGAAGATGTGGAGAACAATCCCTACCTGAATGATTTTTATGAAGACATGCCGCGCTGGTCGTTCAACCTGCAGATTTATTTTCTGAACAACCGCTTCAAGCAGCTCATCAATATTCAGAAAGGAAACAAGACGGTGATTCAGGATAGAACCATCTACGAAGATGCGCACATCTTTGCTCCCAACCTTCATTCGATGGGGCTGATGTCCACCCGCGATTTCGAGAATTACCTCAGCCTGTTCAAAACCATCAACTCGCTCATCAAGCCGCCCGACCTGCTCATTTATCTTAAGGCATCCATCCCGACTTTGGTGAATCAGATTCAAAAGCGCGGCAGGGAGTATGAAGAAAACCTGCGCCTCGATTACATCCGCAGGCTCAATGATTATTATGAAGAATGGATTGGCAGGTACAAGGAGGGCAGGCTGCTCATCATTGACGTTGACTCCTGCAATTTTGCCGAAGAAAGAAAAAACATGGGGGAAGTAGTGAACAAAGTGCGCGCTGAGCTTTACGGATTATTCTGAAATTACCGCTTTCGCTGTTTTCTTTTTCCAAGCTCCAAGCTGACATGAATTCTCAACGCCAGGGAAAAGATTTATTACAGGCTTTTTACGGTATCGCATCACTGTTCCTGATGTACATCGGATTTGTGATTGCAAAGCATTGGTTCGGCACTTTTTATACGGCAGGATGGGAGCAGTATAAGAATTGGTATCCCAATTTTCATTTCCTTGTTTTTCCTGTTGTAAAAGTTTTACCGTTTGCCATTTTTGGCATTTTAATCTTTCTGCTGCGAAAAAAATTGGTGAGTTTTCTGCAGTTGATTATTCTGATTCCGGCAGCGCTGTTCACTGCGGGAGGGTTGATTAAGAAAACTGTTTTAAAATATCTTCCCGGTTTTTTGATTTTGACGGTTACGCTCGCAATTGTTCTTCCAATTGTTGAATATTTCCTGCTAAAAAAAGGATTCAAACCGGGCTATCGCTTATACTCTATTTATTTCCACCCGGTTGACTCGCTTTACAACATTGAGGGCTTTTATGCCGACAGCAACGGGGTTTTCTGCATTTCGCAGCCGGCCCGTGAGTTTATTCGCTGCGAGTTGGCAGAAAAAAACTTCCCCCATGAGCTGACTCCGTACGCGAAAAATGAGTCGCCTGAGGTTTATTCCTTGCCGGAAGATTTCCTGAAGTTGCGCGACTCCAATTACCACAGTGCGTTCAAATCATTTCTCGCGGAGATTAATTCATCAAATGATTCGTCTGAGCATGATTTTTTTGAAGCGGTAAAGCAGTATGTTGCCTGCCCGATAAACTCTAACGGATTCAAAAGCATCGAATTCAAAAAATACAATTCAAAAAGAAAAATCATTTTGCTGCTGGGCGACTCTTTCACCTGGGGACATTCCACCGCCAATAAGACCAATTGCTTTGCCGACCTGCTGCTTGCGAAGGGGTACATCGTTTACAACACTGGCGTTAGCGGCACCGATCCCGCGCAGTATCTGCAATTGGTAAAAGTTTTGGTTCCGCGTTTGGCGCCTGACTACGTAATCGTGAATTTCTACATGGGAAACGACATCCAATACTTCAACCGCGAGCCGGTTCCGTTTATGCCTGTTTTATATTGCACGAATGCGGGCAACCTGGTGTCTTGTCCTGAAGGCGTTTACCTCCACAGCGTGGAAGAGGCTTATGATTATACACTTTCCGTTTTCACCCTTCCCGTTGAAAACAATTTTTTTAACAAGCTCTGCTCAAAGACCGCTTTTGGAACCTTGACCTGGAGGGCGTTCGCAAAAATCGGTTTGGCGGACGTAACGTTGCCGCGTTTTATGGAGTACACCAAAAAGGTTAAGCAAGCCGCCACTGCTCAGCCTTACTCTGATAAAAAGCTCATGGAGATTCTCGAAATCACCCGGCAACATGGCGGAAAATTTTTGCTGCTCGCCATACCCTCGCTGGAAGGTCAAAAATTCGTTTTTCCCTCAAATCACAAAGGGCTTTTTGAAGGGCTGGAATATTTTGTTCCCCCGGTAAAGAAAGAACATTATAATTCTTATGACCGGCATTTCAATGACGCAGGCAGCGGTGTATATGCAGAGTTTATTGACAGCCTGATAAGGGCTGACTAAAAAAAACCATGTCAAAATATTTTTCAAGGTTCCTGCTTTCGCTCATTACACTGGTCATAGCACTTTCAATCGCTGAGTGCGTCCTGAGGATGAAGGGTGTGCAGCCCGGCTTCAAGACTTCGGTGAAATTTTTCAAGCGCGTTGACCCGCTCTATATCCTTGAAGGTTTCCACGCTGACAGCAACGGTGTTTTCAGCGTCTCCCGGGAAGCCCGGCAGGTTATCTGCAATGTGCTGCAAACAAAACAGATGAAGGAGGTCTCGATTAACCGGCAACAATGCGCTGACGTCTATTCGCTTGCAAATGATTTTATAAAGATTCGCAGTGAGAGCTATCGCAGCGATTTTAAATCCATTCTTGAAAAAATCAATTCTGAGGAGGATGCTGCCGACAAGGAATTTTCTGATGCAGTTAAAGAGTATATCAACTGCCCAATCAATTCAAACGGCTTCAAGAGCATTGAATTTAAAAAATACAAAGGGAAAAGAAAGAGCATCCTTCTTTTGGGAGACTCGTTTACCTGGGGTCACTCTGCCAGCAATATAACTAACGGCTTTGCCGACCTTCTTTTAGCGAAAGGATATATCGTTTATAACACAGGCATCAGTGGAGCCGATCCTCCGCAATATCTGCGGTTGTCACAACTGCTCATTCCGCAATTGAAGCCTGATTACGTGGTGGTCAATTTTTACATGGGCAACGACATTCAGTATTTTGAAAGAAAACCCAAACCTTTCATGCCGCTGATGTATATCACTAACGCTGGGAATTTGTTCGCGTGCCCTGAAGGCGTTTATTTCGAAAGCGCTCAAGAGGCATACGATTTTTCACTTGCAGAGCTGACTATCCCTGCGGAAGGGGCATTCAACAACGTTTGTTCGAAAACCGCGATTGCTACTTTGCTTTGGCGCTCTTTGCAAAAAGATGATTTGCCGCCAGCCATTCTGCTGCCTCGGTATGCCGGCTACCTGAAAAAAGTGAAGCAGGCTGCTACAGAAACGCCTTATTCCGATATTGAAATCGAGCAAATAAAAGAAACTGCTGAACAATACGAAGGTGATTTTTTGTTAATAGCCATTCCCCAGTTGAAAGAGGGAAAGTTTGTTTTTCCCGACAGCGACCCGAGGTTGTTTAAAAGGTTGGAATATTTTGTTCCTCCAGTGGAACTGAAGCATTACCATCAATTCACTGACGGGCATTACAACGACCTCGGTCATGCCATGCACGCTGAATTTATTGAAACCGTCTTAAAATAATGTGCAACCGCTGCGCCTTCTGCGAGCGGGTTTGAACAGCTTGCTTTATCAACACCTTGCGAAGCAATTTTCCAATGCCACCTCTGGCGAGTCACACCTTTTTACCTATTTTTGCCCACGTTTTAAAACTGCATGATCAAGCTGACTATTGACAATATTCCCGTTGAAGTAGAACCCGGCACTACCATTCTCAATGCGGCAAGAAAAATCGGTGGCAAGAATGTTCCACCTGCAATGTGTTATTACACCAGTTTAGAGGGCAGCGGAGGAAAGTGCAGGGTGTGTCTTGTGAAGGTCGCGCAGTCATCTGCCAAAGACCCGCGCCCGATGCCGAAGTTGGTTGCGTCCTGCATGACTCAAGTGCAAGATGGCATGGTAGTTCAGAATATTACTTCGCCTGAAGTTTTGGAAGCAAGAAAGGGTGTTGTTGAATTACTCTTAATTAATCATCCGCTCGATTGCCCGATTTGCGACCAGGCGGGAGAATGTGATTTGCAGGATTTGGCTTTTGCGCACGGCACCGCCAAGACGCGCTACGAAGAAGACAGGCGCACCTTTGATGAAGTTGATTTAGGCGATAACATCAAGCTGCACATGACCCGCTGCATTCTTTGCTATCGCTGCACTCAGGTTGCAGACCAATTAACCGACCATCGTGTTCATGGCATTCTGAATAGAAGTGATGCGTCTGAAATAGCAACGTACATTAAGAGTTCGATTGACAATGATTTCTCCGGAAACATGATTGACGTATGCCCGGTGGGAGCATTGACCGATAAAAAATTCCGCTTCCAGGACCGGGTGTGGTTCATCAATCCCTTTGATGCGCATCGCGATTGCCCGAAATGCTCAGGCAAAGTGGTGTTGTGGATGCACGGAAAGGAAGTGCGCAGGGTGACGGGAAGAAAAGATGAGTATGGTGAAGTGAAAGAATTCATCTGCAATGATTGCAGGTTTGAAAAATTGGATTCGCAAGATTGGACAATAGAAGGACCTCGTAAAATCAAACGCAACTCGGTGATTTCGCAGAATCATTATGTTGATTTAAAAATTCCGAAGAGTTTGAAGCCGGAGGAGATAAAATAAGAAGACGTTAGATGTTAGACATTAGATGTTAGATGGAAGTCAGCCGTCTAAAATCTAAAGTCTAAAATCTAACTACTAACATCTCAAAAAGAAATGGAGTTCATCATCTACAAACTCATCGTAATCGCAGCCGTCTTCGGCATGACGATGACGATTGCGATGTATGCCACGCTTGCCGAGCGCAAGTTTTCCGCGTTCCTGCAAGACCGCATCGGTCCCAACCGGGCGGGTCCTTTTGGGTTGTTGCAGCCGCTGGCGGATGGCGTTAAGTTTTTCTTCAAAGAGGAATTCACTCCAGCGGGAGCGGACAAATGGTTATTCATCATCGCTCCCGGTATTGCAATGACCACTGCGCTCATGGTAGGAGCGGTCATTCCTTGGGGAGATACCATTACGATTGGCGGCACTCAATACCTTCTTCAGATAACTGACCTTGATATTGGATTGCTGTATGTCTTTGGTGTTGTGTCCCTTAGCGTTTATGGAATTATGATTGGCGGATGGGCTTCCAATAATAAATACTCGCTGCTTGGAGCATTGCGCGCATCATCGCAAATCATCAGCTATGAATTGGGAATGGGTTTGTCATTAATCGGCTTGCTGTTGATTTCGGAAACCCTCAGCCTGCGTGGAATTGTGGTTCAACAAGGTCAATCGTTTCTTGGCATCGAAGGATTTCATTGGAATGTTTTCTTCCAGCCTCTCGGTTTTTTGATTTTCACGGTATGCGCTTTTGCCGAAACCAACCGCGCTCCGTTTGATTTACCCGAATGTGAAGCTGAATTAGTAGCAGGCTATCACACGGAATATAGCAGCATGAAGTTGGGGCTTTTTCTTTTCGCTGAATACATTCACATGTTCACTTCATCAGCAATGATGGCAGTGCTGTTTTTTGGCGGATTCAATTTCCCATTTATGAACTCTCTTGGATTACCGGATAATGTTGTTACTATTTTCGGTCATCTTGCGATGATGGGCAAGACGCTGTTCTTCATGTTCGTATTCATCTGGGTTCGCTGGACATTGCCTCGCTTCCGCTATGACCAGTTGATGAAATTGGGCTGGCAGATTTTAATACCGCTGGCGTTATTCAATATTTTTGTGACGGGGATCATAATGCTAATCAAGGGATAAGTATGGTACCATTAACAAACAGGGCAAAGCAAGTCGTCAAGAAAGAAATGACCTTCATGGAGAAGATGTACATCCCTGCAATTTTGGGCGGGATGCGGATTACCTTCAGTCATTTCTTCAAGAAAAAGCGCACGATTCAATATCCGGAAGAAAAAAGAGAATTCAGCCCGGTATTCAGGGGAATGCATGTTTTGAAAAGAGATGAGCAGGGTAGGGAGCGCTGCACTTCTTGCGGGCTTTGTGCTGTTGCTTGTCCGGCAGAGGCAATTACGATGACGTCAGCCGAGCGCAAACCGGGTGAAGAAAATTTATACCGTGAAGAAAAATACGCTGCCACTTACGAAATCAACATGCTGCGATGCATCTTCTGCGGCTTGTGCGAGGAAGCGTGTCCCAAGCAGGCGATTTTCCTGACCGACAGAATTACTCCTTCCACCTACACGCGCGAGGACTTAATCTATGACAAAAGCATCCTCGTTGAGCCGGTTGATTCATCCAAGCGCATCCCCGTTGATAAGCGCATGAGTTCCTATGAGGTAAATCCTGATTTCGGAAAATGAGCCTGAATCAAATCGCATTTTTAGGATTAGCTGCCATGGCGCTGTTGGGCGCTGTCATGGTTGTTGCAACAAAGCGTCCGCTCTATTCAATATTATATCTCATCTTCACTTTCTTCTGTGTAGCCGCTCACTACGTTTTGCTGAATGCGCAGTTTCTCGCGGTAGTGCAGGTGATTGTTTATGCTGGCGCTATCATGGTGTTGTTTTTATTTGTGGTGATGTTGCTGAACCTGAATGAGGAGGCCGAGCCGCAGCAATCGGCTTTGCTGAAAGTTGCCGCAGCCATGTCGGGCGGAATGTTGCTGCTTCTGACCGTTGCAGGACTTGTCAAATCTGGAGTGTCTATCGAAAGCGGATATGCACAGGCAGCGATGTATCCAACCACCACTATCGGATATGTTGGCGATTTGGGAAAAGCATTATTTAACGAATACCTGATTCCGTTTGAAGTGGTATCAATCCTGTTTCTGTCAGCAATGGTGGGAGCTGTTGTATTAGGACGAAAAGATTGACTGCTGATTTTAAATGATTAAGCTGATTTGCATGATTAAAATAGATTTCAATAAAGATTCGCTGGTTAAAAAAACCGTCCATCGTCCATCATCCATCTAAAATCCGCAATGACCGAATCTGTCCTACAAACCATTCCGCTCGACTGGTACATCTACCTGAGCCTTGCGCTCTTTGCGATTGGCGTCACGGGCGTACTGCTGAAGCGCAACGCAATTGTGCTGCTGATGTGCATTGAAATCATGCTGAATGCCGTGAACCTTTTGTTCGTGGCATTTTCCGCTTACAGTGGCGACCCTGCGGGGCAGTTGTTCGTGTTTTTCGTGATGGTGGTGGCAGCGGCAGAAGTGGCGGTGGGCTTGGCGATTATCGTGATGATATACCGGAATTTTCAGACGGTGAATATCAATTTGCTGGATAAATTGAAATGGTAAATGTGAGATGTTAGACATTAGATGATAGATTTTAGATGTAAGAAAATGTAAGAAATCTAAAATCTAACTACTAAAATCTAACTACTAAAATCTAAAATCTTTAATGGTAAATCTTGCCTGGCTCGTTCCCATCCTTCCTTTAATCGGATTCCTCATTAACGGCATCCTTCGCGACAAACTTCCGAAGACTATGGCTGGAGTTATAGGGTGTGGAGTTGTGTTCGCAAGCTTTTTAATCTCCTGCGGAATCTTATTTGAACATCTCCCGAATCCGGCAAATTCAGTGGTCGTTCCGCTTTTTGATTGGATTACGGTAGGAAATTTCTCCACGCAATTCGCTTTCCAGGTTGATTCGCTTTCATTATTAATGATGCTCATCGTGACAGGCGTGGGTTTTTTGATTCACGTTTATTCGATGGGCTATATGCACGATGACGAAGGGCACAACAAATTCTTCGCCTATCTCAACCTCTTCATCTTCTTCATGCTGCTGCTCGTGATGGGCAGCAATTACCTGCTGATGTTTGTCGGATGGGAAGGCGTGGGATTGTGCTCCTATCTTCTGATTGGCTTTTGGTTTAAAAATCAAGATTACAATAATGCGGCTAAGAAGGCTTTTATTGTCAATCGCATTGGAGACTTGGGATTCCTGTTGGGGATGCTTCTCATTTTTAAAACGTTCGGCTCGCTGAATTATCATGAAGTGTTTGAAAAGGCGCTTTCATTTTCCGTCAGCGACCCGGTGATTGTCGCCATTACTTTGCTTCTATTTGTTGGCGCTGTCGGCAAAAGCGCGCAGATTCCGCTGTACACCTGGCTGCCCGATGCGATGGCGGGTCCCACGCCCGTGTCAGCGCTGATTCACGCGGCTACGATGGTGACGGCAGGGATTTACATGGTAGTGCGCTCCAATGTGCTTTACACCCTCGCGCCTTTTTCGCTTGAAGTGATTCTTGTCATCGGGATTGCGACTGCGCTTTTCGCAGCAACGATTGGCTTGTTTCAGAATGACATCAAAAAAGTGCTTGCCTACTCAACAGTCTCTCAATTGGGTTTCATGTTCGCGGCATTGGGAGTTGGCGCTTTCACGAGCGGCATGTTTCATTTGATGACGCACGCTTTCTTTAAAGCGCTGATGTTCCTTGGTGCGGGCAGCGTAATACATGCGATGGGTGGCGAGCAGGATTTGCGCAACATGGGTGGATTGAAAAAATGGATGCCGGTTACGTTCATTACGTTTTTGATTGGAACGCTTGCGATTTCTGGAATTCCTCCACTCTCAGGATTCTTTTCCAAAGATGAAATCCTGGCAAATGTTTTCGCACACAACCCGGTTGCATGGGGATTACTTTTATTCGGCTCGCTGCTTACGGCTTTCTACATGTTCCGCTTATTTTTCCTGACGTTCACGGGAAAATTTCGTGGAACACATGAACAAGAACATCACTTGCATGAATCACCTTCGCTCATCACGTTTCCTCTGATTGTTCTCGCTATTCTTTCGGCAGTGGGTGGAGCGCTTGGACTACCCGCTTTGCTTCACGCGCCACATAAGCTGAATGAGTTCCTTGCACCCATTTACAAAGGACGAGAGCAAATTCATGCTTCTTTGCAAATTGAGCATCATCATCTTTCTCACTCAACGGAATGGGCGCTTATCGGAATAACGGTTGCGCTTGTGTTGATTGTGATTTTTGCAGCAAGCAAAATTTTTGCAGGCTACCAGAAAGAAGGCGAGCCGACTGCCTTTCTCAGGAAACTCATCTACAACAAATACTATGTGGATGAATTGTATGATGCCATCATTGTGAAGCCGCTGATGAAATTGTCTGATGTCTTTTTTGATGTGATTGAAACGATTTTCATTGATGGATTCAGCATCGTGACCGGCAAACTTACAATTGCATCGGGAAGGACACTACGTTTGATTCAGACAGGCAATGTCGGAACGTATTTGTTTATCATGGTGGTGGGAGTGATTGTGATGGTTATAACAACGTACTTTATTTGAAACGAATGACATTAACGAATTTTCCGGCTTGCGCGGGTTTGGCTTCTCCCCGCCTCAGGCGGGAGACACAGAGGGGTATTTTTGGATTAAGTAACTACCCCTTTGTATTTCCCCTAAGAGGGGAAAAGCCACGCTTATGCCAATCAAAAAATGCAACACACCCGGCATGAGCTTAATCACCGCCATACTCATCTTCTTCCCGCTTGCTTCCATTCCAATTCTCTATTTGGTGAAACAGGAGCACGTGAAGATGGCGTCTCTCGCCTCTACACTTGTCTCGCTTGTTCTATCTCTTTTTGTTGTCTTGAATTTTCAAATCATCCCCGACACGCAATTTCTTCTCGACTATTGGTGGATTGAATCCCTTGGCATCAGTTTCAAAGTAGGCATTGACGGCATCAGCCTGTTGATGGTGTTGCTCACAAATTTCCTGATGCCTTTGGTGGTGATTTCAAACATGAACCGCGACCAGACGCATGTTCGCCATTATCATGCAATGATTCTTGCCACGCAGATGGCATTTATCGGTGTGTTTACTTCACTCGATGGATTTTTGTTTTACATTTTCTGGGAATTATCGCTCATCCCGATGTATTTCATCTCGCTGTTCTGGGGCAAGGAGCGCAGAATTCCGGTGACGTTCAAATTCTTCCTCTACACGCTCACCGGCAGTTTAATCCTGCTGGTCGCGCTCATTTATTTGTATTTGCAAACACCCGCCCCTCACTCCTTTGATATTGAAGCATTCAAAAATCTCAACTTGTCTTTAGCAGAACAGAGCCTCATCTTTTGGGGATTGTTTTTGGGATTCGCTATCAAAGTACCCCTGTTCCCCCTGCATGGCTGGCTGCCCGATACGCACACGGAAGCGCCCACGCAGGGTACGCTGCTGCTCGCGGGCGTGATGCTGAAGATGGGCATCTATGGCGTGATTCGCTGGTTGCTGCCGATTGTTCCCGAAGGCGTGATGGAATGGAAAGACTGGGCAATCACCCTGGGAGTGATCGGAATTATTTACGCTTCGTGCATCGCCATCGTGCAAAAAGATTTCAAGCGGCTCATTGCGTTTTCGTCCATCGGGCACTTGGGTTTAACGATTGCCGGAATTTTTGCTTTGAACATACAAGGCTTGCAGGGCGGGTTGCTACAGGCGGTGAATCATGGAATCACATCAGTCGGCTTGTTCTTTGTCGCGGATATTATTTATGACAGGATGCACACGCGCGAAATTTCCAAGCTGGGCGGCATCGTTCACAAAGCCCCGACCATGGCAATCTTCTTTATGATCATGCTGCTCGGAAGCATCGGGTTGCCTCTCACAAATGGTTTTGTCGGAGAGTTCCTGTTGTTCCTCGGGTTGTATCAATATAATGTATGGTTCACCGCAGTTGCCGGATTGGGAATCATTCTTGGCGCGGTGTATATGCTGCGCTCCTATCAGCGGGTAATGCTGGGAGAAACCAATTCGCATACGGAGGAATTCACCGATATGCTGATGTCGGAGAAAGTGGTGCTGGGAGCTTTGGCTGTTGCAGTTTTTGCCATTGGAATTTATCCAAAGATGTTGTTGAGCTATGCAGAACCTGCGTTGGTGCAAATTTTAGAGCAGTATTCCACACTGCTGACGCTCAACTGATAATACGGCTTGCTGCAAGTAGCGGGGGTGTACGACAAATTTCCAAAGCCGTCACTCTGAGTTCATCGAAGAGTGGTGCAGGCTCACGCCATCCTTCGATGAACTCAGGATGACGGCTTGCGCTTTGTCGTCTTTCGAGAAAAATGGAAATTTGTCGTGCACCCAGTCTGGCTTGCAAGTTTTTTTTTGCAATACTTTCTTTATATTTTCCCTCATTATGCAAAACAGAATCACATCCTTTGAAGACTATCAGAAAGCTTATCAGCGCAGCATTGACAATCCAGAAGGTTTTTGGGACGAAGTGGCTGGAGATTTTGTGTGGCGAAAAAAATGGGATAAGATGCTGGAGTGGAACTTCAGCGAACCAAAAATAAAATGGTTCATTAACGGGAAACTCAACATTACTGAGAACTGCCTTGACAGGCATTTGCAGACGCGCTCGAATCAGACAGCAATTATTTGGGAGCCGAACGACCCCAAGGAGAAGGAAATTAAACTCACCTACAAGGAGTTGCATGGGCGGGTTTGCCAGTATGCTAATGTTCTTAAAAACAATGGAGCGAAAAAGGGCGACCGCATCTGCATCTACATGCCGATGGTGCCGGAACTGGCGATTGCTGTTCTTGCATGCGCGCGTATTGGCGCGATTCATTCGGTAGTGTTTGCGGGATTCTCTTCCGGCTCGCTGGCAGATAGGATTCATGATGCAACGTGCAGCATGGTGCTGACGGCAGATGGCGCTTACAGAGGCGCAAAGGAAATCGGGTTGAAGGAAATCGTGGATGAAGCGCTGGAGAAGTGCCCTTCCGTGAAAAAAGTGATGGTGCTGAAGCGCACCGGCAGCAATATTAAAATGCTCGCAGGACGCGATGCCTGGTTGCATGATGAATTGCCAAAAGCCGGATTGGAATGTGAAGCGGAGGAAATGGATTCGGAAGATATGCTCTTCATCCTTTACACGTCCGGCTCCACCGGAAAACCCAAAGGCGTGGTGCACACCTGCGGTGGATACATGGTATATGTTGATTACACGTTCCGTAACGTCTTTCAATATAACGATGGCGAAATTTATTGGTGCACCGCGGATGTTGGCTGGGTGACAGGGCATTCCTATTTGGTTTACGGTCCATTGCTTGCTGGTGCGACAACGGTGATGTTTGAAGGAATTCCAACCTATCCCGATGCGGGAAGATTCTGGCAGGTTGTTGACAAATACAACGTGAATATTTTCTACACCTCACCGACAGCCATCCGCTCGCTGGAAGCTATGGGGTTGGATTTTGTGAAGCCTTACAAGCTCAATTCACTGCGGGTTTTGGGAACCGTAGGCGAACCTATCAATGAAGAAGCGTGGAATTGGTATAATGAAAATATCGGCAAAAAAAGATGTCCTGTTGTTGACACCTGGTGGCAGACAGAAACGGGAGGCATCCTCATTTCTCCGCTTGCCGGAATCACCCCGTTGAAGCCAAGTTACGCAACGCTTCCATTGCCGGGAATTCAGCCAATCATCGTTGATGAAAACGGAAATGAGAAATCCGGAAATAATATCGAAGGCAGATTGTGCATAAAATTTCCCTGGCCCTCCATGCTTCGCACCACCTATGGCGACCACGAGCGTTGCCGGAAAAATTATTTTGACACTTACAAAAATCTCTACTTCACCGGGGATGGCTGCAAGCGCGATGAGAACGGATTTTATCGGATTACCGGTCGGGTGGATGACGTCATTAAGGTTTCCGGTCATTTGCTGGGAACTGCTGAAATTGAAAATGCGATTAACATGCACCCGAATGTGGTTGAATCAGCGGTGGTGGGTTTTCCGCATCCAATCAAAGGGTGGGGGATTTATGCGTATGTGATATGCGAGCGCAAGCCGCAAGATGAAATCAAACTGAAAAAAGAAATCATTGATACCGTTGCACAAATCATAGGGCATATCGCCAAGCCGGATAAAATACAGGTCGTAAGCGGTTTGCCCAAAACGCGTTCCGGGAAAATCATGCGCAGGATTTTAAGAAAAGTTGCCGAAGGCGATACGGGAAATTTAGGAGACACCACCACCTTGCTTGACCCCAGCGTGGTGGATGAGATTAAGGCTGGGGCGCTTTAGAAGCGTTTGTTTTTCTAGCGATGTGGCGGGACAGGGGGTAGAAAAGGGATGCAATAATTCCAACCCTTTGGCAGTTTTAGCTAAAAATCATTTTTATGTTACTGCCGAAACTCCTGTCAGCCCTGTTGCTGCTTCCGGCAATTCTTTCTGCTCAAAGTGAAAACGAAAAGCAATCAGGCAACTTCAGCCTTGGAGTGAGAAGCGCAGTAAGCGCATTCAGCAATGATGATGATTCATGGGGCTATGGAGCGGGCGGGCAGTTCAGAATTCAGTTCACTGACCGCATCAATACCGAATGGTTTCTCGATGTGCTTTCCACCAGCATCGAAAATCAAGCGCAGAAAATGGACTATCACATTGGCTGGTCGGTGATGTATTATTTGATTGATACGAAAGGGTTTTCCAAAAAGGTGACGCCTTATGTTGTTGCGGGACATTGCTTTGACTACACACGGTTCAATGTGAACAGGATGGCGCTTGACCCGACTGGCTCGCAAACCCTGTCGCGCTGGAGTTCAGCGGTGCAGGCGGGCATTGGCTTCCATTACAACATTACACCGAGGTTCGACCTTTCCCCCACTGCGCAAGTCATGATGCATTTTGGCAAAGACCTGCATTTGGAAATGGTTGGCGATAACACCGCTGCAATTGCGGAAAGTCATCACGTGGTGGGTGGCGGGCATCTTCTTTTCAATGTCAGCATGAACTACAAATTCGGGAAACTATGGAAGCCAAAAAAATCTTAGCAGCGTTTTTTATCCTGCTTTCGTTTTCTTCCTTTTCGCAATCCATCGCGGAACAACGCAAGGGGCATCTGCGAACTCAGGCGAATCTGGCTGGAGGCTTTATGTTTTCGCAAAAAGATTTCCGCACTTACCTCACCGGAGATTTTGATTTGTTTATTGACCGCGGTGTTTCCATCACGGGCGAGGGTTGGTTCAATTTTAAATCAAAGGATAAGTATTCAACCGGCTTGCTTCGCAATCATTCCTTTTTTGGCGGATTCAACTATCATCCAGTGAAAAAAGGCAAGTGGGACCCTTACATCGGGCTGAGCCCGGGAATCGCGATGGTGAATGCGAGAGAGCATTGCGCAGGCAATTGCCCTGATAATATTCCACCAACAGTCTCAGGCGTTGCGCCTTTAGTTTCGGGCGTAGTAGGATGCAATTATTACATCGGCTCCGTGTTCAACCTGTTTGTGAAAGTGCGTGGCGTGACGGGACGGTTCAAAGGCGATTTGCCGGAGTTGGTTTCATTGCATGAGATGAAGATTACCGCGGGGCTGGGATGGAACGTTTCTGACTGAAGATTCAGGACTAAAGGGGACACGAGGGACATAAGTGGATTAACCGTAAATCGTTTTGTGTCTTTTGGAATGTACTTGTTGTGAGTAGATGGGGCGTTGTTTGCGGAGACACTGTTTGAAGTCTGGGTAGTCCCAAGTGATGCTGTCGGGAGGCAGGTGATATTCGATGGCGGTTTCGAGGTATTCGCAGGAGGTGAGCCATTCTTCGTAACAGTCGCGGATGGTAACGGCATAAAGTACCCAATAGTCAGGTTCGAGGTTGTGAAGTTGCGGGAGGTACTCAAATAGGTACGGTTGTACCAAGTCGTAATACTCTTGCTGGCGGATTTGTTGCCAGTGGTGGAGTTGTTTGAGTTTGTGATTTTCTTCTGCCTTATATTTTTCCCATTCGTTGTTGTCGGGGTGTAAGTGGATGTTGCGGGTGTTGTCTTGAACGGTGTCGGGTTGGGAGGGGGTGCAATAGAATTGTTTCCATGATTCGAGTTTGGGATATTTTTCATGGATGTTGATTTGTTCGCGTTGTTCGCGGAGGCGGTTGCGAAGGGTGAGGAGTAGTCCGAATAAGTGTCCTTCATGTAAATCCTGAATGTATTGGAGTTGTGTGGGGTGTGTTGCCGTGGTTGTTGCGGGGTAATGGCGGTGCATGAGGTTGTTGAGGTGGGGAATGAGGCGTTGGTAAGCGGATTCGCAGATGTTGGTATAGAAGTGGTAGAACTCCAAGAAAGTCTCCATCGTGTTGCGGAAATCAGTTGGGAGATGTTCTTTATTAATGTGGTAGGAGAGTTCCCAATTTGAAAGATGGATTGGAGGGTTCTTCATATTGTGAAGGTCTGTAAGTAAGCTATCAAGGGTAATGCCTTATGTCAATTAAATGATATGACTACGGGATGATTAGAACCACGAAGGATACAAGGGACGAGAGAAAATGTTTTGGTTGCGGATAGGTAATTACTGAGGCGGATAGGTCATGCGCTACGGAAGATACTGATAGGGAAACGGAGTGAGTACGCGCCACTATTGCTGCATTTCAATAAGCGGATGTCAGGGATAAAAGGGACACAAGAGACGAGAAAATTTTTCCTGTAGGTAGTAATTTTTTCCCAGCCGGAGGTGATTTTGTTCCCGCCAGAGACGATTGTTTTCCCAGCGATGCGGCTTTGATTCCCGCCAGTAATGATTTTGGTCACGGAGGATGTGATTATTTTCCCGGAGGTGGCGTGTGTTTTCCCGCCAGATGGAATTGTGTTCCCACCCATAGCGATTTTGTTCCTGGAGGATTGAGTTCTTTTCCCGCCAGATGGATTTCTGTTCCCGCCAGTAGCGATTATTTTCCCGCCAGAGCGAATTTGGTTCCCGCCAGAGTTGATAATTCATTGGTTTTCAAGCAGTTCCGAGCATACCCCTCTGTGTCTCCCTATGAGGGGAGAAGCCCACGCACAAGCCGATTAGCACATTGGGTTCACAACTTAATTGGGAAAAGCGGATTTGAGGGTGGAACTTCTCATACATTATTTAACCCCAAAACCAAAAATCATGGAAACCAAAAACACGAATCGTGTTAACATGATTAACACGGTAATCAATTTTTCAGATGCAAACCCTGCCCCCACTGCGGGCATACCTGCATGGGCAACGGCATTGACAGGTTTGAAAGCCAAGGCGGTGCTGATTAATTCCTATAACCAACTTGCAGGAGGTGATACTTCGGGCGTGACAACGGACACCAAACTACTGCGAAAAACGATGACGGAAATGGCGCTGAAGTGCGCGAATGGGACGCTCGGGTTTGCGAACTCTACCAATGACAACACGCTGAAGGCATTAGTGAATTTCACCAAATCGGATTTGGATGGTGAGAAAAAAGAAGATGTAGATGATGTGTGCCAAGGCATTCATGACGCCACGAACGCGAACGTGGCGGGTGTAGCCAACTATGGCATCTTGCCTTTAGATATTACGGATTTGCAATCTGCGATTACGATTTATCGTGTAGCATCGCAGAACCCTACGCAGGCGAAGATTACCAAGAGCCAAGCGAACCTGCAAGCGAGCAATTTGATTCGGGAGGCGATTGATACTTACCTCATCGGACAGATGGACCCGATTATCAATACGCTGAAGATTTCAAACAACGCGCACTGGCTGGCTTACAAGCAGGCGCGTGAAATTATCAATCTGGGTTCGACTACCGCCAAAGTGCGCGGGACGTGCGTGAGAGAGAATAATGCGTTTTTAGCCAATGTGTCATTCACGATTTTTGAAAAGGGGACGGATTCGATTGTGAAGCAGGTGATAACGGATGCGGAAGGGAAATTCAACGCTTCGCAACTTCCGGCAGGTGATTATGATTTCCGTTGGGAACTGGAAGGATATATGACGATTAATGAAACGAACGTGCATGTTGCGGCAGGGAAGGAAATACAGAGGAAAAAAGTGGTGATGCACGAGGGTGGCGGAAAGGCAACGCTGACGGGTGATGTGGCTGCGGGTGCGATTGCGAATATTAATGTAGTCGGTATTGAAGTGAGGGAGGAAACTACGATTCGCCTGAAAGTGACGGGAAGCACATTGCGGTTTTATGCCGCTACGGGAAATATGGAGCCTCCGGGAACGCAATATTTAGATGTGCTGCCGGGACAAATCATTCAGAAAACTGTAATACAATTTGCTTCGATGGTGGGGTTTGATGAGGAGTTGGAGGATTTTTTGAATGTGCAGAACAACGGTGCGGTGCAGGGGCATTGGGAGATGAAGTTTGAGAATTTGGGTTCGTGAGCCTCACCCCCGCCCCCTCTCCAAGTGGAGAGGGGAGTCCGAGCGGTATCGCTTTGAAAAGTGAAAAAAAGCCTTCTTCGTGAGAGCGGAGAGGGCTTTTTTTGTGATGCCTCTGATGTCTAATTAAGAATAGTGTCTGTTAAATTTTTGTTAAAGCCGAAAAAAATCTTGCTCAAAAATTTTTTCTTTTCAAAAGTTCTTCTACATTTGATTTAGATATTGAGTTGCATGGACTGATGACAAAATTCTTTGTTGCTAAACAAAGAGTCATGCAAAATGTAAATTTCCTTCCTGATGTTTTTCAACTGAATTTATTCAGCACGGTGAATTCCTGCATAGCGCAGGCATTTTTTCAATTCAGGCTTCTTCATTTTCTAACCATATCTAAAAACCTTTCCTATGTCAGTCAGAACCTTTAATCCGTATTATCAATTGGATAAACCGTTTGTCAACGGTTTGAATTATATTATTGATAATCTGCCTGCGCCACCGCCCACCCCGGAAGCTGAGAAATTGTTTAAAACCGTTATAGAGTACATCGGGTCTATTCTTGATTCAGACGACCCTACCGACCCTATTCCTGGTATTGTTGGAGCGTTTATAGCTCCGATTGTTCCGAATGCCGCCAATGCTTACCGTGATAACAACCTGCCAAATGAGTTGTTTTACAATGAAACGCAGCGGATGCTGGGTGCGTCCATATTGATGGCGGTTAAAAACAGTCCGCCTGAAAGTATCGAGGAACTTTTAAATGACTCTGAAGATAAAGTGAGCGAATCAGGGTTGCCTTCATCTGAACAGGCTCCTTTATATATCGCCATTGCGCTCGGCAAGGCAAGCTATGCTTATTGGAGAACTGTAATTGGCGAATGCACCCCCCCTCCGCCTGATTCTTCTTCCTCTTCCTCCTCTTCATTGGTAAAATGGCAACCTTATATTGACTGCAACCGAGCGATTAATTATGCCAACCTGCCTTTTTGGGTATGCGCAACGATGGAAAGCGCGATGCTCGGCTATTCGCAGATGAATAGTTTCGATTTTAAGATTCCAAGCCTTGGGAATACGCTTGGTGTAACTGCGGGAGAGTTTGCTGCTTTGATAGGGAGTTTAGGCGTATCAGCAGGGAAAGTGATTTATAAGTGGGTACCGAGGATTAGACTTCCCAAGCTAGATAACTTCGTTATCAGTGATTTTATCCCTGATGAATATTCCCCAGTGAGAACGAAGTCTAAAGGCCCCCCACGTTGTTGCTTAATACGTGAAACCCAAGTTGGTTCCGAATGTAAATCCCTCCCTGCATGTGGCTGTGGCGGGGGTGGTGGAGGCGGTACACTCGCATAACTTAAGGCGAGTATTAATACGGGTTTGTTGTGCTAAAGATCAAAGGGATATTTATCTACACTTTTTTATTCTTTGTTTTTGTTTCTTCCTCTATTTCACAAACTATAGAGAAGGATACTTGTCTAAAGAACCATTTAAGGGAATTAAAAAATACCTATACTAGTGATGACGATTTTTCAGATCTGAAATTCTTAAAGGAAACCTTAAAAGGGGTCGATATTGTAGCTTTGGGTGAGGTTTCACATGGAGATGGAACCACTTTCGAAACTAAGGTAAGACTCGTTAAATTTCTGCACGAAGAGCTCGGATTTGATGTTCTTGCTTTTGAAAGTGGTCTTTATGATTGTAAGAAAGCATGGGAATTAATAACGCAAGGAGAAACTGCCGATTCTACAGCAGGGAAGGGAGTTTTTGCCATTTGGTCCAAAAGCAGCCAAGTAGCACCACTTTTTCAATATATTGAAAATCAAAAAAATGGAAAATACCCGCTGATTTTAGCTGGATTTGATTTTCAATTTACTGCTTCTGCCTCCAAAGATTATCTTGTGGCTGATTTTATCTCATTTTTAAATGGTTTAGGTATCAAACTAGGTGATACTGACGATTTTTCAGATTTTACAAGAACACTCCAAAGTTTAATAGAAGATGAAAATTACTCTGAGAATATAAGCCTATTAATTAAATGTTTTGACCGGATAGAGCAAGAACTATATAGGGTCGAACTAACACGAGAGGTTTCATTTTGGTTGCAATGGATTAAAAGTACAAAAAATCTTGTCACAGATAGAAATCATCGTGATAAATACATGGCAGAAAATTTTATTTGGCTCAAAGATCAGTACTATCCTAATAAAAAAATTATTTGCTGGGGCGCATCGAGCCATTTTATGTTTAATTCATCGCATCTTAATGTCAGATTTTTGGATAAGTTCCCAACTATGGGGGACTCAATCAAAATCAGATATAATAATAGATTCTATACCATTGGATTTACTGACTATGCAGGGGAACGGGGAACCCTATGGGAAGAAGGATATAAAATCGAGCCTGCAAAACCAGGTAGTTTGGAAGATGTAATTAACCGTAGTTGTGTGCAAAACTGTTTCATTGATTTTCATGAAATAAGTAATGAATGTTTTTTAAAGCAGAATAAAATTTTGACCCGACCATTTTGGTTTTATAAAAGAATGGTTATCCCGAAGGTTATGGATGGCTTAATTTTTATTAAGGAAATGAAGAAAAGTACTTCAAAATAAAGCGTGAATTTTTTTCGCGCTTCTTAAGTAGATACTCATATTGAAATATCCGTATGATAAATTCTTCTTTCAAATGGAAGAAAATATTTGATGAGCATAGTATCATAGGTAAGCTAATCCATTCAAGATTACTAAGTATAGAAAAAGATATTGCGGAAGTTAAAAACATCGGGAGATTCGATTCTCAGTTTTGTTTGCTCTCAGGAAATTTTGGCATTGCGTATTTTCATTCATTTTTTTATAAAGTTTATGCGTCAGAAAAATCCTTAGAAAACACAATTAATAGTGTTAATGAGGGACTAAATGCAATGCAGTCAAAGAATACTATTTCCTATTCTTTTTGTGAAGGACTCTCTGGGGTTTTGTGGGCATTAAATAGTTTTGAATCGGATGAATATATTGCTAAAAACGCTATTGATAATTACCTTGTGAATATTTGTATGCAGGGGCTAGGAGATTTAAAAAGTGGGAATTATGACTATCTATATGGCGGGCTGGGACCTTGTCTATTATCTTTATCGAATCCTAATGATGTAACTTCTTCATTTTTTTTAGCTGATGTCACTAAGGCATTAGGAAATATTTCAGTTAAAAGCAAAAAAACAGGGCTCTATAAATGGACTACCTATGACTCTGTATATAAGTCTGAAGTATTCAATCTGGGTTTATCTCATGGTATTCCGAGTATTATTTCAATACTAAGCTTCATTTATCAGACTGGCATTGAAAAAGAACTATGTTTGGAATTGCTTACTGGTTCTATTAGTTGGTTATTGGAGCAAAAATTACCTAGAGGATCATCTTCAATCTTTCCAAATTTGGTTGTAACTGAAACTATAAATTATCCAGAGCCTTCAAGCCGTCTGGCTTGGTGTTATGGCGACTTGGGAGTAGCGAGAAGTCTCTGGATAGCTGGAAATGCTACGAAAAATGAATTATGGAAAAAAGAAGCGGTTGATATAATGCTTCATGCTTCCCGAAGAAGAGCATTGAAAGAAAATCGTGTATTTGATGCGTGTCTTTGTCATGGAAGTGCTGGAATTGCACATATTTTTAACCGCTTTTATCAAGATACAGAGATACTATCTTTTAAAGAAGCTGCCGAATATTGGTACCAAATTACACTTGATTTAGCTCGCTTTGAAGATGGAATTGGAGGATATAAGAGATTTCTTCCAAAAAATGAAAATGAACCTGCCCGGTGGATTAATTCAGCAAGTCTAATAGATGGTTCTGCTGGAATAGGATTAGCATTGCTTGCAGCCATAAGTGACGAGTCGCCAAAATGGGACAGATGCCTTCTTTTGTCTTAGTAAAAAAATTGCAAGTTGTATCACGGCTTTCAAACAGCGGTAATTCGAACACCCCTGCTTCCATTCGGTCAAGCAGGAATCAGCATTTTTGATAAGGAATTCATAAAGCACATTGAGGGCATTAGTGTTTTGTCAGAGGCTATATATTTGTCGTCTCCCTCGCTTTATAATGATTTGCTTCGAAAAGATAGCTTATCAGAACTTGAAAAAGATAAACAGCAAGCCGCTTTGGTGCGGTATTGTATCAGGGCAGCCTCGCGTCCTACACCCTACGGTTTATTTGCGGGCTGTACTCTTGTTGCTTTAGGAGCTTCAACTGAAATCGTCTTGGACGGAATGCGAGCATATCGGAAGAATATCCGGCTTGATATGCACTTTTTGGGCGCATTTGCACAGGGAGCTATTAAAATTCCTGCGATTCGAAATTACCTGCTTTTTTTCCCAAACAACTCGGTTTACAGGATGGGGAGCCAGTTTCGTTATATTCAACATGAACAAAAAAAGGGAAATAAAAAGTATCATATCGCAGCAACGAGTTATGACGAATTGCTAAACATTTTATTTCACAAGGCAAAAACCGGCAGCACCCTGCCCGATTTAGCTGATATGCTTGCAATGCAAACCGGACAGCCAGCCGGAGAACTAAAGCCCTATCTCGATTCATTAGTTGAGGGACAGCTTTTAGTGAGCGAACTGGAACCCGCCGTAACAGGGACAGAGCCGCTTGATTCCATTCATAAAATCTTAGAGAAAATTCCGGCACCAGAGGCACAAACATTTGCAACAATATTTAGCCGCATCAAAACATCTCTGAAAGAGTTGAACGAAACATCACCCGGGCTTTCTGTTGCTGAATATGAGCAACTGATGCAACTGCTTAAAGAAACCGGGGTGAAACCGGAGGATGGAAAAGTGTTGCAGGCGGATATGTTCAAGCCTGCTTTGAAAGCAACCATCGGTCAGGACATTGCAAAGTCAACGCTGGAAGCTATTCAACTATTAGTAAGACTTACGCCAGAACGCCCGCAAACCGAGTTGGATAAATTTCAAGAAGCCTTCAGGGAACGCTATGAGGAACAGGAAATTCCCTTGCTCACCGCTGTGGACGGAGAAACAGGCATCGGTTATCCAGCGGGCAAGGCAAAAGAAAGCCCCGCACCATTAGCAGATGATTTGTACTTTTTGCCTGTCAATAAATCACACACAGTGAGATGGGGCAAACGAGACGCTTATCTTTTAAGAAAATATCTCACTGCGCTTCCTGCGCAGCAGTATTCGGTTGAATTAGACAAGAAAGAAATCGAAGAACAGTTTGAAAAAACCGATGCTGTATTAACTGATACTTTTTCAGCGATGATTAGCCTTGTAGCGGAAAAAACGACAACAGGCAGTAAAGAATGGATTCGCCTTATTTCCGCGGGCGGTCAAAGCGCAACCTGCCTGCTCGGTCGCTTTTGTCATATAGATAACGACATTTTTAAGCTATGCAAAGAGATAACTCAAAAAGAACAGGAATTGCATCCCCAGTCGGTTATAGCTGAAATCGTTCACCTGCCGGAAAACAGGCTGGGAAATATTCTGCAAAGACCTGTATTGAGTGAGTATGAAATACCGTATATCGGTCGCTCATCTTTATCCATTGATAAACAAATTACCGTTGACGACCTGCTTGTTTCCGTGGAAAACAACAGGATTGTTCTCCGTTCTAAAAGATTGAATAAGGAGGTGATTCCGCGCCTCAGTTCTGCACATAATTTTTCAGCAAATAGCTTACCCGTATATCATTTTCTGTGCGAGCTGCAAATACAGGATAGGATACCCGGAGTCGGTTTTGATTGGGGCGCATTGAGCGGGGAATATGAATTCCTTCCGCGAGTTACTTTTAAAAATGTGATTTTAAGCCCGGCAAGCTGGAACCTGAAAAAAGAGAGATGCAAGGAATTGCTGGAAAGCCGAGAAGAAAATTTGATGCAGACTGCCGGAGAATGGAGGCAAAAACTTCGCCTTCCCCGTCAGGTGGTATTTGTCCAAGGCGACCAGGAATTAGTGTTCGATTTGGAAAATACGCTGTGCCTGAAAACTTTCAAAGCAGAATTGAAAAAGCATGATGCGGTGATGCTACACGAATTCATCTTCGACCCTGATAACTGTGTTGTGAAAAGCGAGGAAGGAAGTTTTACTAATCAGGTAATTCTGTCTTACTACCGTGAACCGGAGAAGCGAAATGAACCAGCGATAAAAGCAACCAAAACTATAAGTGCGAAAAGAACTTTTTTACCGGGAGATGAGTGGCTTTTTTACAAGATATATGCTGGCGGCAAAAGCTGCGATATGCTGCTTGAACACGCCATTAAGCCTTTAGTTGGGCAGTTGCAAAAGCGCGGGAATATTCAAAAGTGGTTTTTTATCCGTTACGCAGAGCCGCAGTTGCATATCCGGCTGCGACTGAATCTAAACGAAAACAATGAAGCGTCATCGATAATGAATAGCGTTACGCGAGAACTAAAACCTTACGTTGCGCAAGGGTTCGTTTCTAAAATGCAGTTGGACACTTATACTAGAGAAATTGAGCGTTATGGTGGCGATTGCATCAGCATAGCAGAACAACTGTTCTGGCACGACAGTGAAAGCATACTTGAATTACTGCCTTCATTCAGCAACGATGAAAGCAAAAGCTGGAAGGCGGCTTTACTCAGCGTGGATTATTTGCTGAATGATTTCGGAATGGAGTTGAGCGATAAGCAGCAATTTACATCAATTTGCAAAAACAGTTTTGCACGGGAATTTGGCTTGGAGAAACAACATAATAAAGAAGCGCGCCTGAAATTAGATAAGAAATACAGAGAGCATACATCGGCTATCCGTGAAATATTCAGACCGGATAAAGATGAAAATCTCAATACCATTCATAAAATTTTTGAAAAGCGTTCGAAAGCAAATAAAAGTTGTATCAATGAACTGCAAGCAAAATTGTCGCATGAAGAGGTGCATGAGATAATTGGAAGTTTTGTGCACATGAGCCTGAACCGTATTTTCTCCGGCAAACAACGCTTGCAGGAAATGATTATTTATGATTTCCTGAGCCGTTATTATACTTCAGTGATAAAGCATCATCATGCGGAAACTCATCCTTATCAATCACCAAGCGCCCGGTGACATTGTGATGCTGACTGCGGCTGTGCGGGATTTGCATTTGTGCTATCCCAATCAATTCATCACGGATGTAAGAACAAAACACCCTGCTTTATGGGAAAATAATCGGTACCTCACTTCATTGAATGAAGCCGATAAGGATGTAAAAACAATACAATGCCATTATCCTCTGATTCATAAAAGCAATTGGCTTCCTTATCATTTCGTTCACGGGTTTATTGAGTTTTTAAATGAGCAATTGAATCTGAGGATTAAGCCCACTGCGTTCAAAGGCGACATTCATTTGAGCGAAAAGGAAAAAGAAAGCAAATCACAAGTACAAGAAATCACGGGGGAAAATATTCCATACTGGCTGATTGTATCAGGCGGGAAATATGATTTTACGATTAAGTGGTGGGATGTGAAACGGTATCAGCAGGTGGTTGATTATTTCCAAGACAGAATTTGTTTTGTGCAGGTGGGTGAGGATAAACATCATCATCCTCTATTGAAAAATGTGATAGACCTGCGTGGTAAAACAGATTTGCGTCAATTGATAAGGGTTGTTTATCATGCGCAGGGTGTGGTAACTCCGGTGAGCCTGCTCATGCACCTTGCCACTGCGGTGGAGACAAAAAGGAGAATGCCGAAACAGCGACCTTGCGTGGTAATTGCGGGAGGGCGTGAGCCCGTGCAATGGGAGGCGTATCCGAATCACCAGTTTATCCATACGATAGGAGCCTTGTCCTGCTGTGAAACAGGAGGTTGCTGGAAATCAAGGGTAAAGCCGCTGCATGACGGAAATGAAAATGACAAGCCGGATAAAATCTGCGTTGATGTGGTTGGAGATTTACCGCGTTGCATGGATATGATAACGGCAGATGAAGTGATTAGGAGAATTGAAATTTACCTTAATCATGATAAAGTCAAACGCTTTCAAACGGTTATTATGAAAACGAATCTTATCGAACAGAGCAAAGCAGAATCTTTTAAAAAGAAAGGGTTGCTGCGATTTTTTCGGTTTCGTGTAAGGCGCACGTCTGTAATTCCAAATCTTCAAACATCCCAGGAAGTCGCTCCTTTGGAAATTACAGAGAACGTACTTCCGCTTGCTCCCGTTGCAATTGAAAAAGAAAGTTTAACAACCTTTCAAAGGTTGTCAAACCACAATGCGCTTGTTGCATCTGAGCAATACATCAATTCGATTCCCGAATATCCTGAGAAATATAAAGGCAAAGGGATTGTTATTTGTGCGGGCGGGGTACGGCTGTTTACAAGCGCGTGGGTGTGCGTAAACATACTGAGAAAGTTAGGATGCACACTGCCGATACAATTGTGGCATCTTGGGGAGCGTGAAATAGACGAGCAGATGAAAGCGATTGTGAAGTCGCTTGATGTACAATGCGTGGATGCGCTCGAAATGAGAAAAAAGATTCCGGCAAGAATCCTGAACGGATGGGAGTTGAAAGCCTACGCGCTGTTGCATAACCAGTTTGAAGAAGTGTTGCTGCTCGATGCGGATAATGTTCCGGTTGTGAATCCTGAATTTTTATTCAGCCTGTCGCAATACACGGAAGCTGGCGCGGTGTTTTGGCCCGACCTCGGCAGGCTGCAAAGAGACAGGATGATTTGGAAGCTGTGCGGTGTGTCCTTCCGCGATGAGCCGGAATTTGAATCGGGGCAAATGCTGGTGAATAAAGAAAAATGCTGGAAGGCGTTGAAATTAACGATGTGGTATAATGAACATTCGGATTTTTATTATCAGCATATTCATGGCGATAAGGAAACATTTCACCTTGCTTTCAGAAAAGTTGGAAAGGATTATGCGATGCCAACACATCGCGTGATTCTTCATTCCGGTGTGATGTACCAGCATGATTTCAACGGCAACGTGATATTCCAGCACCGCAACGGACCGAAATGGAATTATCACAACGGTAACCCAAAGCTGCCGGGCTTCCGGTTTCAGGATGAATGTTTTGAATTTGTTAAACAGTTGCGGGAAAAGTGGGATGGCGTAATTGGCATTGACTTTTCACGCAAGCGGGAAAAGCTGAAAGCGGTGATTCGGCTTCTCACTTCGCAGACATACATGTATAACAGGATAGGTTACGACCATCGCCTTATGACGTTTCTGAGCAACGGAAAAATCGGGGCGGGCAAAGCGGGATGCGAGCAGATGTGGGACGTAAACGAAGATGGCGGGCAAATTTGGTTGGATATTTTTTCGGAGCAGGCGCGAACGTGCCGATTGAAGTTAGGTAGCGATAATATTTGGCACGGGCAGTGGTTGGTTCACGAAAAAATGAAAGTGGAATTGATTCCTGCCAACGAAAGGGGGGATGCAATAAAAAATTTCAAAAGCAGGCAGGATGTTGAAGCTGCGGGAAAATCGCAGTCGTGTTTTTATTACGACACGCTGAGCGGACAGCATATCATTGTTGGCAGAATGCTCGGCTCGTTTTGGCTTGCGGCACGGGAAGATGACAGGGACATATCGGTGCACATCATGCGTGACGGGTATTGGGAAGCATGGATAACGCTGTGGGTTGTCCGCAATGTAAAGCCGGGCACGGTGTGCATTGACGCGGGGGCAAATTGCGGTTATTTCACATTCCTGCTCGCACGACTCGGCTGCAAAGTGATTGCAGTGGAAGCAAATCCTGAACTCATTCCGTTTTTGGAAAAGTCGGCTGAACTGAATAATTGCCAAAAACAAGTGAAGATTATTCATGCTGCGGTTGTTTCAAAGCGAGGAAAAGCAAAACTGAATCTGAAAGAGAGTACCCTTAATTCAACAGTGATAGATATTCCCACGCGGCAGAGTTACGAAGTGAAAGCGATTACTCTGGACAGTATCCGCGAAGAAATCGGTTTCGTGAAAATGGATATTGAGGGCGCGGAGGAATCGGCATGGCTGGGGATGAAAAAGCTGAAAAGCAAATGTGTGACGCTGATGGAGTTTGTTCCCGACCATTATACAGAAAGGGGCAGGTTGTTTTTTGATACTATGAATGAAACGCATCATATCAGCTATGTTGATTTTTCAGGCAATGAGCAACCGTTGCACAGCCATGATTTTTTTCTTACCGATACAGAACCGTTTCGGATGTTAGTATTGAGAGCACGGGAAAAGTAATGAAGTCCTGCAATGGAGGCGCGGGCAGATTTTGCTCTTTTGACTTTGCCTCTGTTGGCTTTGCACGATTGCAGGCAAAGGTCCCGCAAATATGCGGGATGCAAAATGTCGCGCAAGCTATAAAAACTTCAATTTTTTTTGCGCGTGGGCAGAAAATAAAAATATCGAAGCGCAGGCTTGTGTGTTGGCAAGAGTTCAAAATTGTCGGGAGAGGATGAACTGTTTCGGTTAGGTTGTCACCCGGTAAGATGGTAAATGGTCTGTCTTGGGGAAAGCAGGACAGTGGGTTGGAAGATTAAGAAAGTTGGTTGAAAGGGTTGCAGGTAACTGGAGGTTGTGGAAAGCTGACTGAGAATCAAAAAATCCTACTCGCGTTTCACCTTTTTCAAATCCAGCACATTCATGGCGTTCGGCTCCAATCCTTGCACTCCTTTTTTTACGAAGCGAACTACTTCATCATAAAACAGCGGAACAACAACTGCATTTTCAACAATGATGTTATCCATGTGCCGGTAGAGTTCATAACGGGCGCTGTCATTGTTTTCATTCAGCGCGCGCTCGTAAAGTCTGTCAAACTCAGTATTGCTGAAACGTGTGTAGTTGGGAGGCGCGCCATGTTTGCTGTAAAACATTGCGAGATAGCTTTCTGCATCCGGGTAGTCCGCAATCCATGAGCCGCGAAAAAACAGAGCCTGCGATTTTGACATCATCTCGCGCTGGAAAGCAGGAAGAACAATTTCCAGCTTGATGTTAATCCCGATGTTTTTTAGCTGATTCTGAATGTGCGTGGCGATGTCCTCATAATTCTTGCTGGTGTAAAGAGGAATATCCGGCAACCCTTTGCCTTCGGGAAATCCGGCTTTCTCCAGAAGCTCTTTTGATTTTGCAATGTCAAAGCCAAAGCCTTTCACTTTTTCGGCATCAAACGAAGGCAAGCCATAGGGGACAAATCCGGAGGTGGCGGGTTTGCCGATGCTGTTGCGCAGGTATTTAATGATTGATTCCCGGTCGAACCCATAGTTGATAGCCTGCCTCACTTCCTTCATCTTCAATGGATTCCCGATTTCCGATTTCCGATTTCCGGTTTCCGGTTTCCGGTCGTCCATCAGGAAGCCAAGGTATTCTGAGTTGAGATAAGGGGTTTTGTACAATGTCATGTCGTTGGCAAGCTCCGGCTTCAGCAAGCCTTCTTTCGTCAGCAGGTCGTTGATGTAAGAAGCGTCAACGCCCGAAAGAAAATCCAGGTCGCCTTTCAGGAAATTGAGATATTCGGTCTGCTTGCTTTGAATGAATGAAACCTTCACGCCATCCAAATAGGGGAGAAGTTGTCCGCTTTCATCGCGTTCAAAATAGTTTTCATTTTTCACCAGAATCAAAACATCGCTTTCCTGCCATATTTTGAATTTGAATGGACCGGTGCCAACCGGGTGAACACGAAAATCTTTCCCATAATGCTCCGCCACCTCTTTTGGAACAATAAAAGTGTATTGCATCGTCAGGATGCTCAGCATGGGGCGGAAGGGACGAAGCAATTTTATTTGAAAAGTCGTGTCGTCAACGGCAGCAAACGGTTGCACTGAATCAACTCTTCCGTTGAAAATCCACGAGCCGGGCGAGGCAGTTACCGGGTCAATGATTCTGTTCAGGCTGTAAGCAACATCAGCAGCGACCAGCTTTTTTCCTTCTCCATTTTGAAACAATTCATTGTCGTGAAAAAAAACATCATCCTGCAGGATGAAAGTGTAAGTCAATCCGTCATCGCTGATAGTCCATTTTTTTGCAAGAGCAGGCTGAAGGCTGAGGTTTTCATCCAACTGCACGAGCCCGTTGAAGAGCATGTTCACCGCCCAGATATTCGCCTGGTCTTTGGCGAAAGCCGGGTCGAGCGATGTGATGCCGGAGGAGGAGTTGTAGCGGAAGACTTTTTTCGGAGAAGACGAATCATCGCCATTGCAGCCCCAAATCAAAAGCAGGGCAAGCAGCAGCGGCAATATTTTTTTCATCACGGGTTGGAAGGAAGAGCGGACAAAAATATTTCAACACGCGGGTTGCGAAGGAATGATTATTCACAAATATCTGTGTATAAGTAATCAGCGTTCTTCCATTGTTCTTTGGCATTAGTTGTATTTTTAGTCGCTCATTTTTTCACAAAAACCAACATGGGAAAAGTCATAACAATTGCCAACCAAAAAGGCGGCACGGGGAAAACTACTACCGCCATCAATCTCGCTGCCAGCCTTGCGGTGCTTGAATACAAGACGTTGCTGATTGATGCCGACCCCCAGGCGAATTCAACTTCCGGATGCGGCTTTGACCCGAAAAACATCAAGAGCAGCATTTACGAATGCCTGATTGACCAGGCAAAGCCGGAAGATGTAATTGAAGAAACCGATACTCCGAATTTATACCTGCTTCCTTCACGAACTGATTTGGTGGGGGCGGAAATCGAGTTGATCAATCATCCGCAGCGCGAGAAAGTGATGAAGCAGTTGGTGGAACAGGTGAAGCGCGATTACAAGTATGTCATTATAGATTTGCTTCCGTCACTCGGGCTTATCACCGTCAATGCTTTGACAGCGGCTGATTCCGTGTTAATCCCGGTGCAATGCGAGTATTTTGCGCTGGAGGGTTTGGGGAAGCTGCTGAACACGATTAAGATTGTTCAAAAGCGCCTGAACCAGGACCTCCTGATTGAAGGCATTTTGCTGACGATGTATGATGTGCGGCTGCGGCTTTCAAATCAGGTGGCGACTGAAGTGAAGCGCCACTTCGGTGAGTTGGTGTTTGACACCATCATTCACCGCAACACGCGCCTGGCGGAAGCGCCCAGCACCGGCAAGCCGGTGATTATGTATGACGCTGAAAGCTCCGGAGCCATCAACTACATGAACCTTGCCCGTGAACTGCTGCAGAAAAATGACGACACGAAAATCAAAGGAGTTCATAAACTTGCAAAGGTGGAGGAAGAGATATGAAAAACAAGAAAGACGAATTCGGAAAAGGTATCAAAGCGCTGCTGGATAATATTGAAGAGGAATACCAGCAGGTGGCGGTTGCGCAGCCCAAATCCCTCACCGTGCTGGACAGTTCGGTGAAAATTCCGCTTGGACAAATTGAGGTGAACCCGTTTCAGCCGCGCGCTGATTTTGATGCCGAGCGTTTAGGCGAGCTGGCTGAATCAATAAAAGTGCATGGGGTGATTCAGCCTATCACCGTTCGCTCGCTGGGCAATGGGCGTTTTCAGCTTATTTCGGGTGAAAGAAGGCTGCGCGCATCCAAACAAACCGGCTTGAAGGAAATCCCCGCGTTCGTGCGCGAAGCGGGCGACCAGGAGATGCTGGAGCTTGCGCTGATTGAAAACATACAGCGCGAAGACCTTAATGCGATTGAAGTTTCCATTAACTACAAACGCCTGATTGACGAGTGCAACCTGACGCAGGAAGCGTTGGCTGTCCGCGTTGGCAAAAACAGAACGACAGTCACCAATTACCTGCGGCTGCTGAGGCTTCCGCCTGACATTCAAAAGGCAATCAAGGAAAAGAAAATTGACATGGGTCATGCGCGGGCGATTGTCAGCGTTGACGACCCCGTGCTGCAATTGATGCTCTACAAGGAAACCATTCAGAAGGGATGGTCGGTTCGGCAGGTGGAAGATGCCGTGAAGAGAATCAGCCGGCATAAGAAACAATCAACTCCTGCCGCTAATCACCTTCCGCTCGCATACCGCAAAATACAAGATGAGCTTTCTTCGTTGTTCTCCACCAAAGTGAAGGTAAAGAAGTATAAAGGCGAGCATGGTGAAGTGGTTATCACGTTTTATTCAGATGAAGATTTAAACAGGATTCTGGACGTGATGCAGCCCTGATAATTTTTTTTCGTTTCCACACTCGCTCTTGATTCTTATCCGGGAGTTCATTATCATGAGGTATCGTTTCATTACACTCGCAGTGCTGGCATTTCTTTTCTTTCAAAATAGCTTTTCTCAGGAAACCGCCAGCCGGGATTCGGTTCCTTCAAAAGAAATTAAGAAAGACACCATCAGGCATCACTCCGTCAGTCGCGCTGTTATTCAGTCAGCAGTGGTGCCGGGATGGGGGCAGGTTTACAATAAAAAATGGTGGAAAGTCCCGATTATTTATGCGGGGTTTGGCGGGCTTGGCTTTTCCATCGGTTGGAATGCGAAGCGTTTCCGCACTTACAGCGATGCCTACCGGCTCCGGGTTGACGGTGACACCAGTACCGTTGACGGCTATGTGAATGTATATTCCGAGGGCAATCTCATTACCTTGAAAAATTATTACAAGCGCAACATGAATCTTGCTATTATTTTTACGGGCGTGCTTTATGCCCTCAACATCATTGACGCTGCGGTGGATGCGCATCTGTTCGAGTATGACATCAGCGATGATTTGACCTTGCGCGTTGAGCCGCAGCTTCGGTTCTCCGGAAATTCAGGAAATACTTTTACGGGACTAACTATGAATATGAGATTTTAGACTTTAGATTTTAAACGTTTCATTCCAACGTCTAACTTATCAGTGTCTAACATCTAATTTCTAAAATCTAAATTTCTATGAAAATAGCTCTCATCGGTTACGGTAAAATGGGAAAAGCCATCGAGGCGGAAATCCAGCGAATGGCTGAAGAAAATAAAAAGAAGGCTCCGCAAGTTTCTTTAAAAATTGATTTGGACAATGCAAAAGATTTCACTGTAAAGAATCTGAAAAAGGTTGACGTGGCGATTGAATTCACCACTCCGAAAACGGCTTTCGGCAATATTCTGAAATGCTTTGAGGCGGATGTGCCTGTCGTTTGCGGCACTACCGGATGGGCGGAGAAACTGGATGAATTGAAAAAGCTTTGCAGGAAAAAAAAGAAAACTCTTTTCTACGCATCCAATTTCAGCATCGGGGTTAATTTATTTTTTGAAATCAACCGCAAGCTGGCGAAGCTGATGAAGAAGCATCCCGAATATGACGTTACCCTGCATGAAGTGCATCATACGGAAAAGAAAGATGCTCCCAGCGGCACTGCCATTGTACTTGCAAACGATATTATTGACGCCATCAAGCGAAAGAAAAGCTGGGTGAATGATGCATCGGGCGAGCGGGATATTCTTTCCGTGCGGTCATATCGTGAGAAAGATGTGCCGGGCATTCACATCGTCAATTACGAGTCGGAGTTCGACAGCATCGAACTCAAGCATACCGCCCACTCGCGGAGGGGCTTTGCGCTTGGAGCCGTTCATGCAGCGATGTGGGTAAAAGATAAAAAAGGATTTTACGGGATGAAGGATATGTTGGAATTGTAAACTGGAACCCATGCGTTCCGGTCGCCCCGCGAGATAAACGGGTTTGATTGGGTCAGATAAAAAGCAGTGCCGATAGAAATCACGGCACCGCCATGCAATATCCCAGTCAAGAAATAGTTATTCCTGCATTCTTTTTCAATTTTCAAAAGCTAAATGCTCATTTTTGCACCGCATGATTTTCAACCTGAAAATTAAAAATCTGAAATGATATATCTTCTCATCTTCGGTCCTGTGATTTCTTTCTCGCTCATCGTGATGCTGCTCGGGAATTTTTTTGAAAAAGCGGGTCAGGAGCGCAGCGCGGCTCTGGTTCCGTTTAAAAACCTGTTGCCTTTTTTCAAAATCATTGAACGCACGCCTATCTGGGGAATCCTCTATTTCATTCCTTACATCAACGTCATCCTCATCATCTGGCTCATCACCGAGTTTCTGAAGGTTTTTAACAGGCGCGACATTCCTTCACAGGTGCTTGGAATTTTTTTCGGGTATGTTTATCTGCCCGTATTGAATTACACGAGCAAAATCAATTATGTTGACTCAAAGCCTGTGGAAAAACGTTCCACTGCGCGCGAATGGACCGATGCGCTGATTTTCGCGGTGGTTGCCGCCACCATCATCCGCGCCTTCATTATCGAAGCTTACACCATTCCTACTTCCTCCATGGAAAAGACCTTGCTCGTGGGCGATTTTCTTTTCGTCAGCAAGTTTCATTACGGACCGCGCGTGCCGATGACTCCGCTTGCTTTCCCTTTTGCGCACCACACCATGCCCGGAAGCGATGTCAGGTCTTATGTGGAGTGGATTAAGCTGCCGTACTATCGCCTTCCGAAGCTGCAGGATGTCAGGCGAAATGACATTGTGGTGTTCAACTGGCCTCAGGAAGATTTCCGCCCGGTGGACAAGCGTGAAAACTACATCAAGCGCTGCGTGGCGATTCCCGGGGACACCATTGAAGTGATTAACGGAATGTTGTTCGTGAATGGCGACAAGGCTTACGAGCCTGAGAACATGCAGTATCAGTATTATGTCCAGACGGACGGCTCGGTCATCAACCCGAAAGCAATTCAAAACCTCGATATTACGGATGGAGGCAGAATCCCTTCCAATAAAGGACTATATCTTCTCAGCCTGACAAAGAAAAGTTATGAAGCGGTGAAGAATTTCGGCAACGTAAAAAACATCGAGCGTAAAATGGGTGTGAAGGACAACGCGGAATTGGGGCAGCGCTACTATTTTCCGAAAGACCTGAAGAAATTTCCATGGAATGTTGACTTCTATGGACCGCTGGTGGCTCCTCAAAAAGGAGCTTCTGTGAAGCTCGACATGAACAATCTGCCCATTTATGAGCGCATCATCACCCTTTACGAAGGCAACAGGCTCGAAAAAAAGAACGGCAAGGTTTTCATCAACGGCAGTGAAACGGACCACTATACTTTTAAAATGAATTATTACTGGATGATGGGCGATAACCGCCTGAATTCCGAAGACTCGCGCTTTTGGGGCTTTGTGCCGGAAGACCACATCGTTGGCAAAGCATGGATTATCTGGCTGTCATTGGACAAGAACAAAGACATGCTTCACAAAATCAGGTGGAGCAGGATGTTCAGCGCGATTAAGCCTTAAACAATCGCCAATAAAAAAGGCTTCCTGACAGCAGGAAGCCTTTTTTAGTTTCAATCTCAATCAGCGCTTACTTATCTATAATCACGCTCTTGGTTGCAACTCCCTGCTCAGTTTGGATTTTAATCAGGTAAACGCCATCCGGGTTGCCTGAAAGATTCAAGCCGAATTTGCTTCCGGCATTTTGCCCGCCAAGCTCAAGGCTGCGGATTTCCTTTCCCGCTGCATCAAAAACATTCACGCTCACTTTTTCAAAGCTGGCATTCTTTATTTCAACAGTCACCATTCCTCCTGACGGATTCGGATAGAGGTCGAAATATTTTCCGATAGCGGTCTCCTCGATGCCAACCTGCGTGATGCTCACTGTTTTGCAGGATTGTTTTATCGGCTTGTTGAAGGGCGCTGCGTTAAAAGCGTTGGCGGAGCGCAGGCACACGTTATAGTCGCCATTCTGCGCATAAGTGTGCGCAGGGTTGCGGTTGGTGTTTGCTAATTGGTCGCCAAAATCCCACTGCCATGAAGTGGGAGTATAAAGCGAAGCGTCAGTGAAGAAGACAGTTCCGCCTGAAAGAATGAAAGTGAAATCGGGGTCGGGTTCAGTGTTCACCTTCACTGTTCTGGTGACTGCGGTGGCGGCATTTCCTGCTGCATCAGAAACATTGTAGCTGACCGCATAATCACCGCGTGAACCGGTATTCACGACTGTTGAACCGTTGCTCACCACAGCGCCCGAAATGTTTCCATCTGCGCAATCATTAGCAGTAGCGCCCAATTCGGTATAGGAATCACCAAGATAAATATTCTGAGGATTGGCGCCTGTCAGTCCGATGGAAGGCGGAGTGATATCAGGCGTGATATTTACGGTTCTGGTGACAGAGACCGGAGGATTCACACCGTCATCTGCCGTGTAGGTTACCGTATAATTGCCCACAACATCCGGATTAATGTTATTGGAGATGCCAACTGTCAGCGAGCCTAAGCAATTATCAACTGCAATGGCAAAAGGCTCTGTGTAGGTTTGGCAAAGCTCGATATCAATCGGATTAGCGCCATTCAGGGTGATGGTGGGCGGCAGGTTTGAAACTATCACGGTGCGCGTGACGGTGGTTGCCGGATTTCCCGCGCCATCTGTCACATTATAGTTAATGGTGTAGGTGCCGGGACTGAGCGGGTCAGGCACATTGCCGGTAACAGCAATATTTCCTGAAATATTGCCATCCAGATTGTCGGATGCGGTTGCGCCTGCGTCTGAAAAGAAATCACAAACGTCAACATTAATCGTGGAGGCACCCGTAAGGCTGATGACAGGAGGCGTGTTGTCAGGAGAGGATACTACATTCACCACCCTGGTTACTTCGCAAGCCACATTGCCTGCCGCATCGGTGATGTTGTAAGTGACGTAGTAGGTGCCAACCTGGTTGGTGTTCACGTTGTTGTTGATGACGAGGGTTCCTGAAATATTTCCATCCAGGTTATCAATGGCAGTTGCGCCCGGGTCATTAAAAGGATTGCTCACCACAATGGTGGTGGGCGATGTTCCGTTCAGCGTGATGACGGGCGCCCATATATCGCCTGTAAAATCAGCATCGGTGTATTGAATATTTTGCACGTAGAAGAATTTCACCGGGTCCGTATCCAATCCTGTCAACTGCGTGAAAACGGTGGGAACGGTGTAAGTGCCGGCAACACCTAAAGCATCGGGCGAGAAGGAACTGAACAAAGCGCCTCCCGACCAAATCAAATCCGTTTCAGTCCAGTTGACCACCGGTGTCGCAAGCCCGGTCATCACGTTCAATGCTTTTGTCTTGAGGTTGGGAAGTTCATTGGTGCCGCCTGTAATATTCACGTCAGATTCCAGCCAGCCGAAAAACACTTTCTCACCATCCGGGCTGAGCGAGCATTGCGGACGGTTGTCTTCGGAAATGGTGCCGACAATATCCCCGCGGAAGGTGAAGATATCATCGAGGTAAATCGCCTGCCACCGGCAATTCGCTGCTGCGGTGGGAACATAAGTGATGTCATAAATCTTCAAGCCTGCTGTGGCTCCTGTGGTAATGGAATATGCCTGACCGGTTCCTGATGAGCCGACTACCACCAGCGCGTGAGGGCTGCCGTTTGCATCCGTCACCATATCCATGTCAAAGGCGGTGGTGGGAACGCCACCCGCGGTCAGATTATTTACGACATTCGAAAATGAAGAAAGGCTAACCGCGATGGGACCTGTCCAGGTGGAGCCGCCATTGGTGGTTTTGTAGAAATTGACCGAGAAGGTCGTATCGCCTGCCGGAGTAATATCACCTAAAAAGCCAATCCATCCGTATTGCCCGGTCGGGTCGAATGACATGTTAAGGGCGGTTGCCTGCGCAGTGCCTGCAATCGTTTTGTCGAAATCGGGATCGAGGGTTGAATACAGCGTCCAGTCCACATCCTTGGCGGTGGAATTCCATACGCCTTTGAACAGGAGGATGGCACTGGGGTCGAGCGCAGTGGAACTGGCGTTTGCCCAGTTCACCGCCCAAAAAACACCCTGCGAGCCGTTGCACATTCCCCGGGCGATGTCAATGTCCTGGTTGTTGGGGTAGGAAACGGTTTCAGTGAAAGTCAGGGTGTCGTTATTCAGGCGGGCAACGCCCGTGAAATGACCGTCCCAGTCTCCACCCGCATCAAAAGGAAGCCAGGTGCCGAGGTAAGCCAAGTAAGCGTTATCCGGATTGGTATTGTTCAGCGGATTGTAGATGTTCACATTGGGATAGCGCCCCGCCAGCGTTTGCTGATTGCCCTTCGGATTCAGCACTCCGTAGTTCAACTCCCACGTTCCACCGCCATCATACGAAACATCATAGCGGTATTGACCGAGATTGCTTGCCGGGAAAATAGTAGGGTCTGAGCGGTGAATGAACGTCACCGTATTCAGCGTTTGGCTTGCGGCAATGCGGTTTACTTCAGGTGAAAGTATGGTGAACAGGTTGCCGGCTGTTCCAACCGGAACAACAGTAACGGCACGCGAGCCGCCTGCCTGCCCTTGCCGGCTTTGAAGCTGCTGCTTCATGTACAAATGTGTTTTCTCGACAGGAGCAGGATTGCCTGAACGGTATCCATCATGGAAACTCGCCCCGCTCTTCATATTGATTTTAGCGATGCTGTTTTGCGCGGATAAATGAATCACGATTCCGCAAAAGAGCAGAAGGGAAAAAATACTTTTCATAACCGGTTGTTTGTGTTTGGGTGAATGTTAATTTTTTGGGAAGCCAAAAGTATGGAATTTACCTAAAAGGACAAAGTGAAAAGAGTCAATTTTTTGTCAGTTGGTTGCGTGGGCTTATGTCAGGGGTGCACGACAGATTTTCAAGGTGTTGGATTCTCTCCCCTAACAGGGGAGATGTCCGCAGGACAGAGGGGTTTACTTCGATCGAAGCAACCCCATCTCCCGCTGAGCGGGACACTAAGCTCACGCAGGGACTTCCCCTGTCATGGGAAGGAATTACAAGTTGGAAATTTGTCGTACACTGCTGCTTACGCTAAAGAAATTTCCTTTGCCAAATACACATCCTGTATCGCATTCAGCAGTGCCACGCCTTCGTCCATCGGCTTCTGGAAAGCTTTGCGCCCGGAGATAAGCCCGCAGCCGCCCGCCCGCTTGTTGATGACTGCGGTGGTCACCGCTTCCGCAAGGTCAGATGCGCCTTTGGATTCGCCTCCGCTGTTAATCAGCCCCACGCGCCCCATGTAGCAGTTTGCCACCTGGTAGCGGCACAAATCAATAGGGTGGTCGCTGCTGAGGTCGGAATAAACTTTCTTGTGCGTCTTGCCGAAGTTTAATGCATTGTATCCGCCATTATTAGACGGCAGCTTTTGCTTGATGATGTCAGCCTGAATCGTCACCCCCAAATGATTTGCCTGCCCTGTCAGGTCGGCTGCGTTGTGATAATCGGTGCCGTTGTGCTTGAAAGCGCTGTTGCGCAGGTAACACCATAGGATGCAAGCCATTCCCAGCTCATGCGCGGCTTCAAAAGCTTTAGCCACTTCCTGGATTTGCCTCGTTGATTCAGCCGACCCAAAATAAATCGTTGCGCCCACCGCCACCGCCCCCATGTTCCATGCGTCTTTCACGCTGCCGAAAAATATCTGGTCGTATTTGTTCGGGTAAGAAAGAAATTCATTGTGGTTGAGCTTGACGATGAACGGAATCTTTTGCGCGTATTTTTTCGATACCGCGCCCAGCGCTCCAAACGTTGACGCCACCGCATTGCAGCCGCCCTCCATCGCCAGTTTTACAATATTTTCCGGGTCGAAATATTCAGGGTTGGGAGCGAAGGATGCGCCTGCCGAATGCTCGATGCCCTGGTCAACGGGAAGGATGGAGAGGTAGCCGGTGCCAGCCAGCCTGCCGTGATTATGAATCGTTTCAAGGTTTTTCAACACCTGCTCGCTGCGGTTCGAATCGCGCCATACGCGGTTAATAAAATCAGGTCCCGGCTGGTGAAGCAAATCTTTAGAAATCGTTTTGCATTGGTGGTTCAAAAGGCTGTCTGCCTGGCTGCCGAGCAGTTCGGCAATCTGAGCAATTTTTCCAACTGTTTTCACCGGCATCCGGGCAGGGGGTTTTGAAAGGCAAATATAGGGAAAAGGGAAGTTGGGTATTTTGAATTTGTGAACAGGGCGCTAAAGGCAAATGACGTTTTGTGGAATAAAAAAAGTTTGAAGTGATTTCAGCCCCGTTAGGGGCGTTCTGTTTGTAGAAGGAATAAATTACACACGACCTAAGCCCCCGTAAGGGTGACCTGTTTGTTTCTTTGAATTTCCTTATCGGCTAATCACTGTTGTCCGGCTAAAACCTAATCACTTACTATGAACCTCAATTATAGCAAGCTTCTCCGCATGCAGGTCGCCCCTATGGGGCTGCTTCCGAAGATGACTATTTTTCTACAATCAGGACATCCCTATCGGGATTAATTTTTCTCAACCCCGTTAGGGGTGGAATGTTTGTAGATAGTCAACCACAACAATATTTTAGCTCCGATAGGAGCGACCTGTTTTACTCGGACAACAGTGAATCGGCTAATCATCGAATCACCGAATCATCCCATCATCTATCTTTGCTGAAAACCACCGCTGATGAAAATGGATGAGCTTATTGCCGGATTCACCACCCAGTTGAGAGAAGCGATTACGATTGCAAAAAACGCGAAAATCACTCCGCCCGCGTTTCCCATCACCAATATTCTCGTCACGGGCTTGGGCGGCTCCGGCATCGGGGGCAATCTGGTTGAAGAATTTATTGCAGATGAATTGCGGGTGCCTTTTTCGGTGAATAAAGATTATTTCCTTCCGAATCATGTGAACAAAAACACGCTCGTCATCGCCTCCTCCTATTCCGGCAATACGGAAGAAACGCTGAACGCGCTGAATGTCGCCATCAGCCGCAAGGCGAAGATTGTGTGCATCAGCTCAGGCGGAAAAATGATTGAACTCGCAAAGCAGCACGGGTTCGACCATATCATCGTTCCCGGAGGAAATCCCCCGCGCGCTTCACTCGGCTATTCGCTGGTGCAGCAACTTTACACGCTTCATTATTTGCACATCATCCCCAATCAATTTGAACAAGAGCTTAACAAAGCGGTTGACTTGCTGGATTCAGATGAAAATAACATTCGCCTGGAGGCAAAAAAGATTGCCGAAAAACTGAGCGGCAAAATCCCGGCAATCTACACGACCACGCCCTATGCATCGGTGGCGGTGCGGTTCCGCCAGCAAATCAATGAGAATTCCAAAATGCTCTGCTGGCATCACGTCATTCCTGAAATGAATCACAACGAGTTGGTAGGGTGGAAGACGAAAAGCGAAAGGTGGGCGGCTGTGTTCCTGCGGAATGAAAATGATTATTCGCGCAACCGGCAGCGCATCGAAATCAATAAAAAGATTATCGCTGAATACTGCGACACGATTGTTGAAATCTATTCGAAAGGCAATTCCCACATCGAACGCGCGCTGTATCTCATCCACCTTACCGATTGGGTTTCTTTCTACCTCGCTGAACTGAACAGTACCGATGCGGTGGAAGTGAAAGTGATTGATTTCCTGAAAAACTCTTTGGCAAACGCGAAAGGGTAAAGGGACGCGGGACGAGTGGCGAATGACGGGAAGAACTGTTAAAATTATTCTTCAAGGAATAAGAACTAAAAATGAATTCAGAAAGAGAATTTACATTCCAACGTTCCTCGTCCCCCGCCCCCCGTCCTCCTGAAGTCATCTTTCACGACCTTGGATTAATTGATTACAAAGAAGCC
>Ga0247727_10001892_pt1 | contig 48587 bp, 16 predicted proteins | sample WisWelCaveWW1625_FD_202498 | JGI IMG/M metagenome (GOLD analysis project Ga0247727, IMG submission 202498) | Biofilm microbial communities from Wishing Well Cave, Virginia, United States - WW16-25 | ecosystem: Environmental > Aquatic > Deep subsurface > Groundwater > Cave microbial mat | place...
AAAGAAAGGACATTTTTATGAAAATGCTGATGCATGTCAAAATTCCGAACGAACGGTTTAATGCCTTTGTCAAAGACGGCAGCGTAGGTCAAAAGGTCAAGCGTATTCTTGACGAAACAAAGCCGGAGGCCGTTTATTTTACAGAATATGACGGCCGCCGCGGTGCCATGATGATTATCCAGGTCGACGATCAGTCGAAAATCCCGTTTTTCGCCGAACCCTGGTTTCTGACCTTCAATGCCGAAGTGCAGTTTCATATTGTGATGAATCCCCAAGATCTGGGGCGCGCGGGGTTGGAAGAGCTCGGCAAGAAATGGGCTTCGTAAACTGCACAAAAGAGGCAGCATGATTAAAGCCAGATATGATCAGGAACACAACACCGTGATTATCGAGTTCGAGGGCAAAATCGATGCCGCCGAAGCCGAGCAATTCTATCCGGAAATCCAAAAGATTGTCCCCAAACACGGAAAAGATTTCAAACTCTTATCCGATTTTACGAAGCTCGACGAGATGGATATGGAAGTCCGAGGCACCATCAAAAAGACCATGGATTTTTTCAATCAGCAAGGGGTCACGGAAATCATTCGGGTCATTCCCAAGCCTGAACAGGACATCGGATTCGGCATCATGTCCATCTTTCACTATTCCAAAGAAGTTGTCATCGTTACTTTGCAATCCCGGGAAGAAGCCGAGGAGCGTTTGAGGGCCGTGTAACTTGATGTCTCCCCGCGGACGGCGTCCGGTAATCCATAAATACGACAAATTGTCAATATTCCTTTCACGATGGAATATTCATTAAATTAAAATTAAGTTTTAATTATATGAATAATTCGAAACGGGTCAAGATTTAATTCGTCCGTTTTCAATAGAGCAACACGGTGCTTCGTAAAAACTAACGGTTTGAAGACGCCAATGTGACTTGTGATATAATCCCCGCCCATGGCGGCGAAGCTTATCCAATTTATCACGCGTGATATCTGGCGCATCCCGGTGCGCAAGATGAAGGGCCCGCAGGGTTTTCTGATCCGCAGTCTGAGGATTTTTGTTTTATCCTTCCGTGAATTTGCAAGCGACAATTGCTCCCTGCGCGCGTCGGCACTGACGTTTTATTCCCTTCTTTCCATTGTGCCGGTCGTTGCCATGGCGTTTGGCGTGGCCAAGGGATTCGGCATGGACAAGCTCCTGCGTGAAAAATTGATGGAGAACCTTCAGGGCCAGCAGGAAGCCCTGAACCGGATCCTTCAATTTTCCGACACCCTTCTGGAAAATGCCAAAGGCGGGGTGATCGCGGGGATCGGCCTTATGCTTCTTTTCTGGACTGTGATCCAGGTCTTAAGCAATATCGAAATTTCCTTTAATCATATCTGGGGGATCAAGAAACAGCGGACATGGGGCCGCAAGTTTACGGATTATCTGTCCCTGATGCTTATCGCGCCTGTCTTTTTTATCGTGGCGAGCAGTGCCACGGTTTTTATCGTCAGCCAGGTCACACTGATTACGGAAAAGATGGCCATCCTGGGCCCCCTGGGGCCGGTGATCCTGACCAGCCTGCGCGTGATTCCCTTTGCCGTTTTCTGGGGGCTCCTGACTTATCTTTATATGTTTCTGCCGAACGGTAAAATCCGGTTTTCTTCCGCACTCCTGGGCGGTGTGGTGGCGGGCACGCTGTATCAGATTGTGCAATGGGGTTATATTCATTTTCAGATCGGTGTTTCCAAGGCCGGCGCCATTTACGGAAGTTTCGCGGCGCTGCCGCTTTTTCTGGCCTGGCTGCAGATGAGCTGGCTTGTGGTGCTGTACGGCGCGGAGCTGGCTTTTGCGCATCAAAATGAAGAGCGTTTTGAATTCGAGCAGGACTGCATTGCGGCGAGCGAAGAATTCAAAAAACTCCTTTCGCTTCGCCTGACCCAGCTATGCGTCAGCCGTTTTTCAGCCGGCCTCGCGCCTGTTTCCGCGGAGGAAATGGCCACGGAACTCGAGATGCCTGTCCGTCTGGCCCGGGACCTGCTCGACCGTCTGACCCATGCAGGCATTCTCGCGGCCATGCAGGGGCCGGATGATCGTGTGCCGCATTATCAGCCTGCGCGGGATGTGGGGGAGATGACGGTCGCGTTTGTGATCGAAAAAATGGAAAAGGCGGGCGTCGAGGATGCGCCGGTGGCCGTAACGCCCGAGCTTGAAAAATTGCGCGCTTCCCTCCACCGCTTCCGGGAAGTGGTCCGGAACCTTCCCGAAAATGTCCTTTTGAAAGATCTGAGCTCTCCTGCTTCCAATCCTTCCAAAATTTACGTGTAATGGCCAGGTTCAATAACAAATCCGAGCAAATTTTTGAATTCGCCAAAGCCATCAAACAACGAAGAATAAAGGAGCGACGATGACGACATCCACGGATTTATCGCACGGAAAAATTATGGAACTGGGCCTCGGGTTTTGGGGCTCAAAAGCCCTGCTCACGGCCATTGAGCTTGGCGTCTTCACGGAATTAGCCCAATCGCCTGCGGATGCCAAGACACTCACCAAACGGCTTGATATCCACCCACGAAGCGCGCACGATTTTTTTGATGCGCTGGTGGCGCTCGGGATGCTGGCCCGTGAACACGGCAAATATGCCAACACCCCTGAGACGGACTGGTTTCTCGACAAGTCAAAGCCCTCATACATTGGAGGGATTCTTGAAATGGCCAACAACCGGGGTTATGCCTCCTGGGGGACTTTAACGGCCGCGCTGCGGGCCGGCAAACCCCGGAAAGATAGTGCGATCGATGACGGCAGTTTTGAAAAAATGTACGCAGACCCGGCGCGCTTGAAGGAATTTTTAAGTGCCATGACCGGTATCAGTATGGAAATCGCGAACCGGATTGCGGTCCAATTCCCCTGGAAAAATTATCAAACGTTTGTGGATGTCGGTGCGGCGCAGGGGTGCCTGCCTGTCCGTGTGGCACTTGCGAATCCGCATTTGAAAGGCGCGGGTTATGACCTTGAGGTCGTGCGCCCGATTTTCGAGGAATATATTCAGTCGTTTGGATTAAGCGACCGGCTGCGTTTTGAAAGTGGGGATTTCTTTAAAGACCCTCTACCCAAGGCGGATGTGGTTGTCATGGGACATATTCTTCACGACTGGGATTTGGAACAAAAGCGGATTTTGATTCGGAAAGCCTATGAAGCTTTGCCGCGCGGCGGAGCATTTCTCGCGTTTGAAGCGCTGATCGATGACGACCGTTCGAAGAATGCGTTTGGTCTTCTGATGAGCCTCAATATGCTCATCGAAACGCCGGGCGGATTTGATTACACGGGTGCCGATTGCCAGAAATGGATGAAGGAGGCGGGGTTCCGGGAAATGCGTGTGGAGCATCTCGTAGGCCCTGATTCGATGGTTATTGGGCTTAAATAAATAGCGGCGAGCAGGGTGATAGTCATGAGTCTTGGGGGGTGAGTCTTGAGTGAAAGCATATCGAGTTTTAGGGATTTGAGAATCTGGCAAAAAGGAATGGAATTAGTTGAAATGGTTTACAAGATCACAGAGGCCTTTCCCAAAAAGGAAACTTACGGATTGGCATCTCAAATGCAAAGGAGTGCTGTATCGATTCCGTCAAACATTGCAGAAGGTTTTAGAAGAAAGCATGCTAAGGAGTACAAGCAATTCTTGACTATTTCCTTGGGGTCATGCGGTGAGTTAGAAACACAGGTGGATATTGCCAAACGACTAACTTACATAACAGATGACACTTATCGAGAACTCATTCACCAGTTGGAGTATTTATGTCGCATGATCCAAACTTTACTGAAGAAATTGTAGTTTCTTTTTTCTGTCGTTCTCAAGACTCACCCCCCAAGACTCAAGACTAAGATGAAAGAATCAATTGAACTAAAGAAAAAGCGGGTACAAGCCATCATCAGGCGCCTGTTCAAAACCAACCCGCACCCCAAGTGCGCCCTTGATTTCGCCACCCCGCTTGAGCTGCTTGTCGCCACTATTCTTTCCGCCCAGTGTACGGACAAGCGTGTGAATATGGTGACGCCCGCGCTTTTTAAGAAATATAAAACAGCTGAAGATTTCGCTCAAGCCGATTCCAACGCTTTGTCTCAGGAAATCCACTCCACAGGTTTTTATCAGAATAAGGCAAAAAATATTATGGGAGCTTGCCGGGAAATCACAAAACGGTTTGGTGGAAAAGTACCGCAACAGCTTGAGGATTTGGTGACATTGCCGGGCGTGGGGAGAAAAACAGCCAATGTGGTTTTGGGCAATGTCTTTGGGATTCCCGGCCTTACGGTGGATACGCACATGATCCGCTTAAACGGGCGGCTCGGGCTCACGAAACATACCGATCCCGTGAAAATCGAATTTGATTTAATGAAACTCGTTCCTCAAAAAATGTGGACGGATTATTCTCATCTTATCATTTATCACGGCCGCAACCGCTGCTTTGCCCGAAAGCCGGATTGCCCGAATTGCGAAATTCGCAACCTTTGCCCCTTTCCCCATAAAACTCCGTCCCCGGCCCATTCAGAGAAAAAGCCCATTTAACTTCAAAACAATGGAGCCTGATTTGTGTTAAAATTAGCCCTATGAGCGTATTCCTGCAGGTTAAAGACATCTCAAAATATTACGGGGCGACCGCTGTGCTCGCCAATGCCACGGCGGCTTTTTCGCGGCACCAGAAGATCGGTATGATCGGCCGGAACGGAGCCGGGAAATCCACCCTTTGCAGGATCATCACAGAGCAGGAGGAAGCGGATTCAGGAAGCGTGATCCGTAACTCCCAATTGAGGCTTAGTTATCTTGAGCAGCACGATCCTTTTGGGCCGGAGGAAACCGTCCTCGCATTCCTTGAGCGCTACACCGGGCGCGAGGCCTGGAAGTGTGCCGAGATTGCCGGGCAGTTTCAGCTTAAAAATGAAATCCTTGAAAAACCCATGAGCCTTCTGCCCGGGGGTTTCAGGACGCGCGTGAAGCTTACCGCCATGCTTTTAAATGACCCCAATTTTCTAATCCTGGATGAGCCCACTAATTATCTTGATTTAAGCACCTTGATCCTTCTGGAAAATTTCCTGCTCGACTTTAACGGAGGCTACCTGATTGTTTCGCACGACCGTGAGTTTTTGAAGCGTACCTGTGACCATACCCTTGAAGTAGAACACGGGGAACTTACGCTTTATCCCGGCGGCATTGAAGAGTATTTTGAATTTAAGGAAGAAAATCTTGCGCGGGCCCACGCTTACAACAAGACAGTGGAAAAAAAACGCGAACAGCTTCAGGACTTTGTCGACCGTTTCCGCGCCAAGGCCTCGACCGCCACGCGCGCCAAGTCCAAAGTGAAACAAATCGCAAAACTCAAGACCATCGAAATCGCGCATTCGCTTCCGGAAGTGAATATTAAAATTCCGCAAGTGGAACGCAAAGGGGGGTTGGCCCTTGCTTGCGAAGACTTACAAATCGGATATCCGGAACGGCTTGTCGCCAGGGGCATTCATTTTGAAATCGAACGCGGTTCCAAAATAGCAATCCTGGGAGATAACGGCCAGGGGAAAACTACTTTTTTGCGGACCGTGGCAGGCCGGCTGGATCCTAAGGCAGGCAGTTACCGCTGGGGAACCGGATTAAAAGTAGCCTATTATGCCCAGCATGTGTTCGGCACGCTTCATGCCGAGGATGATGTCTACACCCATTTAAGGCGGGAAGCCACGGACGGCGTGACGAATCAGGACATTTTAAATATGGCAGGCAGTTTCCTGTTCCGCGGAGATGATGTGAAAAAGAAAATCTCTGTCTTAAGCGGTGGAGAGCGGGCAAGGCTCTGTCTTGCGGGACTGCTTTTATCGGGAAGCCAGGTTTTTTTGCTCGATGAACCGACAAACCACCTTGATTTTTCCACGGTGGAAACGCTTGGCCGTGTTTTAAAAGATTTTTCCGGTACGGTTTTTTTCATCAGCCACGACCGGACTTTTGTGAATTTAATTGCGGATACTATCCTGGAAGTCAAAGACGGAAAAGTCATGCGTTATCCCGGTGTGTACGAAGATTATGTTTATCACCTGGAATGCGTGGCCCGGCATGAAATGCACCCTGAAGAGGAGAGTGACGAAGATGCGCGAGAAGCGGCTTCTTCCGGTTCCGCGGCTTTTACAGATGGCCCTGGCAAACCGCATCACCAAGGCCAGACCGGCGTAAAAACTCAAGGCAAAGAGGATGCCCGGAAGAACAAAGCTGAAGTAAGTGCGCTTAAAGACAAAGTCAAAAAGTTTGAACAGCGTATTGAAACACTCACCCGCGAACGGGACGAAATCCTTGTCGAAATCAAAAAGAACCCCTTTTTTTATTCCCGCCAGCGGAATGATCGTCTAAAAGCTGTAGCGGCTGAGCTTGAAGGAGTAGAAGCCGAATGGACGAAGCTCGCCGCCAAGCTTGAAGCGCTCGAAAAACCCGCCTAACAGTACCGATGACTCAAACGCTTCAACATTCTGAATTGAAAAGTTCGATTAAAACTCTTGCTTTGGAAATGGGCTTTGATCAAGTGGGGATTACCACGCCTGCCGCGCTCAGCGCAGGGGAACAAGCAATCGAGGCGTGGGTCCAAGAAGGGCGCCACGGAGATATGCGCTACCTTGAAGATTTTGAGATAAGGCGTGAAAGGTTTTTTAGCGATTTTAAGGATGCGAAAAGCGTGATTGTTCTGGGGGTGAATTATTATTCAAGAAGCCAGCGGGAAGGGGCAGGAGACAAGGGGCAAGTGTTAAAAGGAAGGGTGGCACGGTATGCGTGGGGGAAAGATTATCATAAAGTCATCCGGCAAAAGCACCGTGAATTGATTGACCGGTTAAAAGAACTTGCGGGGCATAAACTGCAGGCAAAATCCTGCGTTGATATTCAGCCCATTCCCGAAAGGTTTGCAGCCACGCAAGCGGGTTTGGGTTTTGTCGGCAAGCATACGGGAATATTAAATCATAAGTTTGGTCCCTGGCTTTTTCTTTCTGAGATTGTTACGAATTTGGAGCTAGAAGAGGATCTGCCTTCAAACGGCGATTGTGGAACGTGCAATCATTGCCAGAAAGTCTGTCCTACCGGGGCTCTTGATGAAGATTACAAAATGGATGCCCGGCTTTGCATTGCCTACCTCACGATTGAGCATAAAGGCGTTATCCCGCGTGAACTCCGCCCTAAAATCAAAGATTGGATTTTTGGCTGTGATGAGTGCCTCCAGGTTTGTCCTTTCACGTCAAAAACCAAAGAAACTCGGTGGACGGAATTTAAACCCGAAGCCGGATTCGGGGAATGGCTTGATATGGATGAGCTTTTTCAAATCACCTCAAACTCGCAGCACGATAAAAAGTTTCAAGGGACCGCCCTTCAACGCACAAACCGCAAACAATTGCTCCGCAACGCCTGTATTGTGCTTGGTAATTCGCGAAAGAAAGAAGCGTTGCCCTACCTCGAAAAGGCTCTTAATGACCCGGCTCTACTTGTGCGCCTGCATGCCGCCTGGGCGCTCGGCCAAATTCCTTTTCCTGAAGCTTACCGGGTTTTGATCAGGCGCCAGGCCATCGAGGAGAATCCAGACGTATTCAACGAAATATCTTACTCACTGAAGTCCCTATCCCCCTGAGGGTAGCAATATTAAGCTAACTTATTCAATAACAACGAGATAGGTATAAGTATTGTTTAAGTTAATGTTTAAAAAGTTTGTAATTACTTATTCAGTGTGATATATTTTTACCTGTTCTGACTATCCTAAGAATTAGCTCGAGGAGGCATTTGCATGCTAAACTTTATTGGAAGGTTCATTGAAGAAACAGGATAGGTCTTTTTTAGAACAATTATTAAATACATTTAGAATTAATGTTAATTAATTTTATGTACACTCAAAACAAAGATATAAAGTTCAATTTCAACTTGCGTCTAACAGCGTTGGTCACAGCTCTGTTCTTTTCATGGAATACCATTGCATTTTCGGATGGATCCGGCATTTTCCTATCTATTGTTTCCGGAACAAAACAGGCTGTGCCTGGCAGAGACGACACTTCGTTTCATTCAAACGACATCCTGTCTTTGATCAAGCTCCCTTCCGAATTGGGGCAAGTCAAACGCGCCTTTCGCGGCACGGGGAAGGGAACCGTGATTCATATTCAGGACGCCCACGTGAATGAAGAGGCCCAGCGCAACATCGCCGGGATCGTGGACTACTTTTTTAAAGAGCACCAAATCCGTCTTGCCAATGTGGAAGGCGCTTCCGGAGAACTGGCGCACCATCTTCTTTCCGCCTTTCCCGACGACAATGCCCGAGGGCTTCTGGCCGATTACTTCCTGCGCGAAGCGAGGATTACGGGGCCGGAATATCTGGCTCTTTCCAAAAGGCCGGAATTGATTCTCTACGGGATTGAAGATCCGGCACTTTATGATGCAAACCGTAAAGCCTTTCTTGCAGCGCTCGCCTTTAAGCAAAGAGATGAAATCATTCTTAAACAACTGCGGAAAGTGATGGAATCGGCAAGCCGTTATGTTTTATCCGAAAACCTTTGGGGTTTGATCCGCGAGAAGCAGCGGTTTGAAAAAGAAGAAACGGATTTCGTCTCTTACGTCCGCTATTTAAAAAGCCTTGTCGACAAATGGCAGGTTCAGGAGCCTTTTCCCCAGATCAACGCTTTTATAAGCCTTCTGGAGTCTCAGAGCCGGATTGATTTAGAAAAGACAGAAGCGGAAGTCGACCTTGCCGTGAAAAAGCTCAAAGAAGTCCTGTCGGGAAATGCCCTGCTTTTATTCATTAAAAATACCGGCGAATTCCAGTCGCACAAGATGGCGCGGGAAAATTATTATCGTTATCTTGGGGCACTCTTATCCAAGGCAGGCACGGCCGCTTCCTTTAACCATTTGAGCCAATATCTGGAACATATGCAGCTTTCCGAATCCATTGGGATTGAAATTTTTGACGAGATCAAAACGCTTGAAGGCCTGTTAAAGGAAAAAATGATCAGGAATGAGGAAGAACGGACGTTTGACCGCCTTTTTCATTTCCTCGAAATTTACGAAAAAATGTTTGATTTCGCGCTGACCAAGGAAGATGCCGAATTTTTTTATGCAAACCGCAGTCAGTTTAACTCGAAGAGCTTCAGCCGGTTTTTGACGCCTCTTTTAGAAAAATATCATTTTGACCAGGAGATCAAAAATCTATCCCTGACGCCCTTGGATGAAGACCTCCCTAAAATCGAGTCCTTTTATGAGCTGGCCATGAAGCGTGACGAGATCCTGATTGCCAATGCCCTTAAAAAAATGGAGCAGGAAAAGCAGGAGACTTCGATCATTGTGACCGGCGGGTTTCATACCTCGGGGCTTGAAAAGCGGCTTCAGACGCTGGGCTATTCCTACGTGGTCGTGACTCCGCGTATTGCCAAAGCCATGAATGAAGCCAAAGAAAGCGAACGTTACGCCAAAGCCATGCAATCGGAGCCCACGCGCCTTGCAACGCTTTTGTCCGAGGCCTATTTCCCGCAGATTTCAGGACGCGCGAATGACCCCAGGTATCAGCTTGGAACCCCAACCGGATTTCCTACTTACGAAGAGCTGGCTCGTATTTTCAGCCGCTCGGAAACAAGGGATGTTAATCCCCGGATGCTGGTGCGGGAATTTCCTTCCCTGGATTTGACCTTCACCGGAGCGGTTTTACTGACCGCCATTTTCGCAGCTCTGGGAAAAGAATTTCAAGGCGTGGAAGGAAAACTTTCGTCGGATATGCTGAATAAAATTCTTGGCGCAATATCGCCTTACCTTAAAGATGAAGAAAAACCCTGGGCGCCTCGCTTATATATGCCCCTTCTTGCCGGGATACGGCAGGGCGATGCAAGCGCCGGCAGTTTGGTCAGCCAGAGCCAGGGGTTTGGGGACGACGGGGCTTCGCTTACTGCAGTCTGGAATTCTAAAAGGAATCAGGCGGAAATCTCAACCTTAAAACCCGGCGCTGTTTTTGAAATCAATGGCTTGCTCCTCGAAATCAGGATGCAGGAAACCGGTTTGGCGATTGGTGTATCGGAAAGTAAAAAAGCTGCGGGGATTGGCGAACCCGAAGGGCTGGCGCCGACAACGCCTGTGACGCATCCTTTTCAAATACTGATTCAGGATCAGGTCCTTGAAGAAAAGATAAGCTACGAAGTGTTAAAGACTTTAAACCCGGTTGAACGGGAAGGCCGTCTCCTGGCATGGACGTTGGTCGCGTTGGCGCTTCATTTTAAGGAAATCAAGGCGGAAGCGATAAAGCAGGGTATGTATCAAGGCCAGCTCAAGCGGGCGGTTGAGGATACTTACACGCTGGCCCAAATGGGATCCGTGATGGACCCTAAAAATGCTGAATCCCTGACGCGGTATCTGGACACATCCTTTCGCTTTAGCGAAACCCTGCCGGAAGGCGGGCAGAAAATCAGCGCGGAGCATTACCGGGAAGCGTATAGAAACCTTTTTGATCAGGAAGGAGCACTCGCGGAAGATATTGCCGAAATCCCGCAAACAATCCAGGAGGTCCTGAGCCTTTCCGTTGCCCGGCGCATCGGAGTCACGGCCTCCCAGGCACGTTCTGAATTAAGGCATCCTGCGGCAGAAAAAAAAGTCGTCCCCCAGTTTAAGTTTAATGATCTTTTTGACAATGAAACAGACGAGGCCGATGCGCAGATTTTCTCTCACGGTGAACTGGCAAGAAACATTGCCGAGGAATTTAAAAAGGCCGGGATTGATCCTACGTCCACGATTTCCCGCCGCGCCTATTGGCTCACGAGTGAAGGCAATAAAGTCGACCGTTTAGCAGAAGGAGAAACCGCGGAAAAACGGGTTTACAAGTTGATCGGCGAAACAAACGAGGGCAGAAAAAACTTCATCCTTGAAATCACCGGATTTCAGACCGGTCTCCTGAAAGCTAAATTCCGTTCCTACTCCGCCGAATTGAACCGGCTTGATGAAGCTATCGGGAACAGTGTGGATCAGGAAGGCAACCCGGCCGGCATTCAAAAAATTCTGGGTAAGGAAATCTCTCCTTACGCCAAAGTGGTTATTTCGCGCAAGGGACTGGTCCAGCCGGCCGGCACGGAAATTTATAACATGAATGTAAAGAAGGTAATAATAAAAGACGGGGACTTGGAAGAAGAAATGGAAGCCGCGGGAGTGCGCGTGGCAGTGAAGGCCGTGGCGGAGGGAGAGCCGGTAACCGCCCTTTTGACCGAAAAACAAAAAGAAGGATATCCACAGGAAATTCTTTATAAGACAGAAATTGCAGGCACTTCCCACGCCCTTGGCGTTTACCGGCCCGCGGTACCGGTTGTGGAGAATCTTCCTGTTGAAGAAGCGGTGGACTCTTCCGTCACGCTTGCGCCGCCGCAGGAAGTTTTCAGCCCGGCAGTTTCACTGCCTCCTGTGCCCGTTGAAGCTGCTCCGGTGCCTGATGAACAAGCGGCAGAAAAACGCAGGCTTGAAAAAGAAGCGTTAAAACAGTTGCAGGCGGAACGCGACCAAATCCAGACTGAAATAGAACAGGCTTCAAACGAACTGAATAAACTTGCAGACCTTCTCAAAACAACCTCGCAGACCCTTGCCGAACAAAAAACGGAAATCAATAAGGCTCGTGATCAGCTAGGGGTTCTTCGCCAAAATAGTTTGGAACTTAACGGCCAGATCGAGCAGAGAAAACAAGATTTCGAAACGCTGAATCGGGAAATGACCGCAGCACAGCTTCAAGCAGACGTGCAAGCCGCGCAAACCCTTGAGGCGGCACGTAACGAACTAGCTCAGCTTGAGCAAGCCAAGGAAATTTTAAATACGAACATTGCAGGACTTACCAGCCGGCAAAAAAGCTTAGGCCAGACCGTCGAAGGCATGGAACGAAAAGTGGCAGATTTTAAAAAAGCCCAAGTGGTACTGAAAAATGAAAATCAGCAACTTTCAGAAAAGAAATTACAAACAGCCGAAGAGGCCGCCCAAGTGCAAGCCCAAATGCTCGAGAAAAGTAATAAGCTTAAGCAGCTCAACGATGAGTTCGCGGCGGAAGCTCAGCGAGAAAAGCATCTTACCGATCTGATCGGCAAACTTGGACAGAAAACCGCGGCTGCCCGTGAGAGTTACGAAAAGCTTGTCAGTGACGGGCAGGCGCTGGTAACGCAGATACAAGAGTCGCGCCGTCAGTTTGCAATTGAAAAAGAGAAGCTGGCTGCCGTCACAGGCGAGCGTCAAAAGGTGCAAGGACAAGTGACTAAGGCCCAGGAAGATCTCAGACAGTTGCTCGGCCAAATCAATGAAACCCAGCAAAAAGCCGCCGCTGATTTAATTGATCAAAAGAATAAATATTCAGCCATTGGTAGTGGGATTGAAACAGGAGACCGTGAGTTAACCCGGCTTAATCAGGAAATCGAAAAAGAAACGGGAAGGCTTGAGAGGCTCATCAGCACAATTGAGGATACCACTACAAAAACCGGATTGGCTTTATCAGAACAAATTGGAAAGCAAAAGATTACGCTTGCTGGTCTTGAAGCCACACAAAAAACACTTGAAACCCAAGTTGACAAATTGACGCAATCGAAAACACAGATTGACATGGAAATAGAATCCGCTCGTCAGAGTGCCGAGCAAGCAACCCAAACATTGGCTCAGACCAAGCAGACCCTTGAGGAACGGCAACGAGACCTCCTAGCTATTCAAAATCAAATCGAACTCGACCGCACTCTTTCTGAAAAAGAATCTGAACAGCTTACTGGCAGTCAAAGAACCATTGCCGGACTTCGTGGAACCGTCACGGATTTAACCACCCAATCAACGCAGGCCGCTTCATTAAAAAATCAGAAAATTAGTGCGCTTGAAGCTCAGCTGGAGTCGCTCGGCAGCCAGAAAGCAACTCTTGAACGGGATGTGCAGGAAGTGCTTAGCGGGGGAGTTGGCCAGATGCGGGAGCTCTACCGGGCAGGTCTGGGCGAGGAGATGGAGCAAATATTAAAAATAGCTCCCCGCGATCTAAGGCCCAACGATCTTCTCAATGCAAAAGGTTTGATGGAGAAACGAAACGGATTACGGTCTGAAATCAGAATGGAGCTTGACCCTGCTGAGGAAGATGCGGCTGACGTTTTGAAGGGGATCCTTGCCGAACAAGAGGAAGATGACCGTATTTTTAGACAGCTTCAGCAAAATTATAAGGAAGGTATTCAATTGCGTCTCCAGGAAGATCTCGAAAATCTCCAAGTCGAAATTGCCAGACTTGCAACTCTGGAAGGATTTGATCTTGAAAGCCGCGTCCAGAATATAAACCAAAAATACACGCAGGAGATCGAGCAAGTTAAAGAACTTGAAATCTATGAAGAATTGCTGCCTGCCCTCGAGAATGCGATTGCTTCGGGCAAACAAAAGGCAGCCGCAGCTTATGAAAAACGTGCCCGGCTGCTTGAAAAGGAAAACCGTGCGGCAAAACTTCAACTTGCGCTTCAGGCCTTGGTGGACGACAAGACCCCTGGGCGAGCGGCCTTAAACCTAAACAAGGCGGTCGATCTTCAAAATGAAATGCTGGAAATCAGCCGGAGTCTTGGCGCGGATGAACCAAGCCCTTTGATTCAGGGGGTGCTGGATGACGCGCTTCAAAAAATCAATGTGCTTCTTCAGAGTTACCAAAATGATCTTGGCGTGCGTGTTCAAAGTAAATTCCAGGTTTTGAGAAAAACGGTGGTTGATCTTGAGAAAGTCGAAGAGTTTGATTTTGAACAAGAGATCGCAAAGATCCAGGAAACATTCGCTCAAGAATTAAAGAAGTTTAGCGCATTTGAATTCAACACGGAACTTGCGCAGGCATTCACTCAGGCGGTTGAGAAGGCTTCCGGCCAAGTAAGAATTTATTTTCTTATGAAGGAGCTTGACGGTGACTTTGCGAGAGAGTTCGGCGTTATCGGCCAGACTATTGCAGGCATGAACCGGACTAATCGCTATGAAAGTTTTCAAGCTGATCTTGAGAAGGCTAAAAAAGGATTATCAGCGAAAATTACCGCGATACGCGGCCAGCTAGGCGTAATTGAGGATAGCAAAGCTCATGAGGATATTGAAGCATCTCTGGCTTTTTTAAGTGAACAAATTCAGGAAATGGAAGCGGATCGAGAGCAATCCTATAAGCGCCAGCAGGAACTTTTCCAAAAAGAAGAAGCGATTGAAAAGCTTTACGCTCAGTTTGAGCCGCTGGAGAAGCTTGAAGATACTGTGTTAAGGCCGGCGAATCTTATTTCGGCCGGGAATTTGCAGAATCAAATACTGCAACTCCACGGAACGCGAAGACCAGGCGAAGGGACCGAAGCCACATTAAGGATGATCAAAAATGTTCCTGTCAAAGTGCAGGCTATTGAACGCCGCTATCTTGCGGGCCTGAAGAACCGTTTGGATAAAAACGTAACGACCTTGGCGAGCGAGGTAGAAACCAAAAAAGTTAAGGATGTTCAACTCGGAGAAAGCATTGCATCTTTATTTGGGCCCTTGACGGAAGAAGTAAAAGCCTTGAAGGGGACCGCGCTTGATGCGAGCGCCAATCAGATGGTGATTGGTATCCTTGAAAAAGAAGTGGGCGAAATCCGGCGGCAATTTAGCCAAAAGCGAATGCAGTTTCTGGCTCCGCCCCAGGTGCCTGTGGTCCCTCAAGAGCTGTCCGTAAAAATCGAACCCGTCAAAGCTCCAGTCATTCCAGAAGCGCAAGTGCCGTTGCCAGTTCCCGCGCCCTTGCCTATTGAAATAAAACCCCTCCAGCCTGAAACCGTCCGGGAAATATCACAAGAGATGGCAACAAAGATTCCGCAAGTACCTGTTCCGGAGATACTACCGCAAGATGTGGTCAAGCAGGAGCCGCGTGCTAAAAAGCCGAAAGCGGAAGCAGTGCCCACAAGAAAAAGCGGGGTTCGGCTTCGTCTCGAGTCTTTGGAAGACCGAACGGCTCCTGCTGTGGGGATTTCTCCTTATCCGGGTATGCTCGAAGCACCGACACCGCCGCAGCTTTCTCCCGCGCTTGAGAGTGAAACAGTGATCCAAATGGTTCAGCCGGGACAACCCGTTACCGCAATACTTGGGACACCGGCACAGCTCCAAAATCCAGTGAATCCAATGCCGCCTGTGGATATTTCCGGAATGGATTTGTATTTTACCGCGTTGGGCCAGGAAAAATTGGAAACTGAGCTTTTTGTTGTCAGAAATTTGGACCCCTATTTTGAAATAACAGAAAATATTGGAGGTGAACCGGCAATTTCCGCTTCGATGATTGCATCGGTTCTTCAGGCCCAGGTCACGCAAGAACTTATCGTGAAAGACGCGAATGGCGAAACGATTGCTATTGCGAAACTTGAATATGATGCCGGAACAAACCAGACGACCTTCACCGCATTTGATCCTTTAGGGAAGAAGATTGCGAATATCCCTCTTCTTCCCGCGGGCAATTATGTTTTTGATCTCAATTCAGAGCCTGTGGTGCTGGGAGAAAAGGGGCAGCTGGCTGTGAGCCTTCAGCTTGTGGATCAAGAAGAAGGCACAAAGCTCACGGTTGTCTTCGGGATCGGGATCGGAGAAGAAAAGCCGGAAGCCGAGCCTCCGGCTGCCGGAACACCCGCGCCTGTAATTGACCCCCTCGTTTTTAAAATTTTATTTGAAACTGAAACCCAGCGAAAAATCGTCGTCGCCTTTTCCTCGTCCGGATCCTCCTCGAGAACAGGTCTTGGTTTAGGCGGGGGAGGTGCCGCGGGATCGGGAGGCAGCTCATTGGCAGGTGCCGGCGTCGGCAGTATCGAAATTCAATATGAGCCCCTTGCGCCGGGCGTTGGAATTGAACTCCTGGAAAAACTTCCTGCGAAGGAAATCTTCAGAGGAGAAACCCCTTCAGAAATGAGTGCCAGCCTCCTATTTGTCCTTCCCCCCGGCCCGAAGGAGGAAGGTTATTATGAAATGATCATTCAAGACGGCGCAGAATTCATCCGTGTTCCTCTTCACGAGGGGATGGTTCCCATTGCAAGCAAAGTCGTTAATTTTCTTAAAGAGGGCAGCCGTCCTGAAGGCCAAAATTTTATTTTATTCCGTGTGGAAATCGACGGACAGATTTTGACTTATGTTTACGATCGCCAGGCTAAAAAAGTGGTTTCGGTGATGAGGATTTCACGGGAAGATTTCGAAAAAGAGCTTGAGGATAGGGAACGGCAGGAAAAAGCGTTGGAAGAAAAAAAGGCGATAGAGAGGGAAAAAATCGAACGCAAGCAGATTGAGCAGATGGAAAAGCCGGAGGATTTCGAGTTCGATGAGCTGGAAGGCAGGGAGGGAGCTCTCAAGATCCCGGAACAAAGAGAAGGCCTTCCGGCGCCTGCTTCAGCGGCCGCGTTCGGTGCCGCGGCTTTGGCATTGTTCTTTACCGGGCTGCCGCAGGAAGCAAAGAAAAAAGAAGAAGAAAAAAAATCTCTTGAGCTGCCCGCTCCTTTGGTGGGGCCTCGTATTCCGGGAACGTCCAGGGTCGTTCTTTTTTTACAAAGCCAAGGCTTCGTGGGACAAGCTCCCATTGCTGGTGGAACCCGTGCACCTCCGGAGCGCAAATGGTTTGGTCTAGTTGGGCTTCTTGGTATGCTTGCATTTGCCCTACTTATCGTTGGTTTTTATTTCAAGTCCGGCCCTGGCGAAATGCCTTCGGTTATTCCTCCCTCGATTGAAAAACTAGCCCCTGCTCCGCCAGTCAGACCTTTACCTGCAGAGAAAAAAGAAGAGCTTTTGCCTGAAGCTTTTTTGCCGGGTCTCGGAGACGAAGCCTTTGTGTCGCTTCTCCGTCCTTTGAGGGAGGCAGAAGAAAGGCCGATTTTGGAGCAGCACCGGGAACTTGTCCGGGATCTGCGGGGAATTATGCGCGGAACCACGATGGGCAAACTTACAGCGAGGGAAGAAACGGCGCGACAGGATTTGGTTCCGCAGGTGAAGCAAGCGCTTCAAGACAGTCTGGGGCTGTCTTTTACGGGGCAGGAAGCCTTGCCCGCGGGTCAATGGACAAATTATACGCACCGTCTGATGCAGATCCGGCATGCGGCCGGGAACCGCGAAAGGGAAAGGCTCTTTTTAAACAGCCTGAGAAGCGGTGTTGTCCTGGCAAAGACCGCGCTTCAGGATGTCAAAAATTCCGAGCTTCCAAGCTGGCTGCGGGATGTGACTTCAACCGATTTTTTAACGCCCGAGGAATGGCAGGCCGCTCAGACAGATGCCGCGCGCGCGGGGTATACGGGGAATGTTTCTATCCGGAACCTGTTTGCGCTGGCCGAGATTCTGGCCGCCTCGCAATATCAGATCAACGTCCGGTACTCAATGCCTTATAGCGCATCCGAATTGCCCGACTGGAGCACAAAGAGCGACGTCTACAAAAAATATGCTCCGAACAATTTTGTCCGCAGTTTCATGCAGACGCTTCACCGCGGCCGGCCGAGCCTTCAGCATTTGCGCGAAGCCCAGGCATTTGAAGACCAATTCCTGCAAGATTATTATGAAATTTTTTATGGCTGGGCCTACACGGCCAAAATGAAGCCGTATGAAGTACAAAACTTTTTAGAAATGCATTCCCGTAGAAACCCAAGGCTTATGTCCGCCCTTCTTTCGATGCCTGAACTTTGGCCGTATAAAAATAAAAGCGATTCAGCGGATATTGTTTCTTCAGATATGGCAAGCGTTGTCCTGAGGGCTGTCCAGGAAATAAACAAGCATGAAGAAATGGGGGATCTCTTTGGCCGCGCGGATGATGATCTTGAACAAGTGGCGGGTTGGGTGAAAAAGCGCGAGCTGGAAAATCTTCGCGGGCTTGATTTATCCACACTGCCGCGGGACATGTTCCGGCTCGGGGCCTTAAACGGTGTGACGCCGGACTCCAATGCCGACCGCCAGTACCAGCGAGATGCCTCGAAGCGGCTCGCCTTTAAAATTTCCAATGAAACGCAGTTCCGCACGAGCCTCTTTTTAATCCGCAGGGCGCTGGCCGAGGGGGACGGCAAGCTCGTCCAAATTATTCAAACACCCCGCGGAAGAAAGCTTGTGGTTCGCAAATTGGTCCAAGCAGTTGGCGATATGGCGTACCTTTTAAGAAATAATCCTGATCTTCGTCTGAATGTCAATGAAGTCGACGATCTGGCGAAACTTTTTGACCTTCATGGGATGTTGGCCCAGAAGATCCCCCGGGAAGACTGGATCAAACTTGTGCAAGAGGCGGTGACCGCAGAAAGAGTGCTTGAAGCAGTGGCTCACGCACGATCCGAAGTCAGGGATATGACTCGGAGGATATTTGTCAGCGGCCTGCTTGCAACGGGGGCGGCCGTCATAACCAATGCGGCGCTTCCCTTTCGTTTGCTTTCTGCCGAGGCAGTTCAAAAGGAAGCCGCGGCTCCTCCAATGGCGGGGATCCTCAAAGCCCTTTTTAAGAAACTCAATATGACCCGAACGGACCGGGAAATAACGGTCTTCCAGCGCAAGGTGATCGAAAGCGGACGCAAAGGAGTCCAGCTCTTCAAAATTAAACATCGTGAAGCTTCAAGACCGGATTTTGTTGAGCCTGCGCGTGAAATTTTCGGTCAGCTCGGGTTCGAAATGAAAAAGAAAAATGAATTCTGGGCGGAAGACTTTGCCGAGGTGCTCACCTTTCAGATGAAGGCCCTGGGTATTCTGGGTAATTCCAATATGGAAAAAATCTTTCTGACGTCTCTCAAAGATGCTTTTCCGCTGGTGATAGCAAAAATAAATCACTGGGGGATTAAAGACGATGCAGAATTTCCGATGTGGACCAAGGCCTTTGCCGGCGGCGCCTTTGAGACCGACGAGCTGGTGGTTCAGGAAGAACACTGGGCCAAAATGAATCTTGAAAGGAAACGCCTTAAAAATATCAAATTTGACACCACGTTCGGTATTGCCCTGCGGGTTGCGATGGTCCAATTTAACCGGCAAATGCGGGACAAGGCAACTCCCCACGACCCTCAATGGGGCCCCTCGAAAAAGTACTGGTATGACCCGGAGAATTTTCTCGATATGCTGGGGAAAAGTTTAAATTACCGGGATCTTGACAAAATGTCCGTCGCCGAAATGCAGGAAGTTTACGAATATGACCAGCTTGTCGGAAAGTTTTTCATCGACTTTTTCTATTCGTGGTCAAGAACGCCCCGCACAGGGACGACCGCGGAGCTGCGCGGCCTGATCGAAAAGCGAATCGGCAATATGACGGACCAGATCAAATTGATTTATCCCCACCTGAAGCGCCCTTATTCGGATTTTGCCAACGCAAAGGATATTGCCCGTTCGGTCTTTTTCTACGTTCTTTCCACCCGGTCGCTTTGGACGAGTGACACCACTTCCCTTGAAGAGATCCTGCTTGATGACCAGGTTTTTCGCGGGATGTTCTTTCCCGTCATCAACCGGTGGCTTTACATCGACCGGCTTCAAAACCAGCCGGTGAATCGTCTTTACGAAGGTTATGACGATGAAAAAGTTCGCCGGACCAACCAGCTTTTCCGTTCGGGGGCTTTTCTTATGGAGCCCCAGGACCCGGCAAAGCCAAAAATACTTGACTTCAGCGATGTGAACTTTGATATCGAAAAAGTTCAGCCCGATGCTTATAAACTTAAAATGCTGCTCGCCAAATGGCAGAACACCCCGCGTTCCGCGGCAACGGACCTGGAATTCAAAAAATGGGCGACCCGGTGGTCCGTAGATGTTTCCCTGGACCTTGATTTAAGAACGCTCTCCCTAATCCGTTATGCCAAAGAGCGGGGATGGGCGTTAAATTCTCTGACGCAATGGCTTGAGGATATGAAATATCTGATCCCGGCGGCGGAGCGTTTCACGAAGCGAAAGCTTAATTTAAACAAACGGACAGATCTGGGATATCTTTCCGCGCTCAGGCGTTCCTTAATCGAGCATCTCGGGTTTTCGCGTCAGGAAGCGGTTGCGCTTCTGGATTTAGCTTCTCCTCAGGATCCAAAGGCGGAAGTTTCGATTATTCTTGAGGATAACGCAAAAGTTAAAATCCCTCACTTTAATTATATGGCGCGCAATCTCCTTTTCCGCATGACGCGCAACAAAATCTGGGATCCGGCCAATGAAAAAGAATATGACCTGACCGATTCTGAAAAAGGGCCGGTGCTTTCCGGAGCGATTATGCGCCTTGTGATAGAGGGCATTCAAGAAGGCAATTTCAAGGCAACAGAAGATTTCGTCGCGAACGCGGTGGCGTTTTTCGAGGATAATGCCAAACGCGAAAAAGTGATTGAGTTCGCGGGCCGCCTCCGGCATGCCTTCACAAGCGGAGAGAAAAGGAAATTTACGGCCGAGGATTTAAAAGAAAAACCTCTTCTGCCGGATGACGAAGGAACCGGTGACGTTTTTGGTCTTATCCTGGGTTTAACGCGTGACTTCATTGGACGCGAAGATGACTGGAAAAGATGGGAAGGCACGGTCGAAAAAGTCGTTCAGCTCTTTGAAGCCCCGTTAAAACCGGAAAACCGGGGCAAACCCGTTTTCGATCCTATTCGGGATGCTTTTCATGTATTTCAGGTTCGGCAGCCCAAACTTAATGTTGAATCAAAGGCGGAATTTGAGAAATTTAAAAAGCTTTTCCTTGCTTACGATCCGGGAACTCAAGGCTGGGTGATGAGCTGGGCCCGAACCCTGGTGGAATCAGGTTTTACTTCTAAAACGCCAGAGGACCAGGGCCTGGGCATAAAAGTGGCCCGTTTGATTCCGACCGTAAATACAGTTAAAGACGGACGCAGAATAACCGGTTTAAGCGCTGCCGTGGAAGTAGCGGATCGCTATTGGCAAAAATTTGCCCAAGCCATGGGGGGTAAAATTCCACAAATTTCAGAACAATCTCTTGTGATTAAACCGGATGAAGCAACCCGGGCTGATCTGGACATTCTCGGTCGTTTTATGATTTTGTTCCAGCGCGCGGCGCAAGCCGAAATAAGCTGGGAGGGTTTCGAAGATCAGTATAACCGGGAATTAAAGTATTTTGACGCCTTAGATCAAAGAAAAAGGGCAAGCGACATCACCGAAGCTTACGGCTTGTATCACGATGCTTATCCCGCTTATCAAATCCCTCCTTTTATGCTTCCTATTCTTAATAAGATGATAGCGGACAAGAAAGCCGTATTGCCCGACGATTTGTACAAACAGCATGAAAGAAGCCTTAATGATTTAGCGCTAGTGATTATTCAAAAACGGATGCCGCAATCCATTTACTTATCATGGGTGGAAAGTTTCGGAGCAAAGATCCAAAGACGCAGCGAAGTGCGGGAAGCGAAACCTTCCCCGGAAGTCCCGCAGATGGAAAGGCGCACATTCAATAAAATTGGTCTCGCGGGTGTTCTTGCTCTTCTGTTAGGTCGCGGCGGCCGGGCAGTCTCTCAGGAGCCGGCGCTTCAGAAAGCGGTTGTCCCGGCCAAGCAAGCGGAAGGGAAGGCCCAAAACGATATGGATTTACCTCCAAGACCCTTAGCAGCACCGCCGCGGTTAGTCGCTCAGGCAAATATCAACGCACCGGCACTTCCCGAAGTGCTGCCGCCAAAGGCTCCAAGACCGCTTTTGCCTTTTCAAAGCAGCGAAGGTTATTTAAGTACACCTTTAAGAGAAATTCTAAGAGACCGGGATCCCGCCTCTGACAGGCGGAAAAAACTTTTTGACGGAGCATTCTTAATCGATCAGGCATTAAAGAATGAAAATCTTGATTTGACGGATCCCAAAGTGGTCGAAAAATTAATCGATCGCAATGGGCCGCGGGGTGAATTTGAGAAGAATTTTGACCCGAATGATCCGCAAACTTCAGGCAGTGTTTTGGCATGGGGCATTGCTCGAGTGGAACAGGGATGGGAAGAAACTGAAGGACTTGATCTAAAAATTGCCCAGGCGCTTACTCATAAGAGAAGACGCGCCATTATTCTCAAAGAAACCCAGGCCTTAATGGATTTCCGCATGCCCGGTAAGAATATTTCTATTACCCGGGGGTTAGAAATCAATGAGCGTTCGGTAAAAGGGTTAGTTATCGGTTGGACGCAATTTCGCGCTGCATTTCAGGGCAACTCCGGCCAGAGCTGGCTTGAAACCGAAGACGTTGCCGGCGAACTTATCAGCACTCTAAAGAAAATCAGCGCTGATAAAATCCAAGGGGCAAAGTTTTTTAACGCCGTCAAAGAACTCTTTTATCTGGACCAGGGACGTACGGCAGAGCAGGCAACCGCCGAAGCAAGCCGGGGCAGACAAGGTCTTAATTTCTTTAGATCCAATAGCGATGCCTGGAGTTTTTTGACCGGCTTTACGATTGGCCTCATGATTGATTTCCGCAAGCAGTTAATTTCTCCCGATCCGGTCGAACAGCCTCTTCGCCTTCCTGTCTTAAGCCCTGAAATGGCACCGCTTAATATGGCGTATCTCATGCAGGCTCAAGCCGACGTCTTAGTTAAAAAGTTTGCATCCCGTGCGGATAATCTTTTACATGTCATTACGCATCTTAGCGGTCAAATGCGCGGCTATTATGAAGGAATCAATTTAGGCGCCAAAATCCCCCAGGATATTGAAGGAAGTCCCACGCAAGTCCGGCGTGAAGTCTGGGGCGAATTCGCCGCGCGGCTTCGAACCCTCGAAGAAATTCACGGCCGTCATAACCTTTCCCGTCAGGAAGTCACTCAAACAATGAACAGTTTGATCGCGGTTCAAAAAGCGGCTAAGCAGCATTGGGAACGCCCGCCCCTTACGGATGGCGAAATCGCTTACTACTACAGGCTTTTTTATACCACGCGTTCCGAAAAAGATCTGCAGCACGCTTATCATAAAATCATGACCATCGAAGACTTTTTCAGGCTGGTGGATTACGTTCAAAAATCACGCGTTAAAGCGGGAAATTCCATTCTCAAAGATTTGTACGAGCTTCGGGGAATGGCTTCTGACAAAAGACCAATCCATTGGATGACGGATTCGGATTTAACCGGATCGAAAGGTCAGCCGGGATTAATCAGTATTGTCGGCGGAAGCCGCGGATTACAGCGCCAGCGCGTTGACGAAGGAGAAGCTGTTCAGGCGGTACGGTATTTCTTGCGCGAGCAAAATGAATCCAAAGAAGCAAAAGACATCCGCGCTTCGAAGGAAGAACGAAAAAATCAATTAAGGGCAAAGTTTCATGGCGATGCGGAAAATAAATTTTTGCGCGAAACTGTTTGGGAAATGTATCTGCAGGCGGTCTACATGCTTTACCACAGAGATGAGATTGGTGACATCGAACGGCTCCGGCTGGCGGACCTTTCGTCCTGGATTACCTATATACAGGAAGGGCGATATGGAACTTGGCAGGGGAACGAGATTATTCAAAATCAGCCTGTTAATATTGTGGCGGAATATTTCAAAAATGAAGGACTTTTTGCGGCGGAAGAGAAAAAAGCCGTTGCTCGCATCCGTCAAGCGTTCAAAGAGAAAGCAGCCAAAGCAAAAACGCCTGAACGGAAGGGCAAATATGAAGCGGCGGCGGATGAATTCCCGATTTTTGACCCCTGGCAGCGGCTTGGTTTCGCGGCCCGGATGCAAGAAACCGGAAAAGATGCCGAGTGGCTCAAAGGCTGGTTCGAGGATGTGATTAGAATTCAAACCGTGGCCTATGACCTTATGAATGAATTTATTGATCCTGAGTTGATTAACTCAGCGGTCTTTCGCTTCCGTAAGCTAGCCGCTGATCAGCCCTTAACATTTATTTCTGACGCTCAAATGGAGCGGTTTTTTTCTACGATGGCCCATGAAGATTTAAGCTATGCCAACCTGGGCATTGAAGGAAATATCTTTCGCCGGCTCCTCTGGAGATGGCGGAATGTTTTTCAAGAGATGCCGGATCCGGAACAAAAACGAATGGGCCTTGAATCCTGGAGCCGCATGGCCAAGTTGCTTGCCAAACGCGGCAAGCCGGTTTCTACCCAGCAAACGGCCCAGCGCCAGATTATCGCGCGTATTCATATGGCAAATAAAACTTTGACGTCAAAAGTCGTTGAAGAAATTTACTCCGTGAATCCGAAGGAACCCTTAAAAAATCATTTGATGAACTTACAGCATCGCATCCAGGAAATGCTGAGCCTGCCGACCCCGGATGGCGAAAAACCGATTATTGATTTACCGGGGCTTAAGGGTGAAGCCCCGTTCCACGCCTTGCTTATTCGGATTGCCGAGCGCCGCAAAAGCGAAAAGGATATTCGTGAAAAGACGGTTAGAAAAACGCAAGTGTTGCAACCCATCTGGAGCCGGATTCAAAACCGCCGTAATGCAAATATGAAAAACCTTCCGGGCGGTAAAACCGAAAAAGAAGTTATCGCCGAGTTAACAAGGAAATATGCGGAATATATCAATAAGCCGGAAAACAAAGTACGCGGCTATCTCCCTGTGATTGGTTATTATGACTGGAAATATATTGTTAACTCGATGATTGAATTGGGCCATTCGTTGGAGGAAGCCTTTCTCAGAAATGTTGTATTGCGTCATGAAGTAACCGTGATTTATGGTGAGGTAAACGGTATCGATAGAAACACACCCCTTGATGAGAACCAGGTTCCGGTTGTTTCCGCTCTTGCAGACAGGATTTTTAGCGAGTGGGGAATTACGCTGCTGCAAGATCAGAGCCTGGTTATGAAATTGTTTCCGAAGGATGAATTCCCGCAGGTGGTAACGGGTGATGCTGCCGTGCGGCTGGGGATTAATGCAGACCTTGATAGCTTGCGATCTGTCTTGGGAATGGTGAAGCCGGTGCAGCGGGCGCTTGCCGATGTTGGGATTGTTGTCAACGATTTAGAAGCCTATCGAATGGCGGACAATTCAAGAAACAGCGGGGTTACGGTAGACGAAATTCAAACCTGGATTCGGCTGACGCAGGAAATCCTGAAACTTGTGGGAGAGATAAAAATTAACGGCCAAGCTCTTTCGATTTCTGTAGATGATGCTCTTTACCTTGCAGATTCCTGGTTTGAAATCGGTCTGGCGGAAGAAGTTAAAAAAACGGAAAGAGACGCAGCTGCATTCAGGGAACCGGTGCGCAAAGAATTGAATCGAGTTCAGATGCATGCCGAAGCCCGAGGGCTTGATAAAACTTCGCCTCCGGTTCAGGATTGGTTGAAAGATTCTCGGGGAATCGCGCTTAATATCAATGACGATCGAATTGTCAACGCTACGGCACAGCAGCTCGTCAATATTCGCATGATGCCTGTGCAGTTAAGGCTTCTTTTTGAAAAAGCAAAAGAAACGGAAAACTGGCTCAATAACAAAATGGTTCCGGCTGACCGGAATAAATCCATTGCCGATCCAACAAAAACCTCGCTGTCTATCGCGCCGATTTCATTCCTGGATATCCTGCTTTATCTCGACAGAATCGATGAACCGGCTCATCAAATCGGCCTTGTCAATACGCTAAGGACAATGGAAGGCAAAGCAACTGGAACCGAGAGAGAAGCTTACTGGATGACTCGAATCCCGGGCGAATCCGTTAATGCTGCCTACCGTGAGGCCATTAATAATGAATTAAGACCCTTTGCGGAAAAATACGGAGAGCTAACACCGGAAGCCGTACTAAAGAATGCCGCTATGCGCCTTTCAAATCCGCTTTTGTGGATTATTTTAGGCGTGCTTACGGCTGGCGGAACTGTCAAACATGCTTTTATTTTCCGGGAAAGCTGGCGAGAAGGTCTTCGCAAGCAATTAAAATCGGGTTCATTCTGGAGCACCGCTACGATTTTAGTTTTAGGAACAGCCTTTTTACCGGAAATCATTTTGTGGCTGCAAACAGATCCTCTTTTAGTCGTGCTCGTGGGGCTTGGCTGGGCGGTCATTCATTTCCTGGTTCATCTTTTTAATGATTTCTTTGTCCAAAAAGCCATGTATATGGGCAAGGAGAGGTTCGTGCGATTCCGCTTCTTGTTTTACCGGTTTGAAATGGCGGCCATTGCGGGCGGCGCCATGTTTTTAACGGGCTGGTATATCGGCGTCATGAATGCCCGGGCCTTGTCGCCTATTTTCGCGTCATCGGCTGGTTTGCTCAGCTACTCGCTGCTGGCGGTCATATGGGAAGTAGGAATCATTAAATTTTTTATTGATTGGTTTATCGGGCTTACGCTGCCCAAAGAATTAAAAATGATTGATCCGGAAGTCGCAAGCCGCCGCGGAATCCAAACGGCGCCTGTAGCACCGGAAGGTTCCCCGGCACCGGTGTCCTCTGCGGGGGCGGTACGCTCTGAATTGAGATTCACAAAATTGGGACAGGAAACCCCGGCAGCTCAAAAACGGCGGATACAACGTGCTCTTGAGCAGCACAACCAAATCCTCCAGGTCGTTATGCCCTTTTATATTAAGGATCCAGCATCCCTCAAGAAGGAAAGAGCTGAAGCACAAAAAGCGATTGGCCGGCTGGTGCAATCTCTGCAGGGGAATAACCACAAAAATATTGTCGGCATTTTCTTATTAAACACGCCAAGGCTCGAAGATCCGGAATTTGTCGAGACGATAGCCAAAGTTGTTCGCGAAACCGTTCCGAGAGAAATTCAGGATCGATTCGTAGTCGTCGCTCATCCAGGTGTTGTAAAACCCATTAACTACCAATTGCTTTTTTGGTGGCAGACAACCAATCAAAATCGATATGATCCTGCAACCCAGCCCGAGTGGTTTGAAGCGTACGCGAATGCCAGAAGTGCGAGTGCCATGCAAATTGAAGACCCGCAGCTCCGCAAAGATGCTCCGGCCAATCAATTCTTCCATGGCTTTCTTGATTTTAGTGAAGATTCAGCGTCCGGCATGGACCGTATTAAAGATTTTGACGCCGTGATGGATAACGATGACCACCCGATTACAAGAATTCGTTACGACGAAGCCATTAGAGCGACGCACGCAGAATATACCGTGATTACCGATTCTGACAATTTTCTTGGTCAAAATAGCGCCTGGCCGCTGCTTGATATGATGATGGGGAATGCTCCCGGTATCCGGTCACAAGATATCGCTCTTCCGGACGGGAAAATTATCCGTGGCGATGGCGCCGTTACAAATGGCGCCCCGCTTTTTATTCAACCGGCTGTGCATTACCACAATGAGGGAGACACCATTTGGGCTTTAACCAAAGATAATGCTCAAGATAGTTTGTGGTTTTACCAGCGCGCAATGGCCACGAGCGTCGGGGGAGTGCGCGGTTTTGGAAAATTTGCATTTCATACCAATCAATATGTCCAAGTTATGTTGCAACCGTATCACGCTCCTGAAACCCGTGAAATTTTGCGGCGTGCCGTTCTCAATACAGCTGATTATGAAAGGCTTGCTCCTGTGTGGGACGAATTTTATGACGTTGAAGGAAATTTAAAAGATATAAAGCTGATGACGGAAGACAAAAGACGTGAACTTTATACGGCTTTGGCAGAAGCGCAGATTCAAGTTTTTGACCAGGGACGCTACGCGCACGTTATTCAGGGAACAAGTATTTGGGAGGAAGATTTGAGAAAGGCTGAGGCTCAAGCCATCAAAGCCTACACTCAAGAGTTAAATCAAATGCAACAAAGCGGTGGATTCACCGGAGCGCAAATAAGAGCTAGGTATCAGCAGCTTCGGAACGATCACCGTCTTGAGCAAATGAAAAAATTGCTGATTTTTCTCAAAAGCGAAGATGAAATCCACACGAATGTTGTCAATCAAGCCGGAAGTTATATTGCCCTCTCCGATGATGAACCCGGTCCGGCTTGGGGCGCTATTGCCGGGCTCGTTGCGGGTTTAGTTCCTATCGCGGCGTTAATTCTTGGCGCTTCATTTGCCATTTGGGCTGCCGCCGTCGCAAGCTTTTTGGCTGCCATTATTATTTTAAATCTTATCATTCATAGAAATACCAGAGTACCATCGCCGCCTTATTCAAGAATCGCGGGTGTTGCCGGTCTTGCCCTTGCTTTCTTTGCGCTTATCCCGTTCCTCGGGTCTTTATCTGTAATGATCACGGTTACCTTAGCGGTTGTATTACTTGCCACGGCGATCATGAACTGGGACCGTCCCTACATCCGCGGCGCCTTCATTTATGAGGCAGCGACTGCCGATTGGAAAGAAGAAGATGACCGTGATTTAAAATGGACAGGTACATTTGATGTTCCGAACATGTGGGCGAGGGAAGAGGGCGCGGTCGGAAAAGATATCGCTTCTGCCCATTTTAACGATTTGGTTGACCGCGGGCTGTGGATGACGGGCAAATGGAAAATACTTCTTTTTATCGGAAACATCAGCGTTCTCGTGGCGGGCCTTCTTGAAGTGTCGCGTCCCTACGCGGCGGAACTGAACTTTGTCGCCATCATGGGCATTTTGCTGCATTTAAAAATCACTGCCACCGTGGCTAGATTTTTAAATGTCATCGGCCGTTCCGGCTTAGAAGGAATGGAAACGGAGGAAGAAAATGTTCCTCCCGTACCCGTAATTCCGGCGGAAGCGCTGCAAGCGGCTGTCCCTAGACTTTTACCCTTTGTCACGCCATTCTTGCTCCTTGTTCCGGTACTCGTTGGCGGAGCTTGGATGCTTATAATTAGTTATCCGCTCCTTATTCTCATAAATTGGCAAACGCCTAAGGATCCCTTTTTAACCTTAGCAAACCAAATTTTAATTCGAATTTTGGAACTTGTTTTATCGACGATGATTTACTTAAACAAATTATTCACTCAAGATGTGCTATTAGAAAAAAGCTTGCTGGCGTTAAGAGCCCAGTTGAGGGGAGGAGCGAATCCCTGGAATGTCGCCATTCAGATTTTTACTATTCGCCCCTTGGCACAATACGTGAGTATTCTGGCGATTGCTTTCAGTGTGGGATTCAACCTTTTGGTCGTCTTCGCAGTCCAGGCAGCAGGGATTTCAGGTTTTTGGAGCACGCTTTTAGTTACGGGTATCGTCTTAGCGGTTGCGGATAGAATGACTCATGCGGTGCTTGAATACCGCTGGGTACTGCCTCTGCAAGAAGCCGAGTTAGCATTGAAGGGAGCCCGAGAAAAAGAACAAGTATTCATCCGGGAAGGCGGCTCTCAAAATCAAATTGAAATCGCGGCCGAAGCAAGAAAAGCAGCGGAAAAAGAGTTGAATCAACTCCTCGAAAAAAGACCGGCCAAAACGAGGCAGCTTGCTTTTCGCATTCCATTGATTGCCGCGCTAACGCTGGCTTTTTATTCTCTAGCTGCGGGATTACCGATTTTAGCCGCTTCGTTTTTTACGGCGGCGGTGACCCTTGTTATCTTGAACATCCTTTATATTCGTGTTATTGCTCAACCGGTGGCAGGGGCAAGAACTTTCGGACAAGAGATGACGGAAGTTTTCAATACCTTGAAACGAAAGCGCACTCTGCAACCGGCTCCAAAAACTGATTTGAAAATCGTTATTGAGGGATTGAATCAGATGCCCGGACTCAAAAATCTTACCCCCGGGCAGCAAACGGATCTTGTTTTAGAAATAGCTTCTGATGGAGAATTAAGAGACAGAATCACTCAATTCACCGTGGTTTCCAATCAATTAAAGGCCTCACAGCAAGAATTAGAAGGGCTTCAGTCACAACAGCCGCCAGCAACGGATGAGGCAAAAGCAACATTAGAAACAAGCCTGCAACAACTGACGCAGCGCCGCACAGGCTTGTTAGCGGCAATCCTTGATACGGTTCGTAATTTACCGGCCGTCCAGGCGTTAACCCCTGATGAACGGCAGGGTTTGGAAACCGGGTTAGGCGGGAATAGTTCCTGGCTTGTTTATTTAAATACGACGCTCACCGGCCTTGAGTATTTGAATGTTGGCGACGATTGGCATATCCCAACCTACCTGCCACGAGCCAAACAAAGTTCTTTGATTGTAGGTCTTGCACAAAACGGTATTGAGGCCACCACGGATTACTCTGCGCTGCAGGACCGGCTTGGGAGCGTGCCTGTGCTTGAAAAACTTGTCAGCGAACAAGTCTTTTTATGGCTTTGGGGGAAATTAGGAAGGCTTGATCACGATATCCAAATCCAGCGGGAAAAAACCATTACCGAAGAAATTAATACCACGATCCGGTCCCTTTTCATTTTTATGCCCGTCATCTGGACGCTGCTTTTCTTATGGGGAACCCCGGCCGTTGGACAGATATTCGAATCGGATTGGGTATTAAGGGCATTGCCTTTGATTTCAGCTTTTGCTTCCGGCCCCACGGCCGTTTATGTTGCCAGTTTTCGTTTCTTTTCGGACACCGAGGAAGAAAATGTAAAAAATGCCCGGTATGTCAAAAACACAGCGCGATTTCTTTCGGTTGCAACACTCGTGCTGGCTTATCTTTTTATGGTTTCGCCTTTTGCTGAACTGCTTTTCAGTTACCCGATTCTGGCCAATGTTCCGGGGCAAGGAGACGGCAGCTTTCATGTCCAGGGTCTCTTTTCGCCCCTACTGCGCGTTCCCAATACGTTTACTTTTCTGCATGCCATCATTCTTGCCGGAACGCTTGTCGTCAATCTGGCGGCCGGTGTTTTGTGGCTTTGGCGCCAGATATCTTCCTTTCTATCCAACGAAGGCTGGGTAGGGCGCTATGTAAGGCTTGTGCAACCAAGAGAAGAACGAAAGTCATTAACAGAAAGAAGAGATAAAGAGGAAGCGGCTAGGCAAAGACCCCCAGTGGCAGTTCCGAAAATTCCGCTTGCTGAACGAGTTGTGCGTGCGGTTGGTGCAGGCAGCCCGATGACATCGCTCGCGATTAATTCCGCAAGGCAAGCTGGCCAAGCGCCTGCCGCAGCCCCCGCTGCAACCGAGGCAACTCAAGCGGCTGCACCGGCTGCTGCCGAATCGGCTCAACCGCTCGTGACACGAAGGAGATTTCTGCAAGTTGCGGCAGGAACCGCCGCGGGTATTGTTATTGGGGGAGGCGGCTATCTTGCTTATAAAGCAATGTATCAGGAGCCTGAGTTTGAAGCTCTTCGTCAGGAAACCCTTCAAAATCTTACACAATATTTTGTGGAAGAGAGGGGGCTTGTACGCATTCAATATAAAGTCAATGATGTGGAAAAAGAAGCCCTCTGGCCTTATGACCGGATTGATGAAAATGGTCAGGCTTTTGACAGAATTCGTGATACTCGCTACACACAGCCGCTTGTTTTAGGAATCTGGCTCCAAACCTTAGCCCATGAAGCCGCCAGAAATATTTCCAATATGAATCAATTAAAGGATCCTCTGGCCGAACTAGAAAACTATGTGGAATCATTGGCGGCCGTGCAGGAAAGAGATAAAGTTTTAGGTTGGTTTCAATTGGTGCAAAATCCTGTGCTTGAAGACCGTATGATTGGGGTCGAAGATTTGCTTGGATTTTCGCTTCAAGCGGCCAATGCCGCGGGAGTCCTTATCGAAGCGCTTGAAAAAGAAAAGAACGCTGCGTTAAGAGCCCGCTACCGCCAGTTGATTTCAAACATAGAAAAATTAATTGAAGCAAATGGAACTCCCATTAAAAGTCTTTACGATCCAAACAAAGGTTTGCTCGTCCGGGGATACAACCCTTTGACACAGGGTCCGGAACCGCACAGCGGTTATAAAGATCGGCGGACGGCGGAAGATAGAGCGGCTTTAGCTTTTGCGATTGCCCGTTACGGCATTAATGAATCGGCTTGGACAAAAGCGGATTTTGTGATCCAAGATCATCCCAGGACGGGGAAACCCGTCATTGTAAGTTACGAGGGGGCTGCTATTCACCAAGGGTACAATGTTCCGTATGAATTGGAATATCCACATATACAAAGGTGGCTAGAAGAAACGGCAGACGTATTGCTGAAAATTTCTGAAGAAACCGGCGGCCGGAGTTATTTCCCAGGCCCTGTTTATGTGAACCCTGACACCTATGAAGAAAAAGCTGGAGAGCAAACGCTGGCAGAAACAAAAGAAAAACTTAAAAGGGATCTTATTGTTCCGGGAAATGCCCTTCTTTATGTTGCGGTAAAACCGGAACTCCTGAAGGAAACCAAAAGCATTATTGAAAAACATGGTTTCCGGAATCGCGACTTAAACGGACTTCCGTTCGAAGCTGTAAGTAAAGAAGGAATTGCCCGCGAGCACACGGCGGTTGTGACGGGCCAAGCGCTTCTTGCTCTTGTCCGTCCGAGTAATCCGGGTGCATTTTTGCGTAAGTATGAGCAAAGCAATGTCCACGGAATCGAAAACTTGGGCGAGCGCCGAGATAATCTTTACACCCCTCAAAAACTGGGTCTTAATCCGAATGATAAAAGATTATTTCCGGAAGCGGAACCTCGTCGTTCCGAGGTCCGCATTGCAGCGCCAGAAGTAAAACCCGTTGTGCCGCAAGAAGGTCTGTTGGAGGCCCTTGACGCAAAAAGTGAATTTCAACTGGAGCAGATAAAGGAAATTGCGTTTGCGAGTATCCGTGAAGCCCGGGAGGCAGGCCTTGAGGATAGACTTCTGGATCAGTTAACACGCTTTGCGGCAAGCCCGGAGATCCGCTCGCGGCTCAATCTAGGCACGCCGTCAGAAAAGGTGGCGGCGCAAGGTTATTATCTCCTTGAATACAAACAGGATTACTCCGTTGATTTTATCCGTCAGTTGATTAATAGAAGGCCGGAAGGGGTCGAGATTGTCATTTTCGCGGATGCCAGTGACGCGGCTCTGCTTCGTGCCGCTAAGCTCGGCGAGCAATTTAATATTCTCGCGAAAACCGAACTGGAATCGTTCCTCAATACCAAGCGCAAGGAACTCCGCCTTGAGGCTTCTGGCGTTATCCATTTACGCACTCAGTTTACAGCCGAGTTCCTTAAACAAGGCTATGAAACAAGAGTGCTTGCCGGGCTGCTTGATTTTGCCAAAGAAGGAATTGCCGTGGCTTCCGACAAACCCATTGAAGGGGCCAGGGAATTCACTTTCTATGATGTGATTATTCAATCTTTCAACGAAACCCGCGCTACCGCCAAATCCGCCTAAAAGATTCCGTTTTGCATTCTCTTTCAAATAAGATATAAGCTGAAAGCGTTTACAGCCCGATTTTCATTTGAGGTAAAGAATGGCTGAAAAGATCACGATTTACGAAATTGCCAAAGCCGCCAATGTTTCGATTGCCACTATCTCCAGGGCGATTAACCCTGAGACGCGCAGGAAAGTCTCAAAAGAAACATTGAAAGTGATTGATGACATTATCCGCCAGCGCGGATATACCCCGAATCTGGCCGCCAAGCACCTTGTGAAGGCTTCTTACAAAACCGTGGGCGTGATCCTTCCGCATCACCTCGGCATATTTTCTGAGGATTATTATTCACAGACACTTTGCGGCATATCGGATGCTTTGCTTGATTCGGACTATGCTTTTAAACTTTTAATGGTGAAACCCGGCGATAAAAAATGGGACCAGTACAGTTTCAAATCCGCAGAAGGGATTGACGGGCTCATCGTGACGCACTGGCATTCCTATTTTTCGAGCGCCTCTGTTTTCGAGACCTTAAATATTCCCTGCGTGATCATCAATGACCCGGAAGATAAGGTAAAAGGCTTTATGATCAGCGGCGACCATTTTGAGGGGGGAAGACTTGCGGCCCAGTATCTCTATGATTGTGGCCACCGCAAAATGGCTGTCATGACCGGACCTTCTGACTCGACTGACAGTAAACTCCGGTTGCAGGGGTTTGAATCTTTTCTGGCTGAGAAGGGGATTCAGCTTCCGGAGGATCATATGTTATGCGGCCACTTTCAGGAAGATCTGGCAGGGAAAATGATTGAAAAGTTTTTTAAGCAATTTTCTCCGTCAGAGATTACCGCTATTTTTTGTTTAAATGACAATATGGCCTTTGGCGTGATTAAAAAACTTGCGGAACTTGGCATTGCATGCCCGGGGAAAATTTCTGTTCTGGGTTATGATGACGGCAAGCGTGCCGAAACGTTTGATCCCCCCTTAACCACGATTCGAGTGCCCCTCTATGACTTGGCAAAACTGGCCGTTCAAAATCTGATTCACTACCTTAAATTGAAATCTATGGCAAGTTTTTATTATCAAAAACACCTCCTGCCCGTATCCCTCGTCGAAAGAAACACTGTCCTATCTATCTCAAAATAAACAAGTTACAGCTACGCTAAAAACAAGTTAAAATTTTTTAATCAAATACCTTGACAAAACTAAAAGGTCATGTATATTAACAACAGCTTTTAAAAATCGATTTAAAAGTCATAACCTATGATAAACAAAACTGAAGGCCTAAATAGAAAAGTATTAAGAAAGAGTATTTTTTTGAGAAGTTATGTAAGCGCTTTCAATATGCCAAACTGGATTTACCCAAACTTATGGCTAAAGGAGCTGATTAAAATGAAAAACGTAAACAATGCGCAAGCAATCAGGAAAGCCTGGAAGAAGTCCGTGAATGTTCTCGTCCTTATCTCATTTTTTACACTTCAAATTGCTCCGCAGCCCAATCTTTTGGCGGCAGGAGAAGTTGTTCTTGAGCCCGTGACAGGGACACATATCCCTGTTAAACCTTATGTGCCGGGAACCGAAAATGAAGAAGCGCCTGTTCCTCAAGCAGAGACTGTGCCGTCTCTTGAAGATAAACCTTTATCAGCTCCGACAGAGGAAATCCCGGTCGTTGAAAATGAATCCCGCGACCTCCCGGAATATTCTTTTGATGAAGCCACGGATTATTTGACGCCGGATTATGCGGCCGCGGTGATTGTCCGTTCCGTGACGGCGGAAGATTTAAAAAAATTAACGCAGCTTAAAGTTGAAGTGGGCATTGCGGTTATTGAAGGCAAATTAGTTCTTTTTACAAGCGGGAACAAAGAAGAAATCCGTCTGCTTCCCGGAGCCGAGAATCTTTTAAAAGAAGCCTCCCTCGTGGCGCATACGCATCCTGCAGCTGAAAAATCAAAGCCGAGTATTCACGATTTTCTAGAGGCGGGTGACGAAGTCGAATATGTTGTGAGCGCCGAAGGGGTTTATGCGTTTAATCAAAACGGCCTTACGAATCCTGCTCCTTACGATTTTGAATATTTAGCTTCAAAGATTGAGAACTTAACCGATCCGGAATCCTCCGCCAAAGAGACTCGAGATCTCCTTAATGCATTTATCCAAAGTGTAGATGAATACAATGAAGACAAACAAGAAAGTCTTGTCTTTCGCTCAGGGCATACCACAGTTTCAATCGCTCCCAGTGGTACGTTAACCCCTAACGATATTACGTCTCTTACGCCTTTTACCGGCTACCCCTTTATTACACAAGTGGCACCCGGGGGTAACCCTACGACAGTTGGTTTAGCTCCTCGAGGTGTGGAAATTAATTATGATACCAATGTCGGCGGCTGGGCCGGAGGTGGATTTGCTTTTGACAATTTTGGAACACCGGGCATTGAAACCTATGACCTAAGCGGTTTTTCCGAGCTCGTTTTTGGGCTTCAAGGCAGCACGAGCGAAATTGCTTTGGAAATTGTGGATGACCAGGATCGGAAAGTGGCAATTGAGCTGACGAATATCCTTGCAGATCAGGAACAAGTTTGGGCGATTTCTACGTCATCCATTACAGGTGTTGATCTCACGAAAGTCCGTCTTCTCTATTTTATTGTTGAGGGTTCAGGAAAAATCGGAACCGTGGTCGTGAATCGCCTTACCCCAAATGCAGTTCCATTAATCATCCATCCTTCAAATACATTGACCGCCGCGAATATTACACCGCTTCCTGAGTTAGAAAACTTAGGGGTGAAGAGTCCTTACGTTACGCTTGTGAGCGGCGGATCGGGAGGAAGCAGTGCGGTGGAAACAAGCCGCGGACTTCAGCTTAATCACAATATCCCCAGCGGAGGGTGGACTGGAGCGCGTTGGGATTTTGATCTCACCAACACGGGCCCCATCGAAAAAGCCGACCTAAGCGGATTATCACAGCTTGTGTTCGGAATAAAAGGGACGCCAGCGCAAGCCAAACTTGAAATCATCGATGGCGCCGGGCAATCATTCTCTATGCAGCTCGGAAAGATTCGCTCGGACATGGAACAAGTGTGGACGGTTCCGATTTCTATGATGACAACCGCTAACCCGGCGTTTAACCCGGCGCAAGTACGTTGGATTAACTTCATTGTTGAACAAGGAGGAACGCCAGGGGTTCTCGAAGTCAATCGGACTCCGCCCTTGACCACTACGATTCAGGCGCCGAGCAACCTTGATTACGAATTCCTCATCCTCGACTCCGGCTCAAGCGGAAAAGAGCTTCGTTTGAGGAATAAAGTGACCGGACAAATCAATTTTCTTATGAATTTAGCTTCCAACGAGAATGTAAGCGCTCTGGATGTGGATCCAAGCGGAGGGTATGCACTCATGAATGCCCCGGTCGATGCTTCGATGGGGAGTCTGGATAGCCGCAAGACTTTGATTTACGACATTCCCAATAAACAATTCGTGAAACCAAACGATGTCCAGACGGGACAGCCGATTGACACCGTTTTCGGTCAAACGCAAAATTCATTCGGGGCTTCTTCTTACCAATTTGTTGGGGGAGTGGCAATCTTTAACGCGAGCACCCCTCAAGGGACTTCACAGCGGGGTATCTTCATCAACCTCAACGGACAGGTACCGGTTCTTTCGGAAACAATTCCCTTCGCTTCCGGAAATCTTCCCGTGATGGATGTGAATCGCGGGACGGCCTTTTCACCTCAGCTTGTTTACAATGGTTCGAGGATTCTTTTTTATGCTCAAAACACAAGCGGGAGACACCTGGGTCTTTACAACGTTGCAACGGGGGCCCTTAGCGTTCAGCCGCTTCCTTTTCTGGTAAATTCCCCCTCGGGCGAATTCGTCCTTAAGGCCGTAAGTCCAGATGGCCGTTTCGCAATTTACCGCGACGCGTGGGATTTTATCTATGCCGTCGACTATGAGAACATCAACCGTCTGATTCAATACTTCCAAATTCCAGGATTGGATCCGGCGTTTCTCGGAAGTCTCGGAACGACCGCTGATTTTCGTCTTAATACAGCTACATTCTTGGATAACAACACAATTGAAGCGTTCCTCGTAAATGGAGAGCGCTTTCTCCTTTATATTGACGCGAATGATTTCAGGATTCTCGAGGGGCCCCGGGTGATTCCAACCTCGACCACGTTAACTCCGGCCAATATAACCGTGATTCCGCCGGGTTTTCAAATTGAAGACCGGTCTCCTCAGAATCCCGCCCAGGTTATCGCCACTTCAAGAGGATTTCTCTTAAATTATGATACCAGTACCCCCGGCTACTCCGGAGGGGTCATTCAATACGCAGCTCCGGCTGATTTTAGCGGGTTGACCGATCTTGTTTTGGGCTTTAAGGGAAACGCCTCCCAGGTGATTTTGGAGGTATGGAGCCTCACTGGGACGACCAGCGCCGTGACCGCGGTCTATCTGACTGGGATCAGCGTTGCCGAAGAAAAAGTTTTTGCTATTCCAATGTCACTTCTTAGCTCACTGGGAATTGATGTTGCTAAGATTACATCCCTTCGGGTTATGGTGGAAGGGCCGCATCAGGAAGGGCCAAGCCGGCAAGGCGTGCTGGAAGTGAATTTCGTCCCCGAAACGCGATTCGCAAGACCGATCTTCGTTTATCGGCGCCCCATCCCGCGAGCTGATCGCACAACGGGAGCGGCTCCTGAGCCTGTCACTACGCTTGTCCTCCCGGCCAGTGATCCCATAATACCGGATACTGTAACCCTTCTTTCTGCTGCCTGGCATCAGGAAACGATTCTTGAAACGCATGCTGCGCTGAGTAACTCGACTTACAATTTCTATCTTTACGAAATCGACGACAGCCAGAATGGAATTACGCGCGAGCTTCGTTTGAAGAATGAATCAACGGGTGAGATTTATTCTCTGGGAGCGGTTGCGGCTACCGAAACCCTTCATGCCTTGGATGTGAATCCTGATGCAGGATTTGCTTTCGTGAATCTCAAGAACCCCGCCCTTTCTGAAGGCGGGAGCTTCAAAATTTACGACCTTGCTAAGAAGGCTTTTATTCAGGCGGTTGATCCTGCCACGGGACAAGCAGGGGATCTTTTGGGTGTGGTCGACGGCGGCTATAAATTTCTCGGAGAGTATGTCTTCTTTAATTACACGGACACTACAGCCTCTTTCCAGCTGAAAAAAGGGATTATCCTGAACCTGGCTGTGGACGGGGTAAGAATGACCCGTTCGATTGTGATCAAGAAAGATCAGCCGATTATTTTTACGCCCCAGGGGGACAAGATTCTTTTCACAAGTCTGGATCCTTATTACAACTACTACAGCTATTGGGGGATTTATGACGTGGCCACAGGAAAACTTGAGGCCGTGCAAGTGGGCCACCGTGCGGGCAATGACCCGATTGTGGCTGTAAGTCCGGATGGGGCCTATGCGATCATTAATCACGCGGAAAACAATGAAATCTATGCCCTTTCTATTCGAAGCGTTCCGCCCGGCATTGTTTTTACGACGGTTCCGGCCCCGCTCCAGAGCGTCCAATTCCTCACGAACGACCTTTTCGAAGTCACGTTGACCAATGGTGAGACCCTCTATTACACCACGCCCCTTACGCCCGTGGTCTATCCGCCCGCTCCGCCGCCGTTGCCAAACACTCAACTTCAAACGCAGGTGGTTTGGGAGGATTCGTTTAATATTACCCCGCCCGCGCCCGTTGTGCCCAAGGGCTGGACTCAGGCTGCGTCCAATCCGAATTTTGCCTCTAATCTGGACTGGGAAAGGTGTGGAAGACTAGGGGGTGTTGAATTACGCGATCTCCGAACCGGAGAAACCCAGCTTTTATCGACAGGGGGTGAAGTGCCGAAGTTGATAGATGTCACACCGAAGGGAGATTATGTGATTTTTGGACACAATCAACAAGCCACGATTCAAAGAATTGACGATCCAAGTATAAAATTGGTTCTGTCGATGGCGGATAGTGTTTATCACCTCGGCCTTACAAGCATTGAATGGACAACCCTTGCTTCAGGCAATCGAGGTGTGGTTCTTAAATCATTGACTTACTCTTACACAGTGAATCTTGATTCTCTTACTGTGTTAGACCACATCGACTTACCCTATTTGAATGGCTACGGTATTCCACTGTTTAAGGTTACATCCAACCCAAATTTTGGCTATAAGTTTACTGGCGATAGTACAGTCACCAATTTGGAGATTGTGGATGGTCGGATGATTGTCAATGGTCAGGTTCTGCAAGAAGGTACTCCAAAAGCCTATCTTGTGGCTTCTACCAACGCCCCTCTGGTGAGCATTTATTCGACGCCATTCACGAATATTGACGTGTCCAGTGACGGAACCTATGCGACATTCAATCTCGGAGGGGTGCCGTATCGTTATGATTTTGCATCGCAAACACTGTCAATTGCCGCGAATGTCGACGTGAGTCCGGATGGGGCTTACGCGATTATCAATCACGCTGAAAACAATGAAATCTATGCCCTTTCTATCCGGGGAATTCCGCCCGGGATTGTTTTTACGACGGTCCCTGCGCCGCTTCAAAGTGTCCGTTTTCTTACAAACACCATTTATGAAGCGACCTTGACGAATGGCGAAACACGATACTTTTCCACGCCCGTTTCTCCCCTCAATGCACGCAAGTCCCTAGACGGCAAAAATCTCATTATTACGTCCGGAAATCAGGTGACGGTCATCGACCTTGCGTCAGGCTTACAAACTCAATGGACTCTTGCTGCCTCTAATCCCAATTTTGCGTATCGGGTGATTACGCAGCCGATTAATAACCGCCCGTCACTCCTAGTCACGAATTTATCTACGGGTGAAATTTTAATTGTGGATGATGCAAGGAATCAAGGTGCGGTTTTTGAAAATGTGGATGTAACCGCGGATGCACGCTACGTGACCTACAATGTTCAAGGGCGTACGGAAAACTTTGTTTCTCCCCTTGGCAGCAGGAAAATTTTTGAACGCGCAAAGACAAATTCAAATTATGCTTTTTTCGTTGATATAAGGCGGATCGGTCCCGGCGCTGATGAAGAGACGCTTCAACTTTTGGAATTAAGCACGGGTGAAGTTCAGAATTTGTTCACAACCCAAACCCCTGCGGGTCTCATCACAAGAAAATTTGATGTTTCGCCAGACAATTTTTCAGGAGGGCCTGTGGTGGTTTTTGAAACAGCTGATCCCAGAGGATCGGAGGGATATCCTTTCCGTTTGAATATCCGTCGTGTTCACGGGGCTGGAGGAACTTCCATTCTTAGCCGGTACTTTCAGCTTAACCCAGCGTTTGAAGACATTGCATTCGGAGCGGATACGATTTCTATTCAAGCGAAGGTGATCTATCCAAGCGGAACGATCATGGAAGATCACTATACCGTCACGTCCGTTAATGGTTCTTTTCAAATATCAGGACCTGTTTCGAAAGTACGTGTGGCGGGTCAAGGACTGGATATCGATTCTGATACTCCACTTGTGGTTCAACCCGAACACCTTTATAACGCAAACTATGAGATTTATATTTATGATTCCTCAGATGGAGTTGATCAACTTCGGTTAATAAAAACCATATCTTCTTTGGGGGGAGATGACAGCGGCCGATTCATTTTTTCTGACGCGTACACCACACCCACCGGCCGCCAGATAATCTCGGTCGGTGTTATTTCCGGACACTACAATGGAACGTGGATTATCGATGCGAATACCGGTGAAAAACTTGTTTTGCAAGATTCCGGAGTTTCCTTTCCAGAATTTACCTATACCGGCGGCGCTGTAACAAGCATTAGCTATAACGGCAATCTTGACACTTACACATTGTTAAAACAAGACGGCACGAACACTCAGGCGTGTGTGGATTTAGACACCCTTTCTGAGCAGTCCTGCCGTTTTTCACGGGGTGATTTACCTGCTTCATCTCGTCCGTTGCCGCGGGCTGAGCGGCCGGAGGAATTGCTCACGACGGTAGAAGCGCCGAGCCATTCCGATTTCTCGTTTCTTATTTATCAAGTGGGAGCTGAAAAAGAAATCCGACTGCAAAATGAAACCACGGGAGAAGTGTTTTCTGTCACCACCATCACTTCGGAGAAAGAAGTTACAGGGTTAGATGTCGACCCAAGCGGACGGTTTGGTCTTCTGAACCTTCAATATATTAAAGACGGCTACCAGACCGGCGAGCTTTTGGTTTATGACATTCAAAACCATAATCTTGTCGAGGTTCAAAAAATGAATCCGACGCCTGCGGAGGATCAAACTATCTACGGAAGAGTCGCGCCCCGTGAGGGGAATCCAAGTCCGTACCTATTCGTTGACGGACTCGCCTTATTAAATATGTACACGTACTTTATTTACCAGGGGCAGTATAGCCATTTTGGGTATGTTCTTAATTTGAACACAGCGCCTGTTCGCGCCACAAGGACCTTCACGATTCATTTAAATAAAGAGGTCCTTTTTACCCCGCGGAAAGACAAACTGCTTTTTGGCACCACGCAACGGGGTAACGACAGCATTACCATTTATGATCTGGCAGCTGGACAAATTGAAAACAGGGCCCTGGCGACTTATGGTTTTGGCGGGATTAAGGCTGTCAGCCCGAACGGAAAATTTGCCATTGTGGGATCTTCGGTCAATACCGTGTATGCCGTGCCGGTTCTAAATGCAGACATACCGGTAAGGCTTCTCCTGCTTAATTGTTCGCCCGGAACAACCTGCAGCGGTCCAACCGGCCTGGTGCTCACAAGTGCTGAATTTTTATCGAATAACGCAGCCAAAGGGACGCTTGCTAACGGAGAAACGAGATATTTTTGGGTGACGTCCCAGGAATTCCGGCTTCTCGGGGACGGTTCCCTTACGCGGGTCTTTGAAACGGTCCAGAGTTTTTACGGCGATTATTTGAATGTCAATGCGGTCATAACAAATATTGAAATCATTCAAGATACCCTTGAAGGTGAGAAGGTCAGGGTGTCAGTTCAGTTAAAAGATAATCTTGCTGCGGGAACGGTCAAGAGCCAAAGGTTGGTCTTCCTGAAAAAAGCAGGGCAATGGGTGCTTGACAGGGTGGTCGACTTCAATGCCCTGAGCCAGGTGCTTGTAAGAAGTTATTTTGACTACACCAGCAATAACGGCCAATGGGTGCTGGAAAAGATTACCCGGCTGAATGCCTTTGGATTCTTTCTTTCCTCAATCCGGTATGTAGCTGGTCTTGGGACGCCTTATTACGAAATTAGAACTCGAGACGGCAGAAGAAAACGGATCTACGATATAGCTATTCGATTTTTTGATTTGTTGAGGGAAGCTGAAATCCTCGACAGTCTTAGAAGATAGAGTCTCTGCAACAATTCCACGAAATAAAAACTTGTTTTCCTTAGCGATGTTAGGGAAAATAACAAACCTTTTACAAGCAATTCCAAAAACTTGAATCCGGCGGTAAGTTGTCCGCCATTTTGCAAAGGGGAGGGTCATTCTTTATGAAAATTATTCTAAGCGGGGGAACAGGGTTTATTGGCAGGGCGCTGCTTGACCGTCTTCTGGGGGCAGGCCACCGGGTGGTGCTTCTTACACGAAATCCTGGTCCCGCACGTCTGTTGCTTAAGGGATATGGCGAAGTTCAGCAATGGAATGGAAGTGCTGAAGGGCCGTGGACGTCGCACATTGAAAGTGCGGATGCTGTGATTAATCTTGCGGGAGAGTCGATCATTGCGAAGCGGTGGACGACTCGCCAGAAAGAGAAAATCATTTCAAGCCGTATTTCAGCCACGAAAGCAATCGTAGAAGCCATTTCAACGGCTTCAAAAAAACCTTCGGTGTTTGTGAGTGCCTCCGCTATGGGCTATTATGGAAATGTGGAGCACGACGAGGTGACAGAATCTCGTGCCAAGGGAAACGGGTTTCTGGCGGATACCTGTGAGCAGTGGGAAAACACCGCGCGCGAAGCGGAAAAATGGGGTCTGCGCGTTGTTTTGACGCGTATTGGTGTGGTGCTCGAAAAAGACGGTGGCGCGTTACAGCGGATGCTTTTACCGTTTCGGATTTTTATGGGCGGGCATCTTGGCTCGGGCAAGCAGTGGTTTTCGTGGATTCACCGGGATGATATTGTTGAAGCGATTATTTTTCTGCTTGGGGCTCCAAATATTGCAGGGCCTGTAAATCTTGTTTCCCCGAACCCTGTGACCATGAAAGAATTTTGTAGGGTTCTTGGCAAAGTAATGGGACGGCCGTCGTGGGCGCCCGTCCCATCCTTTGTGCTGCGATCCCTGTTAGGGGAAATGTCCGAAATGCTTCTTACGGGTCAGCGTGTTATTCCGCAGAAACTTCAAGAAGCAGGCTACCGCTTTAAATACCCAAGATTAGAAGAAGCATTAGCGGCTATTTTAAAGAAGAAACAGTAACCCCATTAAATTTTTCCGCTCCAGCGTCCGCCTTGACGGGCAATTAACGCATCCCAACCTGACCATAAACGAAAAGGAGGGAGAAGTCCAATCACGGCGTGCGTGACATTTTTTTTGGTCTCATTATCATTTAAATACTGCCCAATGCCGGGCCAAATAATAAGAGAGGCCAAGCCGAAACAAACTGTCTTGCCTGTAATTTTTCCGTGTTTTGCGGTATTTTCTGCAAAGGCCTGGGAGGGCGCCGCGGCAAATACCGTGACGAGGACTAAAAGCAGGACGGCTAGCTTTTTCATTCAAGGTCTCCTTAGTTTTAAGTGAGTTTGCTTACTTAGCTTCAATCGTTAAGAACATTTTCATGGAATCGTCTAACTTATCGGCATCTTTTGAGTTAAATGAACTTTAGCTGCCGCGAAATTATAGAAAAATGCTTGACAGCATAGAGCGCTTTATAATATTCTCCAGCACGTTAAAGCGAATAGTAGTCTTTTTCGTCTTAAAGTTATTACGGCACGCGTCCGAAACTTAAAACAAGCTATTTACAGGTAATTTAAAATTCCGGAGGGAAATCCGCCATGAAATACACCTCGCTTTCTTTAGCATTTGCTATTATTTTCTCTTTTTTTATCATTCAACCTCCTGCAGCCCAAGCCATCCCTAATCTAGAAACTATCGAAACTCAAGGCGATTTCTGTATTTGGCTTATTTATCAAATCGCAGCGCAGGGACCGCAAGCCCAGGGCGTGCAGGCCCCCCCGGGTCCAGCTTTTAATGGCGATACAGCTTGCAAGTTTTTGGCAAGAAGAGGGTTTCAGCCTGACGGGGGATGGAAGTGGGAGGAACCTTTAACACGAGATCAACTTTCCGGGATTTGTCTGGGCTATAATCCTGATCCTGCTGTTGATTTTGAATCTAATATCAAAAATACGCAAACCGTTATTCCCTATAACAACTCTGAAGAAACGGCTAAGGTGATAAAGGATCTTTTAGCAGGTGATGATCCCCAGCCTGAAAAATTTAAAGACATGCTTTCCTTAGTTCAAAGATGTATTAGTAATCGGCTCACTGAGGCGCAACGAGCAGTCTTTCGAAACAAGGTACAATCCCCACTTGTTGAAATTTAAACCCATCTAAGCAACTGTAAGCGCTTCTTTAAAGGATGCGCCCCTTAACCGGAATAAGGTGAACGTATGAAAACAAAGATAGCGCAATTTAAAAAGGCGACACGATTACTTATTGTTGCAAACCTGTTGCTCGTTACATTATCTTTTATTCCGCGTGCTTTTGCTGATCAAGGCTCCAAAAAATCTCCCAGTCCTGCTACGACCCAGCAACAGCCTACAGTTGTGGTTCAGCCCGCTTCGACAGCGCCTGTAAATCAGGCTAGCCAGACGCAGACTTCGTCTGGGCCGGATAGTAAATGGTATTCTTCCTTTTCCAAGCTTTTTTCTGACCTTTCTGCGGAAGATGTTGGCGCAAAACCGAGGATCAGGCCCCATTTCGATTTCAACCAAGGCTTTGTGTCCAATGCGAATCTTGGGTCAAGCCAGGTCGATGCTGCCTGGCAAGCTCGAATTGCTCCGGGGATTAGCATTTCTCTCCCTTTTGACCGGCTTTATGCCATGGTAGATTATACCTATGGTTTTTCCACTACCCAGGGCCGTGAGACAAGCGCTAACAATAATAGTCATAATTTCGATATGCTGCTGCGATATGATATTACCGATTCCACGACCATTGGGGTAACCAATAATATCCAGTGGAGTGACATTCCATTAATGCCCGGTGACACCTTTATGATGGAATCGCTTGTGACCGAACTGAACCACCGTTTCACAAATAAATTTTCCTCGAGCACCAAATATACCTTTCAATATTTTAATGATAGGTCCAGATCTGATACTACAAGCCGAGAGAATGACTATTCAGATCACGGAATCATAGAGGCATTGAGCTATGATGTGAGTCGGGCCATTAACGTAACGCCCTCCTTTGCATGGAATATCCGTGATTTTAAAAGAATAAGACAAAAGGACTATTGGCAAATCTCTCCTTACTTTGATACCTCGTACAAGTTAGGTTCCAAGACAACCGTAGGCGGACGTTTTGGATGGGCCTTCAGGCAGTTCCGCGAAGGGGATGATCACGAATCGGAACTTATTTATGGGGCCAGTTTGAACCATCTTTTAGGCCGTAAATTTGTTTGGAATGTTCATTATGATAAAAGACTCACGGATACTTATGACACCGACTTTGTTTATCGCGAAGACGCCGAAACCGAAACATTTGATAACTACGACCGTAATTTCCGTGTCATTAAAACTCATCGCATTAGCACAACCGCCGACTACTATTTTACCGAGAAAATAAGCGGCGGTGCATTTGGAACTTTTCAGTTTGCTTCCGGTGAAAAAGAGGACAATGTGGTGACACGTAAGAAGAATCATGAAAAAGAAATGGAAGTCGGCGTCCGGGCAGGTTACAGGATCAACCGTTTTCTCTCTTTAAATATGTTATATGCCTTCGGCCGCCGTTTCTCTTCAAACGACGAAGAAACCTTATCAAGAAGAACTTTTACCTATCACAAAGTTACCGGTGGCTTAAACATACAGCTTTAGGAGCTGCTCCTTTCTAGCTGCTTCGTAACTGTAGTAAGGGTAAAAAGTTTAAGATTTTAAAGCTCCCTCCTTGGATTAAATCTTAATCAGTCAGCTAAGCAAATAGCTTGACGGAAGAAGTCTTCTTCCCTATTATTAAACAGTTTTTGGTCCTGTTTATTCATGATTCAACGAATTAAAATATTACTCCTCACTTTCGTCTTAATCAGTCTGTTTCCCCTGGTGCAATTGTCAGCCGGGGAAGAAGCCTACCATATTGGCCGTAACGACATCCTGGATATTACGGTTTGGCAGTCGCCGGATTTGACCAAAACAGTGTCTGTCGAGTCCGATGGTACGATTACCTACCCCATTCTTGGAAGCCTTCCTGCCGCAGGGCTCAGTCCTCAGGATTTAGAAAAAACGATTAAAGAGAGACTCTCGCAAGGGTATGTCAAAGATCCGCAGGTCACTATTGCCGTCAAGGAATATAACAGTAAACAAATTCTTGTGTTTGGTGAGGTTGTAAAGCCTGGCCTTTATAAATTAAAAGGAAAGATTCCTTTGCTTGAATTGCTTTTCTTGGTAGGCGGGACAAAGCCGGATGCAAAACGCATGACCGTGATTCGAGCGTCTAATGTTTCCGAGGATGCCATACCCACAGCGCTTCTTCCAACTTCAGAAGAAGCTGAAAATGAAGGGAATAATTCCCAGGCCATTGAAGTGGATTTAATCAGTCTTCTTAGTAAGGGGAATTTGTCACAGAATATTATGATTTCCCCCGGGGATACTATCTATGTCTCTTCAGGAACGGGGGAACGTTACTATGTTTTGGGACAAGTAGCGCAACCTGGTCCTTATGAATGGGTGCAGGAGATTACAGTACTTGAAGCGATTAAAGCTGCGGGCGGCCCTACGGAAAAGGGAGCCCTTAACCGGATTCAGGTGAGACAAAATCGCGGGGGGCAGCAGCAAGTCAGTAAACTGAATGTCGTGGACATCATGAAAGGAAAAAAGAAAGATGACACGTTAGTACAAGCAGGCGATGTGGTCATTGTTCCTGAAAGCTGGATTTAAATGGATCAAAAGGTTTTAACCCCTCCTTATGCAGCGCATAACAATTTCAACGAAAATCAGCCCGCGCCGAATTTAAACCCCACTTTTTTTACTTACCTTCACGTTCTTAGAAAAAGAAAATGGATCATCCTGGGATCTGTTTTGCTTGCCCTTGGTATTGCGGTCGTTGTCAATCAGGCCCAAAAACCCGTTTATCAGTCTTCTACGGAGCTTGTCCTTCAGGCCAAAGAGTCGGCTCAGACCAGTGGGGGGCCAAGTCAACCGACAGCGTCATTTATGCAAGACCCCACCTTCCTGATTACTCAAATGCGTTTGATCAAAAATCCCGTCCTGGCCAAAAGGGTGTTGGAAAAGCTCGAAAATTTAGATCATCGCAACCTTCTCTTGAATTGTTTTTTAATCCACCCTTCGGGGAGGCGCGATCAAGGTGCTGTTTTTTCAGATGTTGAACGTCAGGCGTTGATTGGGAGCGTTCCGGGCTCGCTGGGAGCCTCGCAGGTCGAGAAAGCACGTATTATCCGCATTTCGGTAACTTGTTATGAGTCATCCGCCACGGTGCTTTTGGCCGATGCTGTTGCGGCAGCGTATATCGAAATGAATTACGAATCACAGGTGCAGTCTTTTCAGCAAAGCTTTTCAATGATTTCAAAGAGCCTTGCCGAAATCAGGGAAAAAATTAAAACGGGTGAAATAGCTATTCAGAAAGTTGATTCTGAGATCAAACTGCTTGAAGCCCTTAAGCTTTACGAGGAAAAACATCCTACCGTCATTCAGCTTCGTTCCGAGATTCCAGGCCTCGCCAAGAAATTGAATGAGGGGATTCAAAACCTTAAGGCGATGCAGTTTACTCAACGCAAGGACCTCATTCAACTTGTGATGCAGCCTCATGTTGCGATAAAAGATCTCTCAACCATTGAGGCCGATCTTTACACGCTGAAACCCATTTTGGAGCAAGAGGTAACGACTAATCGGGAAATGTACAACTCCATGTTTAAAAAGCTTCAGGAGGTGGAGCTTTCGGGGGGGAATGCCTGGGTGGATGCCAAAGTCGTCGAGCCTGCATCTATGCCAAGCAGACCTGTGCGGCCTAATAAAAAAATGAACCTTATGGTGGCGCTCATCATTGGCATTTTTGTGGGTGGAGGGCTTGCTTTTTTCCTCGAATACCTGGATAGCAGCATCCGTAATCTTGACGACGTACGGACCTATCTTCGGCTTTTCCCTTTAGGGATGGTCCCCCAGGTTGAGTTTGGGTTGGAAGGTCAAAAGAAATCAATCAAGCAAACTGACTTAACCCCGGGTGGCAGATCCTTCTGGCTTGCCAATGAAGTCGATATCCCTTTATATGTGGCCGAGTCTTACCGGATTATCCGGACCAATCTTGCTTTTGGTGCTGTGGATATGGCTTCCTTAAAAGTCTTGCAGGTGACCAGCGCTGTCAAAGGCGAAGGCAAAACAACGACAGCGGCTAATATGGGTGTGAGTCTTGCCCAGGCAGGGATAAAGACGCTGATTATTGATGCGGATATGAGGCGTCCTTCCGTGCATCGTATCCTGGGAGTGGAAGGGGTTGAAGGGGGGCTCTCGGATGCTTTAGCCAGTGACAAATCCTGGGC
>Ga0247727_10001893_pt1 | contig 48586 bp, 43 predicted proteins | sample WisWelCaveWW1625_FD_202498 | JGI IMG/M metagenome (GOLD analysis project Ga0247727, IMG submission 202498) | Biofilm microbial communities from Wishing Well Cave, Virginia, United States - WW16-25 | ecosystem: Environmental > Aquatic > Deep subsurface > Groundwater > Cave microbial mat | place...
TATAGTGGTGTGGAACATTCAGGCGACGCCATATTTGCCTAATAACATTCAGCCATGTCTGTATTTGGTGTGCGCGGATTGGTATGCAATTGCCCTATCTTTGTTGGTGCCGAGGGAGAGATTTGAACTCTCGACCGAAGGCTTATGAGTCCTTTGCTCTGCCACTGAGCTACCTCGGCATTGTGGTTGAGCGGGCAAATATTACTATGGGAGGATACGTTTGTCAACACGGGCATGAAAACATTATGTTCGTCATTGTTGAGATATAATCATGGAAGGAGGCGCGCTCATTATGAAGATCCTCGTTCTCAACAACGATTTGATGGAACGCACCGTCATCCAACAGGTATTGCAGGTGAACGGTCACGAGATCGTCCAGGCTGCGAACAGCGAGACCGCCCTGCAACTTCTGCGGGAGGGTGAACTTCGATTCATCATCGCCGACCGCGCCAACACGGATATTGATGAAAAACAGTTCATCAAAAACGTTCGCGAGGCAAAGCCCCCATACTATATTTACATTTTATTGATCACTGCCAAATTACAGGATAACGACATCACCACCCCGCGCACCGGCGCGGACGATTACCTGCGTAAACCGATCATCCCCGTTGAATTGAAATCACGCGTTCACATCGGCGAGCGCATCCTCAGCCTGGGAGATAACCTCGTTCAGGCAAAGGATACGCTCGATAACTCGGCGATGTTCGACACGCTGACCAACGTCCTGAACCAGAAGGCATTTCTAGCCTCGTCACGCGGCGAATTGGAACGCGCCCGCCGCGGGCAAACCGCATTGAGCTTGATCGCCTTTGATATTGATAATTTCAAATCCATCAATGACCGCCATGGAGAAAACATCGGCAATGACGTGTTGACCGTGATCGCGCAGGGTATCCGCGAAAAGAGTCGTCCGTATGATGGGATTGGGCGTTACGAAGACGATACGTTCCTGCTCATCCTGCCGGGGGTGATTGGGGCAGACGCTGAAAGGATCGCCGACCGCATCCTCAAGGGAATCACGAATACGGACATCTCCCTGCTGGACGGTACAGCCATCCATGTGAGCGTCAGCGCGGGGATCGTTTCCTCTGCGCGCATCACCGCCGCAACCGAAATGGATGCGTTGATTGACCACGCGAAGGAAGCCGTTGCGATAGCCAAGCGCGCCGGGGGCAATCAGGTCCACATGATTTTTGTTTAACAGACCCCTTGCATAAGTAAGCAAAACAAAGCCACAGAGTGCGCAGAGACCTCTGAGAAAAATCTCTTAAAACTCATTTTCTCTGTGATCTCTGTGGCAAAAAAAGACTTTCGCAAGAGGTCTAACAGTTCAAATCAATATTTGCAACAAAAACAACGCGAGCATCCCAGCGATGATCGTGATCAATGTGTTCCTGCTGAACCACGCCACCAGCACTGCGACAAGACCCGCAAACAGGCGAGTATTCTCGAACGACAGGCTCAAGACCTCATCACGTAAAAATAATTCAGGGAAGATGATCGCAGAAAGCACCGCCGGCGGGACGTAATGCAACGCCTTTCGCATCGTCTCCGGGACCTCGAACCTGCCGAACAAATAAATCAGCGAAAACCGCATCCCGAACGTGAGCAAGCCGCCCAGCAACATCACCAGCCAGATGTTCATTGATTGCCTCATAAGGTGACAGTCATTTTTAATTTGGACCTCTTGCAAAAGTGCGCTAGAGAGCGCACTTCTACACAAAAATAATAAATTTGTGTAGCGGACGTTCTCTAACGTCCGCCTTAGCAAACCACGTATTCGACTTATGCAAGAGATCTAATGACTGTCACCTTTCCTTTCCAATAATGTTCCAACTGCAATTCCAACCAGCGCGGCAAGGATCAAACCAAGTTTATATGGAAGCGAATACGCAACCAGCGCGACGACTCCAGCCGATGATGCCGCGGCAATGGCAGGGCGATTCTTCAATACCGGAACAACCATGGCAATGAAGGTGAGCGGCAGGGCAAAATCCAGCGACCATGATTCAGGGATCGCCGCGCCGAGAAAAATTCCAAGCGCTGTGCTGATCTGCCAATTCGTCCAAAGCGCAAGACCTGCGCCGAGCAAAAACCAGTGACCGAAGGGAGTCACGCCTTCTTTTTCAAACTGGACAATGCTGGGCGCATACGCTTCATCTGTTAGCAGGTAACTCAACAGCGTTTTCCAGCGCGTCGAAAGGGATGCAAGATACGGGGCGAGTGAAGCGGAGTACAGCATGTGCCTCAAGTTGACAACCGCAATGGTCAGCACGATCACAAACCCCGGCGCGGATTCGCGTACAAGCTGGGTCGTAATGAATTGCGCGGAGCCCGCAAACACCATGGACGACATCATCTGCGCGGCGGGCTTGGACAGCCCGGCATTGAGCGCCAGCGCGCCATAGATCATGCCGAACGGAAACACGCCGATCAACAGCGGGATTTCGGCGCGAACGCCCGCCCAGAAATTTTTACTTTGTTCGTTCATAAGCTCCTAAGATTCCGCGCTCCCGAAGAACGTCGGGACTATGTGAGCGGAGTGAGGACGAGTTCTTCGTCCGAACGCAGTCGAAGCGCGCCTAATTGTAAAACTATAAATTGGATTTCTCTACCGTACATCTGATAAATTGATGTCGTTGCGAGCCGCCGCTCTTGCTCTTTGGCGGCGTGGCAATCTCCTTTTGAGTTGAAATATCTCTTACAACAGGGGATTGCTTCGGCAAAGACCGCCTCGCAACGACATTTGTACGGTAGAGAAAATTAGATAAATACATGTCCTTCGTCTGCGGGTCTCGGCTTTCACCCGACCCTCCGCTCAGGACGAAATGATTTCACGCGCCGCGCGCTGGCCGCTCTCCACCGCGCCTTCCATGTATCCCTGGATCGCGCTGGCATGTTCGCCCGCGAAAAATAAACGACCCGCAGGTTCGAACAACGTCTTCCAATGCTTCAACACGTCACCCGGCGCGAGCGCCATGTACGAAGCGCGCGTATACGGTTCGTTGATCCACGCAACCGTGGAAACATTGTCAATCAACTCGGAAGAACCCGGGAACAATTTCTCGATCTCTGAAACCGCAACTTCGATCCGTTCCTCATCAGATAACGCGGAAAGTTTCGCCCCAGGTTCCCCGCCCGTGTATGCCGTGATGATGCCGCGTTCGTGTTCAAAGTGACTCGTCGCGTGCCATGTCATCACGATTGGCGCGTCGGTTGTCAGGCGGCCATTCCAACCTTTCTCTTTCCAAAAGCGTTTGCGATACTCGATCAACACTTTCGTCACTGCGCCATAATTAATTTCGTCCACCATTGTTTGATGAGCCTTCGGTAATGACGAATTGAAATCAATCAAACGCGCAGTGGATAACGGAATCGCCAGCACCGCGAAATCAGAATCAAGTGTCAGGTGCGAATCGGCTTGTTGAACCGTAACAGCCACCCCGTCGGGAGAGAGGCGCACAGATTTCACCACCGCGTTCATGCGTACATCCGGCAGAGGGTCCGCAAGCGCGCGTGCGATCTGATCGTTCCCTCCCACCACGCGCGAACTCGGCAGTCGTTTCGCCTCGCTGTAATACATTTTCGCGTTGCGGCAAAGATCAAGCAAAGACAATCGTTCAGGCTCGCAGGTATATTCAGAACGAATATGCTGGATAAAATATTTCTTCGCAAACGGATGCGCATCCAGCGCGTTGATCCAGTCCAGCGACGATTGCGAATCAAGACGCTCCGCCTCTCGCGCCGCCTGAGGCTGGTTCGGGTCCGAGACGTATTGACTCAACTCTGACAGAAACTTCCATTCGCGATCCACCTCCTCCAACAGGTTGATGCCCCACACACTCGCATCAGACAAACGTCCCGCCCTGCCGTCGAAGGATGCCCAATCCTCATTCGCGCCGCTCCAGGTTCCCGCGCGCGCCAGTTTCAAACCAAACTGATTTGCCAGCGCGATCATGCGCGTGTGACTCTCTTCGATGAACTCGCCGCCTCCTTCTGCAACCAACCCCTCTGAAAAATTACGGATGCTGTGCACGCGCCCGCCCACACGGTTGCGCGCTTCAAGCGCCGTGACCTTCCACCCCGCGCGGTGCAGGTCGTAGGCGGCAGAAAGCCCCGCCAGTCCCGCGCCGATGACTGTGACTGTTCGATTGTTTGAGGACATAAATCCATTGACTCCAAAATGCAGGATAAGCCCAAACTATAGCATAGGGCAATCGCATTTGAAACACATTTGGCGGTCGGTGTTAGGCAGAGGCCGTATATAGTGGTGTGGAACATTCAGGCGACGCCATATTTGCCTAATAACATTCAGCCATGTCTGTATTTGGTGTGCGCGGATTGGTATGCAATTGCCCTAAACTATAGCATAGGAGCACAGAACACGACAGGGAAATTATGCTACAATGAATTTGACGTTCGCCCGTATTACCAAAGGTTGTTTTCCATGTTCAACTCAGGTTCCCTCACATTTCAGGAGTTTATGATGAGCGAGTCGATGCCGCTTGCTTCCATTCAGGAGGAAGTGCTGGAATTCTTGCGGGGCCGGGAAGATGCAGTTGTGTTCGGCGCCCAGGCGGTGAATGCCTATGTGCCTGAACCGCGCATGAGCCAGGATATTGACCTGCTTTCACCCCGAGCCGCTGACCTGGCAGAAGAACTGCGAAAGCGCCTCAGCGAAAAACTGCATATTGCCGTACGAGTGAGGGAAGTGGCTGGCGGGCGCGGATATCGGTTGTATCAAATTCAAAAGTCGGGCAACCGCCACCTTGTGGACATTCGGCTTGTGGCAAGCCTGCCGCCTTTCAAACGGATTGCAGAAGTGCTTGTGGCTTCCCCCGAAGAACTCATCGCCCTGAAAGTTATTGCCTACTATCAACGACGCGGTCAACCCAAATCAGGCACAGACTGGCGGGATATTGCCATGCTGTTGCTGGCATTCCCTGAACTCAAGCAAAATGACGGGCTTGTGGCCGAACGACTCCGCGTGGCGCAGGCAGGGGAAGCAGTGATGGGACTTTGGCATGAACTGGTCAGCCAGATCATCGAGCCTGCTAATGAAGAGGATGAGTTTTGATTTTGTGAAGCGCCATGACAGGAATGTCGCGGCACAGATGTAAATAAGAACGTCCCGCTGGTTGCGCCAGCGGGACGTTATGTTTCATCCCAACGGATGCCAGCGATAGGATAATAGCAAGGCAACGATCATCAACAACACCGCAATGGCATTGAAGAACACACTGATCTCGATGGTCTCGCGTGAGACAACCAGATATGTTGGAAGATTCTGGAACACGTTGTGCAGTTCCCCCGCGCTGGTCGCCGCGTAGTAGGTGCCGCCTGTCATATCCGCGATCTGTTTTAGTGTGACTTCATCCAACTCCCTGCGGAAGCCTCCCCCACCTACAAAGGGCGCGCCGAAATTGAATCCCTGCCCGCCAAACTGGTCGTTCTCAGAAAACAAATCGCCGCAATCCATCGGTGAATTATTGTTCACGGTTCCAAAACCAATGGTGTACACGCGAACCCCCCGCTCCGCCGCCCGACTCGCCGCATTGAACGGAGAGGGACCTGCATTGCTCGAGCCATCTGTGAGCAGGACGATAATATGCGGCACAAATTCGCCCGGCGGCAACACCTGCAATTCAGCGTCGGGTCCGGTTGGCGCGACCGTATTGTCTATTTCGGCGATGGCATCAATACTGCGCATGATCGCGCTGCCGATTGCCGTCCGGCGCGCGGTGTTCAGGTTCGTGATGGCGCCTGCTAAAATCTCTTTATCGTCTGTGGGAGGTTGGACCAATTCAGCAAACCCTGCAAACGCAACAATCCCGATCCGCGTGCCGGGATCCTGGCTTTCGACGAAGGAGCGCGCGGCATCTTTCGCGGCTTCGAGTCGATTCGGTGGAATATCCGTCGAACACATACTGCGCGATACATCCATGGCAAGGATGATCGTCGCGCTGTTCGAAGGGACGATGACTTCTGCCGTGGGTCTGGTGAGGGCGAACACCAAACTCGTCAACGCGAGCAGGAATAACATAAAGGGCAGGTGCCTCCGCAACCATGATTGGTGAGACGCCGCCTCTCTCACCAACGACAGGCTGGAATAGCGAACCACGAATTGTTTTCGCCGCCGCAAGAGCCAGATATACGCCACAACGGTCAGTGGGATTAAGAGCAAGAGATAAAGGGAACCGGCCCATAACATGTTCATGGCACACGACCAAACCAGAGGAGCGAAATCGCGCCGCCGACTAAAAAGAGTAACATGCCAATCGCGGCAAAGAGAAAGGTCACTTCCATCTCTTCTTTTTTGATGGACAGTTTCGGCACCAGGTCATCATAAATCCTGAGTAGTTGGTCTTCATTCCCTGCATTGTAATAGACTCCGCCAGTCGTCGCGGCGATGTACTGCAACAGGTGTTCGTTCAATTGCGAATGGACTGTAAAACCTTCCACGGTGATGGTCGCCCCTTCGGCGCTGCCAATGCCAACTGTGTAAATACGGACTCCAAAGTCCGCGGCGAGGTCTGCCGCGGCAACTGGATCGGGCGATTGGTTGTTCTCGCCATCGGTGAGCAGGACAATTGCCGCAGAGGGGTACCAGCCTTCTGGAACTGAACCAGGTTCCGGCTGGGAAGGATCCGAGAAATTAGTCGTGCTCAAAAATGGAGGATCACCCGCATCCACGACAATCGTGTTGAGCGCAACGAGCATCCCGTTTCCAAGAGACGTCCCACGACGCGGCACAAGGCGGTCAATCGTGGCAAGAATTTCATCGCGTTTTTCAGTGGGAGCCTGAACCGTGATGCCGCCGTCACTGAACGCGACAACGCCGATCAACACGGTGGTTGGTTGATTCTCGACGAAATCGCGCGCCGCTGTCTTAGCCGCCTCCATGCGCGTGGGCTTGAGATCATCCGCCGCCATGCTCCCCGAAACATCGAACGTCAGAATGACCGTGCCTTCGATCTTCGGCAAACTGATCGTCGCTTGCGGGCGCGCGAGGGAGAGGATAAGAATCGTAATACCGATAAGAAAAAGTATCGCGGGGAGGGTACGCCTGCTTGATGTGGTGCTTCGTGACGAATCAGGCGCAAGCCCCAGGCTTCCATAACGCGCGGCAACATCGCGTCTCTGTCGTTGTATCCGCATATAAAGGAGCATCAACAACGGGACGCACACTAATAAGTACAGGAGGGAAGACCAGATGAATGACATTTAAATATGCTCAAGCCGCCGTCCTCGGCGGCGAGGACGCCGCCGAGAGCAGTTAAATAAATCATTTCCGAACCTGTTGCCTCTGCTTCGCAAACCGCACAATCGAACGCACCAGGTCATCCTCCGTTGAGAGCGGCAACACATCCACGCCGGCGCGTTTGAACGCCTCATTCAAATCTTTCTCACGTTTTTGCGCGGCATCAAAAAATCGCCTGCGGAATTTTTTGTCGTGCGTGTCCACAAATAACTGCTCACCCGTCTCGGCATCCTCCATCACCACCATGCCAAGATCGGGCAGTTCTGTTTCACGAGGATCAACCAAATGCACAGCAATCACTTCGTGACGTTGATTCAATAAACTCAACGATCGTTCCCATCCCGCTTCGCTGATGAAATCGGAGATCACAAAGACGAGGGAACGCCGCTTGATCGAATTCAACGCGCCGTCAAAAAAAGATTTGAGATTCGTGAACGGCGCGCGCATGAGGCGCGGTTGTTTAAGCATATCATTCACGAGACGCAGGACTTGCACCTTCCCGCCTCGTGCCGGGACTGTGCGCTGGATCCCGTTCCCAAACATCATCGCCCCAACTCGATTCCCGTGACGGGTCAACAACCGCGCAAGGACGGTGACAAAATCAACCAGCATCGTACGTTTCTCACGCAGTGTTTGCGTAGTCCCAAAATCCACAGACGGACTCAGGTCAAGCAAAAACCATGCCGTGATCTCGCGGTCTTCGAGATATTGCCTCACGTACGGTGTGTTCATCCGCGCGGTGACGTTCCAATCAATGTAGCGGATATCATCTCCTGGTTGATATTCACGCAGGTCGGCAAAGTCCACGCCGAAGCCATAGAACAGCGTGCGATAATCGCCCTGCAACAAGCCATCCAACTTACGAATGACGTTCCAATCGAGCCGCAGGAGAATACGCTCAGGCGTTGTCGCGGATGTTGACATGTTCATGCAAAGGCGCCACAGGGATCGGAATGCGATCAAGAATTTTATTTAATAGATCGTCGCCCGTCACGTTATCGGAAAGCGCTTCGTAGGATAAAACAATACGATGGCGCATCACGTCGAGCGCCATATCCAGCACATCCTGCGGCAGGGCGTAGTTGCGTCCGCGCACAAAGGCGAGCGCGCGACCCGTGAGGATCAAATTGATCGAAGCGCGCGGACTCGCGCCAAACATAATGTAGTGTTCCAGTTCCTTCAAGCCCACATCCTTCGGCTTGCGCGTCGCAGTCACCATGCGGACGGCGTACTCGATCAACGCGGGGTCAACATACACTTTGTCCACATCCTTTTGCAAGGCAATCAATTGATCGGTAGTCAACACTTTTTGTATGGCTTGCAACGCGCCCGTCATCCGTTCAACAATGACGAATTCCTCTGTCGAAGATGGATAACCTACAAGCGCTTTCAACATGAAACGATCCACCTGCGCTTCGGGCAGGGCATACGTGCCTTCGGTCTCAATTGGGTTCTGAGTGGCGAGCACCAAAAACGGATTCGGCACTTTGTACGATTCGCGCCCGATGGTTACTTGTCTCTCTTGCATCACTTCGAGCAACGCGCTCTGCACTTTGGCAGGCGCGCGGTTGATCTCATCCGCAAGAAGAAGATTTGTAAACACCGGACCCAACGAAGTGTCAAATTTGCCGGTCTTCTGGTTATAGATGCGCGTCCCGATCAAATCAGCAGGAACAAGATCAGGCGTGAATTGGATGCGTTTGAATTCCCCGCCAATCGCCTCAGCCAGAGTCTTGATCGCCATCGTCTTTGCCAGCCCGGGAACGCCTTCCACGAGAATATGCCCGCGCGCCAGCAACGCGACGATCATCCGTTCGAGCAGGTGATCCTGCCCCACGATGACCTTCTTCACTTCATATAAAACTTTTTCCATCGGCGTTCGGTTTTCGGGATTCTTATTCAGAGCCATAATTTCTCCTTCAATGTGAGATGAAACATAATCTCCAATTTCTCTACCGTACATCACATAAATTTATGTCTTTGCGAGCCGACGCTCTTGCTCTTTGGCGGCGAAGCAATCCCCAAAGGGGACTCTGTCTCCTTTTTAAGCGAAACATCTGATTACCTTACACTTTGGTTTTTGGACGCTGAAAAACGCAGACGGACGCAGATTTTTTTGAGGATTCTTCCGAAAAGACAACCAGAATCAGCGTTTTCAGCGTTTTCAGCGTTCATCTGCGTCCCGATTTTAAGAGTGTAAGGTAATCAAGCGAAACATCTCATAAAACAGAAGATTGCTTCGGCAAAAAGCGCCTCGCAACGACATTTGTACGGTAGAGAACCTCCAATCTCAATTCTCTAATTCCCATTGCGCCCTCACCCACCTCTATCAACCCATCAATACGGCGGCGAACCCATGCCACCCGTCGCAGTGCCAATTGGCACGGCAAATCCGATACCCACAAAGAAACTTTCGTCGGTTGGGTTTACGATTCCAGTGACGATACCGATCACGTGACCGTTTCGATTTAGCAACGGACCGCCTGAATTGCCCGGGTTTGCCGCGGCGTCAAACTGGATCAAGCCTTCGATCACGCGGTCACTGCCTTGCGGGCTGAACGTGCGATTGAATCCTGAGATCACGCCCGCGCTCAAGGAAGCATACAAACCGAAGGGGTTGCCGACCACATACGCTTCATCGCCCACGCGCATGGCGGCCGGGTTTCCCAGAATCGCGGGAAACCATTCGCGCGGCAACAGAGCGGGTTGCAACACTGCGATATCAATTTCGGGCTGCTCAGAAATTACAAACCCCTCCGTTTGTGTGCCATCGGCAAACGTGATCGTGATTTTACTTGCGCCTGCCACCACATGAAGACTCGTGAGAATTTCTCCGAAGTTATTTACGATCACGCCGCTCCCCATGCTTTTTTCCGTTTCGCCATTTCCGCCCGCAAATTCCGTTTGAATTAATACCAGCGAGGGCTGAATGACTTGATACACCTGCACCGAATGCGCCGGGCGCGGCGTGGCAGAGGCAAGCGCGCTGGCGATTGCGTCATTCACTTCATTTTGAGTCAATTGATCAGCAGAGAAAAGAAAGTTATAAAGAAAGAGTGCGAGAAAAGCGGCAAGCACACCCGAAGCGAACGCAATACTTCCCCTCATGCGTGCCCGTAACGTCGCCAGTTTGGATGTTCGCGGTTCGTTCATCGCCGATCTCCATTATAAATCCAGATGTCACAAACATTGAAATATTTACTTTATTCTCATCTGCTTGTTACAATCGGCGCATGGATCTCATTAATCAAATAAAGAATATTTTTCAAGAAACATTTGGATATGCGCCTGCGCACATCGCGCGCGCGCCGGGCAGGGTGAATCTTCTTGGTGAGCATGTGGACTATAACGACGGATTCGTCTTGCCCGCCGCGATTGACCGCGCGACCTACATCGCGTTCTCGCCTGCAAGCACGCCTCATTCCACACTGGTTGCTGTGGACTTGAATCAACAGACTTCTTTCTCCTCTCAAACGATTCAGACCAAAACCCAATATGCTCAAGCCGCCGTCCCCGGCGGCGCTTCCTCCCCTCTGCCCGATTGGGCGCATTATCCCGCAGGCGTCATGTGGACTCTGCTCGATGAGAATCTTTCTGCTCCTGCAATGAATGCCGTGTACGCGTCAGATGTGCCGCGCGGATCGGGCTTGAGTTCCTCCGCTTCGGTGGAGATGGCTTTCATGATCGCGTGGCAGACCCTCGGCGGCTGGACTCTGCCCCCGATGCAACTCGCCCTGCTCGCGCAAAAAGCGGAGAACCAATACGTTGGCGTCAACAGCGGGATCATGGATCAATTTACATCCGCCTGTGGTGTGGAAAATAAAATCCTCCTGCTCGATTGCCGCTCGCTGGAATGGCAAACGCTTCCTCTTCCTGAAAGCGTTTCGATTGTCATTGCCGATACAACCATGCGACGCAAGTTAACATCCGGCGAATACAACAATCGCCGCGCCGTTTGCAAAGAGGCTGTTCGATTATTGCAAATTGATTTGCCCGAGATCAAATCCCTGCGCGATGTAGGCATGGATGATTTCAATCGGCTCGCGGAAAAACTTCCGGGGGAGGCGGCGATGAGAGCGCGTCACGTGGTGGAAGAGATCGAGAGGACGAATCAGGCTCAGGCGTTGCTTGAAGCGGGTGACGTCAAATACTTTGGCAGGTTAATGAACGAGTGTCACGTCAGTTTGCGCGATCTGTATGAAGTTTCCTGCGCGGAATTGGATGCGATGACGCGCATCGCGCAATCCATTGATGGATGTTACGGCGCGCGATTAACCGGCGCAGGCTTTGGAGGTTGCACAGTGAATCTTGTCCAGCGTGAATCGGCAGATGATTTTTCGTCTTCGCTTGCAAAGAAATATGAAATTGAAACAGGGCTTCGCCCACAGGTGTATATTTCCCGCCTATCAAAGGGAGCCGAATTGTTATAACGTCTCCTTTGGGGAAAGCGATGGTTGTCGAGCCTGCCAATCTCGTAACGCGACACGCTACGCGATGTCGCCTTGCCGTGGTAGAGCGACATAAATGTCGCAGTACATCTTTGTTTCTGACGGCGGCTTGAGCAAAAGCTTTTTATTCGTGCTCAAGAGGATTGAATCCCTTTCCCAACACTTCTTGCACCGGGGAAACAATCACAAACGCGTTTGGGTCTTCCCTGGCAACGGCAAATTTTAAATTATGAACCTCCGTGACAGTTAAAGCGCATAACAAAACAGAACGATCCTGCCCTGTATACATGCCCTTGCCGGGCAATGCGGTGACGCCGCGTTTAAGATCTGTGAGAATTCGATTCGATACCGCTTCCGCTTTATCGGTCACGATCAACGCCATGAGTTGACGCCTGCGGCGGCGCGGATACAACAGTTCACGAAGACCTTTTGTGATGCCCTCCCCGATCTTTTGATCCTGTATATTCTCTGTTCCAAATCGCGGGAGCACTTCGCCCGTGGCTCGAGTCATGGTAATCGTTGCCAGCGCGATGAGCGCTAGAAGCGTATAAAATGAAAAGCCGAGCACGATCATGATCTCACCTGCAATTGGACCGATCGCGCTTCGCTGAATGAACTCAGCGAGCGTTCCTGCGGGTATGGGGAACAGCCAGATCTTCGCAACCCACGACGCGTACAAAATGAGGAAGATCCAGAAATAATTTCGGCGTAACCGCCTGCCAAACGCCTCCCACATCGAGATCGGAAAACTCGGCGTCAACAAATTCTCAGCCAAACTCTCCGCCCATTCCGGCGAGGGATGAAACGGCGGGACAAGCATCGGCGCGTAGAAATCCGTTTCCATCAATCGGACGCGGTAACTCCATAACTCATAATAACGATAGCGCCGCGCTTCGATGAATAAAAACCACAACACCAGCAAGGTATTGAGAATGATAATTCCATGATGAATATCTGCCTGGCTGAAGGCAATCGAAAGAGTTGCGCCTGTGGCTACAACAGCCCAATTCGTCGTAGTATCCAGCCTTTGCCGCCATACGTTGGCGCGCTGAATCTCCGCGCGGAACAAGTGAACCATGGCGGTGACGAATTCGCTGGTCTTCAGTTGATAGCCACGATACGTCCAGACAGGCTCTTCGGCTTCCTGTTTTTTAGTGCGTCGCTTTTTTGTAGAAGAAGGTGGTTTTGCCATTGCGCAGGAACTTGAAAAGATTATAACTGATGGAACCCATGTAAAATATACGAACTGGAACACAAAAACACAAATAGGTTTTGAAAGCAAAGGATCACAGCATGAATCACAATACCGCTTCCGATTCAAAAGACTCTGCTGATTCAATACGCGCCGCGCGCGAGCGTTTCAACCAAGCCATCGCGAACAAGGATGCCACAGCCATTCAATCGTTCTTCGCGCCCGCGTATCACATCGTCACTGGGCGGAGCGCGCAAAATCACGGCGCGGAGGAGGAAACGAATCGTTGGGCTGATGTATTTCAACAGGACCAAACTGCAATCTATCGGCGCACACCGCGCGAGATCCGCGTGAATGAGTCGTGGGGCTTGGCGGAGGAACTCGGAAACTGGCAGGGCAGTTATACCGCCGAAAATATTTTGGTTCACGCCTCAGGCGTATATGCCGCGAAATGGCAATGCGCCGTCAACGGCGATTGGGTTTTGCAAGTGGAAGTGTTCACAACGATGGAATGCTCTGGTCCTGAAAGCGGATGTGTGAAACCCGACCCGATTTACAGATAAAGCGCATCGCCTCCCTCCCAGCCGAGAACTGCCTCGCCTCAAAAAGCGTTATCTCCCCGCCGCGTGGACCTGCATCAAATACTCCAACACCGCGTCGAACAACATCGTGAGTCCTTTTTGCGCGGGACGTAAATCTTTTGTCATTCTCCAATGACCATCAGACAATTGATCGGCAATCGAAAACGCTGCAATAGCGGATAAATTCATTGAACGCGCAACAGAAAGCATCGCCGCGGCTTCCATATCCACGGCAAGGACGCCCTGTTTTTGATGCTCCAGTACATCCTTGCGAAGTTCGCGGAACGGCGCGTCGGTTGTCCATGTGGCGCCAAGTGTATGAGGGTGATTGTGCTTTGTGAGGATTTTGCTTATGCCGCGCGCCATCTCTTCAGAAGAATCAACAGTTGGATGCGGAGGTAAATAATGCTGAGAGACCCCCTCGCCGCGTATTGCGCTTGTGGAAATGACAAGGCTTCCTGTTTGTAGGTTGGGTTGCAGTCCGCCAGCCATGCCAATGAGTGCAAATTGTTTTACTCCAAGTGCAACAAATTCATCTGCAAGCCCAGCAATGACAGGCGCGCCGATGCCAAAACCTGTGGAGAGGGCGATTTGTCCGTTTGTGTGTTTGAGTAAATAGAATTCACCCAAAAATCCTTTGATGCGTTTTGCTGAATGACGGCGCAGGATGTAATCCGCCAAACTTTTTTGCGGCGCAAAAATAACAGCGCGCGGCGGAGGAAAGTTGGGCAACTGTCCATTCGCGCGGCGATGGGCGAGGAGTTCGAATGGCTTGAGGACGGGGTCGGAGTCTTTAGGTTGGGTCATTTTGTTTTCCGAGAGACTTCGGAAGTTTTGAAAACTTCCGAAGTCTGGATTAAGATTGTCGCCTGTATTATCTCACCAGCCAGCGCGGCATAGACCGCTCCGTTCAGATTGTATGCTGAAATCAACCAGAGATACAAAACTAGAAATATTACAAGAGAAATCGCCGTGGCTTTGACCAAAGTATTTTCCTGTCCGCGCGCGATGAGGTCGTAGGAAATGAAAGAGGAGATGGTGTAGGGAATTAGGCCCCATCCGAGCAGGGCAAGTAAATTGACAGCAGTATGAAAATTTTCGCCGTAAAGAATTAGTATGATTGGGCGTGCAAAAAGAGAAAGTCCGATTGCCATGAGAAGGCTAAGACTTGTGAGAAAAACAAATCCCCTTTGAAAACTTTGTTTCGATTTCAAAGTCCCACGCGAGATGGCAGGTAGTAGCGCGCCGAGGACGGCGTAATGTCCGAGTTTCAAACCGTCCACGACGCGGGTGACAGAGGAAAAGATACCTGTTGCAGAGTCGCCTTGCAATGCAGAGACAGTTAATATGCCGAGTCGCTGGGAGAGGACGAGGAGAATCGTCAGCGCGGCGAAGGGGAGAGTCAATCTGAAGAGGGGGAAAATACTTTTAAGCGGGAGCGGGCTAAAGGTCGGAAGAGAGGCGGAGCATATCCAATAGGATAACGCGGCAGTGAGGAGGTGTCCAATGAGGAGGAAAAGGCAGAGGGTCGCGATATCAAATGAAAATAAAGCCGCGATGATTTGAACAAGTCCATTGGCGAGGCTGAGAGTCCAAACCAAGTCCATGCGTTCAAAGGCGCGGAGTGTTGCGGTGGCGACGGAGAAGAGGGCGAGAGGGATGAGAGAAAGAGAATAAACGAGAATTGGAGAATTGCGAGTGATGAGGATGGTTATAAGAATCCAAAAAGTGGAGAGGAGAAGTTGAAGTGCGAGCGCGCGGGGAACGAGCGGCGCGATTTGTTTCGTGCGCGCAATTTCGCGGATGAGGTAGGTGTCGGTGCCGAAGTTGGTGAAGGTGTTGCCGATGAGGACGAGCGCGGCGATGAGGGTGAATTGACCGAAGGATTCCACACCAAGACGGCGCGCGATGAGGGCGATGAAAAGAATCGCAAGACCTTGCGCGGTGAGGCGCGCGAGGAGGAGCCAGAGGGAGTTGCGATGAAGAGAAGAGAGCATTAACCACGAAGGGTCACAAAGGGTCACGAAGGAAAAAGGCTTTAAACCTTTGTGTGCCTCACCTGCACTTGCGTGCGGTGCAAGTGTCGTGAACCTTTGTGGTAAAAAATTATTTTTGTTTCAGTGTGACGATGGTGAAATCACCCCAATACTTGAACGGATAACGCGACTCGAGCGCATCATCGAGTTTACTGAGGAATTCAAAAGCGCGCGGACGCTTGATGGCAAAATCCTTGTTGGTAGCAGGAGGCGTGATGACTGAAAGCGCGCGAACCGATTCGAGTTGAAAATCGTTCCCCCACGCGGACAAGACTTGTTTGGGTGTGTAGTAATAGACAGGATAGTTGAGCCCTTCTTTGTGAACTGTTGACTTGCCTGAATATCGCCGCGTCGCCAGATGGAATCGCCCACGCAACAGCATGGCGGATTCCCAAAGGCAAAACGGTGGCATCAAAGCCCAAACGACACGCGCGTTTGGTTTGAGAAGTTGACGAACTTGTTCCGCGACCAACGACAAATCAGATACACAGTTCAACCCGCCAAAATTTGAAAACGTGCAGTCGAATTGATTCTTCTCCAACTTTCCAAGTTCGGTATAAGATAGATGTTCAAACGCGGCGCGGGATTGCAAACCGAGTTGTTTTGCCTTTTCTTCCGCGCGTTGTAACATGCCATCTGAAATATCTATGCCATGAACAGTGTATCCGTGTTGCGCGAACCAGAGCGCGTCTGTGCCAGTGCCACAGGCAAGATCAAGGATTCTGGATTCTTTTGGAAGCAACGCTCTCATATGAGCATAGACCTTTTGCCTCATGCGGCTGAGGTTGGGATTGTTTTCGATGAACTCGTCGTATTTATCCGCATTGCGGTTGTACGCTTCAGCAACGGTTTTGAAAGATTGCGAAAGAACCTCTGGTTTATTCATGATAAGTAAACTTCTCCATCTCATTTGTTTTCGTAGTAATTGGCTATTTCCTCGCTGGCAGTCATCCAAAGGATTCTCTCTGCAACAATATTACTCGAAGCGTGAATCTCCCCAGATTCCAGTCCCGCCAGAATCTTGGATTCATATAATGACAGGCCAGATTTGGATTCATAGAGTTGGATTACATACACTTGATCAGCTTTTGCAAGGTGAGAATATATATATTGATCATCATGTTTATCATCGAGGATTGCATCATAGGATGAAGAGATATACGCAGAAAGCGCATTGGACTGAAAAGGATCATCGGATAAGACCAAAACAACATCATTTTCACCTAGACGGGATTGAAGCCAAAAACCAATTTTCGCTGGGATAGAGAACTTTGACTCTTGCGATGTAATAGCAACAAAATTTATAGCCGACGGAATGTATAGTGACACAAGAGAAATAGCCAAGGCAACTACCAGCCAATTGTTCCAAATTGCCACGGCTGGTTTATCCAACTTTTTCGCGATCATTCGAAAGACGAATTGAGCCGACTGCTCAAGTCCATAAGCGGCGTAAAAAATCAAAAACACCTCCCAAATAAAGACCTGCCGCAAATTGGTGAAATTCCAAGGTCCCCAAAAAGCAATTAAAAACAAATCAATCAGCAGGAAAAATAAGATCCGTAAATGGGAATTGCGTTGCAATCCAGACTTAAATGCCAACATCCAACCAATTAGCCCAAACACCAATATACCCGTACCAGCCTGCCACTTAAGAAGATGAATAAAATTACTCGCAAAGTCGCGAATATAATCAATGCTTAAACGAGAAAGAAAACGGTCAGTCAAAGACACACCATTAAAGCCAGTGGTAAAGTTTAGGATGCTATCCAATCGTGCAAATAATCCTCCTGGCTCCGATACGAAGAATACAAGCCAACCCAAAGGTGCAAGAATTAAAAGAATAATTCTAAGGATTGAAGGCATAATTTTGTTATTGCGCCTAAATCCAAGGTATCGCACACCTTCCTCTAATACAAACATACCAGCTAGAAGCCAGCCTTCATAGCGAGTTAAGCAAGCTAGATTAACGACCAATGAACTGTAGTAAAACGAACGACCATTCGGGGAATTTTCTCGCAAACCCAATGCAAGAAAGACAAGACCAACAAACAATACCTCTGGATATGGCACTGTAGCCAATGCTGTATACATGAGATTGGTCCCCAGCAAAATCAAGGCAAGCAAACCAGTTAAGTTGGAATAGAGTCGACTTGCTAAAAAATATATACAAAATAGAACGCAGGCGGCTATTAACGATAAAAGGCTGCGAAGTATCAGGAGATTACCACCAATTTTCCAGACAACAAAAACAAGAGTCTGTATAACTGGCGGCCAGTATCCAATCAATATCTGATTGCGTAATGCCAAACGATCATGTGTGTCAATCCAGTAAACAGTTGGATATCTCGCCACCAGGCAAATATAAAAAATGAAGAAGAATGCACATAATGAGATTGACACGCTGAAAGCATTACTGTTCTTGATCCTTCGAATAATATCCAAGCCATTGAATTTGGCACAAAGCAAACTCATAGGATTATTTCCCGACGGTGTATACAATTCCAAACAATCGCAGATTCGAGATAGCCATCCTCGCCAAATAGATTGGCGTTCGCAAGATATGTTTCCAATGGTGCCTATTCCAGGCACATCGCATCCTGAACTCATAATGGACCCGTCCATGCAGGATGCGATAGAACTCTGTTGGAAACGGTCCTCGATGCAACATTGCCAGGTCATCCGAGTCCACCCAATTTTGTTTCTCGCCCAATTCCAATTTCACGCGCTCAAAGAATTTCGTCCCAGGCAATGGATATGAAACCGAAATGCCGATGTCATCGGGCGCGCACTCGCGCACCATCTTCAACGTCTTTTGCACATCGTCCCACGTCTCGCCTGGATAACCGAACTGTAAAAAGAATCCCACTTCGATTCCATTTGCGCGCAACAACTGGGCGGCGCGATAAATGTCCTCCACTGTATCGCCTTTGTCCATCGCGTCGAGAATCTTTTGCGAACCAGACTCCGCGCCGATCCACACCGTTTTACAACCTGCCTTTGCAAGCGCGGCGGCAGTCTTTTCATTGACCAGGTCCGCGCGCTGTAAACACTTGAACGGAATCACCGCGTCCGCTTCATTCAACAACACAGCAAATTTTTCGATCCAATTTGGCTTCAAACCCAAAATATCATCCGCGAACCCAATGTGATCGGGCGCAAAATTTTCCTTCAACCATTTCATCTCTGCAACCACATTCTCAGGCGAACGCGAGTTATAACGCTGTCCCCAGATCGGCTTGGCGCACCAGTTGCAATGATACGGACAGCCGCGCGTCGTCACCATGTTCATCGAAAAATATCCGTGACGCTTCATCCAGATCGAACGATATTTTTCGACGTCCACCAAATCCCACGCGGGGAATGGAAGTTTATCGAGATTTGTTATATCTGGTCTGCGTGATGGATGCAACGTATTGCGTGACGCCAATCCGATGACTTGCCCCGCCTCCTTCCCATCCTTCGACTGCGGGTCTCGATACGCCGCTTCGCGGCTACTCGACCCTCCGCTCAGGACGAGCGACAACTGACTCAGCAATTCGATCAGCGTTTCCTCCCCTTCGCCCAGCAGACAGTAATCCGCGCCATGTTCGAGATATTCAGTGTAATGATCAGTCGCGTCCGCGCCGCACAAGATGACAACACATCCACGCGACTTTGCCATCTCGATCATTTTGAACGCGGCTTCGCGCATCCGCAAGAGACACATTTTGGAAAGATAGTTGAAATTGTCTTCGTAGATGATCGCATATTCAGGTTTATGCTCATCGAGTAACACACCCCATTCATCTTCTGACTCCGCAAGCATCGCATCGAACAACGCGACCTCATATCCGTGCTGACGCAAATAACTCGCGGCGTACAACGTCCCCAACGGCGGATAGGGTTGCATCGCTTCCCATAGTTTTGGATCGAAGCGCAGAAAGTAGGATTGACCGAGGAGGATTTGAGTCATGAACTGTATGCTCCAGGCGGCGTCCTCGCCGCCGAGGACGGCAGCGAGAGCGAAATATCAAGAGCGACTAATTTACTTTGAAACACCTCTCGCGTCCACTTGCGATGATGATGGAAATTTCCCTGACACACTTCCGCGTTGAAAACCGTCTCTTCGCCAAAACCTTCCTGCTTTTGAAAACGCGCGATCTTACGGGTCATTTCCCATTGCTCGAACTTATCGCCGAGTACCCCGCGCAAGGGGAGTTCGAATATACTGCGCACAGAGACTTCCGAAGTCTTTGAGACTTCGGAAGTCTGCCAGGCATTCGGCAAAAATTCCTTCGCCCATGGGTTGGCTTTCATCAATCCTTGATACATATCCATCCCTGTGATAGGAATCATCTGGTATAACTCGCGCGCGGAGTACAGATCGTGCAGGGGCCATTCGAGAGCTGTCTCAGAGACGATGAGGTTTGGGCAAATTGTATGACCGAACATCTTCACATAACGATTGAACAGCAGGGCAAACGCGCGCGCCGTCCACACACGACCTCTTTCAGTGACCAGCATGTAATCGAAATCCTCATTCTTGGCAATGTTCAATACTGCGAGTGAACCTGTCAACGCGACCATGCGGATGAACGGTAAAGAGCCGAGCACGCGTCCATATTTCAGGGCGCGCGGCAGAAGGGAACGCGAACGCGTTTCGCGTCGTCTGCGAATGTCCACGATCTCTTCACGTTCTGCGAGAAAATAAAAATCGTCCTTTGTTTCCACTTGTCCATTCAATGACTGCATCGCATGTGTCAATTCCTGTTCGTCCATGCGCAGAGGCAGGAAGCGATGCAACTCTTTCCGTTTCAATGGATAGTCGAATATGTCAGAATAGACCAGAGTTTCAAGAATGGCGCGTTCGATCGGGGCGGGTTGGGGAGTCAAGGATGAGGGCATGTAAAATTTCATTAAACAGAATCAGGTTTCGGCTTGGAAAAGAGACGATGCATCTCCTGCGCGATTGTAAATGCGGAGGTGAAACTGAGTCCCAGTGTAAATAAGGCGGCGTAGATCATAATCAGCCAACTGGAGTTTTGCCAGCAGAGCCAGACCGTCCACAAGTTGAAGGCGGCGAGGGCAAGTTCGAACGCGACAAGTATATCCACTTTGACAAAATAACGGCGGGCATCCCATTTTTGCGCGCGGCGGGTGATGCCGTATTTCGGCGTCCGTTCAAAGACAGGCTGACGACCAAACCAAACCTGGAGCGCAGCGCGCAGGGTGTTGAGCATCATGCCCGCGCCGAGCACAGTCATCAACAGGATGGATGGAAGAAAATGGAGCCAGCGTTTGCCGAGCGCGCTTTGCGCCACCGCGAAATAAACAGTGGGAGCGAAAGCAGTGACATTGAAAATAAACGCGATCCCAAACAGTTGAAGCAAATCTGGATAGCGCGCTGAGATCAATAACAGGACAGGATATAGCATACACATCACAAGCATCAACAGGTGAATACCGTACCCCGTGAGATGCAGGCTGGATTGAATCTTTTTTGAAAGAGGCGCATCGGATGTCCAAATCATCGGAACATAACGAAGGGCGCATTCGAAACTGCCGCGCGCCCAACGATGTTGCTGGCGGCGATACGCTGTAAAACTGACAGGCAATTCAGCCAGGCATTCAATATCCCCCGCATAGCGCGCAGACCAGCCGCGCAGGAAGGCACGATACGAAAGGTCGAGGTCTTCGGTGAGGGTCTCGGCTTTCCACCCGCCCGCGTCAAGGATCGCAGACTTGCGCCACACGCCTGCTGTGCCATTGAAGTTGAACCATAAGCCAAGATGAGAGCGCGCCAACTGTTCCACAGCAAAATGCGCATCAATGGAAAGCGACTGCAAAAAGGTCAACAGTGAATAGCCGCGGTTCAAATGTCCCCAGCGCGCCTGCACAAAAGCGACGCGTTCACCGTCGAAATAAGGAAGAATCTTTTTGAGAAAATCGGGCGCGGGGAGGAAATCCGCATCGAAGATCGCAATAAACTCCCCTTTTGCAGATTTCAAACCATCTGCCAGCGCGCCTGCCTTGTAGCCCTGCCGGTTTGCGCGATGTAAATGATGGATGTTAATGTTCTTCTTTTGTAACCGAGCAACGACCTGGGCAACGAGCGAAAACGTATCATCTGTGGAATCATCCAGCGCCTGGATCTCGAGCAGGTCACGCGGATAATCGAGCGAGGCGGCGGCTTCGATTAACCGTTCGGCAACGTACCATTCATTGTAGATCGGGAGTTGAACAGTGACAACAGGCAGTGAAGTCAGTTCTGGGCGAGAAGATTTTGCGGCAAGCGCTTTGCGTTGTTTCCAGGCATGAAAAGCAAGATAATAAAAGTTCACCCCGTATACAAACAAGGCAGAGGTCACCAATAAATAAATGACAGCAAAAGGGATGAACAGCGTATCGAGCCAGGTCATTTATTTCTCCCTCACCCCTAACCCCTCTCCCTGTGGGAGAGGGGAATCAATTGCGACAGCGAACAAGCCCCATGCCAGCCATTGCCATAACCTTCCCGCGGTTGAAAACCAGGTGTAGTAATCAAAGAAGCCAACCACAGTGACAGCCAGCAATAAGCCCGCCGCGCCGATCAGGTTAGGATTCGTCCACGTTCTTTTATGGCGCAACAACACAATCCACGGAAGCGCCATCAACAGAAAATAAAATGTTGCGCCGAACATGCCCGTTTCGAGCGCGACCGCCAACAGGACGAAATGAGGCGGCTGGTAATATGTCGGGAATTCGGGATATTCATTTTTCATCGCAACAGGCGAAGCGCTCAAACCAATTCCTGTTAGCGGGTGTTTGACGAAAATCTGATTGGCTGACTGATTCAGGAACGCGCGCTCGTTCACCGATTGACTTTCAACGCGGATATTTTCAAAGGACTGTCCCACGTTCAGGCGCGCGCCTAAATATTTTATATTCACTACGAGAAATGGAAGCAAGACAAAACATGTTGACAACATGAGCGATAAAACAGGTTTAAGATTTTTTCTTTGACGAAACCACGCGTCCAGCCCCACGATCAAAGTTGATCCTGTTAAAAAAACCAGCCACGCCGCCCGTGAAAAGGTCAGCAACAATGCGACGCACATCAACACGAACGCCACCCCGACCACCAGAGAATTTTTCGGCTCGCTTTGCAAATACACGGTAAGCAGGATCAGCAATCCGAACGCCAGGCATCCTCCCAATATATTGGGGTGATCGGTGAGTCCGTAGGCGCGCAGAAAACGAGTTGATCCATCTGAAACAATGCTCACGCCCGCCGTGAGGGGATCGAGAACATGCTCCCCCAAAACCTGCAACCCGATGGAACGCTGGTTGACGGATTGCGCAACAGCGACAATCGCCTGAAACGCGCCCTGCAAGGCAATTGCGGCGGTGATCCAAATAATGGAAATTTTTTCGTTAACAACGTAAAGATAGAACAGGAATAAAACACCCAGGCGAATTGCATTAAATAAGGAAAGCGAGCGATCAACACTGAAAACAACTGAGAGCAAACCTGCCACAGTTAAACCCGCGAGAGGAATCCAAACATAGGCTGGACCAAACCGTATGGGTTTTCGATCAGCGAATTTCACAAGCCCCCATGCTGTTAGAGTCACTAACAAAGTTATGTCAGGAATGAATAGAAGGAAATCGGTATAGTCTCTGTAAAGCGCCCCGTTTGGGCGAGCGAGCAAGACTATTCTCATCCGCACGGGCATGAGAACGAGCGTTGCGAAAAAGGATATTTTCGCCAGTACTCCAAGAATATGCTGTGTACGAGGGAAAGGAGAGGTATGATGAGGATCCACAGGAAGCCTGTTTGTAATTTGCTTATTATAATTACGAATTGAACCACCCATGTCCCATTTTATTTTCTCTACACAAATATTAATAATTCACCAGTTTCCGAAATGGGGTTTTGGCAATGACGCGTGAGATTGTCGTGAATGGGCGCTTCCTCTCGCGGCGCGTCACAGGCGTGGAACGCTATGGGCATGGAATCCTTTCGTTGATCAGAGACGGGTGTCGGGTTGAGGAGACGCGGGCAAATGGAGTGGCGGGTCATGTATGGGAGCAGTTCATCCTGCCGCTTAAATTGAATCCTGACTCCATTTTATGGTCGCCAGCAAACACGGGACCGTTGACGATCCGCAACCAGGCGTTGACCATCCATGATCTGAGTCCGCTCGAACACCCTGAATGGTTCAAGAAAAATTACGCCGCATGGGTTCGTTTATTTTTACCGATCCTGGCAAGGCGCGTTCGAATGATTTTCACGCCCTCTGATCATGTAAAGCAAAAAGTAATGACACGCTTCGGAATGAAAAACGTGATCGTCACACGGAACGGCGTGGACACTTCGAAATTTCATCCCGATGCAAAACAAAACATGCCTCTCCTTCCGAAGCAATATGTGTTATTTGTCGGTTCCATTGAGCCGCGCAAAAATCTACAATTGTTATTGCAAGCCTGGAACGAAATCAAAGATGACTTCAAAGAAACATGGCTCGTCATTGCAGGCACGAGCGGAAATGTATTTCAAAACGCAAATCTACCGCAACCAACAGACCGCGTTCGATTTCCTGGTTATGTTGATGATGAATCACTAGCAGGGTTATACGCCAATGCAGAGTTATTCGTTCTTCCATCCCATGATGAAGGATTCGGTTTACCCGCGCTCGAAGCGATGGCATGTGGAACGCCTGTGATTGTTTCAAATGGAGGGGCATTGCCAGAAGTCATCGGCGATGCAGGATTAATCTTCGATTTATCCGCGCCTGCTACCCTTTCAGAGAGGATGCAGGAATTGCTGAACAATGAAAGTCTACGCACATCGTTGATCGAAAAAGGTTTGGCAAGAGCAAAACATTTCACATGGCACAGATCGGCTGAATTGATATGGAGCAAACTTAATGAGTAAATTTCCCATGTCAACACATTGGCTTAATTTTGTAACGCGACATAAATGCCGCACTACAAATTACAACCTGTGAAATCTGAAGCGCGCATTGCATACGTTGTGGATACGCTTCCCTCCATCGGCGGCGGGGAGAAGGTTTTATTTGCCGCGCTCGAGGCGCATCCTCATGCGGATGTCTTTACACTCGTCTACAATAAAAAAGTTTTCGCCAACACACCCATTGCAAATCGAAAAATAAGAACATCGTTTCTCAACGCCCTGCCTTTCGCGCACAAACATCATCGTTTTTTTCTTCCGCTCATGCCCGCCGCCATCGAGCAGTTTGACCTGCGGGCGTACGACCTTATCGTTTCGTTCAATTATGCTGTGGCAAATGGCGTGCAAAAAATCAACGGCGCCCGCCACGTTTCATACACTCACACCCCGTTGCGATACGCATGGACAGACATCAACATCAACGGGACATATTCCCGCAGGAATCCGATCCTCGAAACATACATGCAGAAGTTTCGGGAGTGGGATCAAAGAGCCGCCTCACGCGTCCATGCGATTGCCACAAACTCCCAGGCAGTTTCCAAGCGGATTCGCTTCGCGTACGAACGCGACGCCCCTGTGATCTACCCGCCTGTGGAGGTGGAAAGATTCAAGCCAAACAATCATCGTGAAAATTATTTCGTCACCATCGCGCGGCTCGTCCCCCACAAACGCATTGACCTGCTCATTCAAGCATTCAACCAATTGAATCTCCCTCTTATTGTCATCGGAGACGGTCCTGAACTGCCGCGCTTGAAAAAGATTGCACACCCCAACATTCAATTCCTCGGCTTTCAACCCGATGAAGCCGTTGCCGACCTACTCAATAAAGCGCGCGCTTTCGTCAGCGCGGCGGAGGAGGACTTTGGCATTGCCATCGTCGAAGCGCAGGCGGCGGGATGTCCCGTCATTACACTCGGGCAGGGCGGCGCGCTTGAAACGGTCATTGACGGCGTAACAGGCGTATTATTTTCTGAGCAATCCGTCCCTTGCATCATCGAGGCGGTGATGAAATTCGAGCGCGAACAGGAATCCTTTCAAGTGGATGAACTGATGAAAAGTGCCAAAAGATTCGACAAGCAGCGTTTCCTGAGGGAATTCACAGAGTTCGCGCAACTCGCGCCTTCAGAAAGTCATAAAAGATAGATTCAACTCATGCAAATACTCGTATTAATTCTATGGAGAAACTGCATATAATCCAATACACTGATCTCAGGTTGGTTCACTCAAAAGGAGGCAAACAAGCCGCTCATACACAATACACACCATCAGCATCATCATTCCAACAAACGTTTCGAGGAGAAATTAAATGAAAGCAAAACTGTTTTACCTGTTAAGCGCCGTCATGCTGGCAAGCATTCTTTTATCTGCCTGCGGTCCCGCCGCGACAGAAGCCCCCGCGCCGACCGACGCGCCCGTCGCGACAGAAGCGCCGACTGAAGCACCAACAGAGGCGCCGACTGAAGCACCCGCAGGTCCGCTCGTTGTGCTAATTGACAACGATGAAGGTCCGATCACCCCCGCTAACTTCAACACCTTCATCGGCTTCTGGATGGTCGGCTGGGTGTACGACTCGCTGTACATCCGCACGCCTGACCTTGAACCGATTCCATCCCTCGCCACATCTGCCACCCCCAGCGAAGACGGTCTCACATGGACGTTGACTCTACGCGAAGGCGTCAAGTGGCATGACGGCGAAGACTTTAACGTAGATGACGTGATCTTTAGTTATAACTTCCTCATCGCCGCAGGGCGCGCGAACAACCTCGCCGCGATTGACACGATGGAAAAGACGGGCGACTATGGTCTCACCATCAACCTCAAAGAGCCGCAACCGTTCTTCCTCAACGAAGGCTTGGCTGGCTCTTATATTCTTCCTGAACACATTTGGAAGGATCAATCTGCCGTCAGCGGCGAACTCAGCCAGTTCCAAGGGATGGTTGGCACAGGCGCGTATAAACTCGCAGAAGTGGAACCCAGCCAGTTTTACAGGTTTGAGGCGAATCCCGATTACTTCCGCGGCGAGCCTGTCGTGGCAGAGATCATCGCCAAGATCGTCAAGGACCGCACACAGCAATTCAATCAACTGCAAACCGCCGAAGCGGACGCAGTGCTTTCCTCCGTGCCGCCCTCTGTGGTTGGCACATTGGAAGGCAATGCCGATCTTGAAATTGCGAAAGGCTCTGATTTCTTCAATTACATTTTCTACGCCAACGGCTCGCGCGAACCATTCAGCAACCCCGCCGTTCGGCAAGCCATTGCCAAAGCCATTGATACAAAAACTTTGGTGGAGGTTGTTTTACTTGGGCAAGGCGTGGAATTGCCGTTGAATTGGTATCACCCCGAACTCCCGTGGTCCATCAACACGCCGCATGTCTTTGATCCCGAAGCCTCCGCCGCAGAATTGGAAGCCGCTGGTCTTGTGGACGCAGATGGTGATGGTGTTCGTGAATTGAATGGAACGAATACAGATTTCGGCATTCTGTGTGATGTCAACAATCCCGTAGAAGTACGCGCCTCCGAATTGATCACAGGCTGGCTTGAGGACGTGGGACTCGGCGCGCACCAGAGCTGTCTTGACATCGATTCATCCGTCGCCTTGATCTGGCCCAATTTCGTCGCGGTCGCCGAGCCTGACTACGACATGGGTATTTGGGGCTGGTCTTCGGGTCCGCAGTTCCAGCGCGGATTTATCAAATTCCTCACCCACTGCGAATTTGGAACGGTCGGCTGGGGCAACCTGACGGGCATCTGCGACCCAACACTCGACGACCTCGTTGGGCAACTTACCTCCAACACCGATCCGTCCAAGACAGAGAGCATTTCAACACAACTTCAGCAACGCTTCGCAGAGAACCTTCCGTTCATCCCGTTGATGTCGCCTGGCGGCAACTTTGCCTATCGCCCCGCAGCGTTCGATGGCTGGGTCTACTTGAAAGGCACAGGCATTATGACAGTCTGGTCCTTCCTCCCCGAAGGCGCAGTGGATATTCCGTAGTTGCCTATGTCATTGCGAGACCCCCGCTGGTTGAGTAGTGCCGAGTGCAATGAGGCACGTATCGAAACCAAGGGGTCGAAGCAATCTCAAGTAACCTGTAAACAATAAATTACATGAAAGATGAGATTGCTTCGGGCTACGCCCTCGCAATGACATTTAATTTCCTCGTGCAAACCTACGAACCAAATCTCGCTCTGTTCAGGCAGGCATTCGGCAACGACATCACAGACTGCCATGCAGAGTTAATTAAATCCGCGCTGGGGTGGAGCCGCGTGTATCGAGTGACCCTGACTCACAAAGGTCAGGGTCACTCGACGCGTGATTCGGTTATCGTAAAAACAATCAACCCAGGCGAACTGGCTAACCCTCTTGAAGCCGAACGCGAACTTCGTTTCTATCAAACCATTCATCCCAATCTTTCCATCGCAAAACCTCAGGTTTATTTTCTGACCACCGACGAAGCAACTGGCTTTCACGTCATTGTGATGGAGGATTTGGCATCAACGCTTCGCATCCCCGCCCATCCGTATCAATGGACAAGTAATGAACTGAAATCCGTCTTGCGCGCATACGCGCAACTCCACACCACTCAATTCGAAAATTTGAATTGCCCGTGGCTGGTTCAACGACACGAAAGCCTGCTTGATTTTGAAAAAATTCCCGAGCAGGTTGCCATCGTCCAACGCGCGGGGATTTGGGGCGACCTGCCTGAACTCCCTGGCTTGATCATTTACGCGCGTGAGAGTTGCAAAAAATACGCGAACGAAAATTTATTTCTTCTGCACGGCGACACCACTCCTGCCAACGCCGCGCTCCCTCACGATTTGGACCTGCGGCAACCCGCCACCCTGATTGACTGGCAAGATGTTGGCATTGGTATGCCAGAATTTGACTTATCCTACCTCGATCTGCAACCCTTCGATTCTGCACGCCTCATTCCACGCTCAGAGTTGCTCGACATCTATTGGCATTTCCGCGCCGAAATTGATTCCCCGAAGGTTCCCTCCCCCAAAGAACGCCGCCTCCGCCAACTCCACGCGGACCTGGTAAACACCCTCTGGCTCACCACCCCCGCCAGCCGCGTCACCCTCCATCCCTTCGCCATAGGCAGTTATCCTCAAATTCATTGGTCTTCCCAATACCGCATCGTTTACAATCGTTTGAAAGCGCTGGCAGAGGAAATATCCGCTGGTTGAATAAAACCTGATGATCGAGTAGTCCCGCATGCTCTTCGCGGGACGTATCGAGATCACCAGGTTTCAAGAGTAATCTTGTAACAAAAATTGCTTTGCTTACTGGTGGTTTCGGTACGCCCTTCGCAAACCCCGCTCGTGGCTACTCAACCACCGATTGGATAGAAAACTAAAAATTCTCCCAATTCTCAAATCTCCAGTCTCCAGCATCTGGTCTCGATACGATCCTCGCAACAAACGCTCGTCGCTACTCGACCACCATCAATTACCACTTACTCTTCTATGTCCCGCCGCCTCCTCGAATTCAGCATCACCTTCCTCCTCGCCATCTCCATCAACTTTTTCCTCCCGCGCCTCATGCCTGGCGACCCGTTGAAGTTGATCGCTGGCAACGCCGCACCCCAACTCGGAAAGGAACGCGTCGCCGCCCTGCGCGCGCAATACGGACTCGACAAACCCCTGCCCGAACAATTCGTGATTTATCTCGAACGCTTGACGCGCGGCGACCTGGGCACTTCCTTTCGATACAGCGGAGGAAAATCAGTTGTCGAAGTGCTCGCCGAAAACTTTCGCTGGACTCTCCTCCTCGTGGGCATCAGTATCACGCTCGCGCTATTCATCGGCTCCGCGCTGGGGATTTGGTCCGCGACACACCGCGGCGACTCGATAGACCTTTCCCTCCTCAGCAGTATTTATGTTTTGCGTTCCGTGCCGCCATTTTGGCTGGCGATGTTATTGATTCCCATCTTTGCGATTCAACTTCGCTTGTTACCCGCAGGCGATTCGTATTCCATTCCGCGTCTCGAAGGCTGGGATAACATCAAAGATGTTGCGCGTCACGCGGTCATGCCTGCCGCGGTGCTCACACTGGCTTACATCCCCACAGCATTCTCAGTCATGCGCGCCGCGATGTTCGGCATCATGGAATCCGATTTCATTCGCACGGCGCGCGCGAAAGGTTTGCCAAATCGCTGGGTTGTTTTCAAACACGCGCTTCGCAACGCGCTCCTGCCCGTGCTCACCTCGTTCATGGTTGACCTCGGGCAACTCCTCGGCGGCGTCACCGTCATCGAAGCGGTCTTCAACTATCGCGGCATCGGCAACATGATGTTCGAAGCAGTCAAGTCACGCGACTATCCATTGCTACAAGGCGGATTTCTCCTCTTCACCGTGACGATTTTGATTCTCAACATCCTCACTGAATTTATTTATCCATACCTGGATCCGCGTCTGCGGAGGGCAACTGGATGAAACCCCGCATCTTTCAAAGCCGACAACTGATTCGCATCACAGGCTTGGTCGGCATCTGTGTGTTGACTCTGCTCCTCGCCCTCGCGTTTTTCCCATCCACTTTCGCCCCCTTCGACGCGACCGAACGCGTCGCGCTCCCTCTTCAAAAACCAAACGACGAAAATATTTTGGGAACGAACGATATCGGTCAGGATTTATTCAGCGAACTCATCGCTGGCACGCGCGCCTCTTTGCTCACAGGTCTCATCGTTGCATTCATCTCGATAATCATTGGCACAGTCGTCGGTCTCGTCAGCGGATACCTCGGCGGCTGGGTTGACTCCTTCCTCATGCGCCTCACGGATTTGATTTTGGTGCTACCATTCCTGCCGCTGGTAATTTTGATCGCCGTGTATCTTGGTCCCAGCCAGAGAAATGTCATTATGGTGCTATCCATTTTCTTCTGGACAGGACCCGCTCGTTTAATCCGTTCACAGGTCCTGACGATGCGATCCGAGACATACATCGAAGCCGCGCGCGCCTTGGGTGCGAATCCGATTCGGATTATGGCGAGCCACTTATGGTCAGGTGTGAGACCGCTCGCTCTCGTCCAAATCGTTCTCGTTGCGTCGGCATCCATTCTTGCTGAATCTAGTTTAAGTTTTTTGGGGCTGGGCGATCCGTCAGGGAAGAGTTGGGGCACGATGCTTTATTTCGCGCGTGCCAGCGGCGCATTCCTCGGCGACGCGTGGAAGTGGTGGGTGCTCCCGACTGGATTGATGATCACACTGACCGTGTTGAGCCTCGGCTTGATCGGTTATAGTCTCGAACAAAGAATAACAACATCAAAATAATTTTTGTTTTCAAATGGTGGTCGAGTAGTGGCGCCGCGGCGCCACGTATCGAGACCACATTTTCAGGAACCATAAATGCCCCTCACCCTCGAAGAAACCCTTGCTTACGACTTCGCCCACCACTGGCGCGATGAAAATTATCGTCCCAACTTAAATAACATTGACTGGACTCGTTTCGCGCATCTCCTCACCCACAACCGTATGGTTGTGCTAGCCGCGCCTATTCTGGAACGTGTGGACGCATCCATTCCCTCAGACGCACAAAAACTTTTATCAGAACAAACCGAAAAATACAAACGCTCTGCAACCAAACTTGGCGACGCCCTGGTCAAATATCTCAAAGCCGCTGAGACTCGCGGCGTCGAAACCATCATCCTCAAGGGACTTTGGCTGTGCGAAAAAATTTACAGTAACCCTGCCATGCGCCCAGGCAGTGACATTGACATCCTCGTCCGCAAAAACAAAGTGGACGCGTGCCTTGCGCTCCTCAATGAACAAGGCATTGGCGAGTTCTGGCCCAACCTGTTGAAAGATGAGTATTTCACGCGTCATCATCTGCATCAACAACGATGCACTCCCGATTTGAACATCTGGTTTGAAATCCACTGGGCGCTGGATCATCCGTACACGTTGCTAACTGTGGATTACGAGAGCATCTTCGCCCGCGCTAACTCCGCGCAATTGCTGGGCGCGCCGATTCAAGAGATGGCTCTTCCTGATTTATTGCTCAGCCTTGCGATTCATATTGTCAAGCACGCGGTTTATTTGCCAAGCCTTGTTAACCGTGACGACTTGCCGCGCATTATCCTTGCCGATGGCATGTTGATGTATTACCTCGATATCGCCGAAGTGATTAAACAAAACAAATATATTGATTGGGACTTGACGATTCAACTTGCTCGCGACTGGGGCGCAGTGGACATCCTCGGCTCTGTGTTTCAAGTTTGCAAGCGATATTTCAATGCGCCCGTTCCAGATCATGTCATTGATTCGCTTCCCGTCACTGGACCATGGCGCATCACCCGCAAATTAATGGCGCGCGCCGCCGAACAGGAACTGGCAACCTACGAAGGCAAGCCTGTGAGTCGATTCTGGAAATTGATGCTTGCCTCGAATGGCGCGTTCATTCTGCGCCCCGTCCGTTTGCTTGAAACTGCATCATATTTCTTCCCGCCTGCTGATTTTTTACAACGCAGTTATGGAGCATCGAATATCGTCTGTCGAATCGGTCATTTATTTATCGCACTACGGCAAACCCTTCGCTTTGGCTGGGATACCTTCTACTTCGGCATCGAACGCTACCTCCGTCTCAAGCGTTTGGGAAAGAGCGCATCTCTGTTTAACAGACTTGAAACTGATTTGTGAAAACAACACCGTCATTGCGAGGAGGGCTTTGCCCGACGAAGCAATCCCCGTCACGAGATTGGAGATTGCTTCGCCCTATCGGGCTCGCAATGACGGAGAATATTTTTAATTGTTGAAAATCTCATTTTACATGAAATTCACCTCCCCTCAACTCGAGACCGCGTCCCTTTTCCTACTCGACGGTCTCGCCAACGCAATTGACTTCGCCTTCCACTTCTGGATGGGACGCGTTTTGATTCCAGCAGATTTCGCGATCCTTCAAACGTTGAATTCCATCGCCCTCGTCTATATCACCGCCAGCGGAGTCTTCCAACCCGTCGTCGGTCGTTTTGTCGCCGAAGCGCGCGGAAAAGGCGAAGAGGGATCAATCCCTGCAATCTTTCAATCCTTCCTCCGCGCGGCACTTTATCTCGGATTAATTCTCTCAATTCTCGTCTTCTCTTTTTCAACGATCATCTCCCACCTCCTCAACCTCCCCGCATGGACGATTCAACTCTCCGCCGCGCTCATCTTCCTCAGCCCACTGCGCCCCATCGCAGTGGGAGTGTTGCTGGGACAGGAACGATTCCTCGCGTTCGGATTCGCGCGTCTCGCGCTTTCACTGGGACGGATCCTCTTCGTCATCCTTCTCATCCCAACAGGTATCGGACTCACAAACGCAGTGATCGCCCTGCCAATGGGCTGGCTTGTCAGTGTGCTATGCGCGTTTATCTTGCTCGGCAATCTTTTGTGGATAAAAAGCGAACCGCTTCATCAAAACATCTTGCAGGAAGGTTGGAAACTTTCAGCCTATGCCCTGCTTGCCTACTTTGCCTACATGTCACTCACGAGTCTCGATTTGGTCTGGGTGAATCGCAATCTCGACGGCGACTCAGCGGGCGCGTATGCGAGTCTCGTTTTGATGAGACGCATCATCGCTTTACTCCCAGGTGTTGCGGTCACCGTCATGTTCCCGCGCATTGCAAAAATGCTCGCAGAAAATAAATCACCGAGTCACTTGTTGATTCAAGTTGCATCCATCATTCTCGCGGCAAGCGGCGCGCTGACAATTCTTTATTTTATCTTTTCAAATCAGCTCGTCACAATTATTTTTGGTAATGCTTATCAAACAGCCTCCTCCCTGCTCGGTTGGATGGGCGTCGCGATGATTGGTGTGTCGTTGAGTTCCATCTGGCTGAATTATTATCTCGCCGAACGCCCGCGTAATTTCGTGCTTCTGCTTCTCATCGCCGTCGCGCTCGAGTGGATTCTTTTGAACCTGTTTCAACCATCCATGCAAAATGCGGTTCTCGCTTTCGGCGCGACGGGATGGTTGTTAGCAATCGGCGGGCTGATTCTTTATTTGAGGAGATTGCTTCGGACTTCGTCCTCGCAATGACACTTTGACATGCCCGACTTCAACGAACTCTATCGCAAGCACAACGAACAAATGGAGGATTTCTGGTCTCGCCGCGTCAGCGCGCCAAAGTATCAAAAGACGATTCACATCTTCGGACATCCCGTCATCTTTGACTCAAATCACGAAAAAGTTTTGGATTCGGCAACTCTTGCAGAAGAAATGTATTCCGTTGCAGACTTCAAAAACGAAACAACCTGGCGCATCCACATCACGGTTCCTTCCCAGCCGACACCTGACACACCACCCGAACGACTCATTGACTTCGTCCACTACTCGGGCGCGGACGATTGGCTTTCGATAGACCTGCTTGAATGGGGCAACTGCTTCGTGGACATGAAACGCGGCGAAGCGTACGCGGTATTATCTCCGTCGCTGGCAGAGAAACCCGAACAGGTCTGTCTTGTGCTTATCAATACCATCATCACAAACTTCATCACCCGTCACGGGTACAGCATGTTGCATGCCAGCGCATTGATAAAAGATGAACACGTTCTGCTTTTACAAGCCCCACATGGGACGGGAAAATCCACGACCGCGTTGCGCCTGTTGTTGAACGGATACAAATTACTTTCAGACAGCATGGTCTACATCGGCGAAAGCGGCGGTGAATTATGGATGGGCGGATTCCCTGTTGGGAGAATCAAACTCCGCGCGGACATGCTTCCGCTTTTCCCCGCGCTGGCGGCTGAGGCGGAGGCAGAACGCGTCCGCAACGAGACCAAGCATCGGGTCGAATTGAAGCGAGTGGACCCCGCGATGGCGTATCCGCAAATGATCCGAATCCGCCGCGTGGAATTTTGTCTGCTTGAACGTTGGGATCAACTCGAAAGCAAAATCGAATCGTTATCCGAAGAGGAACTCTGGCAAGAGATCATGGTCAACAGCTTGCATTACGACACGCAGGAGATGTGGAATAAAAACCTTCGCCGCATCGAGTTGATGTTGCGACACGCAAATTTGCATCGCCTGCGAATCGGCATATCGGAAGATGAGATCATCAAGACTGTGAATGGCTTATGGCGAACGAAGTGAGGGAGCGCCGCTGGCTTATATTGATTTTTTCTTTATATTTTTTAATGGCGGTGGGATACAGTTTGCTCATGCCGATTTGGGAAGCTCCTGATGAACCCGCCCATTATCATCTTGCGTGGCGGCTTGCGCGCAAAGGCGGCTATGCCACAGAGGAGTTGAATTACGAAGCAATTCAGCCTCGGGCTTATTATTATTTCGGCGCACAGATCATCACAACGATGGATAAATTTAATCCGCGTCTTTCCGATTATGTTCTTCCCTTCGAATACAAGCACAACATTCGCGTGGCTGAACGCAGATTTGATTGGAATGCGGAAAACTATCGTTTCCTGCTTGGGGTGTACGCGCTGCGCTGGATCAATATTTTGTTCGGCGCGCTGGCCTTGTGGTTGAACTGGAGAGCCTTCAATTTGATTGTCCCCGATAAACCGACATTGCGACTCGCCGCGCTTGCACTCGCGGCGTTGACCCCACAATATTTACACATCATGTCATCCGTCAGCAACGACGCGCTGGGGACACTCGCAGGCGCGTCCCTTTTTTATCTGGCAATACGAGTTATAAAAGAACAAAGAAATTTACTTGCCATGCTCGCAATCGTTCTCGCGGTTGTATTGCCGCTCGCCACAAAACTGACAGCGCTCCCTGTCAGCGCAGCCTTACTGATCGTCATCGCAGGGAATTGGTATTTTGGCTTGCGCCAAAAAAAATGGCTGGTTGTTTCAAGCTTGATGGTTTTGTTCGGCGCGGGAATTCTCTATTTTTTCTTTCCAGAAACAATCCAGACTGCCGCAAATGAAGTCACATGGAGGCTATTCAGCCTGCGAAAAAAGGGAGTGACGGTTGATTATCTAAAAATCATCACGAATCAGATCATCCAGACGTATTGGGGCAAAGTCGGCTGGATCGCCGTCGGCTTGCCCGTGTGGATCATCAACTTGTTGACTGCCCTGGGGTTGATCGGCATCGCGATAAAAACTTACAGGCTTATCAAATCAAAAACAAATCATCCGCAATTCAATGTATGGATTTCAACAGGAGTCATTGCATTATTCACTGCCCTAGCCGTCGCGCGGAATGGATTGACCACTGGCGCAACGCAGGGACGATTTTTATTCCCCGCCATTGGCGCGTTGTCTTTGCTGATGGTCAGCGGCTGGCATGATGTTTTGCCAGAACGGGTGCAACAGAAATTTCCGTTGATCGTGATTGTTTTGATGTTCGTTTTGAATATCGGGCTTTGGGTGTTTGGGGTTATCCCAGTTTATTACCAGCCGTTCTTGGATTGAATGCGCTCCGCTTGGTCGGGGTCTGAGACCCCGACCGAACGAGGGGTTTTACCAGCCGTTTTTGGATTGATAGAGAATTACTCTAAACGACGGGCAATGCCCAAATCAATTTGCACATCCACAGCTGGAGAACGGAGTTGCGCGTCCATGCCGCCATCCACAACGATGCGTTGACCCGTGATATACGCGGCATCATCGGAGGCGAGAAAAGCCGCGGCAGAGGCAATATCGTTAGGCGATCCCGCGTGACCGAGGGGAATCGTCCGCCCTGCCGCTTCGGGAGCAGTTGCGCCGCCCAATGCGTTAACCACAGTGATGTTGCCTGGCACAACCGTATTGACGCGAATCTTCCACGGAGCCATATCCACCGCCATGGCGCGCGTCGCCGCTTCGATGCCGCCCTTCGTCGTATCGTACGCCATCAGGTGACGATGCGCGCGGCTCCCCCCACCGGAACTCATGTTGATAACGACTCCTCCGGTTGTCTTTCCTTCGCTTACCTGCTTCACCATGATCCGCCCGGCGCGTTGACTGCAATAAAACATGCCAGTCAGATTAATTTCCAAAGCCCGCAACCATGCCTGCGCGGAGATTTCAAGAAAATTTTTGTTCGAATCGGGGTGATGGACAAGCGCGGCATTGTTCACCAGAATATCCAATCGGCTAAATTTTTCAAGCGTTTTGTTGAATAAATTTTCAACCTGAACTACATCCGAAACGTCACACAGAACATACATTGCTTCGACGCCAGTCTCTTTGAGTTGGGCTACAAGCGATTTCGATTTTTCCTCATTCACATCCGCAATTACAAGGGACGCGCCTTCCTGCGCGAAGCGCATGGCAATCCCTGCCCCGATGCCCTGTGCCCCGCCTGTAACGACAGCAATTCGATTTTTTAGTTTCATGGTGTTTTCCTTTTCGTTACAAGTTGTCTCAAAATGTCACCCTGAGCGATAGCGAAGGGTCCCTGAGATAATCGTGGAGATTCTTCGTGGCGCCTCGGCGCCACTACTAAGAAACAATGGTGTAACGCGACATTTATGTCGCTCATGGCAAGGCGACATAAATGTCGCGTTATGAGATGGGCAGGCATGTTTCTTTGTCTCGACAGGCTCGACAAGCATCGCTTTGAACAGCGCGCTTCTCCGCGCTGTGGTTTTACTCAGCATGACATTCCTAAAAAGTTAAATCTGCCCCGAAGCGCCCCATTGCCGGAGCATTTCCTGATACTGTGGGTCTTGATAACGGCTGAATAAAAACGCAGGGGCATAACTCGGCAATTCCTTTTGTGCGATGTGCTTCGCCAGCAAATCCGATGCGCCGCAGGAAACCTGCATCCCAAAACCGCCAAGCCCGCCGATGATGAATGCGCCTCCGACCGGAAGCGGTCCCATCAACGGACGGTTTTCCGGCGTGCGCGTGTAATAACCACCGTCAATAAACGGCTTCGGGATTTGCTTGAAGTAAGCGGCAAGACCTGGAACGACTGTTGCCATGCCCCTCAAAGCAACCTCCGGCAGTTGTGGATCGAGAGAGATCGGGAAGACAGGCTCTACCGGCTCGTGACTTTGATACCCCCACTGCAACAGGATCGTATCACCATCCCCTTCGGGTCTGCCATGCACACCAACAGGTAATTCCTTCAACAACCAGTTTGTATCTTCCGATTCTGCCAGTGCCGCTTTTACATCGTCAGACCAGGGCAGGGTGACGGGATCATTCCAGATGAGCAATCCCATGTCGCGTGGGATCACATGCTGCGGATCATTCAACATGACTTTAAGATGCAATTCGCTGACGACCGGAATCCCAACGCCGATCATCCTGCCCACATTTTTTTGCAATGGACCCGCGGCAATGACAAAGACTCGCGTGGAGATCGTTTGCGCGCCTGCCTTCGATTCGATGCTCACGGATTTAATTCCGCCTCCTTCCACGCCGACGCCTGTCACTCGACCTGTGACGTGAGTGACACCCTGAGCGATGGCTTGCTCGAACATGTACATCCCGAACTGTTGCGCGGCAAACCACCCGCACCGGCGCGCGTGAATCAAAGCGACCGTACGATCAGTGAGATAGGGAAAGTATCTGCGAACCAAAGACTGGTCGAGAAACAAATCCGCTCCGGTTGGCGCGTCGGATACACCGTGTTCACTGACGGGGACGTATTTAGGATCACCGGAGTTGTTACGATAAATCCTTAACTGACCTGCTCCCAAACTTGTAATCTCCTCTGCGCCCGCGATCATGGCTTCAATACTATTCGGATCCCCCGTTGCATAGATGTACCCGCGCCGATTCATGGGCAGGCGATTCGGAGCCTCACGATGAAGTTCTTCCATAAGATCAATACTGCGATTCATCAACCTCACCATCGCGTCGCCGGGACCGGGCCACCAGTTGCGATAACATTCCGTGGATTTATCGCTGGTCATCGTCAGCGGCGGCAGGGCATCCACGATGACGATGTTTTTCATCCCTTGCTTTACCGCCAGTTGATACGCCGTTGAAACGCCCGCAATCCCTGCGCCGCAGATGACAATGTCGGCTGTTGTGTTGGTCATAAATTTTCCTTTTATCTATACTCGGTGGTTGAGTAGCGACGAACGGAGTGAGGAGCGTATCGAAACCACCAAGTAACATAAATTGCTTTGCTTAGCGGTGGTTTCGATACGTCCCGCGAAGATCACGCGGGACTACTCAACCACCGGGTTTTCCTTCATCCTCAATCGCTCCTTACGCGTTGCCTGCTCATCAATTGACCAAGTGTGTTCATCAATGATCACGCCATAATCTTCTTTTGCGCATTTCAGTGAGACGTATCCCTGCCTCACATCGTCGAGCACGTGCGCGGGATCACGTTCGAGGGGAGAATAAAATCCACCACCGCCAGGCAGGCGCAAGGTCACGGTTTGATGCGGCTGAATCACGTAACGGCTTTTTGGATGTGGATGATGTCCAGTGGAAAGCACAACTTCGCCCGCAGTCCCGGAGAGTCCGCCGTGATATCCGCTTGCAGGAAAACGAGTGCGATCATACATGCACGAATGGATCGCGGGCAGACCGGTTAACACTTCGAGAATCATTTCCTGCCCCAGCCCGCCTCGGAACTTCCCTGCGCCGCCTGAATCAATTATCAATTCGCGTTTGTGCATCCGAATCGGAGCCACTGATTCGATCACCTCCGCAGGCACGCCGGTGATGCCGCTTGGAAACGCCGTGGCAGACAAGCCATCGCGATACGGACGCGCGCCCATGCCGCCTGCGGAAAAATAAATGTAAGCAAAGAGATCGCCATCCCTGTTCAACTCGCCCTCGATCATTGTGTTCCATAACCCAGCCGAACCATCCGCGATGACCTTATTCGGAATTGGATTCGAGAGCGCATGGAGAATGGGCTGTGAAACAAAGTGCCCAATCAAATGACGCGCGCTCACGGGAGCGGGTCGCTTGCAATTAAGAATGCACCCCTCAGGCGCCATCACCTTGATCGGACGGAACGCGCCTTCGTTATTCGGAATATCGGGAGCAATCGCGCACATCAGCGTGTAGGTTGTGTATGCGTGCGTGTAATTCATCACCACGTTGATGCCGCGCCTGATCTGCGGCGATGTCCCTTCAAAGTCAACGACGATGTCGCGATCATTCACCATGACCTTGCAATGGATTGTGACCGGGTCATCAAAGCCATCAATCGTGACCGCGCTTTGATACACGCCGCTTGGAACTTTTTGAATCGCGTCGCGCAGACTCTTCTCGGTTCGATCCAGAATCAAATTGGATAACCCGTCGAGATCATCAAGCTGGTATTCATCCATCATTTCAATTAACTTGCGACTGCCAACCATATTGCCCGCCTGTTGCGCATAAATATCGCCGATCACTTCATTCGGCACGCGCACATTTGCGCGGATAATATCGAACAGGTCTTCGTTCGGCTCACCCGCCTTAAACAACTTCATCAACGGGATGGCAAGACCTTCCTCGAAAACTTCTGTCGCATCGCCGCCCATTGTGAGACCGCCAATATCCATCGCATGACAAGTGCTGGCAAACCACCCGATGCCTTTGCCTTTATAAAATACCGGCGTCACAATAGTCAGATCGAACAAATGTCCCGATGCCGCCCAGGGATCATTCGTGATCAACGTATCGCCCGCGTTGAGCGTATCAATTGGGAACTGCGGCACAACATGATCGCGCACGCAATTCGCCATCGTATTGATGTGCCCAGGTGTGCCTGTCACAGCCTGAGCCAGCATCCTGCCCTGCGCGTCAAATACTCCCGCAGAAAGGTCGCCCGCTTCGCGCACAAGCGTCGTGAACGACGAGTGAATCAACGCGGCGGCTTGTTCGTTCACAATCGAGATCAACCGCTTCCAAAGAACTTCCAACAAAATCGAATCAATCATCATCAATCCTTTTTAGCCACCGAGATCACAGAGACTCTGAGAAAAAAACTCTGTGTTCTTTGTGCGCTCAGTGGCTAAGAATTTAATTCCTTCTCAATACCAAACATCCGTTTTCATGCGTTTGTACCGACCAGCCTGGCAAAACAATCGTCGTTGACTCGGCTTCCTCGATGATCGCGGGTCCATTAGATTTGAAGGATGAATTTAGCGACTCGCGCCGATACACGGGACAAGCCGCACGCTTCTCGTCCACACCGACAACTGGTCGCCATCCATAAGGCTGATCTGTCTTCGGCGTTTCCTTCCCAATTTTCAAAACCGCATCCGCCAATTCGAGTTTGGGACCCGATATCACGACGCGCCAATTCACGGCTTGAATCGGCACGCCTTTGCAAAGCACACCATAAAAACGAAGATACTCCTCTTCAAATCTTTTTTCAACAACCTGCAGGGTTTCTTCATTGATCACACCATCTTCGAGCGGCACACGAATTTCATATCCCTGGCGCAAATAACGCATGTCCACACTTCGCGTCACGCGGATCTGTTCCACCGGAACGCCTGCCTTCATGACAATCTCACGACCTTCCTTTTCAAGTTCCCCCAATATCTGCATGAGGTGATCCGTATCTACTTGATCAATCAGCGTGAGATAACTGCGCGTGAAATCAAACGAAGTTGGAGCCAGCAAAAAGCCGAATGCTGACCCCACACCTGCAATCGGCGGCACGATGACCGTCTGGATATTCAACCGTTCAGCCACACCGCAAGCATGGACGGGTCCCGCGCCGCCAGTTGTGACCATCGCGTATTTTTGAATATCCAAGCCCCTCTCCGCCGCGTGGACGCGCGCCGCCGACGCCATGTTCTCGTTCACCAGTTGATGGATTCCCCAAGCCGCCTTGGTCTTTGAAATATTTAACTGCATTGCAAGCTTTGCGAATGATTCCTCCGCCGCCGAAATATTCAAGGGGATCGTGCCATTGGCGAAATAATCGGGGTTGAGATAACCGATGATTAAGTCTGCGTCGGTGACGGTTGGGTCCGCGCCGCCGAGATCATAGCAGGCAGGTCCTGGTGTGGAACCGGCGCTTTCCGGTCCAACGGCGGGAAGCCCTAACGCATTGATGTGAGCAATGCTCCCTCCGCCTGCGCCGATTTCGATCATATCAATCGTAGGAACAAGCAACGGCAAACCACTGCCGCGTTTGAACCGATGCACATGCGCCACTTCGGATTGGGATGTGATATTCAATTCAGAATCGCGTGTGAGGATGGCTTTTGCAGTTGTCCCGCCCATGTCAAACGCCAGAATATTCTTGAAACCATTTTGCTGACCCCAGTACACTCCCGCCAGCGCGCCGCCGGATGGACCCGATTCCACAAGCCGGATGGGAAAGCGGGTGGCGGTTTCAATGGTGGTCGTCCCGCCGCTGGATAGCATCACATTAAGCGGCGCATTCAACCCAGACTGTGCTAACCCAGACTGAATCCGCTCGAGGTAATTGGACGTGACCGGCTGGACATAGGCATTGGCAACCGTTGTGGAGGTACGTTGGTATTCGCGTATCGCAGGCGAGACCTGATGAGAAATGGAAATCGTCACATCGGGTAATTCATTTTTCAGAATGTGGAATATTTCAAGTTCATGTCCCGGATTGGTATAGGCATGGAGCAAACAAATAGCAACCGACTCAATGGCTTCCGCTTTCAGGGTCTCGCAAAGTTCCCTGACCCTTGACGCATCGAGCGGACGAAGAACCTCCCCTCTCGCAGTCATGCGTTCCGGCACGCCGAACCGCAAACGACGTTCGACAAGCGGCTGCGGTTTCACCAACCCCAGATCATAAATATCGTAGCGACCTTCGTTGCCGATCTCCAGCGCATCGCGGAATCCTTCGGTGGTGATCAAGGCAGTGCGCGCGCCCTTGCGCTCTATCAAGGTATTGGTGACAAGCGTCGTACCGTGAATCACTTGTTGTATTTTTTCGGGGTCAATATTTTTCTCTGCCAGCAATTGACGAGTTCCATCCAACACAGCCGCGGAGGGATCGGGGTAACTGGTGAGAATCTTTCCAACCGAAATCTCATAGTTTGCCGAATTGAATAGTACGATGTCGGTAAACGTCCCGCCGATATCAACAGCGAGCAGGTAATTTTTTTCGGGCATTGAATTCTTGATCCTCTTGGTATGTCACTCTGAGGGAGCGTTCGTTGCGACCGAAGAGTCTCTTACACTACATGCAGAGATTCTTTGCTCCCCGCGAAGCGTGTCGCTCAGAATGACATATCTAAAATCTATATCCTACAGGGTCAACCATAACTTCTAACAGAGATGGCTTACGCGAAGCAACAGCCTGCTTCATCGTCAAATCACACTCACTTTTATTGCGAACGCGGTTAAAGGCAAAACCAAACGCAGATGCGATCTTCTCATAATCGGGGTTGGTGAACTCCGTGCCAAACACTTCTACTTGCTTTCGTTTTTGCGCAAAACGAATCAAATCCAACGCCGAGTCGTTCATAGCGACGACGATCAACGATAAATCCAATTCAACCGCCAGCGCAAGTTCGCCCATCACCATCGCAAGCCCTGCGTCGCCCGTGATGCAAACGGTAATCTCGCGTGATTGCCGCGCGGCGGCAATCGCGGCGGCGAGTCCGAATCCCATCACGGATAATCCGTTGGAAACAAAAAAAGTATTCGGCCGAAGTGCCTTCCAATACAGGCACGTGAAAATTTTATGCGAACCCACATCGGTTGTGACAATGACCTCAGGCGGCGTGTGCTCGCGGATGGAGTCCAACACCTCAGATGGGAAGACGCGTTTCGGAGCGGGATCAGTTGTCGGCTGGGAAGGAAGCGCATCACGCCACGCCGAAACTTGATTCTCGCCCCAAGCCTCATCCACGTTGGGAGTCGCTTCGAGCAAGGCATCCAAAGTATTGTTGATATTTCCAACGAGTTCACATGCTGAGCCGATGCGCGGGTCTTGATTCTCCCAATTGGAAATCCAGATTAACGGTTGCGGTTGACTCCACTGCTTGACGAGTTCAACGACATCGAAGCCAATCGCGATGATGCAATCTGACTCATCGAGAACTTTGTACGCGGGATCAGCGGCAGTGACGCCCAGCGTGCCTGCAAAAAGCGGATGATCGGCGGGCAACGCGCCCTTGCTTTTTGGCGTGTCAATCACAAGCGCATGAAGAGACTCGGCGAGTTTGCGCAATTGCGGATACGGCTTCTCAGGCTCCAAACCAAGACCGGTGATAATCACAGGCCGCCGACTCGCAGTAAGAATATTTTTTGCGCGATCAATTTTTTCTTGATGGATAATGAAAGCGGGAGAAGCGCGCGTGGTCCTTGAATCATCATCAACCTCCTGCAACGCAATGGATGCAGAGATGCTCACATGAGCGGGTCCGGGTCTTCCAGATTTTATGACATCGAGCGCGTATTCGATTGTTGCATTTGCAGATTCAGGCGTGAGTTGCGCCGTGAATTTTGTGACGGGGCGAAAGATCGTTTGCAGATCCAACACTTGATGAGTATGCTTGCCGATGAGTTTCGGGTCGGATTGTGCGGTAATGAGGAGGATGGGCGAACGATCCAGCCAGGCATGTGCCATACCGGCGTACGCATTCGCCGCGCCAGGACCCAATGTGGTCAGCGCAACTCCAATGCGCCCGGTGATACGGGCATGGGTATCTGCCATGAAGATCGCTGAGCTTTCGTTGCGCACCAAAACAAATTGAATGCCGCGTCGCTGCAGGGCATCCAGCGCTTCCACGTTTTCGCCGCCTGGGAGGCCGAAGACCACGTCCACATCCGCGTCGGCTAATTTGTTTGCAAGGAGGTCGGCAAGAGTTGGCATGAAAAAAACAGTATCGTCGTGTGATTATACTGTTTCAATTGTGTCATTGCGAGTGGCGCTAAAGCGCCACGGGGCGCGGTCTGAATCGTCCAGTGAAATCCCGTTTGCCATCTTGGTGATATTCTCCTGAGGCTGAAAATCATCGGCGTCGTAAAAATCCCATCCCAAATGCGATGCAAGGGCTTTGCCCACTGTGGTTTTGCCGCTCCCAGCAACTCCCATGACGATGAAAAATCGAATTTGTGCCATAGATTGCGTTCCTCGAAAAGTCAGATTTGGAAAAATCTCTCCTGACAGGATGATATACTAACGAAAAGCCCATAGTCTGGAAACACAATACAACTCAATTTCTTTCATGGACAGAAAGGAGTATATCAATATGTGGATCAATACGCCTGAAAGCAAACAACTTGTCACAGAAGTATCCAAGGAACTTGTCGCTGAAATTGCGCCGGAAGAACTGGAACTCGCAGATAAGCTGCTTGATGATTATTACGCAAACCCCGCTGTTCACGAAGCCAAAGACAACCCGCTAGGGTTTGGGAGTGAACTTTTGGCAGCTTCCACCCCGGTCATTGCCATGGCTTTACAAACTCTGTTCAACTTTATTTTGAATGAAGTATGGGTTTCCGCGCAGAAGGAGAGCGCGGTTTTGATCGCGCAAAAAATGAAAGGGCTATTCAACCCGGCGAAGGAAAAATCAGAACCGGCATTGGGACTGACGCGCGAACAGTTGGAAAAGGCAAAACAACTGGTAAAAAAGGAAGCCATGCGCGGCGGCATGAAGCCCAAAAAGGCAGAGGCTCTGGCGCTGAAGATCGTAGGCCGTATTGCATTAATGCCCTGAACAAAAATGAAACAGCGCAGACGCCTGAACCTGTTTGCATTTTCACCGGAAACGAACGCGCTTTTCAGCATGTTGATACTCGCATCCATCATGCTGGCACTTTTTTTGGGTTATGTGTTCAGGTTTGTTTCTGGCATCAGTGATCCCTTTGCTTCCATTGATATTACTGCTCGCGGCCTGGAATTAACCAGCGCAGTTTTACCGATCATTTGCTTATCTGGCATAGCTGCGTTGGGGACCTTATGCCTGGCTTTTTTATTCTATATACGCCATCCCTCACAAGTACGCCGTTGGAGGAAAATACAGCGACTCACAGAAAAAGATCAGAAGATTCAGGAACACGCAAACAAACTGGCATTACAGGCAGGGGTCGATCCCCCAGCGATTGAAATGCCTCTTCAAGGTTTGAAGGGATCCGATGCGCAGGCATTTGGAGTCGGCAGGATGCAAACGATCGCGCTGGACGGCGGATTTCGTATCTTGAGAAAAACAAAGCCTGAGGTGTTCAATGCACTGCTTCACCATGAACTGGCACATTTTGCCAACGCTGATATTGGGCGGTCCTACTTTTCAGAGGCGTTGTGGAAATCGATTCGCTGGCTGCTTGTTTTTCCGTTTTTACTTGCGATAGCGGGGAACTTAATCACGAGATTCATTGTGGGGGTACTCAATCGCGATCTATTTGAGTTTTTTAGAAATTCGATTCCAATCGCTTTTACTGTGTTCGTTCAATGGGGTTTCGTGCTGTACATTTCCGGGGTGATCTGGGCGAGATTATTGAGAACCAGGGAATTTTACGCAGATTGGAGAGCGGCACGGTGGGGTTCTCAAAACGGTTTGAATCAAATATTGCAGGAAGAAACGGAGAAGGAAAGGCCAAAAACGCGCTTTAACTTATGGAAGTTTCATCCAGATGCCAAAGAGCGTATAGATGCATTGGAGCACCCTGAAATTTTTTTCAATCCCTCCCCAACCATTATATTTCTGGCAGGTTTACTTCTCTCTTTTATGTTCGCCGGGCTATCTTTCTCGTTTGCCGCCTTTTTAGCATTTGCCGGGACTATACTCAGTATTCGTGACTCATCAACCGGACTATTATATTGGGCTCTTACGGGGATTTGGTGGTCCGGATTCGCTCTCCTGATTCTTCTGGTATTCGGGCTGACCGGGTGGCTGATAAACGGCGTTCTTCTTCCACAGATTCAAAAGCAGGCTATCTTGGAATTGATGAATAAGCAGCGCGGATGGATGCAATATGCAAAGATGGGAATTACCTCGTTGATCCTAGTGGCTGGGATTGAACTTGGTTTCTTTATGACCCCTTTTAGTCAATTCGCTCCGAATGATTTATTGGGAATCCTGATCGAATTCTCTATTATCATCCCCATATTAACGTGTTTAGCATGGTGGTATCTCACCTATATCAGATTCGTCGCCTTACGATTATCGGCCACTCAGATCGGCAGGAATTTTTCCGTCTGGAGAAGTCGCTTCATAATGACCGCTTCGAGCCTATGGATCTTCCTTTTCCTTGTGCCAGGCATTATTCTCAGCAGATTCCTGGACGGATCGGTCCGAGAATTATTCATATATCTCAATTTAGGCTGGCTGGCTTTTACGCTCTTGCTGAGTCCCCTGGCTTTTGGTGCAAGCTGGGCAGCAATAAAATTATTTTTCGATAGCCAGCCTAAAAAGTGCCCCCATTGTGGAAAGATTACGCAACATTCAGCGCCAGCTATTGAGCTTTGTGAACACTGCGAAGGCGTTCTGGGAGAGTGGCTATCCGTCCCAGAAAAGTGATTAAAGACTTGATCGAACATATTCTCTGTCAGTCGCCCTACCTATTATCGACACACACTTCTTTTCTCAGCTCCACCTTTTGGATTTTTCCCATGGCATTGCGCGGCAGATTATCTCTGAAGACAATGGATTTGGGAGATTTATACGGCGCGAGACGGTATTTTCTTCGACACCTTCGGAAGGATGGCGCCAGGAATGTGCGCTCGCAACACTTGCGCCTGCGCGTAGTGCAGGTGTAACATGATGAAAATTGGCAAGATTTATTGTTTTTGGTGAAAGAAGGGTTTATACTACCAATCGTAAGGTTCTCTTCAAATTCTGACCAGGCCACTGAACGTGGCATCTCACCAAGCCAAAACAACACAGTTGAAAAGAGACCATGCAACCCCTCAACAACATCCGCATTCTCGATATCACCCGCGCCCTCGCGGGACCGTACTGCACGATGATGCTGGGAGATTTGGGCGCGGACGTGATCAAAGTGGAGCGTCCCGGCGTCGGCGATGAGACGCGCGGCTGGGGACCTCCGTTTGTCGGCAAGCCGTATGGATCCTATCCCGGGGAATCCGCTTACTTTATTGCGGCGAACAGAAACAAACGAAGTGTGACCGTGAACATCCAAAGCGCAGAAGGGCAGGAGATCATCCGCAAGTTGGCGGGAATATCCGACGTGCTGGTTGAGAATTATCGCACCGGCGATTTGGACAAGCTCGGTTTGGGCTACACGGACATGCATCGTCTGTATCCCAAATTGATCTATTGCTCGGTCAGCGGATATGGCCGCACGGGTCCATACGCCGACCGCCCCGGCTATGATGCGATTCTCCAGGGCGAGGGCGGGATGATGAGCATCACGGGTCCCGTGGATGGACCCCCCTCGCGGGCGGGCATCCCCATTATTGACATCACCTCCGGCATGTTCGCCGCCACCGCGATCCTCGCGGCGTTGCGCTCCCGCGACCTCACCGGCGAGGGTCAACTGGTGGACATCTCGCTATTCGATTCGCACATTGCGCTGTTGACAAATGTGGCATCCAACTATCTCGTCGGGGGTGAGCCGCCGCGCCGCTACGGGAACGCGCATCCGAACCTTGTCCCCTACGACTCGTTTTCTGCGCGCGATGGCTGGTTCATCGTGGGCGTCGCCAATGAAAAACAATGGGGATTATTGTGTGACATGCTTGGTCGCCCGGATATGAAAGCCGACAGCCGTTTCGCCCCCAACGGGAATCGGGTTGCCAACCGGGAAGTATTGGTCGCTGAACTCAATAGAATCTTTTCCCAACGGGATGTGGACGACTGGCTCGCAAACCTGACAAAAGCCGGTCTCCCCTGCGGACGCATCAATTCAATTCCAGAAGTCTTTGCCCACCCTCAGGCACAAGCGCGCGGGATGACGTTGGAAACCGAGCATGCCTCTGCCGGGACCGTGAAACTGCCCGGCTTTCCTTATAAATTTTCCCACACCCCGGCAGAGATCCAAAAACCGCCGCCGATGCTGGGACAGCACACCGAAGAAGTGCTTACAGGTTTGTTGAATTATTCGCATGGGGGGGTGGAGGAATTGAGGGAGAGAGGCGCGATATAAGGTTCGAGAGCGTGCGCAAATCCCAAAACCTATCTCGTCATTGCGAGCCCCGAGCCTCAAACGGCGAGTGGGCGAAGCAATCTCCAGTTAAGCGGAGATTGCTTCGTCGTGGCGCGAGGCGCCACTCCTCCATTAGACTTAGGATACTACCTCTGCCGACAAGGACTGAACAAGTCTAAGCACTCCTCGAGGCGCAAAGCCTAGATTGCGAATAAGACCCAGGCCTTGTGTGGATAAAACTATACAGTATT
>Ga0247727_10001894_pt1 | contig 48576 bp, 44 predicted proteins | sample WisWelCaveWW1625_FD_202498 | JGI IMG/M metagenome (GOLD analysis project Ga0247727, IMG submission 202498) | Biofilm microbial communities from Wishing Well Cave, Virginia, United States - WW16-25 | ecosystem: Environmental > Aquatic > Deep subsurface > Groundwater > Cave microbial mat | place...
CGGGAGCCGGGGCTGGCTGTGACGGCATCGCCCGAATGGCCAACAAAAGGATCAGCAGAAGAAAGAGCACGACGGCGACGATCAACTTGAATAGATCGTACCGTTGAATTTCGCCGGGGGTGCGCGCGTAACTCATGGCCGGCGCTTCTTTTGAGATTTGCTAACCAGGTCTGCGGCTTGCGCGATCCACGATTCCGGCTCAATTTTCTGCCACTCCTGAACGGCGACGATTTCGCGCAGGCGTTCGGGCGTCAGCCGGGCCAGTTCGGCCGGGTTGGTAATACCGGCGTCGTTAAGCCGTTTGGCAAAGACCGGGCCGATCCCTTTTATTTCGGTCAGGCTCACTTTTGTCAATTCCAGGATGCGATTGGTGAGCGAAGCAACTTCGGCCTGCAAGCGGGCAACTTCAGTTTCAGCCGCCGATAATCGTTCGCGCCGTTCCTGGTCTTCGGCAAGCTGTGCCCGAAGCGACGCAAGTTCTACTTCGGCGGCCTTGAGTTGTTCGAGGCGCTTCTGCTCATTTGCCAGTTGAGCGTTGAGCGTTGTCAACTGCAAGTTCAGCCCGCCAAGTTCGGCCTCGGTCGCCGCAAGCCGATCAAGCTGGCCTTGGTTTTCGGCAAGCTGTGCCCGAAGCGACGCAAGTTCTACTTCGGCGGCCTTGAGTTGTTCGAGGCGCTTCTGCTCATTTGCCAGTTGAGCGTTGAGCGTTGCCAGTTGCAAGTTCAGTCCTGCAAGTTCGGCCTCGGTGGCCGACAGCCTGTCAAGTTGTTGTTGGTTTTCAGCCAGTTGCGTGCGGAGTGATGCAATCTCGGCTTGGGCGAGGTTGAGTTGTTCGAGGCGCTTTTGTTCGTCTGCCAGTTGCGCGTTAAGAGCAGCAAGATTGCCTTCGGCAGTGGCGAATTGTTTGCGCTGCCGTTCATCATCAATCAGGGCGGCCCGCAGTTGATCAACTTCGGCCTCGGCGGCTTTTAATTTTTCCTGCTGTTGTTGGCGGCTTGCCAGTTGATCGCGAAGTTGGGCAAGCTCAATTTCGGTCAGCGCTAACTTCTCGCGAACTTTGCCATCCTCGGCCAGCGCCGACCAGAGGCGGGCAACTTCGGCCTGGGAGGCGGCCAGTTCGGATCGCAGTTGAGCAAGTTCTGTTTCAGAGACCCGGGGCTTTTCCGATTGCAGTTTAATTTTGGCATAGGCTGTTCGCAGTTGCGCAACCTCAGTTTCAGCACCGGCCAGTCTTTCACGCTTCTGGCGCTCTTCGGCCAGCGCGGCCTGCAGTTGAGCAAATTCTGCTTCGGCGGCTTTTAGTTTTTCGCGCCGTCCCTGATCGCCGGCCAGGGCGGCTTTTAGCCGGGCAAGCTCGGCTTCGGCGGCTTTCAGCGTTTCGCGCCGTCCCTGATCGCCGGCCAGGGACGTTCTTAATTGCGCAAGTTCAGCTTCAGCGGCCTTGAGTTTTGCCTGCGCCTGTCTGCCGTCGGCCAGCGCCGCCCGCAGTTGGGCAACTTCGGTTTCGGCAACGGCCAGCTTTTCCTGCTGTTCGCGGTGGCCCGCCAGCTGAGCACGCAAACCGGCAAGTTCGGTTTCGAGGGCAGATAGCTTTTGGCGCAGTTGATCGTTGGATCGGCGCCAGAACAGCCAGTCAACGACCCACTCGACCAGCCAGCCGACGAGAAGACCGAAGACGAGGCCTATGAATAAATCCATCGGTGGTTATCCCTCCTTGATGGATTTGAGTATAGTCATATTTTGAAAAAAGGGAACTGTTCAGCCAATCACCGGCTGATGATGGTTCCAACCGGCTCGCCGAACATCGCCCGCCGCAGGCTATCCGGTTGCCACAAGTTCAGCACAATGATCGGCATGTCGTTTTCCATGCACAGCGAGATGGCAGTGCTGTCCAGCGCCTTCAACCGTTTGTTCAAGGCATCAATGTAAGTGAGATGATCAAACTTGACGGCGTCCGGGTTGATCTGAGGGTCGGCGTCGTACACGCCGTCCACTTTGGTGGCCTTGACCATGACGTTGGCGTCAATCTCCATCGCCCTCAGCGCCCCGGCAGTGTCGGTAGTGAAATAGGGATTGCCGGTTCCTCCGGCGAAGATCACCGCCCGCCCTTTCTCCAAATGGCGGATGGCCCGGCGGCGGATGTAAGGCTCGGCGATGGCCCGCATCTCAACCGCGCTTTGCACCCGCGTCACCACGCCGATTCGCTCCAGCGCGTCTTGCAGAGCCAGGGCGTTCATCACCGTGGCGATCATGCCCATGTGGTCGGCGGTGGCCTGCTCCATGCCGCGCTCGATGCCGTCGCGTCCACGCCACAGGTTGCCACCGCCAATCACCACAGCCACTTCAATGCCGTCATCTTTCACCGCTTTGATGCGCTCGGCCAGGAAGGCGGCCTCATCCGGGTCAATGCCCGTGCCGCCGGGCTTCGACAGGGCCTCGCCGCCAAGTTTGAGTAGAACTCGTTTGTACTTGGGAGTCGCCATAATCTCTCCAGATAAAAAGAACGGGTAACTTTTCGTTACCCGTTGCTTTTTTAGTTTCCTAATTCGTACCGGACAAAACGCCGGATGTTCATATTCTCGCCAATCGAAGCGATGGCTTCTTTGAGCATCTGGCTGATGATCTTCTCTTCATCTTTGATGAAGGGCTGGCGGAGCAGGCAGGTGTCCTGATAGAACTTTTCCAGCCGCCCTTCAGCCACCTTCTCGGCGATGTCAGCCGGTTTGCCCTCGGCCATCGCCTGGTTGCGGAACTCGTCTTTGGCCGCTTCCAGATCAGCCGCCGGGATGTCGGCCACGTCCACATATTTGGGGTTCGCCATGGCGATGTGCAGAGCAACGTCGTGGGTGAAGTTTTGGAAGGCTTCGGTCTTGGCCACGAAGTCGGTTTCGCAGTTGATTTCCACCATCACCGCCACCCGGTTGCCGGGGTGGACGTACACCTCAATCCGCCCGTCTTTGGTCACCCGGTCGGCTTTCTTGGCGGCTTTGGCCAGCCCTTTTTCCTTCAACCACTCAAGCGACTTTTCGAAATCGCCGTTGTTCTGTTCCAGCGCATTTTTGCAGTCGAGCATGGCCGCGCCGGTGGCCTCGCGCAGTTTCTTTACGTCAGCCGCAGAGACAGCCATAAGTTAAGCCCCACCTTCGCTCGTTGCAGCTTCATCGCCAGCGCTGGTTTCGTCGGCAACGGCCGCATCGCCTTCAAACGCCAACTCGCCGCTCGCCAGTTTGGCCAGCGTCGCCGCGCCGAGAAGAGATTCATCCTTCTCTTCGATCTCGGCGTACTCGCCGCCCTCACCCTTGTCAGCTTCGTCGCCGTGGCTTTCCTTGTAAGACGCGCGGCCTTCGATCACGGCGTCGGCCATCTTGGCGACGATCAGCTTGATAGCGCGGATGGCGTCGTCGTTGGCCGGGATCACGTAGTCCACGTTGGACGGGTCGCAGTTGGTGTCCACCAGGGCAATCACCGGCACGTTCATGATATTGGCTTCGCGCACGGCAGTATGTTCGTGGCGCACGTCCACCACAAACAGCAGGTCGGGCGCGCTCTTCATATTGCGGATGCCGCCGAGCCGATCCTCCAACTTGGCGATCTGGCGGGTGATCATCAGCGCTTCCTTTTTGGTGATCAACGCGAAATCGCCCTTGTCGCGGCTGTTCTCCAGGCGCTTCATTTCGTCGAGGCGCTCTTTCATGGTGCGCCAGTTGGTGATCATGCCGCCCAGCCAGCGATTGGTGACGTGCGGCATGCCGCAACGCTCGGCTTCTTTGGCAACCGCCTCTTGCGCCTGGCGCTTGGTGCCCACAAACAAAATGGCGCCCCCGCGCGCAGCGGTATCCCGAACCATGTTGTAACACTGGTCGAGCGCGGCCAGAGTCTGTTGCAAATCAATAATGTGGATGCCGTTACGTTCGGTGAAGATGTAGGGCTTCATCCGGGGATGCCACTTCTTGGTGCGGTGGCCGAAGTGGACGCCCGTTTCGAGCAGGGCTTTCATGGAAATGACGGCCATTGAGGAAACTCCTTTTCGTTTTAGTCTGCCGCCCGTCGTCACTCTCTGCCAGAGCCGCAGGCCATGCGGCACGACCGACAGAGTCAGAGGGGCGTGAAAATTTCCCGCAGAGCGGGATAGGCAAATGATACCACACGCGCCGGAGGGCGGCAAGGGATGGGCTATAATCGCGGTTAGAGATTGGAGATTAGAGACTTGTCCTGAGCAAAGTCGAAGGATTGGAGGTTGGAGGTTAGATGATGTCATCACGAGGAACGACGATTGCGATTACGGTTAGCCTGGCCGTTTTTCTTTGCGTGTGTATGCTGGCCCTTGTGGGGTTTGGCGGACTGTGGTTTTTTGCCTTTTCCCGCCAGGTTGCTGGTCTGGGGCCTGTGCCGGTTGGCCCGTTTCCCACGGCGGCCCCGCCGTTCAACGCCACGCCTACACCCGCCGTCACCCAGTCCGCCGAAGAGATGGATGCGTTGATGGACGAGATTGAACAGCAGGTGATGGACATTCGCGGGCTGTCGGCCTCCAAATCGGTGGAGCGGCAGTTTATGACTAACGACGAACTGCGCGATTACAACCTCAAAAGTTTCGAGGAAGATTACAGCCGCGAGGAAGCGCAAGACGACACCCGCATGTTGGCCGCTTTTGGTTTGCTCGACCCGTCGTTCGAGTTGTACGACTTCTATATTGACCTGTATTCAGAAGACATTTTAGGATTTTACGACGACGAAGCCGGTGCATCGGGCAAGCTGTTCATCATCAGCGAGAGTAACCGGCTGGGCGCGGTGGAGCGGGTGACGTTCGCTCATGAGTTTCAACACGCTTTGCAAGATCAGAACTACGGCCTCAAGGCGCTCGGCCTGAGCGACGAAGGCTGGGAAGCAGACTCGGGAAAATATGCCGCCGCGCAGGCGCTGGTCGAAGGTGAGGCCATGTTGCTGGAGAGCCTCTGGCAGGAGCAATACTTCACCCAGTCTGATTGGGATGAATACTTCGCCAACGCCTACGCCGACCCCGACTCGGCCTACTTCCGCGCCCCCGCCTATTTGCAAAAGGACTTCTATTTCCCCTACGACCAGGGTTTTCAATTTGTGAAGCGCCTCTACGACCGGGGTGGCTGGCCCGAAGTGGACGCCGCTTTCAAGAATCCGCCCCTCAGCACCGAAATGATCCTGCATCCCGAAAAATATGACTCTGGCGAAGCTTCGCAAATCGTCGCCGCGCCCGTGCTCACCGACACCCTCGGCGCAGGCTGGCGGCAGATTGACACCAACGTGATGGGCGAGTGGTATAGCTCGCTCATCCTCGAACAGCAGATTGACGAAGGCGAGGCGGCAGAAGCCGCCGCCGGCTGGGGCGGCGACCGCTACACCGTCTCTTACAACGAAGCGGACAACCAAACCGTCGTCGCCTGGCACATCGTCTGGGATACGACGAGCGACGCCGAAGAGTTTATAGATGCCTTCCAGCAATACGGCGACGTCCGCTTCGGCGGTTCGGCAGAGATTGGCGAGGGCAGTTTGTGCTGGCTGAACAGGAGCACCTGCCTCTACTTCACCCCGCAAGCCACGCTCTGGATTTTCGCGCCGGACGCGGCGACGCTGGAGAAGATGCGGCAGGCCGTAGATTTCTAACAGTCAACAGTCAGCAGTGAACAGTAAACAGTGAACAGTAAACAGTGAACAGTGACGCGTTGACTGTTCACTGTTCACTGCCAACTGTTCACTGCTAACCGCCCGCTATCTGTGTTAGACCTTTCCCGCATCCACGCCCTGCTCTTCGACCTGGACGGCACGCTGGCCGACACCGACGATGATTACATCGCCGCGGTCGCCCGCCTCATCAGCCCCTTCCATTTTCTTTTCCCGGGCCGCAACCCGACTCGCTTTCTACGCTGGGGACTGATGACCACCGAGACGCCCCTCAACTGGCTGATAACCGTTCCCGACCAGTTGAACCTCGATAAATCGCTGGCGGCTTTCACTGACCTCTTGTACCGCCTGCGCGGGCAAGGCACGCCCAAACACTTCTTGCTCATCGAAGGCACAAAACCCATGCTGGAGAGGCTGGCCGCCCACTACCCTCTGGCGCTCGTCACTTCCCGTGATCGGCGTAACGTGGAAGGGTTTCTGGAGCAATTTGAATTGCGGCCTTATTTCAAGGTCGTGGTGTCGGCCATCACCGCGCCGCGCATCAAGCCGCACCCGGCGCCGGTCTTGCATGCCGCCAAACAACTTGGCGTGCCGGTTGAAAACTGTGCGATGATTGGCGACACGACGGTGGACATTCACGCTGGCCGCCGGGCCGGGGCGCAAACCGTTGGCGTGCTGTGCGGCTTTGGCGAACGCGAGGAATTGGAAAGCGCTGGCGCCGATCTGATTCTGGACAAAACTGCCGAGTTGGCTGAAGTGTTGTTACAGCAACCGGCGTAGGAGAATCTTGTGTCTGAACCCTCGCATGGGCCTATCAAAGCAGTCCTTCAAGATATTCTCAGGTCGTCGCCTTACATTAATGCGGTGGCAGTGATTCGCTTAAGCGGCTTGATCATCGTCTCGGCCATGCCCTATTACATCCAGGAAGAGAGCGTGTCGGCCATGTCGGCAGTGATGCTCCTGCTGGGCGAACGCCTGACCGGAGCGATGAAGAACGGCCAGCTCAACAAGGTTTACGTTCGGGGCGAAACCGGCCACACCGTCATCGCCTCAGTCGGCGAAGACGCAGTGCTGACCATCACCGCCAGCGACGAAGTGCCGCTTGGGCTGTTGTTTATCGAGATGGGGCTGGCCGCCGAGAAGTTGAGGGGCCTGGTGTAGGGGCGACGCAACGTCGTCCCTACTCTGTCTCTTGCACCGAGTTGTAGACGGCTATCAAGATCGGCAACAAGATCGCCAGCGCAATCAGGCTCGGCCCTGCCGCCGGAATAAACTCCCCCAGAACCGCCTCTGACAAGGTGTAACCGTTCACCCAAATACCGGCCATCGAGGCCAGCCCCGGGCCGACGATGACGCCGGCACTGCCCCACAGCGCGGCCAGCGCCCACTCCTGCCGATTCGGAAACGCGAAGCGAAGAACAATCGCCAGCCCCGCGCCGACCAGCGCCGAGAGGCCCATGAGGAACGAGAGTTGGGTGTCGGGGTTGGCAAAGAAAAAGGCGGCGGCCACGATACCGCCAATTCCGGCAATGGCGGTGGCCACGTTGAGCGATTGCTTTTCATCCAACATCACTCTTGCCATCCCGGCTATCAATCCAATCAACCCGTTGGCCACGCTCCAGTGCGGCGAGACGTTTCCCACAAACAAGTCGCCGACGATGTTGCCCGCCGCGCCGGCCATGAAGCCGACCGCCGGGCCGAACATGAAGCCGAAGAAGGCCGGAAAGACAGCCGCCGGGCGAAGTGAGACCTGGCTGACCGAGGGCAGGTTGAAGGTTTGCCCGTTAAACATCCAGGCGAACACGCCATAGATCAGCGCGCCGACGACCATCAGCACCACTTCGCGCGAGCCGACGTTCCAATCCAGTGTTTCGCGCGTGGCGTAGGCCGTGCCCAATACTAGCGCCAGGCCAATGACGGCGGCCACCAAGCGCGGTTGAACCGCCGCCGGGCTGGTGTCGAGAAATGACTCGTCCGGGCTTTTGATGACCGGGGCAATGAAGTAAGCGGCGATCATGATAACCAATAACGTAATCAAACAAATCCCAAGTCCTTGCAGGTTCTTTAACGAATTCGTCATTTCTAGTTCTTGGTACACGGATAAACACGGATGAACACGGATTAAGAACAAAAGAAATAATCCGTGTTCATCCGTGAAATCCGTGTACCAAATCTAATGCTCAACCCAACTGTAAGCGTAACGCTCGTCTTCACATTCCAGGGCGAAGGCTGTGACGTGGAGCGGGTGGAAGGTGTCGCACATCACCGCCAGTTCTTCGGTGCGCGCCTTGCCGATGCTGGCCTCTGCCGTGCCGGGGTGCGGGCCGTGTGGCAGGCCGCCGGGGTGCAGGCTGAAGTCGTACTGCTCCACGCCCTTGCGGCTCATGAAGTTGCCTTCGGCGTAATATAACACTTCGTCCGAGTTGACGTTGGCGTGGTTGTAGGGCGCGGGAATCGCCAGCGGGTGGTAGTCGAACAAGCGCGCCACGAACGAGCAAATGACGAAGTTCCAGCCCTCGAACGTTTGATGCACCGGCGGCGGCTGGTGAACGCGGCCCGTGATCGGCTCGAAGTCGGCGATGTTGAAGGCGTAAGGGTAGAGGAAGCCGTCCCAGCCAATTACGTCGAGCGGGTGGTGATCGAGGATGTGGCGGTGGAACTCGCCCCGCGCCTTCACTCGCACTTCAAAGTCGCCCTTCTCGTCGTGCGTCTCCAGCTCGCGCGGCACGCGGATGTCGCGCTCACAATATGGGCTATTTTCAAGAAACTGGCCGTACTCGTTGCGGTAACGTTGAGGCGGCTCAAAGTCGTGGGCCGACTCAAAGACCAACATCCGGTGGCCGGTTCCCCGAAGTTCTATCCGCCAGGTGGTGCTGATCGGGATGTTGATATAGTCGCCCGGCCCGAAGTCCAGTTTGCCGAACTGCGAGTGAAGTGTGCCTTCACCCTGATGGACGAAGTACAACTCGTGCGCTTCGCCGTTGCGGTAGTGATAGCTCATGGACTCGGTCGGGCGGACGACGGCCATGGTAACGTTTTCGTTGCCCAACAGAACCCGCCGCCCGCTGAGGGGGTCGCCGCCTTGGGGCGCGTCCTTGCTCTTGAACAGCCGGTGGCGGAGCGGGCCGTAATCCACGTACTCCACTTTGGCGCTACCCAGCATTTCGACGTGCTTGATTTGCGTGGGCTGGTGGCAGTGGTAGAGGATGGACTGGATGCCGGAGAAGCCTTTGGTGCCCATCACCTGCTCGCGGTACAGCGAGCCGTCCGGCTTGCGAAACTGGGTGTGGCGTTTGTGCGGGAGTTGGCCGAGGGTGTGGTAGAAGGGCATAACCTATTCCTCCTCAGATTCCTCATCCGTTTCAACGGGAGAGAATCCGGATAAAAAATCTTGAATCCGAGTAGTAGCCAGTTTAGTCTTCAAATAGCTTTCTATTTTGCCGTCCGGCATAGAAGCGAGCTTGTGTTTGTAGCCTAAGCGCGCTTCAAGACGTTGAGCCAAATCCCTCAGCCAATATCGCATGCTCATCTGAATAATTTCCGCTCCGATTTTCTCGGCAGCCTTGCGGGTTTTTCTGGTATTGGGCAAGCGATCCACTACAATAAAAGTTTGTGAGGCGTGTGTTGTGCCGCCGATCTCCATCTCTCGGGCATAGCGTGTAAGTTTATCCTTTGAAATCTCCGAATTTCCTGGGCCGATGAAACCTATGTCAAATCGGGCCAACTTGCCGGGCTGGTACAGCAACGTCGCATCGCATTCTCGTGTATCGGAGCTATCAGCCAGCCAAAAGACTTTGTGAGTTTTCGTGTTGGTTGTGCGCCCAACCAATTGGAATCCAAGCACGGAAAGGGCTGAACCAAGCACAAGCCGTTCAAACAACTTGCCATAGGTAGATTTATCTGAGCCGCGTATGGTAAGGGTTAAGCTTCCGATCGCCGTGGTCAGACGCGCAATATCCTCCCACCCCATTTCAACCCTGTTGCCTTTCTTGTCTTCAACAAACCCCAAAGTCATTTTGAGGTCGCCCATGTCTGCACGGCATTGTGCCGCGGAGGCCTGAATGATGCTTTCAAATTCTGCAACATAGGCCGCTCGCTCTTTAGGATCGCTTCTGAGAACATTCTGCACTGATTTTCCAGTCAGTCCAATGACCCATTGAGCTAGCCAAGTGCTGACTTTGTCATTTCTCTTCGTCTCTTCAAGTTGTTGCACAGCCATTTTTGATAGCTGACTAGAAAAATCATCAACTTCGCTGAAGCCGCGCGCGAATAGAGCGACCATAGCCCCGCTAATTTGTGCAATACGTTGCCGGGTCAACGGCTCTGTCTGTTTGCGAACGTTCTCCCCCATAAGAACACTCAAGACAGCCCGTTTAGCGGTCTCTATGCCTATCCGTTCAATGAACTCTTTGCCGCCTCCTGTCAACAGGATTCGGCCACTCTCTGGAAATAAATCGTTGAGCGAGACCTTATCCATGTTTCCGGCTCTGTTTCACATGGTATTCTTGAGGCTTCTCAAACAATCTGAGAGCCGGGGCTGGGGCCGTGCAGTTAAGCCACAGGATGTTTTCAGAAGCTTTGCCAAGCCAAGAGTCAACTGAGCCTTTGATGAGTTCGATGTAATCAGGGTTGATGTCAAATAACACGAACCGACGGCCCAGCTTTGCCGCCGCCGCCCCCACTGTGCCAGAGCCTGCGAACGGGTCCATCACCACGTCGTTTTTGAAGGAATAGTATTTGATGACTTTCTCAGCCAATTCCAGCGGAAAGGCAGCGGGGTGCTTTGAATTGGTTGCGGGTTGAATACGCCAGATGTTGGTGCGCTCATAATCGTCGTCGATCTTGGAGTCAGCCACTATTTGTCGGTCGGGATGAGTGCGAATATGCCAGTCAATCAACATATCTGTCTGTTTGCGATAAACAAGAACATATTCGGTGACTGGCACGGCCTTATATTGAAGAGGGTTTCGGTCAGCCGCAAACCGACGGCCTCGCCCGGTTGCCCAGCCAGCGCCTTCGGGCTTGACCCAGATAATATCGTCTATGAAATCAAAGCCTTCTTCGATAAAAATTCGATGTAAATCAAAAGGCACCGCTATCCGTTTAGACGACTCATTCCGGCTTGCCCGCCGTATAAGAACAGGAGCCGTATTCATCACGAAGAAACGGCCCTCACCCAAAATTTTATGTGCTCGGCGTATTACTTGGCGCATTTCAAACAGGTACTTTTCATATTCTTCATATTCACTATACTCAGGGCGAGCGTTAAAGTAGGGGGGCGAGGTGAAGATAAGATCAACAGAACCCGCTGGCATTTCGTCCATGAGGTCAACACAATTTCCTAACCCAACTGTGTTGCGGAGCGGCGAAAGAGTATACTCAGCCTTTGATTTGTGCCTGTGAGCCACTGACCCATTGCCTCGTTGAAGCAGGCGAGCCTCTAAAATTTCGGGCTTGGTCGTCTTGTGGTAGAGGATCTCTGTTGTATAAGCATCTATAACGACTTCACCAATTTTGGCGTTTTGCTGGTCGCAAAGCGGTACGCGCCAAACATGATACCGATCATCAACTTCCGGGAGTCCTAGTTTGGCGGCTTTTTTCAGATCGATTTCCGAGAGCCAACCATCGGTGATCTCCCTTGCTCGAGCAACCGTTGTCACTAAATATTTACGAGCTTCAGAAACTAATTGCTTTTTTCGTGTCATGCTATTCTATTCCTCAAAATCCCCAACCTCTCAATCTCCAACTCCACCACGTCGCCCGGCTGAAGCCAGGGGCCTTCGCCTTTGGTCAGTTCCAGCAGACAGCCCGTGCCCACCGTGCCCGAGCCAAGCACGTCGCCAGGCAGGAGGAAGGCGTCAGCCGAGGCGCGCTCGACGATCTGGCCGAACGACCAGTGAATGTCTTTGAAGTTGCCGCGCGAGCGCTCGACGCCGTTCACCCGCGCCGCCATCTCCAAGTCGAATACGCCCGGCCTGCCGGTCGCCCGGTCGCGCAGTTCGTCAGTTGTCACCAGCCACGGGCCGAGCGAGGTGGCAAAGTCCTTCGCCTTCGCCGGGCCGAGCATCTTCATCTCCTTGCGCTGAACGTCCCGCGCCGACCAGTCATTCATGATCATGTAGCCGAAAATGTGCTCTTCAGCCTTCTCGGCCAGGATGTCGCGCCCGGTCTTGCCGATCACGCAGGCGATCTCCAACTCGTAGTCGAGCGCCTGGGTGTATTTTGGATACGGCACTTGCTCGTCGGGGCCGAAGATGGAGTTGGGATTGGTGAAGTAGAAGACAGGGAACTCGTACCACTCTTCCGGCACTTCGCGCCCGCGATTGGCGTAAGCGGCAGTGACGTGTCCCTCGAAAGCGTAGAAGTCGCGCAGGCTCATGGGGCGCGGCAGAGGCGGGAATAGTTGAACCTGGTTCAGCCGCCACCCGACCCTAGTGTGTCGCGCCCCCTTCACCGTCGTTGGGTCAACGCCGTCGAGGACGTTCACCAGGTTGCGAGCATAGAGCCACGCCGGTTGCCCGGCGTGAATCAGCCCAAAGACCGAGTCCGGCAGTGGCTCCGGCGGCAGGCCGCGCGCGCCCTGCGCCCAACTCTGCGCCGCGTGCAGGTCAATCACTACGTCGTCGAGCACCGTGCCGAGCCTGGCTTCGCGAGGAGAGTCGGGAGTGACAAAAGTGACGAGCTTCAGAGGTTTCCTCGCTTCGCCTGCTCAATCTCAATGCTCTCGAACAGCGCCTTGAAGTTGCCCACGCCGAAGCCGCGCGCGCCGCGCCGCTGAATCACTTCGAGGAACACCGTCGGGCGATCCTGAATCGGGCGGGTAAAGATTTGTAGAAGATAGCCCTCGTCGTCGCGGTCGGCCAGGATGCCCAGGTCGGCGATGTCGTCGTAGCTCTCTTTGATCGCTCCGATGCGATCGGGCAGAGAGTCGTAATAGGCTTGCGGCACGCGCAGAAACTCGATTCCGCGTTCGCGCAGGGCGCGCACCGTCTTCACAATGTCGCCGGTGATCATGGCGATGTGCTGGACTCCGGGGCCGACGTAGTAATCGAGATATTCTTCGATCTGGCTCTTCTTCTTGCCTTCCGCCGGCTCGTTGATGGGGAACTTGATTCTGCCATTGCCGTTGCCCATCACCTTCGACATCAGCGCCGAGTATTCGGTGTGAATCACTTTGTCGTCGTAGTGGACGATCTGGCGGAAGCCCATCGTCTTATGGAACCAGTTGACCCAGTAATTCATCTTGCCCAGTTCGACGTTGCCGACGATGTGATCAATGGCCACCAGCCCAGTGGGAACCGCGCTCTTGTCTTCTGGCAGTGCCTTGTAGCCCGGCTTGAACGGCCCGGCGTAGTCGGCGCGATCCACGAACTGGAAGTGAGTCTGGCCGTAGCCTTGAATGATCGCCGTGCGGACTGCGCCGTGATCGTCGCGGGCCTCGGTCGGCGGTTGGAGGCCCTTAGCGCCACGAGAGGTGGTCTCGCGGAAGGCGGCTTCCACGTCCTCCACTTCCATGGCAATCGTCTTCACCCCGTCGCCGTGCAGGAGATGATGAGCGGCCATCTCGTCGTGCGGCGAATAGGGCGTGCTGAGGACCAGGCGAATCTGGCCTTGTTCCAGCACCCACGAAGCAAAGCGGCGGTTGCCCGTCTCCAGGCCGCTGTAGGCGGCAGGCTTGAAGCCGAGCGCCTTCCAGAAGAAGACAGATTGCTTGGCGTTGCCAACCCAGAACTCGACGTGGTCAACGGCGTTGATTTTGAAGAAGTCGGCCTCTTCGTGCATGGGCCGCTCGGCAGTGGGAGTCATTGGTTGCGTGGTCATGTGAGGAGCCTCCTTCCTTGCCAAGATTACCACAAAAAAGCGGGCCGCGAAGACCCTAAGGGTTTTATAAACCCTTAGGGTCTTCGGTTGCACATTGCTATTTTGTGAATGCGGGATAGAATGTCTCCAACTCAGAGGAGAACTGAATGCCCGGCCTTATCACGATTATGACCGATTTCAGCTTGCGCGACGGGTTCACCGCCGTGATGAAGGGCGTCATCCTCAACATCGCCCCGACCGTGACCATCGTTGACGTGACCCACCTCATCAGCCCGCAAAACGTCCGCGAAGCCGCCGTCGTCTTCGCCCGCGGGGCAGGGTATTACCCGGATGGCACGATCCACATTTGCGTGGTTGACCCCGGCGTGGGCACTTCCCGCCGCCCAATAGCCGCCCGCTTCGGCGCGCAAATTTACGTCGGGCCGGATAACGGCCTGATCACCTTGATGCACGCCCGCGCCAAACGCGAGGGCTGGCCGATGGAGTTTTATCACCTCGACCAGCCGCGATACTGGTTGTCGGAGATCAGCAACATCTTTCACGGGCGGGACATTTTTGCACCCGTCGCCGCCCACCTGGCTGGCGGCCTCCCGCTGGCCGCCGTCGGCTCGCCCATCACCGATCCGGTTCTCCTGCCTCTGTCGCCGGTTGAATCCACCTCAAACGGCCTTCGCGGCGAGATCATTCACATTGACCATTTCGGCAACATCGCCACCAACATTCGCGCAACCGACCTGGACGGAATCGGCAAAGTGAAAGTGAAAGTGCGCGGCACAGAAATACCGGGCCTGGCGCGCACCTTCGGCGACCGCCCGCCAGGCGAACTGATCGCGCTCATCAACAGCGTGGGCGAGTTATCAATCGCCGTCGTCAACGGGGACGCCGGGCAGAGGCTGGGCGCGCAGGCGGGCGATCTTGTGGAAATCATTCGTTTATGACTGCTTCGCCCTCGCTCATCATCGAGAATCTGTCGTTCAAGTACCGCGAGCGCCCAGAGTATGCTCTGCGCGATGTGTCACTGGAGTTGCGGCCCGGCGAAACGCTGTTGGTGGCCGGCGCTAGCGGTTGTGGTAAGACGACTCTCATCCGTTGCATCAACGGCTTGATACCGCGAAGCTACAAAGGTCAGCTCGAGGGCAGGATTTTGCTGAACGGCGCGGACGCGCATAGCCAATCGCTGGCCGACCTCGCCCAGACAGTTGGCACGCTCCTGCAAGACCCGGAAAAGCAAATCCTCGGCGCGCGCGTCAACGCCGAGGCGGCCTTTGGCCCGGAGAATCTCGGCCTGCCGCGAGAAGAAGTAGCGGCGCGCGTGGAAGAAGCCCTGAACCGGTTGGGCATTGCCCATCTCGCCGACCGCGAAACCTTCCTGCTCTCCGGCGGCGAAAAACAAAAAGCCGCCCTCGCCGGCCTGTTGGCGATGCGGCCTTCCATTCTGTTACTCGACGAGCCGCTAGCTCAACTTGATCCCGCTTCGGCGCGTGAGGCGCTAGCCATCTTCCGTAAACTGGCCGACGACGGCGCGACGATTTTGCTCATCGAGCATCGTGTCGAAGATGCGCTGATCGCCCGCCCCGATCGTATAATGTATCTCCAGGAAGGCATCGTGAAGTATCTGGGCGCGCCCAACGGGTTGGCTGACTCGGTGAACTGGCACGAAGTGAAACTCCCCGCTCCACAGGTGATACGCCTGGTTCAACACTCGGGCGGCACCGCGCCGCTGATTCTGGCGCCGGAGACCAACAAAGCCTCGTCTTCCGCGCCGGCAATCAAGTTCGAAGATGTCTCGTTCGGTTACGGCGATGGCCCCGATGTTTTACACAACATCAATCTCAAAATTCACCCTGGGGAAATAGTTGCGTTGCTTGGCCCGAATGGGGTGGGCAAGAGCACGCTCATTAAACACGCCATCGGCTTGGTACAGCCGCGTAAGGGCAGGGTGCTGGTGGAAGGCCGCGACACCCGCGAGTTGACGGTGGCCCAGATTGCCCGTACCCTCGGCTACGCCTTCCAGAGTCCAACTCACATGCTCTTCGCGCCGTCGGTCGAAGAGGAGCTTGCCTTCGGCCCGCACAATCTTGGCTACCCGCTAGCCGAGATTGACGAATCGGTGGTTGTATCGTTGAAGGCGCTTAACCTGACCGGCCTTGAGTCGTACTCGCCGCTGGCGTTGTCGTTCGGCCAGCAGAAGCGGGTGACGATTGCCTGCGTGGTAGCGATGAAGTCGAAGATACTGGTGCTCGACGAGCCGACTGCCGGGCAAGACTTTGGCAACTACATGTCGTTCATGGACAGCATCCTCGGCACAAAGAACGGTGAAGCTGTCGTCGCCAAGTTTGACTCTGTTCTGTTCATCACCCACGATCTTGATCTGGCGATCACGTACGCCTCGCGAGTTATCCTGATGGCCGAGGGTGCCATCGCCGCTGACGGCCCGCCCGAAGAGGTGTTGAAGGATTATGGCCTGCTGGAGCGTTGCCGGGTGGTGCCTACTTCACTGTTGGGTGAAAACTTGCGGCTTTTGCCGAAAACTGGCAAATTTCAACGGGCCGAGGCCCTGGCCGGAGTATTTTAGGTCACCATTGTGCCGAACCTGCGCCTTGAGATGCGCCGATTGCAGCAATTTGATAGAGTATCTTTTTGTCGTGAACGGGGTTGAGATTACCAAGAGGAGAAGGAAGGCGGCCCGGCCCGCCAGACTTCTGCCCGAAATCACCCAAACTACTCAATCAAAAGGAGGAACGTAATCATGGAAAAGAAAAATCTCTGGCAGTTTGGCACTCGTGAAGTCGTTTATGCCGCGATTGGCGCGGCGCTCTACGGCGTGCTGTCGTGGGTGACAAATGCCTTCCCCCTGCCGTCGGCGGGCAATGTCTCTTTCCGCCCGGCAGTTGCCGTGCTGGTGTTCTTTGGCGTAGCTTTTGGGCCGTGGGTGGGTCTGCTGGCTGGCCTGGTGGGCAACACGCTCGGCGATGCTCTTACCGGTTGGGGCCTCTACTGGAACTGGAGCGTGGGCAACGGTCTCATGGGTCTTGTCCCCGGCCTGGCGGCGGGCATGATTGCCAGTTTCGTCGCTCGAAAGGATCTGGGTGTCGCCATCGGCTTCGGCCTGCTGGGCGCGGCGGTGGGCATGCTGTTTGCATCCCTCACCGAGATGTTTGTCAGCGGGATTGATTTTGCAACGGCATTCGGCGGCTATTTCATCCCAGCCCTCGTCGGTAACGCCGTCGTCGTCGTCATCCTTCTGCCGATCATCATGATCGCTTACAACTCAATTGCCGCCAGAGTCGGCAGGCGGTAACCTCTCTTCACATCCCCTCTCCTGACGAACCGGGTTCGTCAGGAGAGGCGCAATCTCCCCTCATGCTCGTTAACTGGAAATACCGCCCGCGCAACACTATCATCCAACGGTTAGATCCGCGAGCCAGATTGGCGTTTATGGCTTGCATGATCATCGCGATTACGACGCTGTGGGATCTGCGCATCGTTATTCCACTGTTCGTCATTGCGATGACGCTCTACCTGCTCGCCCGGATCGAGTGGCAAGACGTGAAACGGGCGTGGTTTTTTATCCTGACACTGGTATCCATCATCGTTACCATCAATCTGTTTCTCGGCGCGCGTGGCGGCCCGCCTTCTGTGCGCAACGACCAGTCCCCCTACCTCTTCCAATTGGCAACATTTACCGTGCCTGGCGTCGGCTGGACGTTCAACATCGGCCTCACCGTCAACAAACTCATGTTCGTGATCTCGCAGTTCTTGCGCATGATGACAATGGCCATCATGGGCATCCCCATTCCTTACACCCTTGACCCCAGCCTATACGGCGCCACATTCAAACACATGAGGCTGCCTGATAAGGTGGCATACTCGATTGACTTGGCCTTCCGCCTCGTTCCCAGCTATGGCCGCGATTTTGCCCTCACCGTGGATGCTCAACGCGCGCGCGGCTACGAAGTGGAACATTTGAAGGGCGGCCTGTTCGAACGCATCCGCCGGTTAGCGCCTCTCATCGTGCCGGTGGTGGTGCACGCCATCATCGCCGGAGACGAAATAATTGACGCGATGGAATTGCGCGCTTTCGGCACTCACCCGCGCACCTGGAGCCGCGTGCTCCATTTTGAGACGCGTGACTACGTCTTGATGGTCCTGGGGCTTGTCATCCTCGCCGGTTCAATTGTTATGGGCGTTGCCCAAATTGGCGCCGACATCTGGGTTCCACCTTTCCTCTACGAATTGGTCGGGGCGTAGCCACTCGTCGTTGCTGTCCCCTTTGGGTGGCGTTGATTCTCGCCTGAATTCACCACCAAGAGCGCAAAGCTCGCAGAAAGCTAAACTCTTTTCTGCAATTAATTCTCGTCTGTGTTCTTCATGCTATCATTTAGTGCAATGGACCACTACACCATCCTCGACCTGCCCCGCAACGCAACGCCGGAGCAAATCAAGGCCAACTACCGCATCCTCGTCCAGCTCTATCACCCCGACCGCCTCCAGCACGCCAGCCCGGCGGTGCGCGGGTACGCCGAAGAGCGCCTGAAGAAAATCAACGCCGCTTACTCGGTGCTAAGCAACCCCGAGAAACGGGCCGGCTACGACCAAGAGGCCGGCGCTCCTAAAACCTCGTCCAAACGCCGCGCCAAGCCCGAGCCGGAAGAGCGACAACCGGCGTACAGCTACTACACTTACACCGACGAAGACCTCGAAGAGTGGATGAGGCAGGAAAAAGAATGGAGCGAATACAAAGAGGCCGAAGCCAGGGAGCGCCGGGCCAGGCAGGAAGAGGAGAAGAAACGCAAAGAGGCTGAAGAGCGAGCCAGGCACGCCGCCGCGTCCAACTTCCCCAGAGTGCGGGCGCAAGAGAGCGGGCTGATTCTGCAGTTGGCCCAGGGATTGTGGACGACTCTGGTTCGAGTCCCGGCCGGCGAATTCATCATGGGGAGCGACCCGGCCTGCGACCCGGCGGCCCGGGGCGACGAACAGCCCCAACACTCCGTTCACCTGGCCGAGTTCCACATCGGCAAATACCCGATCACGAATGTCCAGTATCAGGTCTTCATGGACGCAACCCAGCCGCGAAAGCTGGCCTCCACCGCCCACTGGCAAAGCCCGCCGGGCAAAGAAAATCACCCGGTGGTGAATATCTCGTGGGACGAGGCGGCGGCCTTTTGCCTCTGGCTGAGCCAGGAGACCGGGTGCATCTTTCGCCTGCCAACCGAAGCCGAATGGGAAAAAGCCGCCCGTGGGGCAGATGGCCGCCTCTATCCGTGGGGCGAAGGCTGGGATGTCAGCCGGGCGAATGCCCTCGAAATGCGCCCCGGCACGACCCCGGTCGGCCAGTTTTCGCCGGACGGCGACAGCCCTTACGGCGTGGCCGACATGAGCGGCAACGTCTGGGAGTGGTGCGCCGACCGCTACGGCGAAAAAGAGTATCAGCGCCGCAAGCGGCACGTTGTCAAAAACCCCTACGGGCCTGAGGACGGCGAGGGCTGTGTGGTTCGCGGCGGCGCATTTGGCGCCAGCGCCCGACATATCCGCTGCGCCCACCGCAACTGGCACTACCCGTTCAAGCGCTACCACGATGTCGGCTTCAGGATTGTGGCCGAGCCGTTCTGAGCGCCTACTTGACTGTGCTATACTCTCCGTATTGTTAGTACTCAAGCCCCGCTCCTTGTAGAACAATGACCGACGACGCCCCACAAACCAAACCCGACCCAGCCAAAAACACCGGCGGCACGACCAACGTCAATAACACCACTCAAGGCGGCATTGGAATCGGCGAAGGGAGCCAGATCACCGTCGGCCAGGGTGACATTGTCGGGCGCGACAAGAAAGCCGCTGGCGGCCACATCATCGAAGCCGCCGCCGGGGCTACCGTCATCATCGGGGCGGCCCCTGCCGCCGCCGAAGACGAAGCGCCCGCCCCCGGCGAGCCGCCCTTCAAGGGCCTGCAATACTTCGACGAAAAAGACGCCGAATGGTTCTTTGGCCGCGAGCTTCTCGTCGCCAAACTCGTCGGCAAACTGCGGGACAACCGCTTCCTGGCCATTGTCATCGGCGCGTCGGGCAGTGGCAAATCGTCCATCGTCCGGGCGGGCGTCATCCCGGCCCTCAAGCGCGGCGACGTGTTGGCCGACGGCTCTCTGCCGCCCCACGGCAGTACGCATTGGCCGATCCACATCATCACCCCCACCATCCACCCGCTGGAGTCATTGGCCGCCAGCCTCACCCGCGACTCGGAGTCGGTCACCGCCACCACCACCCTGATGGACGATCTGGCTCGCGACTCGCGCAGTCTGCACCTGGCCGCTCGCAAGGCCCTGAGCCGCAACCCGGCCAGCCACCTGCTCGTCGTCGTCGATCAATTTGAAGAACTCTTCACCTCGTGCAAAGACGAAGCCGAGCGCAAAGCCTTCATTGACAACTTGATCACCGCTACCGACCCGAAGACCGACGGGCCGACCATCGTCGTCATCACCATGCGCGCCGACTTTTACGCGAACTGCGCCGCGTATTCTAACTTGCGCGAAGTCCTGTCGAGCCAACAGGAATACATCGGCCCGATGAGTCCCGCCGAACTGCGCCGGGCGATGGAAGAGCCTGCCAAACACGGCGACTGGGAGTTTGAAGAAGGGCTGGTGGATCACCTCCTGCACGAGGTGGGCATCAGCGACACGGACGATCAACCCGAGCCGGGCGCACTGCCTCTGCTCTCGCACGCCTTGCTCGAAACCTGGAAACGGCGGCGCGGGCGCAAGATGACGTTCCGGGGCTACGAAGAGTCCGGCGGGGTGCGCGGGGCGATTGCCAAGACCGCCGACGCCGTTTATCAGCAACTCGATACGCATCAACAGTCAATTGCCAAACGCATCTTCCTCCGCCTCACCGAACTGGGCGAGGGCCAGCAAGACACCCGCCGCCGGGCTGATCTTTCCGAACTCGTCCCCAGCCCGGAAGAGGCGGCGACGGTGCAGTTGGTGCTGAAGAAACTGGTGGATGCCCGCCTAGTGACCACCACCGAGAATAGCGCCGAAGTCGCTCACGAAGCCCTTATCCGCGAGTGGCCCACCCTGCGCGAGTGGCTGGCCGAGAGCCGTGAAGGCTTGCGCATCCAACGCCAGATCACCAATGCCGCCCGCGAATGGAACAAGGAAGGGCGCGAGACGCTGGATTTGCTCCGGAGCTTGCGGTTGGTGCAGGCGCTCGAGTTCGAGCGAGAGCACCCTGGCGAGTTGAGTCAACTGGAGCGCGAATTCCTGGCCGCCTCCCGGGCCGAGGCCGACCGTGAGCGCCTTGAGCGCGAAGCCGCCCGCCAGCGTGAACTGGATCGGGCCAAGGAGTTGGCCGAGACCCGCAAGCAACAATTGGAGACGGCGGAGAAGCTGGCCGAGACCGAGAAACGCTCCGCCGCCCTTTTGCGCCGCCGCGCGATTTATTTGGCCGGAGCGTTTGTGCTCGCCGTCATTATGGTGTTGATCGCCGCCTATTCCAGTTGGCAAAACGCGAACACGTCCAAGAGAAACGAACTTCTTGCCAACGAAAACATCGCCTTCGCTCAAACTGCCGAAGCTGACCGGGCAATCGCGCTCACCCAGGAAGCCATTGCCCAAGCCGCCAGCACCCAGGCCGTGGCCGAGCAAAAGCGGGCCGAGGAGGAACGTGACCGCGCCGACCGGGAAGCCGAGATTGCCCTCCTCAACCAACTGGCAGGCGAAGGCAATGGCCGTCTCTCCACCCGGTTCGACCTGGCCCTGCTCCTGAGCGTCGAAGGCAATCACATCTCCGACACGGTTGAACTCAAAGGCAGTTTGCTGAACGGCCTCGAGTTCAGCCCGCCGCTCAAGAAATTCCTGCGCGGCCACACCGCGCCCGTATTCAACGTGGTCTTCAGCCCCGACGGCAAAACGCTCGTCTCTGCCGGCGACGAAAACGACATCTTCCTTTGGGATGTGGCGGCGCAAAAACAGGCCGGCTCACCCCTCACCGGCCATCAAAACTTCATCTTCAGCCTTGCCTTTACCCCGGATGGCAAACTGCTGGCTTCGGGCGACAAAGGCGGGCGCATCATCTTGTGGGACATGACGGCAACACCGCCGGCGCGGCTGACGGAATTTGGCGTAGGCGAGAGAACGGTTTGGGCTTTGGACTTCAGTTCCGATAACAGGACCCTGGCTTCTACCAGCGGCAACACCATTGTTTTGTGGGATGTGTCCAACCCGCAAAGCGCGATTCAAATCGGCCAGCCGCTGATCAAACATAGGGACAATACCGAAGTGCTGACAGTGGATTTCAGCCCCGATGGCAAGTCTCTGGCCTCCGGCGGCGGCTTCCCCGATAACAGCATTTACCTGTGGGATGTGGCAACCCAAACAGTCATCGGCGAATTTGCCGGGCCAGAGGTGGAAGGCAAGCAACTTAAGCACAAGTTTGGCGTCCTCAGCCTCGCCTTCGGCCCCAAGGGCACACTGTTGGCCTCGGGCGGCGAAGACGCCGACGTTTTTTTGTGGGATACGGCCACCCGGCAGTCATTGGTGCAACTCGATTTTCACCTGGCGGCGGTCAACAAAGTAGCGTTCAGCCCCAGCGGCAACACACTCGCTTCGGGCAGCGCCGATAGCACGATCATGTTATGGGATGTGAGCGACCAGGAGCGGCTGGGCGTGCCTGTCCGCCTGCTCACCGGCCACAACGGCACGGTCTACGATCTGGCTTTTAACCCCGACCAGGACAGCCGGGTATTCGCTTCTGTGTCTGCCGATAAAACCGTCATCCTGTGGGATTTGTCCGTCGTCCAGCCGCTGGGCAAGCCGCTTCGCGGCCACAAGCCCGATCAAATCGTCCGCAACGTCACCTTCAGCCCTGACGGAAAACTAGTGGCCTCGGCCAGCAACGACCCCAGTATGATTCTGTGGGACGCCGCCACCGGCGAACAAATCGGCCAACCGCTCGTCGGTCATGAACTCAAAATCGGCGAGGGCGACAGCGCGCCGCCAAACCAGATCAACGCCGTCGCCTTCCGCCCCGACGGCAAACTGCTGGCCGATGGCGGGCGCGACGGCAAAATCGTGTTGTGGGACGTATCCGATCCGAAGAATCCTCAGAAGCTTAGCGTCGTTGATGCTCACCGCGACCGGGTGTGGAGCCTGGTCTTCAGCCTCGACGGCAAGACGCTCTTTTCCGGCAGTGAGTTCTCAGCCAACGAAGGTCAGACGATCAAAGTGTGGGACGTGTCGGACCCGCAGAACGTCAGGCAGATCGGCGACGCCCTGACCGACCACACTAAAACCGTGCGCACCGTCGCCATCAGCCACGACGGCACGCGCCTGGCCTCCAGCAGCGCCGATACCACCATCATTTTGTGGGACATCTCCAACTTGTCGGCAGGAGTCAAAAAGATTGCCACGTTCAAATACCATACCCGAGAGGTGGTGAATGTGGCCTTCAGCCCCGACGGCCAACTGCTAGCCGCGGCCAGTGAAGATGGCAAGCTGTCGCTCTGGGATTTGACTGATCCCGGCGATGACGATCAACCGGTGGGCTTTCTGGAGGGCGGCCACACCGCGCATCCGCGCGCCGTCGCCTTCAGCCCGGATGGCAGGATGCTGGCCTCCGGCGGCGCAGACTCGACGGTGATTTTGTGGGACGTAGCGACCCGACGCCGGATCGGCTCGGCGCTTTACGGCCACAGCGACTGGGTGCGAGGCGTGGCCTTCAACAACGACGGCTCCAAGTTGGCCTCAGCCAGCAGTGACTCGCTGGTGATTTTGTGGGATGTCAGTTTTTCATCCTGGAAAGAGCGCGCCTGCAACATCGTGGCCCGCAACCTGACGCAAGCCGAGTGGAATTCGTATTTCCCCGACCGGCCTTACGAGAAAACCTGCGAAGCTTACCCGCCGGGTGAGTAACTTTTTCAGAACTTCAAGGTTCGGTGGTAGTCAAGACATAGTAGCAATGGGCGTATTCAATGCCATCCTGGAAAGCCCATTTCCCCCGGTAAGGTATCACCTCGTCATCCCTGGCTGATTTCACCAGGACATCATAGTCTCCAGGCTTCAAAGTAATTCGTTCCGTCGGCCCCAGGTTTGGGCATTCGACCGGATCGCTTGTCAGCTTTGTGCAAATACTGCATTCCGCGATTTCTTTGATAATGGTCTCAGGCCCGCTCAAGATAATCTCGACTTGTTCCGGAGAGTCATTTTGGACCACATAGACTGAAGTTCCGATAGGCGCTGTCCCCGACTCCAGAGGTGGCGCGAGAGTAGGCGCATTGCTGGCAAGGCTTATTTCGACTCTTGCCAGGCCTTGAGTAGCTAAAGAACTTAAGGAGTGTGTGGGATAGTCCGTTCGGAGGACGTAATACAGCGCGCCAGCATTCTCAAGTTCGCCTATTGCCTCGTAAGTGCGTCCACAGTAATAATAAAGCTCAGGTAATTGGGCATCAGGTTGCGGAATTAATTCTATCTCTCCCTGCAAAGCAACGCGATCGCACGCCTCTTCCACCGCCAGTTCTTCCAGCGGCGCTTTGCTAAAGATGGCTTCCACCCTTTGAGTAACGTAATTGCTGAGGCCACTGGCCGGATACAATTTTGAAAAGTCAATGTAGCGGGCAAAGGCCAGTCCGTGGTGATTGGCCGATTCTTCATTAACCGCCTTTAGAAAAGCCGCGCACTCCAGCCTGAGCTGGTTGGCTCGAGAACTGACGTTGACAATACCCAGATTAGGGCTGTCAACCACTCGTTGAAACCGGGCGTTGGCCTCCCCGCAATTGCCTTGATTGAAGGCCTCGATTCCGGCCTGCCAGTTGAGATACACGCCGACTTCTGAAATTGCGCCAATGGCTACGCACAAGAAGATAAGGCTCACCATGGCCAAACAGCCGCCGCCCAGCAAACGGGTTTTTGCAGATAGGTTAGTGTTCGGAGGGTTAGCGAGGGCGGGCGGTTTTGCCGCCGGAACGGCAAGAGTGATTGGGGCTAGAGTGGGTGGGGGTTGCTCTGGAGCCTGCCGAGGTTGAAGCGCTTTCGACCTGTTGGAAGCCTCCAGCATTGCCAGTTTCTGGCGCGCCATCGTATTGTTTGGGTTGATTTTTAGGGTGTGCTCGACCCAGGCCGTTGCCTGCTCCGGTTTTTCCGCAAATTCGGCAAAGAGCAACCAGGCCCTTTCATTTTGCGGCTCCTGTCGGATGACGGCTCGCAGGATACTGCGGGCGCGTTTCTTATCGCCAAGTTGAGCCGCAAGCAGGGCCTGTTCGAGGGTTAATTCGGTGTCCATCCCGCCGTTCCTTCCTCACCCGTTTCCCTTTTCACCGAACAATCTTAGCCTGAATGGGCGGTAGGATGGTATGGTATAAAAGTCAACTATTGTTGATCGCGTGGATACGACCCCAACACCCTCATCGTCGTCGCAATCTCCCTCAGGTGATCGAGCGCGCGCGCCGTCACCGGCTCGGCAATGTTGCCCGCGAAGTCGAGATAGAACGAATACTCCCACGTCTTGCCCGGAATGGGCCGCGACTCGATCTTAGTCAGGTCCAGGTCGCGCAGGGCAAAGACGCTGAGGGCTTTGAACAACGCGCCGGGGACGTTGCGCAGGCTGAAGACGACTGAGGTCTTGCTTGGTTTGTCAGTCGGTTCGGGCTGGCGGCTGAGGATGAGGAAGCGGGTGAAGTTGGCGGCGTCGTCTTCGATACCCTCTTCCAGAATTTGCATGTCGTACACTTCGGCGGCCCGGCGCGAGGCAATGGCCGCCACATCGCGTTTGCCAGATTCTTTGAGAAGCTTCACCGAACCGGCGGTGTCGTAGGCAGCCTCAATCGTCAGGCCCAGCCGCTTGAGATAATGCTCGCACTGGGCCAGCGCCTGGGGGTGTGAAGTAACCTGCCGCACCTCGGCCAGCGCCACGCCAGGATGAGCGATGAGGCAATGTTTGACCCGGAAGATTTTTTCGCCGACGATGTGCAGGTTGTGCCGCAGGAGCAGATCGTAGTTGCGGTGAATGCTCCCGGCCAGCGAGTTTTCAATGGGGATAGCGCCGCGTTCCACCGCGCCCGACTCGACGCTCTCGAACACTTCGTCGAACGTGGGGCAGGGAACCGGCTCGATGCCCTCGCCAAAATATGCAATTGCGGCGGCCTCCGAGTAAGCGCCGCGCTCGCCTTGAAAAGCAACTCGCATATAGCGTATCGCATATCGCTGATGGCATATCGCATATGGCTATTTGCTATATGCCATATGCGGTACGCGATCAGGCTGAGGCCGTCTCTCGCACCGGAACCGTGGCGGCTGTGTTCACGTAAGCCAGCCACTCCTTTGAGCGCGGGTGCTTGCCGTGAATGACCGCGTGGAAGGCCTGCTGGATGGCGCGGGTGATCGGGCCCATCTTGCCGGCGCCGATGGTGCGAAAGTCAATCTCGCGGAGGGCAATGCACTCTGCCGCCGTGCCGCACACAAACACTTCGTCGGCGACGTAGAGTTGATCGCGTGAGACAGGCGCTTCGATCACTTCGTAGCCCAGTTCTTGAGCAAGGGTGATGAGCGAGTCGCGGGTAATGCCTTCAAGCTGAGGCGCAAGGTTCGGGGTGTAAACCTTGCCGCCGCGCACCATAAATAGATTCTCGCCCGTGCACTCGGCCACGTAGCCCTGCGGGTCGAGCATGATGGCTTCGTCGAAGCCGAGGCGCACCGACTCGGTGCGAGCCAGCACGCTGTTGGCGTAGTTGCCGGTGATCTTGGCCTTGGTCATCATCACGTTCGGGTGGTGGCGGGTGAACGAGGCGATGTTGGCGCGAATGCCCTGCTCCAGCGCTTCGGGGCCAAGATACTGGTTCCACTCCCACACGGCAATGCCCACCGCCGCCTTGCCCCCGTCAATGTTCAAGTTCCAGCCGCCGCCAGTGAGATAGATGAGCGGGCGAATGTAGCACTCGACGAAGCCATTGGCCGCCACGGTGAGCTTGATCGCTTCGGCGATCTCTTCTGCCGTGTACGGCAGGTCACGGAAACCCAGCACTTTGGCCGAGTTCACCAACCGCTCGGCGTGTTCCTTGAGACGGAACACTGCCGGACCGTGATCGGCGGCGTAACTGCGAATGCCCTCAAACACGCCGACGCCGTAGTGCAGGGCCGGGGTCAAAAAATGCACGGTCGCCTTTTCGTATTCCACCAACTCGCCGTTCATCCAGACGAATTTTGATTCCATGCCCATGATGGTATCTCCTTTGCAATGATTCCAAATTGCTCAAACGACAAACGTGAAACGACCCGCTTCGCGTGACATTTGTCGTTTGACGTTTCACGCTCGTAACCGGGTGATGATTTCGTCCGTCATTTGCTTTGTGCCCAGCTTCCCACCCAGGTCGGCGGTGCGGCAACCGTCGGCGATGGCCGAGTCCACCGCCGCTTCAACGGTGGCGGCTTCTTTCTCCAGGTGAAGCGAGTGCCGCAGTAACAAGGCCGCGCTCAAAATCGTGCCAACCGGGTTGGCGATCCCTCTTCCGGCAATGTCCGGGGCCGAGCCGTGAATCGGCTCGTAGAGGCCGGGGCCGCCCTCGCCCAGCGACGCCGACGGCAACATGCCCATCGAGCCGCACAGCACCGAGGCCTCGTCGGTGAGAATGTCGCCGAACATATTCTCGGTGACAAGCACGTCGAAGCTGGCCGGGGCGTTGACGAGCCGCATCGCCGCCGTGTCCACCAGAACGTGCTCGAAAGTGATGTCGGGATGCTCGGCGGCAATGCCGCTGGCAATCTGCCGCCACAGGCGGCCCGATTCTAAAATATTGGCCTTGTCCACCGAAGAAACTTTTTTGCGGCGGCCAGCGGCGAGTCGAAAGGCGAGATTGACGACCCGCTCAACTTCGTAGTCGTGATATTCAAGCGTATCAATCGCGCGCGTATGGCCGTTCACTTTTTCGCGCGCCTTGTGGCCGAAGTAGAGGCCGCCGGTCAACTCCCGAATGACCAGCACATCCACACCTTTGAGCTTCTCCGGTTTGAGCGGCGACGAGTCGAACAGGGCCGGGTGCGGCTTGGCCGGGCGCAAGTTGGCGAACACGCCCAGCCCCTTCCGCAAAGCCAGGATACCTTGCTCGGGGCGAACCTTTGCGTTCGGGTCGTCCCACTTGGGGCCGCCCACCGCGCCGAGCAGAACCGCATCGGAGGCTTTGCAGTCGGCGAGCGCCTCGTCGGTTAGAGCCACGCCATGCTTGTCAATCGAGCAACCGCCCATCAACTGTTCGCTGTATTTGAATTCGTGGCCGAATTTGTTGGCAATGATGTCCAACAGGCGCACGGCCTCGGCCACTACTTCGGGGCCAATACCGTCGCCGGGGATGGTGATGATATTAGCTTTCAAGGATTCCTCTTCTTCCCTGACAAGATGAAAGGGTGACAAGATGAAGAGGTGCTCCGCAACATCAGGTCACCTTGCCATATCGCCGCCCAGGCACCATATCACATCACATTCTTACGGCACCGTATATACCCCTATCTTGAGTCTTTGATCCAACCTGTTCCCGGTGGCCGGGTCGTAAAGGCCGGCGAACAAGTAGTATTTACCTGCCGGTAAGGGCGCAAATTTGCGTGGATCAAGAATGAACTCGCCCGATAACCAGCCCAGCGTAGGCCGATCTCCGTTTGCCGGTATAGCATCTGACTGAGCCACAATGTTCCCTGCCTCATCTTCAATGTGAACAAAAGTCGTCAGGTTGATGTTGGGCGTATTGAGCGCATGCCACACTAAGTTGAGTGTCCAATCTTGGGCGGTGGTCGTAATTGTATAGCCGTTCAGTTCAATCACGCCGCCGAAGCGAATGCCCGTCAAAGGATGATCGCTCGTGGGTTCAGTGAAGGTGCGGTTAATTGGCTTAACCTCAATGAGATTGAGTTTGAAGGATTGGCGGGGCGATTGATTGAGTTGCAGCACAAACTGGTAGTATCCTGCGGCCTCGGCCGGCACATACGTCGGGACGACAAAACGCAATACGTCGCCGGGTCGCCATTGCGAGGTAGGCAGATAGGGCGTGAAGAGATTAAAAGATAAGTCGGCAGGGGTAGCCTCATCGACGTGGAAGAAGAGACTGATAAAGACTTGTTCGCCTGGCCGGGCCTGGTCGCGGTCGATATCATAGCCGATTAGGGAAAATGGCCCGAAGTCATATGGAACGCGGACGGGTACACCCATTTTCTCAAACGAGGTTGGTTGAGTCGGTCGGAGAACTTCAAAAGTGCCAATTATAAGCCGAGTGCCGAGGGGCTGACCGCGCGAATCGAGGAACGATTCAGGTTGGGATGTAGCTTGATTGATGAGAGAAGCGGTGAGGGTGTAAGCGCCAGGTGGGGTGGCGGCGCGAATGGTTTGAGAAAAGGTTACGTCAGTGAAAATAGATTGAATAGACAAGTCGAATAGATCCTGGCTTTGACTGACAAGCGAACCATCAGGACCGAGAACGTCAAATCGCAGGGCGTATTGCTTGGCCAGAGGCATGGCAGGGGCAATTAGATGCAGGGTCAGGTCAAAAGGTGTCGCCGGGGTTGCAGTGAGCGGATACTCGACTGACAACCAATTAATACCGCCGGGGATAGTAGCGTCGAGTCGGCGATACACGTGATCGGGAATCGTATAGGGACGGGTCAGCAATTCAGGTGTGCGATAGATGGAGAAGAGCTTAGAACCGGCAAAAACGTTTTCAATAGTGAGTGACGTGCCAGCCGGAACTTTCATGAGCCACTCTGTCTGATGAGACGGATCTAAAATCAGGGCAAAGGGTGGGGTAAGAGTCGCCTCAGCGGAGAGGGTTTTGAAGAACGGATATTTGTCCGGTTCCGTGGCGGCGATGAAGTAGTGTACCTCACCTTGCGACCACATACCCGGTTGGATCCAAAGAGTGAAGGGAGGCGGAATAAGAGGTTTGGCGGCGATATTATCCACCGTCCATCCGGCGTTTAAGAGTTGGTTAGCACGGAGGGGGAGAGCAGTTTCTCGGCCCTCAAAGGAAACGAAAACTTGAGCGGAGGCTAGAAAATTAGAAAGAAAATAGTCGGTATAAGTGGCGCGAATGGATAGGAGCAAAATACTACTGGTAATTATAAGGCTGGCAAACCGTCCATAAGCGCGGGCCAAGCCAATCTGGACTGCGTCCAGACCAATGGCGGGCCAGATAAATAAGACGGCTAGGATCCCTGTTATTCGAAGGAAGTGAGGAGATTCTTCAGTGAAATAGCTGGGCGCTAAGAAAATAATCAGCCAGGAAAGGCCTAATAATCCTAAGAAGAAAGTTTTTTTTCTGAGCAATAGAATTGCCAAGCCGATGATGAATGGCAAAGCCATAGCAGTATCAAACACTGGGCGATCGGGGATGTTATGCCGCGGATTACTATCACCACGAACCGTGAACATTCCAGCCATTACGCCGACTTGCGAGATTAGAAACTGCTTGGTTTTTTCGGGGCCTTGATCGAGAGTTTGCCTAGCCAGATCGGAAGTTCGATTGGTTGAAGCATTAGGATGTTGAACATAATAAATCAGCAAGGGGGCAGCGACCACAAGCATCACAATATTGCAGACAAGAATGCCACGCCAGCGGTGGACAACTTGAGCGAAGTGAAAGATCAAGCTGAGGATCAAAATCGCAATAATAGCCAAAGGGATAAGCAGACTGGGCAAGTAGGTATAGTAGGTAATGCCTAACAACACGCCGGTGGCAATCCAATGGCGCAGGCGGCCGGTTTTTACAGCGGCAGTCCCCTGCCAGACTGCCAGATTCAGAAACATAGGGAAGATGCTTACTCGAGTTCCGAGTCGATTAATGCGAAGAGTTAGGATAGCGGTGCCAGCAATCAGCCCAGTCAGCCAACCAACCCGATGGCCAAAAATTGTTTCAGCTGTCTTCATGGCTCCATAGACAATCCCTATCACTGCGACACCGGCAGCCAACCGAATCGCAGGCGCAGTAGGGCCGAACAGCCATAGCATGCCCGCAACCATGTAAGCAAACAGCGGCTGCCGGCCATTATTGTTCTCCAGAAAAATCGGGCGCGCCCCTTGATAGAGAATCTTCTCCGCGTCGAATCCTTCGATTGCCTCATCGCCATGGATAGCACTCGGCAGCGCTTCAATTCGCCATAGCGACATATAGCAAGCGAGAACCATAATGCTTAAAGTAATAAAGCGCCGAGATATTGTTTTATTGGCAAAATAAGAACGCAGAGTAGCGAGGGTCATGAAAGTTGTAGCCCATGCGTTTCACGCCAAATATGGCAATTCTCATTGCGTCCAAACCACCTGCGGCGAGGTAACGGAAAATAAGTAATTAGGCTAGTAGACAGGTATTGAGAAAACCACATGCTGAGTCGTTGCAACATTAGTTCGCAACTGTCAACCCATACTCCACCGAATCGGCCAGCGCCCGCCAACTGGCCTCGATGATGTTCGTGCTCGCGCCCACCGTGCTCCAGCGATTCGTGCCGTTTTGGGTGTCAATCAGCACCCGGGTCAGCGCCGCTGTACCGTTCTCGCCGTCGAGGATGCGGACTTTGTAGTCGGCCAATTGGAAGTGACTCAATTGAGGATAGACGGGCGTGAGCGCCTTGCGGAGCGCCGCGTCGAGGGCGTTGACCGGGCCGTTGCCCTCAGCCACGGTGTGAATGGTTTCGCCGTCAACCTTCACTTTCACCGTTGCTTCGGCAAAGATGCCCCGGCCCCGGCGATGCTCGACGTTCACCGAAAAGTCAATCAATTCAAACGGCGGGATGTAGCCGGGCTGTTGCCGCTTGAGCATCATCGCCACCGAGGCCTCGGCGGCTTCAAACGAGAAGCCCTGCGCTTCGAGGACCTTGATTTCGTTCAACACCTCGGCCACTTCGACCCCGCCATTCACATCCAGGCCATATTCTTCGGCCTTGCTCAACAAATTGCCCCGCCCTGAAAGCTCCGAGACGACGATGCGCATCTTGTTGCCGACCGCCTCAGGATTGATGTGCTGATACGAGTCCACGTTACGGCGGATGGCGGCCACGTGGATGCCGCCTTTGTGGGCAAAAGCCGACTTGCCCACGTAGGCCATGTGCTCGTCGGGCGAGAGGTTCGCAATCTCGGCCACGAAGTGAGCCACTTCCGTCAGGCGTTTGGCGTTGCCATTCGGCACACACTTGTGGCCCATCTTCAACTCGAGGTCGGCGATGATGGAGACGAGGTTGGCGTTGCCGCACCGCTCGCCATACCCGTTGATCGTGCCCTGCACCTGCACACAACCTTCGCGCACCGCCGCCAGCGAGTTGGCCACCGCGCACTCGCCGTCGTTGTGGGTGTGGATTCCGAGCAGGCCGCCGCGATCGCGCTTGACGGCCCGAACGATGTCGGCAATCTCCCAGGGCATGGCGCCGCCGTTGGTGTCGCACAACACCACGATGTCGGCCCCCCCGCGCGAGGCGGCTCGCAGGGTTTCGAGGGCGTAGGTCTTGTCCAGCTTGAAGCCGTCAAAGAAATGTTCGGCGTCATAGATCACCCGTCGCCCCTGACTCATCAAATAACGGATGCTCTCTTCAATGAGGCGCAGATTTTCGCCGGGCGTGGTTTGCAAAACTTCGGTGACGTGGAGCATGGACGTTTTGCCGACGACGGTGCAAACGCTGGTGTGTGAATCGAGCAAAGCTTTGATGTTTGGGTCATCGGCAGGGTCACTGCCCACGCGGCAGGTGGAGCCGAAGGCGCAAACGGTGGCATTTTTGAACTTCATGCCCTGCACACGCTCGAAGAACTCGGCGTCCTTCGGGTTCGATCCGGGCCAGCCGCCTTCAATATATTCCACCCCCAGGTCGTCCAGCTTCTGGGCGACCTTCAACTTGTCCTCGCACGACAGCGAGATGCCTTCGCGCTGAGTCCCGTCTCGGAGAGTGGTGTCATAAATCTGAATATGCATCGAAGTTATCCACAGATTTACACAGACGCGGAGCGCACAGATAAGAAAACCCACCTGCGCGCTTCGCGTCTGCACAATCTGCGGTTCCATTACGTATGGACTGATTCGTACTCTGCAATCTTCTTCTCGAAACTCAGCAGATACCCCAACTCGTCCACGCCGTTGAGCAGGCAGGTTTTGGAGAAGCCGTCAATTGGAAACGAAATGGTCTTGCCGCCGGGCAGAGTCACGGTTTGCGAGGCCAGGTCAACCGTCACTTCGGCCTGCGACGCCTCTTCGGTCAGGTCGAGCAATTCCTGATGCGTTTGTGAGTCAACGACGATGGGGAGCAGGCCATTCTTGAGCGCATTGTTGCGAAAGATGTCGGCGAACGAGGTGCTGATGACGGCGCAGAAGCCGAAGCCAATGAGCGCCCAGGGCGCATGCTCACGCGACGAGCCACAGCCGAAATTATCGCCCGCCAGCAAAATTTGCGCGCCTTTGTATTCAGCCTTGTTGAGCGCGAAGTCGGGTTTGGGCGAACCGTCGGCGTTGTAGCGCCAGTCGGCAAACAAATTGTCGCCCATGCCGTTCTTGTCGGTGGCCTTGAGGAAGCGGGCCGGGATGATCTGATCCGTGTCAATGTCGTTGACCGGAAGCGGGAGGATGCGGGAGGTGAGGGTGGAGAATTGAGCCATTGGGTCTTTTTCATTTCTGGTGGTGCGCGGGTTTATCAAGAATATATGATCGCTTTGGCCTTAACTCCGTTGTACGCTGTATATGACATGGTTTGACCCATAGAAATGTCCTTGCTATGTTGTAAACTACAGACATGTATTTTTGATGGAGAAAATCTATTATGGCAATTGAATACCGAGGCGGTGTCGCTGGCAAAGTTTGTGCGAATCCAAAATGCAATCAATGGAAACCTTTGAGTGAATTTCACTCGCGACGACTTCTGGGCACACCTGTCGGAGATGGTTACAAGTCTCAGTGCAAAGTGTGTGCGAATGCCGAGAAACGAGCGAGTCGCGCTAGAGACCCAGAGCATCATCGACAGGTATCTCGCGATTACGTTGAAGCCAACCGTGACCATATCAGAGCATTGAAACGCTCTCATAAAGAATCGCATCCCGAAGAGCATCTTGAAGCAGGTCGAAGGTATCGAGATGCGCACCGCGAGGAGATTAATGCTAAAGCCCGCGCTCGGCGTAGCGCCGATCTTGAGCATCATCGTCAGGTGGGGCGTGAATCCCGGGCTCGGCACCAGGAGGAACGAAACGCCTATCAACGTACTTACAACAAGGCAAACCCCGATAAAATCGTTGCTGCTAGCAATCGTCGTCGTGCTCGAGTGTATCAGGCTGAAGGGTCCCACTCGATAGAAGAATGGGAAGCACTGAAGGCACACTACGCCTATACTTGTTTGTGTTGCGGCAGATGCGAACCGGAAATTGAGCTTACTCGTGACCATATTGTCCCGCTTGAAAAAGGTGGTAGCGATTTGATCAGCAACATTCAGCCATTATGTGCGTCTTGTAACAGTAAGAAAAGCATAAAGACCAGGGATTATCGAACTAACTTTAGGCCGGACTAACATCGGGTCCTCATAAAACTGTACGCGGGTCCGTAATTACTCCCTTTATTGCCGTTGCTGCCGCTGTCAGTGGACTCGCGAGAAAACTTCGCCCTCCTTTTCCCTGCCGCCCTTCAAAATTTCGATTGCTCGTCGAGATACAAAATTCGCCAGGCTTCAATTGATCTCCATTCATCGCAATGCAGAGACTGCAACCTGCCCAACGCCACTCCGCGCCCGCTTCTTTGAAAATCTTGTCCAGCCCTTCGGCTTCGGCCTGCTTCTTCACGTCCTGTGAGCCGGGCACTACCATGACCCGCAAGCCAGGTGCGACTTTGCGATCCTTCAACAGCGAGGCCGCCAGCCGCAAGTCCGAGACGCGCGAGTTGGTGCAACTGCCGATAAAAACCACATTCACCGGATGGCCGAGCAAAGGCTGGCCGGGTTGGAGGCCCATGTAGGTGAGCGCCTTGCTCAGGGCCAGCTTTTGCGAAGCGTCGGCCAGTTGATCAGGGTCAGGGACGCGGTCGGTGATCGCCATCCCCATGCCGGGATTTGTTCCGTAAGTGATCATGGGGACAAGTTCGCCGGCGTTGAGTACCACGGTTTTATCGAAGGTTGCGCCGTCATCCGTGGGGAAACGTTTCCACTTCGCAACGGCGGCTTCCCAGGCCTCGCCCTTCGGCGCAAACTCGCGGCCAGCAATGTAGTCAAACGTCACCTCATCCGGCGCAATCATCCCGGCCCGCGCCCCGCCTTCGATGGACATGTTGCAGATCGTCATCCGCTGTTCCATCGTCAGGGCGCGAATGGCCGGGCCGGTGTATTCGAACACGCGGCCTGTGCCGCCGCCCACGCCGATCTTGGCAATCAACGCCAGGATGATGTCTTTGGACGAGACGCCTTTGCCCAATTGGCCCTCCACGCGCACTTCACAGGTTTTCGGTTTGCGCTGAAGCAGGCTTTGCGTAGCGAGCACGTGCTCTACTTCACTCGTGCCGATGCCGAAGGCCAGCGCCCCGAATGCGCCGTGGGTGCTGGTGTGGCTGTCGCCGCACACAATCGTCATGCCCGGCTGGGTCAGGCCAAGCTCCGGGCCGATGACATGAACGATGCCGCGATGCGGGCTGGTCATGCCGTGCAGAGTGATGCCGAACTCGCGGGCATTGATCTCCATTTGTTGAATTTGTTTGGCCGCCAGTTCGTCGAGGATGGGGAGCGATGGATCGTGAGTAGGGATGCTGTGATCCATCGTGGCCACGGTCTTGTCGGGGCGGCGGACTTTGAGGCCGCGCCGGCGCAGGCCGGTGAAGGCTTGCGGCGAGGTCACTTCGTGGACGAGGTGAAGGTCAATATAAAGCACCACCGGCGAGTCCGGCTCCTGGGCCACGACATGCGCGTTCCAGACTTTTTCAAAAAGGGTTTGGGGCTGAGACATGATTTAGTTCGGGTTGAGGTCGAGACGATAGAAAAGTTCGAGCAGTTGACGCCGGGCCGGGCCGGGTTGCTGGCCCGGAGTCGAGTTGGCGGCGTCCATGCCCGACAAATCCCAGCCGCCGGGAATAGTGTGCGGTTCGCCGAACGGGTCGTACCAGTCAGGCATCGAGTCGTCGTGAGGATTAGATGAGGTGGTCATAGTTTGTAACTGCTCATGCTCCGCCCGCGAAATGAATTTCGCGGTTAAAACAGGGAAGTGCGTTGAAACGCACTGATGACGGCGCGTACGCTTTGGCGCTGACAACAATAATGTCAGTGTCGGCCCTGTGACCGCCGAAAGTATGAGGGTGAGTCATGATCTTGTGATAAAATCTCCATCAACTAAAGTTGTCAAATAATCGTTTGCGCTTTGGAGGCCTCAAATGCCTGAAGCATTGAATATCACTTTGTCACCTAAAGTCTTGGCTGAGCTTGAGCCGATCAGGGCAGAAACACACGAAAGTGTCGAGTTGATCGTCAATGCGGCCATTGCCGAGTATTTGCGCCTTTGGAAGAAACGCAAATTGCGCGAGCTTCTGGCCAAGCAGTACGACGAATTGGCGGTTATGTGGAACGAGTTGGCGGAAGACCTGGCTGAGGAAAGATGGCTGGCTGTTGAAAACGAAGCTTTGATGAAGTTCGAGAAATCACTGGCCAATTGAGACATGGTCGTTTCGCGCGGCGACATTTTCTTTGCCAATCTTGATCCGGTGATTGGAGCCGAGCAAGCCGGCGTTCGTCCGGTCTTGGTCGTACAGAATGACGAAGCCAACACGCGCATTCCAACTGTTACGGTTGTTCCTATCACCTCAAATCTCCGTGCAAGTCGTTTCCTGTTCACTGTTCTCTTGCCTTCCGCCGAATCAGGTTTGTCCAAAGATTCGGTCGCGCTTGTATTTCAGGTCAGGACGTTGGACAAATCACGCCTTCAGAACAAAGCCGGGCATCTTTCCGAATCGTTGATGGACCAAATTGATCGGGCGATCATCATCCATCTCGATCTGTTCTAAATGCACTTCACTTAATCTGCCCCCGCCAATTCCGCCGCCGTCTCCGGCTCGCCATATTTCCCCGAAGCCACCAACAATTTGTTCAGCGCCGACAAATACGCCTTGGCGCTGGCGACGATGATGTCGGTGTCGGCCCCGTGGCCGCCGAAGGTGCGGATCTGTTCGGTTTCCTTCTGCGCGTCCAACGTGTGATGGCCGTTTTTGCCCTCGATGCGCACCGTCACTTCACCCAGGGCATCAATGCCCTCGGTCACCGCGTGAATGACGAACTCCAACAGGGTGTTCGGCATGGCCACGATCTCGTCAATGGCCTTGTACGTCGCATCCACCGGGCCGGTGCCCATCGCCGCCCGCACGACACTGCTGCCGTCCGGCCCGCGCAGGCGCACGGTAGCCGTGGGCATCCCCAGCGTGCCGCACACCACTTGCATATCTTCCAGCGCAAACACTTCACGCGGCTGATAGATTTCGTCCGAGATGATGGCTTCGAGGTCGGCATCGGTGATGGTCTTCTTTTTGTCGGCCAGATTCTTGAAGCGATCAAAGGCTTTGTCGAGTTCGGCGTCGTTCAACTCGTAGCCGAGTTCGGCCAGCCGTTTCTTCAACGCGTGACGGCCCGAGTGCTTGCCCAGCACTAATCGAGTCTGGGTGACGCCGACGGTTTCGGGGCGCATGATCTCGTACGTCTGCTGGTGCTTGATCATGCCATCCTGGTGGATGCCCGCCTCGTGGGCAAAGGCGTTTGCCCCGACAATGGCTTTGTTCGGCTGGACAACCATGCCAGTGTAATTGCTCACCAGTTTGCTCACGCGCATAAGCTGAGTGGTGTCAATTCCGGTTTCGAGCTTGAACACCGGCTTGCGCGTGTGCAAGGCCATCACGACTTCTTCCAGCGAAGTGTTGCCCGCCCGCTCGCCAATGCCGTTAATGGTCACCTCGGCCTGCCGCGCCCCGGCGGCGATGCCGGCCAGGGTGTTGGCTGTGGCCATCCCCAAATCGTCGTGGCAGTGGACGGAGACGATGCACTTCTCGATTCCCGGCGTGTGCTTGATGATGCCGGTGATCAGCCTGCCGAACTCGTCAGGCGTGGTGTAGCCGACGGTGTCGGGGATGTTGAGGGTGGTCGCCCCGGCCTTGATCGCCTCGGCCAGCACCACGTACAAAAATTCGGGGTCGCTCCGCCCGGCATCTTCCGGCGAGAATTCCACATCCTCACAAAAACTCCGGGCGTAGGCCACCATCTCGGCGGCGCGCTCGATCACCTGCTCCGGATCCATCTTGAGCTTGTACTTCATGTGAATCTCGGACGTGGCGAGGAAGGTGTGGATGCGCGGGCGCTTCGCGTGGCGAATGGCCTCCCAGGCTTTGTCTATGTCGTTTTTGTTGGCGCGGGCCAGGCCACAGATGGTCAGCGCGCGCCCGCCGTCGGGCGGGTTGCCCACTTCGACGGCAATGCGGCGCACGGCCTCGAGGTCGTCGGGCGAGGCGGCGGGGAACCCGGCCTCGATGATGTCCACGCCGAGGCGGGCCAGGGCGCGGGCCACTTCGATCTTCTCGGAAGAGGTCATCGTCGCGCCCGGCGATTGTTCGCCGTCGCGCAGGGTGGTATCAAAGATTCTGACGTAATTATTCATGCGTCAAACGTCAAACGTCAAGCGACAGGCGACATATTTTTGTCGTTTGTCGTTTGACACTTGACAATCAGCCTTGCTCGTCGGGCTTGACAACGACCGGGTTGAGGAACGGCATCATCGCCCGCAGTTCGACGCCGATCTTTTCGATGGGGTGATCCTGGCCGAGGCGGCGTTGCTCTTTGAACCACGGGCGGCCCGCCTCATTTTCGGCAATCCATTTCCTGGCATACGCGCCGTCCTGAATTTCGGCCAGCATCTTCTTCATCTCGCCCATTGTTTCTTCGGTGATGATGCGGGCGCCGCCGGTGTAACTACCGTGCTCGGCGGTGTCGCTCACCGAGTAGTGCATGTAGTTGAGACCGCCGCGATACATCAGGTCCACGATGAGCTTGAGTTCGTGCATGCACTCAAAGTAGGCGATCTCCGGCTGGTAACCCGCCTTCACCAGCGTCTCAAACGCGGCTTTGACTAGCGCGCTCACGCCGCCACACAACACCACCTGCTCGCCAAACAGGTCGGTTTCGGTTTCTTCGGCGAAGGTAGTTTCGATGACTCCGGCGCGGGTGAGGCCAAGGGCTTTAGCGTAAGACAAAGCCAACGCTTTGGCGTCCCCGGTCGCATCCTGGTGAACCGCCAATAGCGCCGGCGTGCCGCCGCCTTCCACAAACACTTCGCGCACACGGTGGCCGGGGGCTTTGGGGGCGATCATGGTCACGTCCACGTCGGCGGGCGGAGCGATGGCCCCGAAGCGGATGTTGAAACCGTGCCCGAACATCAACATCTTGCCTTTGGTCAGATGTCGCTCAATTGAATCCTTGTAGATTTTGGCTTGCTTGGTGTCGGGGGCCAGAATCATGATCACGTCGGCCCAGGCTGAGACGTCGGCGACTGCCTCCACGGTGAGGCCGGCGGCTTCGGCTTTGGCCTTCGATTTGCTGTCGGGCGCGAGTCCTACCTTCACCTGCACGCCGCTGTCTTTCAGGCTGAGCGAGTGCGCGTGGCCCTGCGAGCCATAGCCGACGACGGCCACTTTTTTGGCCTGGATGAGGGCCAGGTCAGCGTTGTTGTCGTAATAGATTTTTGCCATGAGCACTCCAGTTAGAGTTAGAGTAGAGAGTTAGAGTTAGAGTGCTCTAACTCTAACTCCACACTCCAACTACACCGACATTGCAACTGCCGGGTCGAGTTGGGCGGGCGCGCCTTCGGGCAGGGCGGCGGCCACCAGCGGCGGGTTGGGGCTGACCGAGCTTGCGCCACGCGACATGGCGACCAGGCCGGTGCGCACCATCTCGATGATGCCGAACGGACGCAGGACTTCGATCAGCCCTTCGATCTTGTCTTCGGCGCCGGTGATTTCGATGATGAGCGACTCGTTAGTCACGTCCACAATGCGGGCCCGGAAGACATCGGCCAACTGCATGACTTCAGTGCGGTTAGTGGAAGTGACGGCCACTTTGATCAGCGCCAGATCGCGCACTACCGACGGCTGATTGGTCACGTCGTCCACTCGCAAAACGTTGACCAGCTTGTAAAGGTTGGCTTCGATGCGGCGGGCCGTCATCTCGTCGGCGTCCACCACAATCGTCATGCGGCTCACGCCGCCCTGCTCGGTGTGGCCCACGGTGAGCGACTCGATATTGAACGCGCGGCGGCGGAAGAGCGAGGCGACGCGATTCAGCACGCCCGGCTTGTCTTCGACGTATGAGACGAAAATGTGCTTTGCCATCTGTTTACCTGACAGGGTGACAGGGTGAAGGGGTGACAAGGTGATCTTAAGATCACCCCTTCACCCTGTCACCGAGTCACCTTGTCACTTCGTTGCTCCCAAATCCCACTCGCCCTCATCCGCTCCGGTCTCGGCCATCACATCCCGCTTCGGGCGGCGGATCATAGCATGCAAGTCGGCTCCGGCGGGCACCATCGGGAAGACGCTGTCCTCCTGCTCCACCCGGAAGTCCATGACGACCGTGCCGGGATGAGCGCGCGCTTCCTCCACCGCCGCCTGCACTTCGGAGCGTTTGGTGACTCGCATGCCTTTGATGTCAAAGGCTTCGGCCAGTTTCACAAAGTCCGGGCTGAGCATGGGCGTGGCGGCGTAACGCTTCTCGTAGAAGAATTCCTGCCACTGGCGCACCATGCCCAGGTAGCCGTTGTTGATGATGGCGACGTTGATCTTGAGATTCTCCTGAGCGATGGTCGCCAACTCGGCCATCGTCATCTGGAAGCCGCCATCGCCGGCGACGACCCACACTTCTTTGTCGGGGCAGGCGAATTTTGCGCCGATGGCGGCGGGCAGGGCAAAGCCCATCGTGCCGAGGCCGCCGGAGGTGATTAGCGACCGTTCGTCGTCGTGCTTGTAATATTGCGCTTCCCACATTTGGTGCTGGCCCACGTCGCTCACCACAATCGCCTTGCCGCTGGTGTAATGCCAGATATCGTTGATGACGTGCGCGGCGTAAAGGTGGCCGGTGTCGGGCAGGCTCTGGATGTCGCGCACTGCCGAGTCGCCCTTCATCTCGTTGATGTAATCAATCCACTCGCTGTGGTCGGCGGCCTTCACCCCGGGCAAAAGCTCTTCCAACGTCTCCCGCAAATCGCCGACGATGCCCACGTCCACTTTCACGCTCTTGTTGATCTCTGAAGGATCAATCTCGATGTGAATCTTTTTGGCATTCAGCGCGTAAGTCTTGATGTTGCCGGTCACCCGGTCGTCGAACCTCATGCCAAACGCGAGCAGAAGATCGGCTTGCTGGATGGCGTTGTTGACCCAGGCTTCGCCGTGCATGCCCATCATGCCCAGGTTGAGCGGGTGGCTGGCAGGGATAGCGCCCAGGCCAAGAAGCGTCATCGCAATTGGCACTTGGGCCCGTTCGGCAAACTCGAGCACCTGCTTGCGCGCGCCCGACATCATGATCCCGTGCCCGGCCAGGATGAGCGGACGTTTGGCGTTGTTGATCAGGTCGAGCGCCTTCTGGAATTCTTCGGGCAGGGCGCGCAGGTTGGGGCGGTAGCCGGGGAGTTGCGGGGCGGCGGCGTCCCAGTCAAAGTCGCAGGTGCCTTGTTGGGCATCTTTGGTAATGTCCACCAGCACCGGGCCGGGCCGCCCGCTGGCGGCGATGTAAAACGCTTCGCGGATCGTGCGGGCAATATCTTCGGCGCGGGTGACGAGATAGTTGTGCTTGGTGATCGGCAGGGTCACACCCGTCACGTCCGTCTCTTGAAACGCATCCGAGCCGATGGCTTTGGAACCGACCTGGCCGGTGATGCAGACGATGGGCGACGAGTCCATCATGGCCGTGGCGATGCCGGTGACCATGTTGGTGGCCCCGGGGCCGGAGGTGGCAATGGCGGCTCCCACTTTGCCCGAAGCCCGGGCGTAGCCGTCGGCCATGTGGGTGGCCCCTTGCTCGTGCCGAACCAAAACGTGATGGATCGGGTAGTCGAGCATAGCGTCGTAGGTCGGCAAAATCGCGCCGCCTGGATAGCCGAAGATCGTTTTCACGCCTTCCCGAACCAAACATTCCCAAACAATTTGTGCGCCGGTCTTTTTCATGAGTACCTCCCGTCAATTCTCCAATCTCTAATTCTCTAATTTGAGAATTGGAGAATTAGAGATTTGTCACTGCACCCTTCGCCGCGCTCGACACGGCATTGGCATACTTTGCCATCACGCCGCTCTTGTAGCGAGGCGCGGGCGCCTGCCAATTCTTGAGGCGGGCCTTCATTTCGTCGTCGGAGATTTCGACATTGAGCTGGCGTTTGGCAATGTCGAACACGATCAGGTCGCCCTCGCAGACGGCGGCGATGGGGCCGCCGTGGGCGGCTTCGGGGGCCACGTGCCCGGCCATGAGGCCGTGCGTTGCGCCGCTGAAACGGCCATCGGTCAACAAAGCGACTGAGTCACCCAGGCCCGCGCCCACCAGCGCCGCAGTGACTCCCAGCATTTCGCGCATGCCGGGGCCGCCTTTCGGCCCTTCGTGGCGAATGACGACCACATCGCCGGCTTTGATGTCGCCACTTTGCACGGCGGCAAAAGCGCCCTCTTCGCTCTCGAAGACTCGCGCCGGGCCGCGAAAGTGCATCATCTCGTGCCCGGCCACTTTCACCACACAACCGTCGGGGGCCAGGGTGCCGTGCAGAATCACAAGGCCACCGGTGGGCTTGAGGGGCTTGTCCAATGGTCGGACGACTTCCTGCCCCGGAGTCTCGGTGGCCCTGGCGGCTTCTTCAGCGAGGGTGCGCCCGGTCACGGTCATACAATCGCCGTGCAAATGATTCCCTTGCAGTAAACGTTGGGCGACCAATTGGATGCCGCCCGCTTTGTAGAGATCGTTGGCTACGAAGCGCCCGCCCGGTTTGAGATCGGCGACGATGGGGACGCCGGTGGAGACGCGGTCGAAGTCGTCAATGTCCAGTTCGATGCCCATTTCGTGAGCGATTGCCAAAAGGTGAAGGACGGCGTTGGTTGACCCGCCAGTGGCGGCGACCCCGGCGATGGCGTTTTCAATGGCGTGGCGGGTGATGATCTGCGAGGGGCGCAGATCGCGTTTGAGGATATCCATGATCAGTTGACCGGCCTCAAACGCCACCCGATCCTTTTCCTCAAGGGTGGCCGGGACGCCGTTCATGCCCATCGCGCTGATGCCTAAAAATTCCATGACGGTGGACATGGTGTTGGCCGTGAACTGGCCGCCGCACGCGCCCGCGCCGGGGCAGGCGGCGTCCTCAACGGCCTTGAGTTGCTCGGCAGTGATCTTGCCGCTTCCGTAAGCACCCACCGCCTCGAACACGTCCTGAATGGTGAGGTCTTTGCCGTTGAGGCGGCCGGGGGCGATACTGCCGCCGTAGAGGGCGAGGGCCGGGAGGTCGAGGCGGCACAGAGCCATGATCACGCCGGGGTTGGTCTTGTCGCAGGCCGAGATGCCGATGACGGCGTCGAGATGATTCCCGCGCGCCACCAACTCAATCGAGTCGGCGATGACTTCACGGCTGATGAGGGAGGTCTTCATGCCCTCCGCGCCCATCGTAATGCCGTCCGAGATGGAAACGGTGTTGAATTCCATCGGCGTGCCGCCAGCGGCGCGGATGCCTTCTTTGACTTTGTGGGCGATGCGGCGCAAGTGAAAGTTGCAGGGGCCGATCTCCGTCCAGGTGTTGGCGACGCCGATGATGGGGCGGCGCAGGTCGTCGTCGGTGAAGCCGACGGCCTTGAGCATGGAACGGGCCGGCGCGCGGCTGGGGCCTTCGGTGATGGCCCGACTGTTACGGTTGAGGGTGTCCATTGATTTTAGATCATGTAGAAAGACCTGTGAGGTCCGCTTCGTGAGACTTCACAGGTCTTGGCTAGTTGTTGTAAGCGTCGAACATGGCGTCGCTCACCCACTGGGCGGCTTCGGCCTCGGGGGTCACCACCGGTTCGCCGGGGACGCCGTCGTAGCACTGATCGGCCTGGGGGGTAAATTCTTCGTTCATGATCTTCTCTCTCCTTTTGTAGAGCGATTTGGCAAATCGCTCTACAGTAAGCCCCTGCACACACAATAAAAAAAGCCGCCTCGTTTGAGGCGGCTCGTTGTCCATCCTGTGGCTGGATGTCGGTTGCTAATCTTTTCTCACCGGTACCGTCGCCGCCTCAAACGTCAAATGCTCCTCGACGAGGAGCACGCTAATGACGACAATAAGGACGACCGACAGTGAGAAGAACACGTTTTGTTTCTCCGGGTGATTGTCTGACAGTATAGCCTCAGGGCGCGGATTCAGTCCATTGTTAAGAGTGAAGAGGGTTTACGGGGAGCAGGTTGGAGGGGTTGCACAAGGCAAACAAAAGCGCCCCGGATGGTTCCTCCCGGAACGCTTGTTGCCGCCTGCAAAACCTGTGTTGAGTTAGGCGACGTCCACCGTCGCCCCAACTTCGACCAGCTTCTTCCTGGCGCCTTCGGCGGCGTCCTTGCCCACCGCTTCCAGCACTTTGGCGTTGGGGGTCTCGGCCATTTCCTTGGCTTCCTTCAGGCCCAGGGTGGTGAGCTGGCGGATGACCTTGATGACCTCGATCTTCTTAGGGCCGACGTCCTTGAGGACGACGGTGAACTCGGTCTTCTCTTCCACCGGGGCGGCGGCCGCGGCGGCGCCGGCCATCGGCATGGCGGCCATGGCCACCGGGGCGGCGGCAGACACGCCCCACTTGGTCTCCAGCATCTTCGTCAGTTCCGCCGCTTCGAGGACGGTAAGACCGCTGAGGTCCTCGACGAGTTTGTTCAAATCAGCCATTGCGAAATTCTCCTATCGTTCAATCTCCAATCCTCCAATTCTCTAATCAGCTTAGAGAATTGGAGGATTGGAGAATTAGTTATTGGGCCGGGGCCGCTTCTTGTTCTTTATCGGCGTAGGCCTTGACCACGTTGACGAGTTGCCGCACGCCGCCGGCGATGGCGCCGGCGAGGCGGGTGGCGGGTGTGTTGAGCAGGCCCAGCAGTTGGGCGCGCACCACGGGCAGTGGCGGCAGTGAGGCCAATGCTTCCACCTGTTTGGTGGTCAGGGTTTTACTGCCCATCACCGCGCCCTTCACCTTGACGAACTCCGAGTCTTTGGCGAAGTCGGTCAGGGCTTTGGCCACGGCAGGCACGTCCTTGAAAGCAAAGCCGATGGCACTGCTCCCGGTCAACATCTCCTCCGGCACGGGCAGGCCGGCTTCCTTGAGAGCCAGGGCGGCCAGGGTATTCTTCACGATGTGGAACTCGCCCGCCGCGTCGCGCACCTTGCCGCGCAAGGTGTCAATGCCCTTCATGTTGAGGCCGCTGTACGACGTGATGATCAGGGCTTCGCTTTTCTTGAGCAGTTCGCCGTACTCCTGCACCAGCTCTGACCTGCGTTTCTTTGTGATTGCCAAGTGTCAGTCACCTCCTTTCGCTTGTGAATGGACGATCTGTTTGCTCGACCTTTTGATCGCCCAATCATTCCAGCGAAAGGGAAATCAAAAAGTCTTCACGCCTTCGACCCGCTTCGCGCAAAGACTCTTTGAATGGGCGCACCGCCTCTACAGGGGAGCGCCATCTTTTCGAAGAAGTCTTCACCTCGGCAGGAGATTAAGTCCAGCCCTGCTGGACGCCTGCGGTCTATGGCGAAGGCAATCTCTAATCTCCAATTCTCTACTCTGAGATTGGAGATTAGAGATTGGAGATTATGCCGCCGCGCCCAACGATTGGGCGGCGTTGACGTCCACCTTGACGCCCGGCCCCATCGTGGTGGCGACGGTAATACGCCTGATGTAAATCCCTTTCGCGCCGGTCGGCCTGGCTTTCTTGATCGCTTCCATGAGCGAAGAGAAATTCTCGTACAGGGCGTCCGGCGTAAACGAAGCTTTGCCGATGACGACGTGAATGTTGGCCGTCTTGTCGAGGCGGAACTCCACCCGGCCGGCTTTGGCTTCTTTGATCAGCCGGGGCAGGTCGTTGGCCGGGGCCACCGTGCCGGCCTTGGGATTGGGCATGAGGCCGCGTGTGCCGAGGATGCGGCCCAACCGGCCGACCTTGCCCATCATTTCCGGGACGGCGATGGACACGTCAAAATCTGTCCAGCCGTCCTGAATCTTCTTGATGATTTCGTCGTCGGCCACATAATCGGCCCCGGCTTCTTTGGCAGCGCGGGCGGCGTCGCCTTCGGCGAAGACCATCACCCGCACGTGCTTGCCCAACCCGGCGGGCATGACAACTGCGGCGCGCACCTGCTGATCGGCCTGCTTGGGATCGAGGCCCATGCGCATGTGCACTTCAACCGAGGCGTCAAATTTGGTGATGCTAGTTTCTTTAGCCAGCGTCAGCGCTTCTTTGGGCTGGTAGGCTTTGCTCTGGTCAACTTTCGCCGCCGCGGCGCGATATTTTTTTCCTGGTTTAGCCATTAGAGTCTCCTGTGGTCATGTCGGGCATAATAGCCCTCCCACAATTCTCCTTGATTTCCTTCTTTTTCCCTCAGGAAAAGAGGAAACAAGGGATTAAAGGAAATGTCAACCTTCGACCGTGATCCCCATCGAGCGGGCGGTGCCTTCCACTTGAAGCATCGCGCCCGGCAAGTCAATGGCATTCAGGTCTTTCAGCTTGATCTCGGCGATCTCTTTGACTTGCGCCCGCGTCACCTTGCCCACTTTGTTGCGGTTGGGCACGGCGGAGCCTTTTTCAAGACCAGCCGCCTTGCGCAACAACACAGCGGTCGGCGAGGTGCGGAGCACCAGCGTGAACGAGCCATCCGTGTAGATGGTGATGTCCACCGGGATCACCTCACCGGGGCGGTTGGCGGTTCGGGCATTGTATTCTTTGCAGAACCCCATCAGGTTGATGCCGTGACCGGCCAATGCCGGGCCGACGGGCGGCGCCGGGTTAGCCTTGCCTGCTTCGAGTTGCAGGCGCACGACTGCTTTTAGTTTCTTTGCCACTTTGGTCTCTCCTTTGTGGTGTTAGCGGGCGGTCTCGGCCAGCCCTCCCACGAACTGTTCACTGATTACTGTTCACCGATCACTACAAAGTAAGCAGTGAACAGTGATCAGTTTACGCTTTCTCCACTTGCAAAAAGTCCAACTCCACCGGCGTCTCGCGGCCAAAGAACGACACCATCACCCGCACTTTGGCCCGTTCGGCGTCAATTTCGCCGACGGTGCCAATGAAGTCATTGAACGGCCCATCAACAATCCGAACCTTCTGGCCGACTTTGAAACTGACCTTGATCTTGGGCGCTTCGGCTTCCATGCGGCGCATAATCTGCGCCACTTCCTGCGGCTGAAGCGGGGTGGGCGTGTTGCCCATGCCTACAAAGCCGGTGACACCCGGGGTATTGCGGACTACGTACCAGGAATCTTCGCTCAACACCATTTGCACCAGGATGTAGCCGGGGAAAACCCGCCGCTCGACCGTGCGGCGCTGTCCATCTTTGACCTCGATCTCTTCTTCGGTGGGCACGACGACGTCAAAAATCTTGCTCTTCATGCCCATCGTTTCGATGCGTTGTTCCAGGTTGTGCCGCACCTTGTTCTCGTAGCCCGAATAGCAATGCACGACGTACCAGTGACGCTGGTCATCGGCATCCTGCAGGGCTTCGGCCACGAGAGGCGAGGGCGTCTCGCCGCCGGTTTCCGCTTCCGGAGCAGAGGCGGCCTCTGACTCAGGAGTCGAGGCCGATTCCTTGTCTTCAACGCCCGCGATTTCAGCGGGCAGAGGCTCTTCTTCGATACGCTCTTCTTCAGCCATGCGCAACATAGTCGCTTAACCCAAGCAGGGGGGCTAACCTATTCCCAGGATAAGCCTGAACAGTTCCGTAAACAAAAGGTCAAAGGCGCCGAGCACCAATGAACTTAAAACAACAGTCATCAGCACCACGCCCGTCAAATTGATGGCTTCCTGGCGGGTGGGCCAGGACACTTTGCTCAATTCGGCGCGGGTTTCGCGCAAATAACGAACAACTGGATTATCGCTCATAACAACGGACACCTTTGACACGGCTCGGTCTCCCTAATGAATAAATTATTTCAGGCAGGCCAGGCAGGACTTGAACCCACAACCCTCGCGTTTGGAGCGCGATGCTCTACCACTTGAGCTACTGGCCTATAAATCACCTTCCACTAAATCTTTCATCCACGACACCATCAACGCCTTAAGTCTAGAATCATAAAACCTGATGTGCACTGTGCCGTATAAACTGCGCCGTTGATCAAAACGATCATTTGCAACTTTGCCCCTCTTTAGAGTAGGGCGTTCAAAATTCTCTCGCGGTATCCGAAGTTCCAGTGACCAAAAACTCAGCAGCGTTGAGTAGTCTAAATCCTCATAGTAGCTAATATGCGCTTTGAGCATGTCAGGCGATACACTGCACACTCTCTCAAGAAATCGCACCCACAGTTTCAGAACACCGGGATCGCTGTTTGCAAAAACCAAAGCTGTGCTGTGTTTGTCGCCTTCTCCTAAATATAACGCAACTCCTGCAACAAATAACTCGCGATCACTCAGGTCTATCCGGAATTTCTCACCATCGGGATTGTGTCTTAGATAGCTAGCCTCACTCCAATGCCGACGCCCAATCCCGTATTTATCCATCCAATAAGCAACTTTGTGATATGAAACACCTAGTTGCTCTCCAATCTCCTGGGCAGAGAGGCCACGCTCGCAATAGAGTTCCTCCAGCAATTCTTTGCCGATCGGTTCTCCTCGCTTGAGCATGGCGCTCTCCTCTTGTGGCCATCTGCTACTTCGTCTCCCGATGCACTGTGTGCTTGCGACAGCGCGGGCAGAATTTCTTCAGTTCGATCCGGTTCGGATCGTTGCGGCGATTTTTCTGGGTGGTGTAGTTGCGCTCTTTGCAATCTGAACACGCCAGCGTAATCACCGGGCGAACATCTTTTGACTTGCTTGCCATGTTAATCCAGAATCTCCGTGATGACGCCGGCGCCGACGGTCAGGCCGCCTTCGCGAATCGCGAACTTCGACCCCTTCTCCAACGCCACCCGCGTGATCAACTCCACCGTCATGTCCACGT
>Ga0247727_10001895_pt1 | contig 48570 bp, 43 predicted proteins | sample WisWelCaveWW1625_FD_202498 | JGI IMG/M metagenome (GOLD analysis project Ga0247727, IMG submission 202498) | Biofilm microbial communities from Wishing Well Cave, Virginia, United States - WW16-25 | ecosystem: Environmental > Aquatic > Deep subsurface > Groundwater > Cave microbial mat | place...
TGAAAGTCCGGTCGCCGTGACCAGACTGAACGAACTGATCAAGTAATCCGTGTAGAGGTCGAGGAGTTGGTCATTCATGACCCCACTTTACACCCGTTTTTACATTTTGTGCGTAACGTGAGTTATTTATTTTGGCGCGCGCGCCCGCATTATGGACGCGCGCGGGGTTTGCCTCCGGGTTCCCTCGCGCTCTTGCCACTTGGACAATGGAACGATCAGCGTTATTACGAGAAAAAATTTTCGCGTTACGGACCCATTTTCAAAGCGAGTGATCTGTATCGTCCCGCTGCGTGTATTCTCGGAATTGAACGCGGGCGCGAATTTCTCGCGCAGCATCGCGACGCGCTCATTGTCCCCGCCTTTCCGTTCAATCGTTTCATCCCCGATGGTTTTTTGCGTTTCACCGATTCCGCGCGGCATCAAACCTATCGCCCCGTTTTTCAATCCGCGTTCGCGCCCGCACTCGTGCGTGACGCGGCGTCGTGGATGGCACAAATTTTCCATCAAGAATTTGCGCGCATGGCAAATGATTCCGCGCAATCCGCCAACGGAATTTATCCGCCACCCTATATCGAGCGCATGTTGCTTTGCATCTTTGCGCGTCTCTTTTTTGGAATTGCGTCTGACAGCGCTGCGTTTCCCACCTTTGAAAAAATGCTGCACATCATTGCGCTGCGCCGCGCATGGCGCGTCTCGGACCGCGCAGTCACGCAGACCCTCGCGGAAATGGTGGAACTGATCGAAAACACGGCAACGCAATTTCCCGACACGCCTTCGTTCGTTTCCGAATTGGCGCGCGCGCATCCCCAACAGTGGCGCGATCCCTTCCTCCTCTACAATCTCATCTACATATTCCAAATTGGGCGCAGCGATATGGCGGGCTTGCTATTTTGGATTCTCAAAATGTTGTCCGAGCATCCCGTATGGCTCGAACGCGTCAGAGATGAAAACAGCGCGTCCGATCTCCCCACGCGTATTGTTTTGGAGACATTGCGTTTGGAGCAAAGCGAATTTTTGCTGCGGCAGACCACGCGCGACATTTATTTTGAAAATTTTTGGATCCCCAAAGGTTGGTTCGTGCGAATTTGTATTCATGAGAGTCACCGCGCGCCCGCCATCTTTGAGAATCCCGAAACGTTCAACCCCGATCGTTTTCGCGCGCGTCGTTATACCAATTTCGAATACATGCCCTTTGGCGCGTTTCACAAAGCATGTATGGGTGAACATCTGACGTTGACCGTCGCAAAAATATTTTGTCAAGAACTCGCGCGCAATTTTGAATGGCGCGTTGTGCAAGACGGCGCGCACGAATTTAATGGGTTTCATTGGCAGCCGAGTTTGCGGTTTCGGATGAAACTCAAACAAATTGCTTTATAATGCGCCCCATGTCGCAACCCGAAATCGTCATCCTCGGCGCGGGCATCGCGGGTCTCGCCACCGCGTATCATCTCGCCGTCAAACACAAAATAAAAAATATCGCCATCGTGGACGAACGCGCGCCGCTCGGACTCACCAGCAGTCGCGGCACGATGGCGTATCGCAATTGGTTTCCAGGTCCAGGCGACGCGATGGTGCGTTTGATGAATCGCTCGATTGATCTCTTGCAAGAAATTGATGGGGAAACAAAGCACGCGCTGCAACTCTCGCAAAACGGCTACAAATATTTCACCGCGCGCGAATCGCAAATCGCGATCTGGCGCGAACTTGCGCGCGATGCTGAACAACGCGGTGTTGGTGAATTTCGCGAACATACCAAGACCAACGAGGTTTCGTGCGATGGTTACATCGCGAAAAACCTCGTAGGTCTTGAATACGCGCGCGACGGCGTTGACCTTCTCACTGATCCCGAAGCGATCCGCCAACGCTACCCTCAACTCACTCCCAACGTCGTCGCCATGCTCCATGTCCAACGCTGCGGCGCGTTCGACGCGATTTTTTTGGGCAATTGGCTGCTCGCGCAAGCACAGGCGCACGGCGCGCAATTCATTCAAGATCGCGTCGAAAAAATTTCCACGCGCGGGAATCGCATCGAAACAATTCACCTCGCGTCGGGCGCGGAAATTTCGACGCGCACGCTCATCATTGCGGCGGGTCCCTTGCTGCCCGACATTGCGCGTATGCTAAACATCGCGTTGCCCGTGTATAATGAACTGCACGGAAAAATTACCTTGCGCGATACCGCGCGCGTTTTTCCGCGCAACGGCGATCTGTTTTTGTGGAGCGATCCGCTCACGTTGGAATGGAATAAAGAGGAACGCGCGACATTCGCCGCGTCAGAGGAAACGCGTTGGATGCTGGATGAACTGCCCGCAAGCGTACACTTTTTGCCCAAAGGCACAGACGACGAGCCAAAAATTATGGCGTTGTGGACCTTTGACGCGCATCGCGCAGATTTTGTAGCGTCGCCCACATTCAATCCGCATTACACCAAACTTGTCATTCGCGGCTTGGCGCGTATGATTCCCAATGCGCGCGTGTATTTTGGACTCGAACAGGAAGCGGTTGTAGATGGCGGTTATTATTGCAAAACGCGCGAAAATCGTCCCCTCATCGGACCGCTGCCGATTCAAGGCGCGTTCATCATCGGCGCGCTATCAGGTTTTGGGGTGATGGCATCACAAGGCGCGGCGGATTTGTTAAGCGCGCACATTGTCGGCGCAACATTGCCAGAGTACGCAAAATCTTTTTTGTTATCGCGCTATGACAATCCCAAATATCGCGCGCTGCTCGAAAATTTTGATGCGCGTTCAGGACAACTCTGACTCCCCTCTCCTGAAAACATCTTTTCGTTTTCAGGAGAGGGGCTGGGGGTGAGGCAATGATCGAGGTCATCAATCTTCAAGAAAAATTTTCCAAATTCACCGACCATTGGCATCCGCGCATCGTCGGCGAATTGAATGACGCGCATGTGAAACTGGTCAAAGTACAGGGCGAATTTACATGGCATCATCACGATCACGAAGACGAATTGTTTTTGGTGATAGACGGATCACTTACAATGAAACTGCGCGACGGGGATCGCAGCGTGAACGCGGGCGAATTTGTAATCATTCCGCGCGGCATTGAACATTGTCCTGTTGCGGAAAATGAAGTAAAACTGATCCTGCTCGAACCCAAAACGACTTTGAACACAGGCAACGTTCAAAATGAACGCACTGTCGAAGCGGAGTGGATCTAAATATGTGCTGTTTTTCAGGAAATGTCTCACGCGTCGCCAACACACGCATCTTTGGACGCGTCACCCCCAACGCCACACAAATTCTCGTCTATCAAATGGAATACGCGGCGGAAAGTGACCTCGCCATGATCTTGCCCTTGCCCACACCCCCGCACGCGGCGGACGACGCCGTGCGCTTTATTGATCTTTCGGCGTATCCCGAATTTTTCACAGACATGGAAAAAGGATTTCCGTACACGCGCCAACCCGTCACGGGACATGGACGCAAACCGCAACTTCAAGTACAAACCGTAGGCAGTTTCGACGCGTCCTTTGTGCCGTCACAAAAGGATTTTGAGCGGCTCGACGCGCGTTTTCGTTTGCCTGCCGACGCGTGGAAAGAATTACCCGAGTACGACGACTTTGGTTTCGCGGTTTTCAAATTGCGCGCGGATGCCCACACCGTGCATCCCCTCGCGTTTGAATTTCCCACGCGCAATCCCCAACTGCTTTATTTCCCCACCGTTCACATTCACGACGGGCATGTGGCGGAAGAGGCAAATTTCGATCACGATCTCTATTGCCAAGCGCGCGCAGGTTGGCTGCGCTCGTACAATGGCGCAGGATCATTTATGGACATGGAACGCGCGCAAGGCGTCGTGGATCCGAACGAACGCATTTCGCGCATGACCGTTCAAGGGATGCACCCCAACAGCGATATTCTTGTCGGACTGCGCGCATGATTTCGGAACCACTTGCCGCTTTTATTCGCGCCATGCCCAAGGTGGAATTGCACGTTCACCTGGAAGGCGCGATTCGCCCCGAAACGCTGCTGCGTCTCGCGCGGCGCAATCATGTCGCGCTGCCGTATTACACGGTTCAAGAATTGCGGCAATGGTACAAGTTCCGCGATTTTCCTCATTTCGTCGAAATCTATGTAAAAATTTCGTCGTGTCTCAAGACCGCGGACGATATCGAATTGATTGCGCGCGAATTTCTGATCGGGCAAGCGGAACAAAATATCCAGTACAGCGAACCAACGTACACCGCGCACACAATTTATCAACTGTGCAAAATTTCGTTTGCGGATCAATTCGCCGCGCTGAATCGCGCGCGCGCGTGGGCGGAACAAGAACTCGGCGTGACAATGAACGTGATTGTGGACATTGCGCGTGAAGTAAATCCCGAAAGCGGCATGGTCACGGCGGAACAGGTGATCAAACATTACGGCAAGGGAGTCGGCGCGCTCGGACTCGGCGGATACGAGGTGGGACATCCGCCCGAAAAATTTCAAGAAGCATTTGATCTCGTGAACGCGGCGGGGATTCCGTGCATTTTGCACGCGGGCGAAACGGGCGGCGCGGACAGCATCTGGAACGCGTTACGCGTCGGAAATTCGCGCCGCATCGGTCACGGCGTGCGTTGCCTGGAAGACCCCGCGTTGGTGGACTATTTGCGCGCGCATCAAATTCCGCTCGAAGTGTGTCCCACCAGCAACGTTTGTTTGAATGTCGCGCTCAGCATCGCGCAGCATCCCATTCGAACCTTGATCCAAAAAGGACTGTACGTCACGCTCAATTCCGACGACCCGCCCATGTTCAACACCACGCTCACGGATGAATTTCTAAAATGCGCGGACGCATTCGCGTGGGACAAGGAAATCTGTGAGAAACTCACATTGAACGCGTTGCGCGCGTCGCTCTTGTCCGCCGAAGACAAGATGAGTCTGGAACAAGAATTTCGCGCAGAGTTTGCGCGACTGCGCGCGCCAGAGGGGTAGTCCCCTTGATATTTTCAAAATAAATTTTGCGCGATGTAATCATCGCAAAATTTATTTTGAAAATATCCGCTGTACGTATGTATGTTCCTTTTCACAACCGCGAACCAGAACGCGAAAAAATTATCGCGTTCATGCGCGAATATCCTTTCGCCACCTTCATCACCACGCGCGACAGAAAAATCACCGCAACTCATTTGCCAACATTGATTGACGAACGCGCAGATGATCTCTTTATCATCGCGCATCTCGCCCGCGCCAATACGCAGTGGGCTGATTTTTCCAGCGATGCCCTTCCATCGCCAGACGCGCTCGTCATTTTCCAAGAACCGCACGCGTTCATTTCCACGCGGCATTACGAAAACGCTTTGAGCGTGCCGACGTGGAATTATGTCGCGATTCACGCTTACGGCATCCCGCGCGTTTTAGAAAGCGTTGACGCGCGTTTGGATGTGGTCAAACGCTTCACCGCACACTTTGAAGGCAACCTCGATCAGTTCAACGCCTTGCCCGACGATTTCAAACGGAAAAAAGTAAGCGGCATTGTCGCTTTTGAATTATGCGTGACGCAGCTCGACGCGCGTTTCAAATTGAGCCAAGACCGTTCGCGCATCGAGCAAGAAAACATTGTTGCCGCGTTGACACAGCGCGCCGACATTGAAGCTACGCTTGGCGAAATCATGCAGGCGAAATTGCAAGTTACGCCATGAACGTCTCAACCCCGCGCCGCCGTTTTCCCATGCCATTGCTTGTGACGATCCTCGCGGTTGTGCTAGGCGGGATTGCGATTGTCGCATTTATTTATCGTGACGACATTTCGTACACGCTCCGTTTGCTCAATGCAAAATTTGTAGCTGATCAGTTTTATGGCAGTTATCAAGGCATCACAAAAAATATCGCGTATGGCAGCGCGCCGCGCGCAAAACTGGACATTTATCAACCCACCTCCGAAGATTCGCATCCCGTTTTGATTTTTGTTCACGGGGGCGGTTGGGAGACGGGCGATAAAGAACTATATCCCCCCGTCGCGCAAAAAGTGCTCCCCGAAAATATCGTCGTCGTCATTCCAAGTTACACGCTGCATCCCCAAGCCAACGCGTTTCAACAGGCAGAGGAAATCGCGCGCATGTTCGCATGGACGCGCGAAAATATCGCGCAGTACGGCGGCGACCCCAAGCGCATCGTGCTCGGCGGACATTCCGCGGGCGCGCATCTCACAGGTCTCGTCGCCCTCGATCCAACCTATCTCTCCGCGCTCCACCATTCGCCTCAAGAAATTTGTGGTTGGTACGGCATCGCGGGTCCGTATTCCATTGAGGCACAGCTCAAGTACGAGACCAATGTCAAAAAGAACGATGCAAAATTGTTGTTTCAAGTTTTTGGCGGACAAGAAAATTTCGCGCGCGGTTCACCTCTTACGTTCGTTCACACAAACACACCTCCGATCTTGTTGATTCACGGCGACGCCGACGAGACCGTTCCCCTCTCCACCAGCGAATCCCTTCAAAACGCGTTGCGCGCGCAAAACGCGCCGAGTGAGTTTAAAATCTACGCGGGCGCAGGTCACGCGGGATTGTTGTTTGACGCGCTCGCGCAAGAAAAACCGCGTTTGGTTCAAGACCTCGTCGCGTTTGCGAAAAATTGCGCGCCTGTGAAATAATGGCGCAAGAGACGTTTCACCGAAACGTCTCTACACCCCACCTCCAATTTCCAATTTCCAACCTCCAACTTCCAATCTCCATGCCCCCCCTCATCCTCGCCCATCGCGGCGCATCCGCATATGCGCCCGAAAACACCCTCGCCGCGTTTCATCTCGCGCGCGAACTTGGCGCAGATGGCATTGAATTAGACGTGCAGCTCACGCGCGATAAAGTTCCCGTTGTCATTCACGATGACACGGTGGCTCGCACAACCGATGGACACGGGCGCGTTTGCGATTTGACGATTGCGGAAATCGCGCGGCTCGACGCGGGCGCATGGAAAACCGAAGATTATCGCGGCGAACCGATTCCCACCCTCGCACAGGTTTTTGACGCGTTGAGTGATTGGGCAAACCCTGTGGGGCGCGCGCGTCCGTGTTTGTTCAATCTCGAATTCAAAACGGAACGGCTCGCCACCGATGGTCAAGAGCGTGAGGTCTTGAATGTGATTGCGCGCTGCGGCATCCAAGACCATGTTCTGCTCTCCTCCTTCAATCCGCTGACCCTTTATCGCGCAAAAAAAATGAACCCGCGCGTGCCACGCGGGTTTTTGTACAACGCCTCGCTCGCGTTTTATTTACGCGGCGCGTGGACACGGATTTTAGCAGGCGCACAAGCTCTGCATCCCGCACACACTTTGGTTAACGCGCGGTATATGCAATGGGCGCGCGGAAAAAATTTACAGGTGAATACGTGGACAGTGGATGATCCGGATGAGGCGCGGCGCTTGGCGGATTTGGGCGTGAACGCGATCATTACAAACAAGCCCGATATGATCCGCGACGCGCTAAAATAATAGGCGCGCAAAAAACAAACCCGTTTTCGCCAAGAAAACGGGTTTGTTTTTTGCGGTCATCCTTCATCCTTCATCCTTCATCCTTCATCCCTCATCCTTCATCCTTAGCACTCCCATCCACCTCAATCCTGTTGCGAGCGTCTGCACCATCGTCACACCGAGCCAGAACAAAATGAATGTCGCAAACAGCACAAGACCCCACACAATCGTCACGATATTTGCGCGCAGATTTTGTACCGTGCCTTGAAACGCTTTGACTTGGGACTCGTACTGTTCGATCACCCCGACTAGTTGCGCCATGTCGTTTTGCACTTGCCCCAAACTCCCCGCGAGTTTCGTGGCATCATCGCCCACCTTGTCAAGCCCACTGCCCGACGACGCGAGATTTGCTTCCAATGCGCCGAGCGATTGCGGCACTTGGCGCAATTGATCCGACAAATCGCTCACGCTCGCGCTCAACGACTTTTCAGGATCGTACTTTATATTTATCAAAGGCAGTTGCGACAAACCCGCGAGAACCTCGTCCAGCGTGCGGGCGGTGTTTTCTACCACATCCAACGCGCCCAGAGCTGAATTGACCGTGCCTGTTAAATTTTTGCCAATCACGACGCTTACGGAATTAACCGAACCGCTCGCGCTCTCTATCGTCGCGGCAGCGGATTGCACCGTCGCTTGCAGCGCGCCAATTGTGGATGTGACCGATTTCAAGCTCGCTTTGGCAATTCCCAAGCCCTGCGATGTGGTGTCGAGCGTGCTGTTTAACAAATCGAGCGTGTTGATGGCATCGCGCGTAATTGGCTCGCGCATGATCCACACCTGAACGATGCCCGCGATGTTGATCAATAAACTCACCAACGCGAGAATCGCGAGAAGCAATCCGAGAATACTGCGAAGATTCCATTGGATTTTCATGTGTAGCTCCATGTAAGGCGATTTGCCGAATCGCCCTACAACATTTCCGTGCGTAAAAATTTTACGCACGCGTCCGCATGTTCCCGCGCACGTGCCTGCAATTCTAAATCAAGTTCGGGCGAAATTCCATCGCGCAAAAAATCATCCTCGTCATATTGCGCGCGATATGCGGCGGGCAATTCATCCGCAAGCGCGATACCATTTATCTCGCCCCACACCATCGCCCACACGCGCGGCACGACCGCTTCGCGATACCCGCCGCCGCCAACGCACAGCCATTTCCCCGGAGACAACGCGCGGAACGTCCGCGTCATTTCCTCAAACGCGCGCATTGTCAATTTCAAATGCGCGAGCGGATCGAGAAAATGCGCGTCTGTTCCAATCTCTGTCACCAGCACATCGGGGGCGAAATTTTGAATCGCGCGCGGCACAATCTCACAAAACGCGCGCAAATAAATTTCGTCATCCGTTTCGCGGAGAAACGGCATGTTGATGCAATAGCCCCTCTCCTGCCCCGCGCCCCGTTCATCCACATCGCCTGTCCCGGGAAAAAGCGTTTCGCCTGTTTCGTGCAGCGAAATCGTCAACACGCGTGGATCCTCATAAAACGCGTCTTGCACGCCATCGCCGTGATGCGCGTCAACATCAATGTACGGAACGCGCAAATCATGTTCTAAACATTTTTGAGGTTGCGGCTGCGCGGGATGTTTGCCGCCGCGCCGATATTGATACACTTGCGGTGAAAAAAGAAAAACAGATTTCAATTCGCGCAGTGAAAAAATGCCACGCACTTGCAAGTGCGTGGCATTTTTTCATTCGGGCGCGCCGCCAATCCGTCGCAGCGTAAAAAATACGGCAAACGACGCGACGAACGCGAGCAGACCAATCGCGACGACGCCAAAAAATTGCGCTTCCATTTGTCCGGGCGAATCGGGCGTAAAGGGCGGCTGCGCGAAAATGCCCGTCACCCCTTGCCCCGCGACGCCGAGAAATTTATCCGGACCCGTCTTGTTCCAACCAATCCCGTATGTGCCATCCGCAAAAATCGCAAGCGCAATCAAGCCCCACAATCCCGCAATCCCAAAGGTTGGCACGAGCAATGCTTGATCGTCTGCGCGAATCCATCGCTCAACCGCGTAGGTGGTCAACGGCAGCAACAATCCCGCCACACCACCAATTACCAATGCCGCCCACGCGGGAATGAATGGCAAGGATGCAGATACCGCGACGACTCCTGCCACTGCGCCGCGCGCTGCGAGCATCGCCAACGGTTCGCCTGAAACAAACCAACCGTATAACGTTGCAACAACAAGTCCCGCCATCGCCGCGTTAATGAGGTTGAGTTGAATCTGTGTCGTCGGTAAATCCTGCACTTGAAAAGGATCGCCAAACACAATCACGCCCACGCCGATCAGAAAAAGAAACGCGCCAAGGATCATGAACAGCGGCAGATGCGCGGAGGGAAATTCAGGGATATTCGCGGAGGTGGTGACGCTGCGATGACTCCGCACGCCGTAGCCAAGCAATGCGCCGAGCGTGGCGAATCCGCCAAACATGAACACAACACCGCTGCCCGCAAAGTCCACCATGCCATGCCCAAGTCCCGTTGTTTGTCCAAACTGCTGCAACCAGCCGCCACCCCAAACCCAATTTGCCGTCATCGGATAAAAGAAAATGCCGAGCAGCGCGCCACCGATCACAAGGACGCGCGAACGCACGCGCGCGGCGAGGGCAAGCACAGGCATCAACACCGCTGTAGCTGCCAGCGCGGCATGATACAAATACAAATTGGTAATATCGGCATTAACAAAAACAAAATTGATGCCGAACGCGTCAAGACCGAGAATGCCCCAGCCCGAACCGAGGACGGTATCGAGCGGCGACCATTCGCGCACGAGGGCTTGCAATCCTTCCGCGTCGTTGATGAGACCGATGCCGCCGAATTGAAAACCAAAACCAGCGGCGCCGTACATGATCAAGACAACCGCGAGGGAAACCAGCGCGATGGTGGCGGCACGCGCGGTGCGTCGCTCTTCCACCGCGCCAGCTGCAATCAACAACACAGCGAGGGGGACGAGGTAAATGAAAAGTACATTCAATTTATGAAATCACCTGTGGGGAAATGGGAACGAAACGGGAACGAATCGGGAACGAAACGGCGTTCGTTCCGTACATGGATGTCAGCGCCTTTGTAGGGAACGCTCGCTGTAGCGTTCCCAGTGCGCGGGGAACGAAACAGCGTTCGTTCCGTACAAGGATGTTAGCGCAATGTGTGTGCAAAAAAGAGGGCAATGTCGCGGTTATGATAATACTGGTCATTGAATCCGCAAAACGCGAAACCGTGTTTTTGGAGGAACGCGGAGGCAGGGAAATTTTTTGTGGAAATGCTTGCCATCACCGCGCGCAGTTTTTTTTCATGCGCCCATTCCATTGTCGCGCGCATCAATTGTGTGCCAATTTTGGTGCGGCGCAGATCGGACGCGACGACGAGCGCTTGAATCCACGCGACGCGTTGTCCCGCATCCATCGTCGCATCCACAAAACCCGCGATACGCGGATATTCTTCCGCGACGAGGACACATTCCCCCTGCTCGAAATGATCTGCCAGCGCGTCTTGCGGCGAATGAACACTCACGCGCATTGCGCGCGGCAAACGCGTTGTGCGAAACCCGAGTTTGATTTCCCCATTCGCGCGCGCCGTTTCCATTTGCCACACATATTCCGTTTCAAAGGATTCGTCGAGGGCGAGACAGGCGTCGAGATCGCGCGCTTGCGCGGGGCGGACGTTCATGGCATCACTTAAAAACCTACGAGGTCGGCGATTCGTGCGACGGTTTCAAAAAAATTCGTGCGATCAATGGCATCGCACGAATCGCAAGAGACACTCGTAGGTTTTTTTCAACTAGCGGAGGGACGCTTCCGTCTTTTTATCAAAGATGTGAAGTTTGTTGACGTTGAACGCAAGCCCAACATCATTGCCTGCGCGCGCCATACTGCGCGGATCCACGCGCGCGACAAAGGGCTGCGCGCCGGTGAGGAGATTCAGAAAAATTTCCGAACCCATCGGCTCGACTACATCCACTTTGGCTTGCACTTGAGCGCTTTCGATCCCGTATGCTTGAAAGTTCGTATCGTAAATATCTTCGGGTCGAATACCGACGACATATTTTTCATCGTTGCGCTTGCGGAGCGTTTCGACCGCATCGGCAGGCACGGGCAACTGGAACGTGCCTGTGTCAAACATCATCGTCCCGTTTGACGCTTTAATCGTCGCATCAAAAAAATTCATGGACGGGCTGCCGATGAAACCTGCGACGAATTGATTGGTCGGATGATCGTACAATTCGCCCGGCGTGCCAATCTGATGCAAGATGCCGTCTTTCATTACGGCGATGCGCGTCGCCATCGTCAATGCTTCGACTTGATCGTGCGTGACATAGATGAAGGTGGTGCCGAGACTTTGATGCAGTTTTGAAATACCCGCGCGGGTTTCGACGCGCAGTTTTGCATCCAAGTTCGACAAGGGTTCATCAAACAAAAACACTTTGGGTTCGCGCACAATCGCGCGTCCGACGGCGACGCGTTGGCGCTGCCCGCCCGAAAGCTGTTTGGGTTTGCGATCCAAAAGTTTTTGGATGCCCAGCGTATCAGCTGCTTTTTTCACGCGCGTATCAATTTCACTCTTGGACATTTTGCGGAGTTTCAAACCGAACGCCATATTGTCATAGACGGACATGTGTGGGTAAAGCGCGTACGATTGAAACACCATCGCGATATCGCGGTCTTTGGGCGCGACATCATTCACGACGCGATCGCCGATGCTGATCGTGCCGGACGAAATATCTTCGAGACCTGCGAGGAGACGGAGCGCGGTGGTTTTACCGCAACCGGAGGGACCGACGAGGACGAGGAATTCTTTGTCCTTGATGTCGAGGGACAGATCATTGACCGCTTTCACGGTTTCACTGAACTGTTTGGTAACGTGATCGTACCGAACTGCTGCCATAGCAAAAATCCTCCATCGAAAGAAAAATGGCTTTCGACCCTGTGGATGAGACGATTGTATAATGGCGGGGTGAGTTTTGTCAAACGCTTCGGGCGAATGCAATTCGCAGCAACGAAAACACGAAACGTTGTTAGAAACAACGTTGGAAACAACGTTAGACACAACGTTGGACACAACGTTGGACACAACGCTGACCCAAAAACTTGGCGCATACCCAACCATCGGGACGTTCCGCGAGAATATCTTGGCTTGGGATTGTGCGTGGGCATAACCATCATCGTCGCGTTTTTTCTCAATGGCGGGGCGCATGGTTTGTACGCCGATGATTGGGTGTACAAGTTTTTTGGATCGGGATTGGCGAAAACGACATGGACACCACAGCAAGGCGGGGTTGCGTATCGCGTCTTGGCGATATACATCGCGCCGCTCGTGGCGAACGCGCTGCCCACGTTTGAAATCTCCGTCCGCGTTGGCGTGATCAGTTTGCATTTGCTCAATGTGATTTTGTTGGGATGGCTGGCGGAACGCGTGACGGGCGCGCGTTGGATCGCGCTGGCAGCGGGCGCGCTTTTTTTGATGCCCCTCTTTGCGTATGAAACGCTGCTGTGGTTGAGCGCGGGGATTTTTTACCTCATCCTGTTTGGCTTGTTATTGATCGGATTTCACGCGCTTTTTTCCTGTCGTTCCCTCACACGCCAATTTTATTTTGCTGCCCTCGCGCTAATGGCATGGAGCGCGATGCTGTTGTTTATCGAATCTGGATTGTTCTTGCCGTTATTGTTCGCGCCAATGAGTTGGATGGCGCGGCGGCGCGGGATTGTTTTGGATCGACGCGCGTGGATGGGAACACTGGTAATTTTTTACATCCTCGCGGGTGCGTATCTTTGGTTTGTGCTGCGCGGCGCGGCGGTGGTGGCGGTGCATGGGGAAACCGCGTTTGATCCGATTTTGATCATGACCCAACGCGTGCCACAGGTGGTGGAAAGTATTGGCGGCTATTTCGCCGAATGGCTGCCGCGCGGGGTTTACGCGGACGCGTTAGAGTTGGGCGCGCGTGAGTGGGCGGCGACGATTTGGTTTTGGGTCCTCGCGATAGCTTTTGTGGTGGGCATAGGAATCTGCGCGAAAGGGATTGCGAAAGGAGAGCCGCGCGCCTTTGAACAAAAGTTTCCCAATTCGCTCGCGTTGTGTGTTTTGGGAATGGTGTGGTTTGCCTTTGCGCTCGCGCCTGTATTGTTCATTCAGGGATTGGGGGTCAGTTCGCGCGTCATGTATTTTCCATCGGTGGGGCTGGCTCTGGCAGGAGCAGGAGGATTGGCTTGGATCATTGAGAAATTGGGCAATTACAAAGCGGTTGGTGAGCGCATCCTTTTGGTTTTGATCGCCACATTCGTTTTCGTGAACGCGCTGGCGATGGCAGGTTTGTTGCGCGTGCATCAACTCCGTTACGAAAGAGACATGGCGCAATTGGATGCGCTGCGCGGGGCGTTAAAGGAATTGCCCGATGGGCGAACGTGGTTGATGGCGCACGCGCTTGAGCAAAATGTGGTGCAAGCTCCATTTGGGCGCGCGACGAAATTAGATCGGTTACTGTACGGATTGTTTGACATTCCTTGGGCGGCAGACCCCGCGTTGTGGCTGGCATATCGCAGCGAACGGATTGAAATGATTGACAAGGATGATCGCGGGAATGTCCACATTGTCGGCGCGGAATTTGACGCGGACAATACTGTGAGCGCGCTAGAGTTTCGCGGCTTGGTCAGACAGCAGCGCGTCGCGGTGACGCGCTTGTTGGCGTTCACCCATCGCAGCGGGAAATTTTACTGGCTTACGCCGTTGGTGGTGCGCGAAAATCAAACGTCCCCGCCCTACACGATTCCACTGCGCCTTGCAGAAACCATCGGCGGCGCGCCACTGCGGGAGGCACAGTTGGGTTTGGAGCGCGAATGAGCTTGCACTGTGAAATTGAACTTGCCCAATTTTTTTGTTTCCCATAAAATCACTTTACCTCTTTCATGTTCACTTGTTTCCGTTTTGCGGTGCGGCTGTTATTTGTCCTAATGATGGTTGGCTGCGCCAATGTTTCCACCCCGCGCGAACAATCCGCCCTCCCCGCTGCGCCAACGTATGCGCCCACCGCAACCTCCACGCCCACGCCATTACCACCCAACTTCACACCGACGCGCGTGCTACCAACGCTCGCCCCAAACGCCAGCGGATACAATTTCATCGTGCCGACCACGCAACCACGTCCAATCACACGCATCCCGATCGCGCCCAGCGCGCCAAAACGTGATCTCGCGGCATTGAAAGAATATCAGCGCGGCATCGCATATATTGCGGTGAATCGCAACGAATATCGTGCCGAAACATCGCGCCGCGCAATGGATGAATTGTTTGCCACAGGCGCCAATTATTTGAGTCTGCTTGTGACATGGTATCAAACCGATGTGCAAAGCAAAGACATTTATCGCGCGGACAACACACCTTCCGATCAAGATTTAGCGTACGTGATCGAGTACGCGCACGCGCGTGGTGTGAAAATAATGCTCAAGCCACAAGTGGATTTTAGTTTGGATAAAGAACATTGGCGCGGACAAATTAACTTTGAAACGGAAGAAGATTGGCGCGCGTGGTTCAGCTCGTATCGAACCTTTATTTTGTATTATGCGAAATTCGCGCAAGAGCATGGTGTTGAAGAATTTTCCGTCGGCACTGAATTGGTGGCGACGACAAAACGCACCGCCGATTGGCGGGCGCTGATTCGCGCCGTGCGTCACGAATATACGGGGCTGCTCACCTATTCCGCCAATCACAGCGGCGAAGAAGTTCAAATCACATTTTGGAACGACTTGGATTTTATCGGTGTGAATGTGTTTTATCATCTCACCAACTATCGCACGCCAACAATGGAACAAGTTTTAGAGGGTTGGCAACTGCCGGTGCGCCAACTTACCAACTTGCACAACAATTTTCCCGACAAGCCAATCATTTTTACCGAAGTGGGTTATCCAAGCATGGACTTGGCGAGCGTTTGGCCCTGGAATTGGTCACGCGTCGCCGCGGTGGATTACGAGGAACAAGCCATGTTGTACGATGGCTTGTTTCAAACGTGGTGGTATCATCCCGAACGCGAGTGGTTTCGCGGCATGTTTATTTGGAATTGGCTCGCCGACCCTGATCAGAATGTTTTCGTGGAGATTGATTACACGCCGCGCGGGAAACCCGCCGAAGAGATTTTGAAACGTTATTATCAAAATCAAAATGGAAAATAGCCCAAAAAAAAGCGACGCTCCTTCGACTCTGCTCAGGACGCGTCGCATTGTTTTAGCCCGTCAAAAAACTTTTTACTAACTTCAAACACCCACCTCCCGTCGGGGGTGGCTGCGGGGGTGGTGGCACCGGCACTGGATCAGGCGGCGGTGGAAGTGGATCGGGTGCGGGTGTTGGTGGAAGTGGATCGGGCGCAGGTGTTGGGGGCGGCACGGCGACGGACTTGAAAACATCAAAAACAAACACGCGTCCCTTGCCTTGTGTGTTTTCATCCAGCCCCAAATTTTTCGCGTGCGCCATGAACGCCGCCTTGATTTCAGCGGGTTTCAGCGACGGAACCTTTTGCAGCAACAACGCACAGGTTCCCGCTGCATGTGGAGTCGCCATCGAAGTGCCTGAGGCGGTAGTATAAAAATCATTGAACGGCGTTCCCATCGCGGTATTTTTTGCGCGCGCGGCAATGATGCTCGAGCCGGGGAAACAGACATCGGGTTTCACGCGTCCATCGGACGTTGAACCGCGCGAAGAGTAACTCGCAATGCCGTCCTGTTTGTCCGTCGCGCCAATCGTAATCACCTTGCGCGCACACGCGGGCGAGCCAACCGTTTTTCCGCCGGGTCCCGAATTGCCAGCGGCAACACAAACGACAACCCCTTCATCCACCGCGTTATCGCACGCGACGGAAACCGCGTCGGTGCCGTCATTCGCGCTCCCGCCGCCGAGAGATAAATTGATGACGCGCACGCCTTGGTCAATACAGAATTCCATTCCCGCGATGACATCGCTCATCAAACCGCCACCGTTGCCGCGCAGGACTTTGGCGATCACAAAATCACATTCGTACGCGACACCGCGAAATTTTTCTTGACTCGCCGCACCCGTGCCGCCGACGATGCCCGCGACGTGCGTGCCATGTCCGTTGTTGTCAATCTCACCTTCGCCTGTGAAATCTTTGAACGCTTTCACTCGTCCCGCGACATCGGGATGCGTGATATCAATTCCCGTATCCACGACGCCGACGACGACACCTTTGCCCGTAAAACCATCCGCCCACACTTGCGGCGTTTGAATCAGCGGCACCGAAACATCGAGTAAGGTATGCACCTCTTCGTCGAGCCAAATCATTTCCACATCGGGGCGCGCGGCGAGGACTCGGATCGCGTTGGGCGTCGCGATCATTGCGGATCCCGGGATCAATTTGTCGAACGTTTGTGTCGTTGTCGTGCCAACTGCCGCCGCCGCCGCGCGCGTTTCTTGAAATGGCTTGTGTTCGACGATGATGCGAATTTCGGGCTGCGCGCCACTGCGCGACGCCGCTGCCATTTCGGGTGAACCGAGGAGTTCTGCGAGGTTGGAGTGAATTTTTGCTGAACTGGACATATATTTTCCTTTCAACGCGGCGAATATTTCCAAACCCAGCCCGTATATTTGGCGAGAGTGTAGGGCTGGGGTTGAAAATCTGGATGCCGCAGGAATTGACGCGTGAATTTTGCCATTTGAGTTGTTCTTACATCCAGCTGAACAATGCAGTACTTGGCGTGACAGAGACGGCTCCGAAAGAAATGCCCATCTTCTGTAAAAAAGGTTGGGCGGGTCAACGTACGCAAGAACAGAATAATCTCATCGTCGCTGATCCCCTTTCGTCCGATGTCATATCCGATGTGGCGCACGGAAAGATGCCACGCCCGCAAACGCTCCCGTTCGTCTTCGATAAAATTCTCATCCAGAACAATCATATCATTGATGATCGGGGCTTATGCTTGTATGCGCGCTTGAGCAGCTTGGCAGCCAATTCGAGCGATTCAACAATTGCCTCCTGACTAGCACGCCCGCGCCATTGTTCCGAAATGGTCTCCCATGTCATTCCCCCGCTCAACATCTCCATCACTTGCCACACCATGATCCGCGTGCCTCGATACGTTGGCTTGCCATGACAGATTCTTGGGTCCGCGACAATATATTTGCCCAACACTTTCGCGGCGGATATTTCACGCGCGGCATGACAGCGCCTTCAACCTGTTTCCCATTCGCAGATGATTTTGCGATTCGAGATTCGGTTTTTGTTTCGCGCACCTTTCTCTTTGTTGCCATCGTGCCACCTCTCAATTTCTCACTTGCGCCTCAAATCCTCCATCCGCAAATCCAAATCCTTTAGGATTGCGCGCAGTGTTCCAATTGGGATTTCCTTGGATGGATGGTTGGGAATTGTGGTGCGTAAGTCGGTATTGGGTTTCCACCAAATTTCATGGCTGCCACCCGCTTGGCGCAATGGCTCAACACCCAACCGCTTTAATTTACGCGTGAGTTCACTGTATCGCATCGTTACGCGGTTTGCAACATTTCTTGGGAAAATTCGGATACCCAAACAATATCATCGGGACGGGCGCGCGGCGCGCCCTTGATAAACGTCCAACCCTGTTCTTGACACGCTTCGTACAACGCTTTCGCCACGGGCGGCAATTCATTGAACAAATCATCCAAAGTTTCGCCCGTAACCAACAATCCTTGAATCAACGCGCTGCGCGCCATCCACAAATCCTCTTCGCGTGTAATTTGTAACGGTACTTTCATACACTCTGCCTCACTCTCGCTCTTACCTACATGTGCAGTTCTTCTTCCAACGCGCCCACCACCTCTTCAATCGTTCCTACAATCTGATCAATTTCCTCTTTCGTAATCACGAGTGGTGGTGAAAGTTGAATCACAGGATCGAGACGATCATCGCAGCGGCAGATCAAACCACGCGCCAACAATTGATCCGAAAGCCAACCCATGATCGGTCCCCCATCCATCGGCGCGCGCGTTTCTTTGTTCGTCACAAATTCGATGCCCATGAACAAGCCCGCGCCGCGAATATCGCCGATGCTGGGATGACGATCCAAGGCGCGGTGCAATTCTGCGCGCAAGTAATCGCCTTTTTGCGCGGCTTGTGCCACCAATTTTTCGCGTTCAATAATCGCGATGTTTGCCAACGCCGCCGCCGCCGCAACGGGATGTCCGCCGAACGTGATGCCGTGCAATAATTTTTGCGATTCCGCGCCAATGAACGCGTCCGCGATTTCTTTGGACACTACTACCGCGCCGAGCGGATAGTACGCACTGGTCAAACCTTTCGCCAAGGTCATCATGTCGGGCTGCACGCCCCAATGTTCGGACGCAAACATTTTGCCCGTGCGTCCGAATCCGCAAATCACTTCGTCCATGATCATGACAATCCCATTCTCGCGCGTGAGCCGCCGAATTTCAGGATAGTACGTCAACGGCGGAACAATGCAACCGCCTGAATTTTGCACAGGTTCCATGATCGTCGCCGCAATCGTCGCGGGGTCTTCAAATTCCATCAGGTTCGCAACTTCCGTGGTACATTGCCCTGAACAACCCGCCGCGTTCGCGCAATAATCGCAGCGATAGCGATGTGGAATCGGAACGTGGCGCGCGCCCGGGACAAGCGGCTCGAACAGTTTGCGAATCCCCGTCAAGCCGCCAACGGTTAATGCCCCCATTGTCGTGCCATGATAAGCGACGCGGCGCGAAATTGTTTTGTAGCGTCCTTGAAAACCGCGCAAGCGTTGATACTGTTTGGAAATTTTCAAGGCGGATTCAACCGCTTCGCCACCGCCCGTCACGAAAAAGACGCGCGCATCGTTGCCAATCGGCGAAATCCTCGCGAGTTTCGCGGCGAGTTCGACGGCGGGTTCGTTCGGAAACGAAAAGGGGCTGACGTACGAAATCTTTTTTAATTGTTCCGTAATCGCGTCAATAATTTCTTGACGCCCATAACCGACATTGACACAAAACAATCCTGCGAGACCATCAATATATTCTTTGCCTTGCGTATCCCACACTTTTGATCCTTCACCGCGCGCGATCACCATCGGCGACGGATCGTCAATCACATTTTTCATTTGCGTAAAGTGCAGCCACGTATGATTTTTGATATTTTCGTTCAGCTGTAGATCGGGTTGTGCTGAAGGCATGATGCTCCTTGGGGAAGATGGAGAGATAGGGAGATGGAGAGATGGAGAGAAAGAGGGATAGAGTGACACTCCTTCGCTCGCGCGCTCCCTCTCTCATTCATTTCACTGCGTTACAGGATTGAGTTGAGCCGACGGCGGCGGACGACGCACGCGGCGCGCGAGAAAATAGAGGCTGATGAGCGCGCCCACCCATGCGATCAAGAACGAAAGAATGCCGACGACGCCAGCGAGCCCTGTTAGCCCTGTCCAAAAACTTTGCGCGGGTCCAAGACCATAAAGCACAATACCAACGATGAAAAGCAGCCACAGTAACAGCGGACGCGTGGACGCGTTTTCGTTGGTGAGAATGTATTGCGCGAGAAAAACAGAGGTGAGGGTGAATGCAAGAATGATCGTGGCAACGGGATTCACAATGGGCGAAACGCCAAAACGCACCATGCCCCATATCCGAATCGGCAAGGTGGACGACGCGGGTCCGCTGACGAATTGTGTAATGATAAAGTCGTCAAAGGCAAAGGTGAACGCAAGCAAGCCACCCGAAATAATCGCGGGCATCAGCAGTGGAATTGTGATGCTCCAGAAGGTTGTCCACGGCGTCGCTCCCAGATCCGCGCTCGCTTCGTCGAGCGTATCGTCCATGCTCGCTAAACGCGCGCGCACGATTAACGCGACAAGAGAGGCGGTATAGACGACTTGGGTTACAACAATCGTTGGAATACCGAGAATGTTTTTAATTGCCAACGCTTTGCCCGCTTGCACAAAAAACAAGAGGGACGCGAGACCCGTTACGATTTCGGGAGAAACAATTGTCATGTACATTACCGCGAGAAATAATGCGACAACTGCGCCCGGTGTTTTCTTTAAACCAATCGCAAGCAGCGTGCCGAGAATGATGGAAAGAATCATGACAAACGGCGCGACGATGAGAGAATTTCTAAGCCCCGCCTGAATGTTTGGATCCGTCCACGCGCGCGCATACCAATTCAATGTAAAGCCGTTCCACGATTCCACGTAACGCGAATCGTTGAACGAAAAAATGACGACGACGAGAATCGGCAGATATAAAAAGAGATAGCACAGCGCGCTATAGATTTGAAAACTCCGATCCACCGTCGCATCCGTTGTGCGCTTCATACCGCCTCCACCGCTTCGCCGCCACTCACGCGGAACCATAGCAAGACAAATAATACAAGCGTCGCTATCAACACAATCGCGCTCGCGCTGCCAAATGCCCAATCGCGCGCCTGTAGAAATTGATTCGCGACGAGATTGCCCATGAACAATGTTTTCGATCCGCCGAGCAGGGACGGAATAATATACTCGCCCGTGAGCGGAATGAAGGTGAGCAAAATCCCCGTAAAAAGTCCGGGCGCGGTGAGGGGCAATGTGATCTGGCGAAAAGTCGAAACGCGATTCGCCCCCAAATCTTTACTCGCTTCGAGCAAACTCTTGTCGAGGCGTTCGAGCGAAACGTACAATGGGAAAACCATCAGCGGCAAATAGTTGTATACAATGCCAAGGTACACGGCGAATGGCGTATCTAACATCCGTATCCGCGAATCGTCTGTGATCCAACCCAGCGAGAGGAAAAAGCCATTGAGGATGCCTTGATCCGCGAGCAGCACCTGCCACGCGTAGGTGCGGATGAGAAACGAAGTCCAAAACGGAATAATGATCAACACCAACAGTGTCGTGCGCCATTTGCCGCCGCGCGTCGCCAAAAAATAGGCGAGCGGATACGCGATCAGCAAACAACCGAGCGTTCCAAGAATTGCAAAAATCATTGTCTGCATGAACACTTTGACGTAAATACATTCGCCCAATTCGCTGTACGCCAACGGATTGCAATTCAAAAAGCGCGCGTAATTTTCTGTGGAAAAATTTTGCAACACTACGCCGCCCGTCGGATCACTTTCCGCGAACGAAAAGATCAGCGGAAAAAGCATCGGGATCAAGAAAAAGACAAGATACCAGATGCCCGCAGGCAGCAAAAGCATCCAAGTGTTGGAACGACGCGGTTTGTTTAAGGTTGCAGCAGCCATGTGGTTGCGCGCCTCGTTTGCAAAAAATTTTTCCAAAATTTTTTGCAAACGAGGCAAAATTCAATTACGCGCTTTTCAATTTCGTCCACGCCTCTTCGCGATATTGCAGTGCCTCTTTCGGCAAATCCTTCGCGGGTTCAAGTTTTGCAATCACGTCGGCAGGGGGATAGATCGCCGCGTTCTGAACGATCTCGGGCAGAATCAATTTTTTCGCCTCCTCCTCGCCGCTGGCATAGTACGTGAAATTTGTTTCCGCCGCTTGAATCGTCGGTTCCAGAATAAAGTTGATGAACGCGTGCGCGGCGTTGGGGTGCGGCGCGCCTTTGAGAATACTCCAGTCATCTTCCCACACTTCCGAGCCCTCACTCGGAATAATGTACTGAATACTCTCCGCTTTGCCGCCATCCTTGCGCTGTGCATTCGCCGCGAACGCGTCGCCGTTCCATCCCAACGTGATCCACGCTTCCTCGTTCGCCATCTTGGCAATGTAGGTGGAATCGAACGCGCGAATGTGGGGCTTGAGTTCGATCAACTTTTTCAGCGCGGCGTCAATCTCCTTTGGATCTGTCGCGTTGTAGCTGTATCCCACGTACTTTAATGCCGCGCCGAGCACTTCGGGCGAAGAATCCACCGCCATAATTTTTCCCGAATATTTGGGCGCGAGTTTCCATAGATCGTCCCACGACGCGAATCCTTCGGGAACCTTTTCGGAATTCCACATGATGCCGAACGTGCCCCAGTCTTTGATCAGACTCCACTTGTTGTCGGGATCATGCGGACGCCCTTTATTGAAAGGCGGGCTGATAAATTTCGCGTTGGGAATCTTGGTCAAATCCAACGGCAGCAGTAAATCTTTCTCCGCCATGATTTTCACCATGTATCCCGTTGGCGCGATCACATCATAGCCCGTTCCCCCCGCCTCGACTTTGGCGAGCAAATCTTCATTGCTCGGATAATTTTCCTCTGACACCTTGACCCCGAATTTGTCACTGAACATTTTGACATTTTCGGGATTCACATACGCAGACCAATTGTAGAGGAACAATTCTTTTTCGATGGCGGTCGTCGCTTGCGAAGGCGCGGCGGTTTGACCACCGCACGCGGCAAGGAACGCTGCCGCGCTCGAAACCCCTGTGACGTACAAAAAACCGCGACGTGTAAGGCGGTTTGCGCGCCCAGCTATAAGTTGTTGATATTTTTTCATCGTCTCCTCCTCCTTGATGAAACGAATGATCGCGCGAGGCGATCTATGATCCTTTGAGCTTGGTCCAAAGCTCTTCACGGTATTGCAAAATATCGGCGGGCACATTTTGCGTTGGTTCCAGCTTGGCGACAATCTCATCGGGCGGAAATACCGATGGGTTTGTGAGAATTTCGGGCAGAATCAATGGCTCGGAATCCGGGACGCCGTTGGCATAGTGCAGCACATTGGTCTCTTGCACTTGAATCTTGGGATCGAGCAAGAAATTGACGAACGCGTGCGCGGCTTTGGGATGGGGGGCGTCCTTGAGAATCACCCACGAATCTTCCCACACATTCGAACCTTCGCTCGGAATCACATATTGGATCGAAGCCGCTTTGCCTTCCAAAAGTCGCTGGGCATTTGCATTAAACGCATCGCCGTTGTAACCAAGAACGATCCAAACTTCGTCATTGGCGAGTTTCGAAATGTACGTGGTGTCAAACGCGCGAATGTGTGGTTTGATTTCGATGAGTTTCTCCAACGCGTTGTCGAGTTCTGCCTTATTGGTACTGTTCCAACTCGCGCCCACATATTTCAACGCCGCGCCGATAATATCGGGTGACGAATCTACGACGATAATGTTGCCCGAATACTTGGGGGCAATTTTCCAAAGGTCCGCCCAAGAGGTGATCTCCTCCTTGACCTTTTCGCTGTTCCACATGATGCCGAACGTGCCCCAATTCTTTGGCGCAGAGAATTCGCCTTTGGGATCATGCGAGCGACTCTGGAAATCAGGACCGACATGCTTCAAATTCGGCAGCGCGGCTTTGTCCAAAGGCAGCAACAATCCTTTGGCGATCATCAATTCCACCGTGTACCCCGACGGCGCAACCACATCATAGCCGCTCCCGCCCGCCGTCACCTTGGCGAGCATGTCTTCGTTCCCCGAATAAAAATCTTGCGTTACTTGAATCTTGCACGCGGCGGTGAATTGTTCGAGCGTTTCTGGCGCAAGATAATCGGGCCAATTGTACAAAAACAATTGCCCTTCATTGTCCTTGCAATAATCTTTGCTCGCCGCGTTCGCTTGCGGCGCGGTGGTGGGCGGTGTAACCACAGGCGCGCTCGTCGGCGGCGCGGCTGTGGGTGATGGAGCGCCCGCACACGCGGTGAACAGCGCGATCGAAACGATCGTCAGCGCGGTGAGTAACCAACTGCGCGTTTTGGATATCGAAAACATTCTTTTCTCCTCCTCAAGAGAATGAACGGGTGAAGGTCAGGAAAACATTTTTGAAATTTTTGGATTTCGGCGAAATCCAAAAATTTCAAAAATGTTTTAGGATTCATCCCGTCAAAACCCGCGCGTTCTCCGCCGCCCAATAGGCGTACACCTCATCGCCCATTTTCAAATCACTCGCCGCGTCCGCGCGCCCTGCGTTATTCTCGCGCACGGTGAGCAATACTTGATCATTGAGCCGCAGTTGGTACGCCGTCGTCGAACCGGTGTACACCAAATTTTCGACGCGTCCGCGAAATTGATTCGGCATCCCTTCAAAGGGTTCACGCACAAGCAGTACGCGTTCGGGGCGAACTGCGACGATCACTTGCGCGCCGCTGCTCAATACGCGCTCGCTCACCGCTTGAATGTTTGCTAGACCCTCGGCGTCCACAACCACGCGCTGCCCTTCTTGCGCTTTCACACGCGCGTCCAGAAAATTCGATTCGCCGATAAAATCCGCGACAAATTTCGTCGTTGGCTTTTCATAGATCGCTTCAGGAATGTCGAGCTGCAATACTTTGCCCGCGCTCATGACCGCAATGTAGTCACTCATCGTCAACGCTTCTTCTTGATCATGCGTGACATAAATGAATGTGATGCCCACTTGCGTTTGCAGCGTTTTCAATTCCAACTGCATCTGCTTGCGTAATTTCAAATCCAACGCGCCGAGGGGCTCATCAAGCAATAACACTTGCGGACGATTCACCAACGCGCGCGCCAACGCGACACGCTGCTGCTGCCCGCCTGACAATTGTTTTGGAAAAGATTTTTCGCGTCCCGTGAGCCGCACCATCGCTAACGCTTCCGTCGCGCGTTTTTTGATTTCCGCTTCGGGTGTTTGTTTTTGTTTCAAACCATACGCGACATTCTCAAACACCGTCATGTGTGGAAACAACGCGTAGTGTTGAAACACAGTATTGACATTGCGCTTGTACGGTGGAAGCCCCTCAACATTATTTCCGCCAATCCGAATCTCACCTTGTGTCGGTTGCTCGAACCCCGCGATCATTCGCAGCGTTGTCGTCTTGCCGCAGCCCGAGGGTCCGAGAAACGAATAAAATTTCCCGCGTTCAATTTTCAAGGTGAGATCATCTACCGCTTTCGTCTCACCAAATTGTTTCGTCACGTTCACGATTTCGACATCGTATTGGGAGTCGGGCATACCTTTACTCTTGGGGGATGAGATGCCACGCACTTAAAAAGTGCGTGGCATCTCATCCCACCGCACTTTCACCCTATTCGAGTACTAGACCCACAGTTCGCTCACGGCAAATCGCCATTCGGGAAGCGCTGGCTCTGCATCAGCACTTTCCCCGGGTCGAAAGAGGGTCGGCGTATCCGCTTGTGCCGCTGTGTACTTTCGAATTAGCCGTTCTTTTAAATCCACATCCCAAACCACCTGTGTGCCAGCAGAAAAATAATCGCGGCGTTTCTCCGCCATCCCGATTTCTGCGCGCGCGCCATAATCGCCCTCGCTCCGAACCTCCACCGCAAAAAGCGGCGCACCCACCAGAAACTTCATGCCCGCGCGTTCACCGACATAAAACGATACATCGGGACTAAACGATTTGCGATGCGGCAGATTGACGACGAATCCTGCATTGTCGGTATAGGCGCGTCCACGCTGTGTGCGACGCGCGTACGCGCGCAGACTCACAAAAATTTCACCTGCCGCCGACGAGGGCGCATCTCCAACAGGTTCCATAATGACAAGTTCTCCATTGACGAGTTCCGCTTTCTCGCGCACGCGGTACAAATCGGCAATTGTCGCAATCGTTTTGACTTGCATGGGCTACTCCAAATTCTCTACGTCCGCCAAATCCTGCGAACGTCCCGACGAGCGTTTGTTGCGAATCAAATTCTCAACATCAATAAAATTTACAGGCACGCCATCAACTGTTTGCTGTACTCTTGCATCATAACATTCACGGAACTCGACCCCTGGAATTGTCGTAAGCAAATCAATTCGATTCGGCGGGTAGCCAAGTTGGATAATGTGATCGGGTTTGAGAAAATCTTGTGTCGTCAACCCCAACGAGCCAAAGCCAAATTCCTCAAGCACGCGCACGATTCGATCGGCGTTGACAGGATCAATCCATACCCAAACATCAATATCCTTCGTGTAACGCGGATGACCATGAAACGCAACCGCATATCCGCCGACGATGAGATACTCGACGCTATGTGCGTTTAACAATTCGATAAACTCGCGCCAATCGGGGTTGAGTTTCATCTGTCCAGCCATGATACTCTCGACGAATTTCTTCGACAGCCGCGAGTCGTGCTTCATACGATTGCGTGCGCCAAAAAGTGATCGCACGCGGTTGTTGTTTGAGAGGATATTTGTTGACGACGAGGGCGATGGTTCTTTTTTTCGGTGTTGCTCGTTTAGGCATGTTCATGCTTGCGCGGGCACTTGCGTCGCTTCCGCCTGCCCCAAATCCGTCGTCATCGCGCTTTCTTTGCCGCCAATCGTTGAAATGGCGGAACGCGCAATGACTTTGCGATCCGCGAGCGGACCTTTCACTTCAATTTTGCTCAACGTGAATCCAACAATATCCCCGTCCGCGTCAAACAACACATCGTCCACCGCGCCAATTTTCGTGCCGCCTTCCGTGACAATTTCGCGCCCGCGCACATCGGAATACATGATCAAGCGGTCCGCGTCGGGGAGTGTTTCAGCTGGGATGGACGCACTGTCACTCACCAGCCACGCGTCAATACCCATCAATTGAATTTTCGCGCGCTCGAGCGCGAAATGTTTTTTGTTGATGAGACCTTCCGCGCCAAGATAGATCGCCACCACCTTGAGCATCTTTTCGTCAAAATATAAATCTTTGACCTCGCCCACTTTTTTGCCGTCGGTGAGGGCGATGAGTTGTTTGTTGAGAATTTGTTTGCCCGCCGCCATGTGCGCCTCCCGTAGGACAAATTTGAAATTTGTCCTACACTTTCAAAAACCCGTTTTCTCGATTGAAAGATGTTGGCGAATTGGATGCGCCCAAGAAAACGGGTTTTTGAATCGTCGGACTTGGATCAGGTGTCTGTTATAACGCATTGACGCGCTGCAACTGGAACACATCCACTTGCCCTTTCCCTTTGAGCGCGACCTGTTCTTTTTTCTCTGCCAGCGCGTACGGGCGAATTTGTCCCCACGCGGATTCGCTGAGAAAGACGGTCCCGGGCGACGCCGCCTCTTCCACGCGCGCCGCAAAATTTACCGTATCGCCCAAAATATCAAAAAGATATTGCCGCTTGCCAACGACTCCGCCAATGATCGGACCCCAATGAATCCCCACGCGCACTTGCCACTGCGGCGGAAACGTCGGCGCGACTTGGACCATTTCCAAGCCACACTGCGCGCAATTCAACACCGGATTCGACACCGGCATAAAGAGACCGCCCGTCGTCATGAACGAATCACCGCTCGTTTTGATTTTTTGCAAATTATACTTGACCGTCAAATTTTCAAAGGATTCCACCAACGCTTGCAAATGTTTCATCACTTCTTCCGGCGTGTGTGTGTCGCAGTACGCCGTGAAATTTACAATGTCACAAAACATGACCGCGACATCTTCATAGCGGCGCGGGAGAATGTGGCGCGTGGATTTTAGTTCTTCCACCAATTGATCGGGCAACACCACGCGCAGTACCTCTTCGACGCGCGCTTCTTGTTCTTGCACATGTACGAGCGCGCTCTCCAATGCGGCGGTGCGGTCCTTGACACGCGTTTCCAGTTCCTCTTTATTTTTTCGCAGTTCAAGATTCGCGTTTTCCAAATCCCGCGCGTTTTGAAAATAGCGTTGCAGTGCGCCTTGCAGCAACAGCGTCATAATCAACACCGCGCCGCCCATCCCCAACAAAACGGCTATGCGCGCAATATCATACGGCAGAATCCCAAATGTCGCGACGACGAGAACAACCAAACTCATCCACGGCGCGGCAAATACTCCGCCCAACAACGCCAACAATCCTAACGTCAATCCACCGTTAACGCTTGATAAAACCGGTTCGCCCAAGACAAAACGCACGTACAGCATACCTGCAATCACCAACAGCCAGCCCGCGGCACGCGGCGCGCGTTCGGCAAAAATTCGCACGCTGACTGTAATCGCAACGCCCAACAAACCGAAAACACCTTCCTCCGGTGAGATTGCAAAATCGCTGATCGCCGTCAGCACAGAAACGACGATCAAGAGATTGAGGAAAATGTACAACAGCCGTTCGCGCCACGCATCGGGGCTATCAGGATTGCGCGGGCGGATCGTGCGGAGAAGGAGGGCGCGAAGAGGTTCCATGTTTGAGTAGATGATGTTTTGAATTATGCAGGCGTGAGTTGGGAGATACTCTCACCAAACACCAACGTATGATAATCCACATCGCCTTTTGTTGTCGCGGGTGACATTAATGCCATGTTGTGAAACGGCGTCAATAAAATTCCACGATTCAATGCATAGAGGTGCATGTATTGTTCGAGTGCTTCATCGTTTGCAGCTGCAGCTTGTCCGCCATTGCGCGGCGGATGTGGCATAAAGCGATATTCCGCGCGGCAGCCGAGCTGTGTCAAATGCCAAGGTAAATCAAATTCGTGAATTACATTTGCGACGCCTTTCGTCCAACGTTCCGCTAACGCAATCATCCCCGCGAAAGCTTTTGCTGTCAAGACCCGTTCCAACGTCGCGCGCATCGCGGCGAGCGAAAGCGCGTTGCCCGCCAGCGTTCCACCGATGCCGCCCACGTCCACATAATCCGCATCCTTGCGCGCAAACATTTTTTCCGAAACGTCGCGCGTCACACCAAACGCGCCCGCCGCCATTCCCCCGCCAATCGCCTTGCCAACCGTGAGCATGTCGGGCTTCAAAGTGTGTGCGCGCGTGTATCCGCCTTCGCCCGCGCACAAGGTATGCGTCTCATCAATGATAAGCAGTGTTCCCGTTTTGCGTGTCAGTTCGCGTAACGCGTCGTGATACTTGTCATCCGGCAAAACAATGCCGATATTCGTCATGGCGGGTTCAAGCAAAACGCACGCAACATCGCGCGGTGCGAGCGCGCGTTCCAACGCCTCAACATCGTTGAACTCGATCACTTTTGTCGTCACCGTTGGATTCACAGGCGCGCCAACATTTCCTTCGCGCGCGGTTGCAATACCATCACATAACACAATGAATGTTTCATCCACGCTGCCATGATAACAATAATTCATGACCAAAATTTTTTGTCGCCGTGTAATTTCCCGCGCAATCCGAACCGCAAACCGATTCGCGTCCGTTGCGGTCAATGTAACTTGCCAATAGTCTAAACCAAAACGCCGCGTCAATTCATCCCCAACCCAAATCGCATCCTCCGTCGGAAGCATCGTCGTAATTCCGTTCGCGCTTTGTCGCGCCAACGCGTCTGCCGTCACCTGCGGCGAATGTCCCGCCATCGCGCCCGTGTCTCCCAAACAAAAATCAATGTACGAAATATCATCCACATCCACCACGCGCGCGCCGTTCGCCTCACGCATAAACACAGGAAACCCGCCCGCCCATTTCATCATCCACGTCATCGGCACGCCGCCCAAAAGTGATTGTTGCCCGCGTCCATAAAGTTCGAGCGAACGCGGGTGTTTTTCGCGGAAAAGTGCGCGTTCGTGGGCGAGGAGCTGGGAGAGGTGAGGGCGGTCAATGGCGCGAGACATGAAAATTATTTTTCGCGCAGCAACGCGCGAAATCCTGCTTGCTGGAAATGTTCGTCGGCGGTGAGTGCATCCGTGATGCCGCGTTCGCGCATTACGACAAAAGAGACACAGTCGGTGAGACCCCATTCTTTGTCGGAGCGTTGGCGATAGAGTTTGATCGCACTCTCCAAGAGGGTATTTGAAAGATGAACAATCTGGAGCGATGGATCATCTTGAACAAAGTCGAGAATGGAGAAGGCGAGCTTGCGATAGCGCAAGCGCGAGAGACCGTCTCCAATTTCAAGGACAATCGCGCTAGTCGTAACGAGGCGTCCTTGCTCGCGCTTTAACTTTTCGCGAATCTCAAGGGCTTGCGTGTGGTGAGCGTCATCAGACACCGCCAGCGCAATTGCGAATGATGTGTCAAGGAAGATTGGTTGCATCTGACGGGAACCCTTCATTGTACTCTTCGATACGTTCTGACCAATCAGACGGTCCTTCCAATTCCAACGATGCAAGTAAATCCAAAAACGAGTATGGCTCGCCTAATTTTGGTTGAATTCGTTCAATCGTCACCCGCACACGCGTATTCGGTTCTAACTTCAACGGCTCATCGAATTGGAGCATTTTGCCGTCGAACGTCGCGTCCATTGTCATTGTCATTGTAACCTCCCTTTACTTGCCCATTATACTCTCGGCGGTCCCTGTCGAATCCGTTTCAACACCCGTTCTTGTCCATCGGGCTTGTCCATTGTATCCCACATAGATTCAATGTGCCACGTCGCGCCCGCGTCCGCATACGGCTTGATAATTTCGCGCGCTTTAGCGGGATCGTCACCCGGCGTTTGATGTTCCACAATCACGTCCAGCGGCGTATCCATTTCGCGCCGCGCATTGAGCCAATCTACTGCCGCGCGCAATTGTTCGGGTGTGAAATGCTCGCCGCTTTCAGGAAAGACTTCTCCCGCCTCCATCACGCGCGTTGGCAAAAACCCATCGTATTTCAAAACGCGTCGCAGCGATTTTTCGCGATTGACCGCGCCGACGACCCAAATCGGAATACGCGGTTTTTGCGCGGGCGGCGCGGGCAATGGCGGGCCACCGCTATTTGGATCATACGCCTTGACGCGATAATGTTTTCCATCGAATGCGAACGGCTGCCCTTTCCACAAGCCCGTCAAAATTTCCAATCCTTCGTCCATGCGTTCCGCGCGTGTTCTGCGATCCGTGATTTCACCAAATTCTTCCCAGCCCGAATTGGGATGCGGCGCGCCGAGACCGACGGAAAGAATCAAGCGTCCGTTCGACAAACGGTCAACGCTTGCCGTTTCACTCGCGAGTTTCCACGGCCGTCGCCGCGAGGGGGGTGTGAGCAAAGTGCCGAGCCGAATTTTTTCCGTCACCATCGCGCACGCGGCGAGCATCACCCATGCGTCCTCGCCCCACACCCCTTCCCACACAAAAAAGCCGTCCCAGCCCGCGAGCTCCGCTTCCCGCGCAAAGTTCGCGGCAGTACGCGCATCACCGATGGGAAATACAAATCCGCATTTCATTGTTTTTTTGGACGCGTGATTTATCCGATACTGTGCATCGGCGCGGATAAACGCGGAAACAAGATTTTTCTTTTCCGCGTTTATCCGCGTTTATCCGCGTCCGATTCAATTCATCGCCGCGCGATCTTTTTCCACCAACACGCGCCGCAAAATTTTGCCCGACGCGGATTTTGGAATCGCGTCAATAAATTCTACCGCGCGAATTTTTTCAAACGGCGCGACGCGTTCGGCGACAAAGACCATCACCTCTTCTTCTGAGATCGGCGTGCGCGCGACGATATATGCTTTTGGAATTTCGCCTTGTTCGTCGTCTTGATGCGGAATCACCGCGCAGTCCGCGATATTGGGGTTCGTGAGCAGCACGGCTTCGAGCATCGCAGGCGCGACTTGGTACGCGTTGTACTTGATCAACTCTTTGACACGATCCACGATATAAAAGTAGCCGTCCTCGTCCGCGTACCCAATGTCGCCGCTGTGCAGCCAACCGTCCGGGTCAATCGTCTGCGCGGTGGCTTCGGGATTGTTAAGATAGCCCTTCATGCAATTGGGACCGCGCAAACACAGCTCGCCTTTTTCCCCCGGCGGCAATGCGGCGTTCGTATTCAAATCCACAATTTTCGCTTCCAGCGCGGGGATCACCCAACCGATTGACCCCTGCCGAATTTTGTCGGCATCGCGGGGATTCGCGTGGCTCGCGCCGCTGAGCTCTGTCATGCCAAACGCTTGCACAACGAGACAATTCAAGCGTTGCGCGCACGCCACCTCCAATTCTGCGCCGAGAGGCGCGGCGCCGCAGATAATTGTTCGCAATTTCGACAAATTGAATTTTTCGACGATGGGTTGTTTGGCGAGCGCGAGAACGATGGGCGGCACAAGCGGCGCGGTTGAAACCTCGTACTTTTCCATCAGTTGCAAAAAGGATTCGAGCTCAAAGCGCGGCATCGTGATTACAGTGCTGCCTTTGGCGAGCGACAACAGGAGGATTAACGCCATGCCGTAAATGTGAAAGAATGGCAGCACGCCAATGAATGTATCGTTATCCTGAAAAACGTCTGTCGCGCTCACTTGTGCCAACTGCGCGACGAGGTTGGCGTGTGTGATCATGACCCCTTTCGGGCGTTCGCTCGTGCCGCTCGAGTACGGCAGTACCACCAAATCGGTTTGTGGATTTATTTTTACATCGGGCAGCAGTCCATCGCCCGCCAGCAGGGACTGGAACGGTGTCGCGCCTTCCGCTTCGCCCAAAACAAAAATTTCCTTGACCTTTGTGTTTTGTACGGCGACTGCCGCTCGATCCATAAATTGCGGAACGGTTACAAGATACTGCGCGCCCGTGTCGTTCAAGACATAGTGCGCTTCGGCAGCGGTGTACAACGAATTGAGGGTGGTGTTGATGCCGCCAAGCAGCGGCGCGGAAAGAAATGCAATCGCGTATTCGGGAAGGTTGGGCAGCCATATCGCAATGATATCGCCCTTGCCAAAGCCCTTTTGCGCCAGCGACGACGCGACCCGCCGCGCACCCTGCGCGACTTGATTGAACGATACCGCGCGTCCACTGGGACCGTCAATCAACGCGGGCGCGTCGCCGCGTTCGTGCGCGTTACCCAAAACATATTGCGCGAGCGTAACATCGGGGATGGTGATGTCGGGGTAAGGGGATTTGTGGATCACCATTGACCTCCTGTGTGAATTTCAGATTTCAGATTTCAGATTTCAGATTTCGACGTTGCGATTCGTTCGCGAATTGCAGTGCGCGAATCGCGTATAGCGTATGGCTTATCGCAGATTGCGATTTGCGATACGCGATTCGCGATACGCGATTCGCTATTTGCCCTTCACTATTTGCTCGATTGCCCAAATCACCAATTCGGGTTCTTGGACTTGGACATAGTGCGCGCTTTGCGTGGCGAGATAGTGGCGCGCGTTCGGAACCAATTGTTTCAAACCTGCTTGCGCTTTTTCCCACGCGGTATTGAGAGCTTGTTGAAAATCCGCAGGCAGCGGTGCCCACGCCGTCAAATCGAACGGCAGTTTTTTCGAGATAACGATCAGGGGGATGGGATGCAGCGGCTTGGCGTTTTTCATTTGATCGAAACTCGCATCCACGTCATTGAGTTCGAGCGCGGGATATGTGATTCCCGGCGGCGGCTGCACAAAACCAAAATTTTTATACAACGTCCATTGCTCTGGCGTGAGCTTTGCGCGCACTTGTTCCGACAACGCATCCACCAGCACAAGCCCAACGACTTGATCGGGATAGGTACTCGCATACAAGCGCGTGAACAAACCGCCGAACGAATGCCCCACCAACACATAGGGACCTGGAACCTTTGCCACCTCAAGCAGCGTGTGCAGATCCGCGACGACATCTTGCGCCGTGCGAGCCGCAGACATACTGCGGGGCATTTTCACAGGCGTACTGCGGCTGAATGTTTTTTCGTCGAGAATTGTGCCCGGGCGATCATACGCACAGACGCGCGTGAACTCGGCAACGCCGGGGAACACCATCGTTCGGTTCGGCGCGCCTTGCAAACTCCAGATGCCCGCCGTGTTGCGATAACCCGCTTCAAGAATCACGGGTGGCGAACCTGTGCCGCGACATTCCAGATACATTTCGCGTCCGTTGCCGATGTTGACGAGACCCGCGAAATCGCCGTTCGCCGCAGAAGCGGCATCGTTTTGAGAATTAGCGGCGGGTTCGGGCGCATCCACGCGCGGCAATAGCCCCTGCCCGTTCGTGTCCAACGCTTCCACTAACATCTCTAACGCTTTGCCCTCCGCACCAATTGTGAACGACACCAGATTTGGGTAATTGGGAATTTCTGGCGTCATGTAGGCGAGAAACACATCGCGATTCCAATGCTTGAGCGGAATCTCCATTTTCGTTGGTCCCACTTGCAGCACCAACCCCTCCTTGCCCTTGACGAGATGCGCCGCGCCGAGATAGTCATTCGCATACGTGCCGACATACGCGGCATCTGGCTGTGCGGGGAAAAGGGGCGATGGAGGTTTGGCATACGTTTGAATCGCCTGTTCAATCGCGGATCCAAAGAACGAACCAAAGAGGTTCTCCCAAATCGTCAGATAATCCTTTTGCGGCTTGCCATCATGCACCAAATCAAAAAACGTCGCGGAGACGGCTTCGGGCAACCCCGTTGGAAACGCGTTCGACAAAACCACAATCCCTAGTTGATCGTTTGGATAAACGGTTACGACTGTGCGCGCCCCCACGCTAAACGCTCCCGCGTGCGCCCAAATCGCGCGCCCCGCCGCATCATACGTCAGGTTCCAACCCATCCCGTAAAAATTTGGCAGACCTGTATTCACGTTCGTGCTGCTGTGAATCACCGGTTGGTGCGAGGCGCGCAGCGCGTCCGCTTGAATCAACTGCTTGCCGTCGAATTTGCCATTGCCGATGACCAGCTTGAGCCATTGCGCCATATCGCGCGCGGTGGAACTGACACCTCCCGCTGGAGATTGAGCATCGGGTTCGCGCGTAACCAACGCTTCCCATTTGCCTTCTGGCTTGGTGTGCAGCTTGGCAACATTCGTTTCTTGTAAAAATTCTGCATGGACAGACGTTGTATGCGTCATACCCAGCGGCGCATACAATTTTTCTTTGGAAACCTCCTCCCACGATTTGCCAGTGGGCTTGGCGGCAGCCACTCCGCCTGCGGTCATACCAAAGTTGCTGTACGAGTACGCGGAACGGAAACTACTTGCGGGCGGCATATACCGCAAACGGTGTAAAATTTCCGCGCGCGTGAACCCAATACTTTCCAATTCATTGCCCGCGTTACCGGGCAAGCCGCTGCGATGACTGTATAAATCTTGAATCGTCACCTGACTTGTCGGATATGGCTCGAACAATGCAAAGGACGGATCGAGGTCACTAATTTTCGAGTCCCACGCAACCACGCCTTCGCCCACGAGCGCCGCAACCACCGTTGAGCCGACGGGTTTGGACAGCGAGGCAATCTGAAAGACAGTGTCCTCGTTGACGGCATCCGTCTTGCCCACCTCGCGCACACCAAAGCCCTTGAGATACATTACCTTATCCTGATAGACAATCGCAACCGAAACGCCCGGCACGCCCGTTTTCATTTGCGCGTCCTGAATGAACTTTTCGAGTTCGGGCAGCGCGGCTTGCACTTGGTCTTGCGTCACTTGGGGTTGCGACGTTTGCGCGCGCGCGGACATGAAGAGCATGAGCATGCTCAATGCGAAAATCAAGATTGTGATTCTGCGGAACATGTGCATACCTCCTGCATGATTTCTACTCGAACGCGTAGGAAGCGTTCTCTAACGCGGAACGATACGCAAGCGCAGCTTAATCCCATCTGCTTCGCGCGGATTTGTAATCCGCCGGACGCGCTTGGGATTACAAATCCCTCGGGAGCAAGAGGGAGGCGATTTGGGTATCGCGAATCGCGTATGGCTTGTCGCTGATTGCGATTTGCGATACGCGATTCGCGACTCGCTATTTGCTATCTGCAACGCGCTCGAACGTACCGTTGTCAAATTCATCCAGATATTCAACGCGGATGCGCTCTGTTTTTCCATCCGCGCCAACGCTGAAAAACACGCCCGTTGTGCCAACCGCGTTTTCGCCAAAGGTTTCAAAGGTGAAAATGTCGCGGTCATAGTGTTTCATGGGCAGCGTTGTTTTGTTTGGCGGCAGCACGATCGCGAGCGCGCCATCTTTTTCGATGATGGAAATTTCACCATAGAAAGCGTTGGCAAAGGTTCCGAGGTACGCGGCATTTTTCAACGCGGGGGTTGGCGACGCGGGCGGTTTGGAATAGTCGAATCCCACGATCACGCCGAGCGTGGCGGGATCCGAAAAAATCTTTTTGTATAGCGGAAGCCAATCCTGCTGTGGTTTGCCGTACAACGCCGTGTCCATAAAAATTTGGTTGAGTCCTTCAGGAACTCCGTTGGCGGAAGAATTGGAGAGGGTGACAATTCCCAATTGTTCGGCAGGCACGAGCGTAACTTGGGTGCCTGCGCCCAACGCAAAACCGCCCGAATGTCCCAACCGCAAACGCCCTTGGGCATCATAGCCCACATTCCAGCCCAGTCCCGCAAAGCCCGGCAGTCCCGTCAACGGACTAAAGCCCGTCAAAATTTGTGGTTGATGGGTTGTTACGAGCGGCTCTTCGGGGACGATGGGTTTGCCTTCAAATTTTCCATTCCCAATTTGCAGACGCATCCATTTCGTCATGTCATTCACGGATGAACTGACGCCGCCCGCGGGCGATTGCGCGTCGGGTTGGCGTTGAATTTTGTGAACCCATTTGCCATCTACAAGCACATGACCCGCGGCTCTGTTCGTACGCACCATAAAATCTTTGAACGTTGAACTCGTGGAAGTCATGCCAAGCGGCTTGTACAATTTTTCTTCGCTCGCAACTTCCCACTCCAACCCGTATGCTTTCGCCGCCGCAATTCCCGCTTCGGTCAAACCAAAATTGGTGTAGGTTTCGCGCGTGCGAAAACTGTACAGCGGTGATTGAAAACGCAAGCGATGTAACACTTGGGCGCGGTCGTACCCCAAGTCTTCCAACAGGTCGCCGATATGCGGCGGCAAACCGCTGCGATGCGCGTAAAAATCGCGGATCGTAATTTCTCGCGTCACCCACGGATCGTACATTTCAAACGTGGGATCGAGATCGCTGATTTTCGAGTCCCACGAAATTTTGCCATCGCCCACCAACGCGGCAACGACGGTTGAACCGATGGGTTTGGAAACGGACGCGAGTTGAAACACCGTGTCCGCGTTAATTTTTTCGGGCTTGCCCACTTCGCGCACGCCGAACCCTTGCGCGTACACGACTTTATCTTGAAACACGACGGCAATCGCAAGCCCCGCCACCGCGCCATCGTCAATTTCTTTTTGCGCGATTTTTTCAAGTTCCGCAATCGCTTTGTTCACTTGCTCGAGTGTCACTTGTCCTCCCGTTTGCGCGTGTGCGGACATTGGAATTAATAACAGCGTGACGAGGACGCCAAGGAGCAGAAATTTTTTTGTGAGTTGTTTCATACGAATCCTCCGTTGAATTTGAATTTCCCTTTATTTCGTTCGCGCGAACCTGCCGTTGCCGTGTAGATCCAAATTCTCCGCACGTATATTTGTCGCGTTGCCATCCGCGCCAATGACAAAATAGACTCCGGTGACGCCAACCGCATTTTCGCCTGCCGTCACGTACGTGAACACATCGCGGTCAAAATGGGTGAGCGCAAAGGTTTGGTTTTGCGGACCTTGAACAATGGCAAGCCCGCCGTCTTTTTCGACGATTTGAATATCGCCAAAATAAGCGTTTGTGTATGTGCCAACGTATGCGTCATTTTTCAATGCGGGCGTCGGCGCTGCGGGCGGCTTGGCATATTGCGCGGCTGTGCTGCCGAGGGAGGCAAACAGTCGCACAAACGCCTCTTTATAACCCTTGAACCAATCGAGGCGGGGCTTGCCTTCGATGGCATAATCCAGAAAGGTTGACGCCAGTGCTTCGGGAACGCCGGTGGGCCTTCCGTTCGATAAAACGATAACGCCCAATTGTTCGGCAGGCACCATATTCACATTCGTTCCAGTGCCCATCGCAAACGCGCCCGAATGACTCAACCGCAAGCGCCCTGAATCGTCATAATTGACATTCCAACCCAAACCGTAAAACCCGGGCGTGCCCCATGCCGCGCTCGAACCGATAAGCATTTGCGGTTTGTGTGTTTCTGTCAACGCCGCTTCATTCACGATTTGTTTTCCTTTAAATTTTCCGTTTGCCAGTTGCAAGCGCACCCACTTGGCTAAATCGTTCACCGACGAGCTCACACCCGCCGCAGGCGACTCGGCATCGGGAGTACGTTGAAATTTTTGCACCCACTTGCCATCCACGAGAACATGCTGCAATGCCTTGTTCGGACGCGCCAAAAAATCTTGTAAGCGCGAACTCGTCGCAGTCATGCCGAGCGGAGTGTACAACTTTTGTTCGCTGGCGTCTTCCCAACTCAAAGCATACGCGCTTGCCGCCGCAACTGCCGCTTCCGTCATTCCGTAATTGGTGTAGGCATATTCCGAACGAAAACTGCTGACAGGTTTTTGAAAACGGAGACGATGCAAAATTTCCGCGCGTGTGAACCCGAGGTCATCGAGCAAATCGCCCGCAAACTCGGGCAAGCCGCTGCGATGCGCGTACATGTCGCGAAGCGTAATTTCGCGCGTGACCCATGAATCGTACATTTGAAACGCGGGGTCGAGGTCGCTGATTTTCGAGTCCCACGAAATTTTTCCTTCGCCAACCAACTCTGCCACAACCGTTGCGCCAATCGGTTTCGACACGGACGCCAAGAGAAAGACTGTATCCGCGTCAATCGGTTCATTGGTCTTGGTGTCCTTGACCCCATACCCTTTTGACCAAATCAATTTGTCTTGAAAGACGACTCCGATGGCGAGACCCGGCACAGAATTTTCTTTGATTTCTCTCTGTGCCAGTGCATCCAATTGCTCAATGGCTTTGTTCACTTGCTCTAATGTCACTTGCCCTCCCGTTTGCGCGCGCGCGGAAAATGGCGCGAGCAATGCGAGCGCGATGATCAGAATCATCAGAACGTATCGTAACTTTGTCATTTCTACCTCTCAATTTGGTAAAACTGTATTCGGCGGCGGCGTCTCGCCTGTGATGAGATATTCGTCAATTGCATCGCGCGTTTGGCTCGCCCCGCGATTTAGATACGAGGTGTGTCCATCGCCGTCGCGCACAAGCAGCACCGAACTGGGAATCTGCGCCTTCATTTCCAGCGCCCACCCAATTGAGGTTGAGGGGTCGTGCGTGGCGTTGATGATGAGAATGGTTGGCGCGCCATTCACGCGGAGAGGACGCGGCGGATTCTGGATTGGCACCGACCAACGGAGGCATTTGGTTTGAACTCCCCAACTTTGATTAGCGCCCTGTGTATGGGGAGCCAACGCGCGGTCAGCAATCATGCGCGCATACATGGAATCAAAATTCTGATTCAGCTGCGCGGGAAAATCCACACAGCCAATGGCATCGCCTGCAAACCCGACATAGGTCTCGCCAGAGACAATGGGCTTGGAAAAATGGCTTGCATCGCCGTCCATTGCCTCTTTCAAGTACGTAGCAAGGTCTGCCCAGCCAACATAGCCCAATTCAGGAATCGGTTCCTTGAACACCAGATACAGTGGCGCGGTCAAGAGAATGTCATCCCCCGTAACCGTAGGGCGACATGCTTTGCTGTCGGCACAAAGCTTGGCAGGAAGAGGCGTTTGATGCGCCTTTTTCACCAGCGCATCGTATTCGGCAAGCACGTCCTTGTCATGCAGGGCGCATGTTGGTGTCTCACTGCACCACACACTGAAACGCCGCATCGCATCCTCGGTCGTTTGCAATTCAGTCAGATGGAAGGAGGTTTCGGATTGCGAATGATCGAGCGCGCCGTCGAGTGCCATCGTACGCACCCTGTTCGGAAAAAGCTCGGCGTATTCGGCGCCGACCATGGTGCCATACGACAAGCCCAGATAACTTAGCTTGTCTTCGCCCAATGCCTCGCGCACACGGTCAATGTCGCGGACGACCGATTCGGTATCCAGATGTCCGAGCAGCGGTCCCGTTAACTTGAGACAACTCGCCCCGAACGCTGTCGTGTACGCGACCAGTTTGTCATAGTCTGCCTGTGTGCGCGGCAGCAGCGAAGGTTCTTGATTGCGAATCGCAGGGTCGCATTTGACCGGGGTGCTCGTCCCTACTCCGCGCGGGTCAAAGCCAATAATGTCATAATACTTGCGCAGCCGCGGCGAGAATATGTTGCCGACCTTGGCTTCCACGCCGACTTCGACCGTACCTGCGCCACCGGGTCCGCCGGGTTCAAAAATCAAACTCCCAATGCGGCTCGCGGGGTCTGTCGCTTTCAACCGATTCAATCCAATCGAAATCGTGTCGCCCCACGGTATCGCGTAATCGAGCGGCACTTGTACTTGCGTACATTCAAGCTCAGCGGGCAGATCCGCGGAACAGCGTTCCCACTTGAGCGTGGACTTTGTTTGCGCTTGCGCGGAAAATGGCGCGAGCAATGCGAGTGCGATGAATGGAAGGATCCAAAGTGTACGCCGCAGTTTCATTTTAACCTCCGTGGAAATGGGACACAGATGTCACGGATAAGTCCGACGAACTTTGTCGCCAGAATCTGTGGTCTCTGTGAAATCTGTGTCCGAAAATTTTCGGCTTACTCTTTTTCCTTTACTCGCGTAAAGAGTCCAAACTCTTCATGCGTAAAACTATCTGCTGTGCCATCCGCGCCAATCGTGAAAGTCATTGGCGTCGCCGCTTGGGTTGCGCCGGGAAAAAGTGCGACAAATTCTCCGCCGCTCCAATGACTGATGGCGGCAGTGTATTTTGCGGGCCCGCAGACCAATTGTAAATCCTGCCCTTTCAGTTCAATGGCACAACGTCCGTAATAATCATTTTCATAAACGCCGACGAACGATTCGAGTGTCCCCACAAATTTCGGCGGATTCGTTGGGCGCGACGGTGGGGCAAGGAGTTTTTGAATTTCCGCGTTCGCCGTCAAGATTTTTTCTTGGTCGGTGGTTGGCTCTATCCCCACCACTTGATTGATGTAAAACGCGCGCACCGCTTCGGGGAAGGTGGTGAGATTGAGATTCGCGAGAATGACAATGCCCGCGTTTTTCTCTGGGATAAGCGTAAAGATCGTTCGCACGCCCGCCAGCGCGCCCGCTTTTTCGATAATCTGATGGCCCGCGTAATCGTAACTGTCCACGCCGAGTCCGTAATAAAAACCCGTTGTCTCGCTGATAGGCGGCAATTCGGCAAAACCCACCTCGCTCACCATGCTGCGCTTGAAAACTTCCGCCACCGTTTCGGGTTTCAGAATCGGTTTGCCTTTATCCAAAAGCATCAGCATGAATTTTGCCATGTCGGAGGCGGTGGACGTTCCCGAACTCGCCGCGCCTGTGGTGTCGAGAATGGATGGCGCAACCACCTGCATTTTGCCGTCAATCAACGCGTGATTGGCGGATAGATTCGCGTCCTGCAAACCTTTGACCACCGTGCCCGAACGCGTCATTGCTAACGGCACAAAGACATTATCCTTTACCAAATCATTCCACGATTTTCCTGCCGCGCGCGCGGGGACCTCGCCGCCCAGGAACAATCCCATATTCGAATACTGCGCCACGTCACGCAAGCTGTAACGCGGTTGGAAAAAACGCAGCCGCCGCACAATTTCCGCGCGGTCATACCCAAAGCTGTCGAGCGAATCCCCTTGAAATGCGGACCACCCCGTACGCATCGCCAGCAAATCGCGTTCCGTGAGCCAGCGCGTCATGTAGGGGTCATAACCGACAAATTCGGGCAGGTAATTGAAAACGGGCGTGTCCCAATCGAGTTTTCCCGAGTCAACGACTGTCGCTGCCGCGACTCCCGTAAGTGATTTCGTCACCGACGCGAGTTGAAAAATCGTATTCTCGTCCACCTTGTCGGGTTTAGTAATATCGCGCACGCCGTACCCTTTTGCCAAAACCACTTTGCCATCTTCCACGACGGCGATAGCCGCGCCCGGCACTTGGTACTCTTTCATCGCTTTCGCAATGAACGCGTCCAAATCGGCAATCTCATGGCGCGGCGGCGCGGCAGAGGCGCGCGGAAAAGAGACCAACAGGATCACAATCGCTAACGCAAGCGCGCAAACACGAAACAGTTTCATTTCTGACTCTCCTGAGCCACAGGACACCACAGCTCTGGTCGACTCGCTCGCGAGGGATTTGTAATCCCGACGGAAATCGGCGGATTGCAAATCCACCCGGCGCGGACAAATGGTCAACTTGTGATGGACTGTGTCACGTCTTTGTTATCTAATTTTTTCGACTACATTCACGCGCACGAACGCGCGCGCGTTATTTTTTACCGGGTCGCCGCGTGTCTGGATGAGCTTGGCGAATAATTTGTGTTCGCCGGTTTGGCGCGGCACCCAGTTGAACCACACGACCGCGCCTTCGGCGTTGCCAAAGTGAACGAGCTTGTCGGCAATCAACGGCGCGCCCTTGCGCGGGTTGCCATCATAAATCAGAACGTGTCCATGGAAACCGTGCGGCGTGTTTGAAAACACTTTAAGACGCAAGCGCAATGGTTTGTTGCGGACGGCAATCAGTTGGTCTGTGTGCAGTTTATGATCTACCGCATCCATTCCGCCAAGTGATTGGGTTGGTTTTAGAAATGCGTCCGCGTTGAATCCCGTATCACATGCGCCGTTGGGGTTGGGCGTTTGAATTGTCGCGTACGTAAAGCCCTCGTTGTTTTGTCCGGGGTCAATGCCAACAAGATACCTTGTCGTCGGCTGATTGTTTTGTGGGTCAACAAACACATACGGATATTTTGTGTTCTGGTTTTCGGCTTCGTAAATTTCGTCAATCGTGTTGTTGGGGTCGAGCGTGACAATGATGCGATACTGCTTTGTGGAACATGAACCGTTGCCGCCCAAGCCCGTTGTGTCCCAAGGAATTTGCGCGGGCAGAATTTGCATGGGCGCAACTTGCGGCATGTTGATTTTGCCAATGTTGACGCGGGGTCCCGTTTCTTTGGAACCGTTCCACGGCGCGTACTGAAAAAGAACCTTGAGATTATTTGCGTTTGTGGGCGTTTCATTCGTGATGCCGCCTGTACTGTAGTTGTACACATTCACGGAAAGAATCAACGGTCCGCCTGCCACTGGCGCTTCAAACGGCAGCTCATCATTTTTATTTGTCTGCGGATTCTTGACGCCGTTCAACATTTTGAACCCGCGAATGGTTTTGCGCGAGTAATCTTCTTTTGGCTCCCACACGGGATTGTTGGAATAGGTCGTTTCGTAAAAGCGATTCGGCAAATTCAGCGCGGGGTCGGGCTTTTGCCCATAATACTCATCCCAGAACGCGGTCTGACTATTTGGCAAAAATTGGATGGCGTGCGAAACCTTGTATGTGCCGTCGGGCGTCGTGTGCATCACGGGATAGACGAGATAACCAAAGCCCGTGCCATCCGCCGAATAATTCAAGTCAATGGATTCGCTGGCGGTGGACTGGGCGTTTTGAATCGTGGAGCGACTCCAGCTGTTGGTGTCGTTGAACGCCGCATCCACGCTGCCCGAAATTTCACCGCCCGTTCCAAAAAATTCGCTTTCGGCGGAAAAGGAGGCAGTGAAATCAGCATTTTCTTGAACCGTATGCGAGGAACGAATATCGGTGGCGTGCGAAACCGTCCCCGTAAATTTCAATTCTTCGTGACCGCCGTTCCCGCAGCAGGGAATTTCCGATGCAGGAACGAGTGTTCCCGACATGACCGTGCCGCTGACCACAATCGTTCCCACATCGGACGGCACAAAATTGCCATTGTCGGCAAGCGGGTACGAAAGCAAGTTGCCGTTTTCGTGCTGCGGTTGATACCAATCGAGATCGAGTCCCGAAATGCCTATGAAATCCACGGGCTTGCTTGGAATCACATAATCGTAATAGGCATTCGGGTACGAACCGCCCGCGCCGGGCGGCAGACCAAAAATGCGATAGCGCCAAATATCCAACTCTTGACGACTGCCGCCCAACGAATCATCCGCCGAAGTCGTCGTCGAGTACTCGACGCTTTGGCTGTGATAATTCCCGTCAGTCGTTTCACTGCGCTTGTTGTAATTGTAGGAAAGGGTGTTGGAAATGCCCACGCTCGTTTTGAACTCGCCAGAGACAATGCCCGCATTCGCGCCTTCTTCAACCGTGCTTGACGCAGAGACCGATTCCGAACCGCCAATCGTCCAATCGGTGCTTCCTTTGGTGGTAGTGCTGAAACTTGAGGACTGGTCTTGAGTGAACGTGACATTGAAATCAGGAAAGCGACTGACGTTGACGATTTGCCCGTAATAGCCCCACTTTTTGCTTTGGTCAAGGTTGTAAAACGTGTGCTTGGGCGGTTCATAAATCACATAATCGGTCTTTATGGTTTTCGGAATGTAAATATGTACGGGCGCGCCGAGGAAACGCGAATTGCCGTCCACATCAAACGCCACAAGCGGAAAGCGGACTGCAGTCTCCGCAACGGACCAGTTTACGTCACGCCGTTTGCCCGGTGGATTTTCTACATCGAACAAGTAATAGGACGCGGTGGCATTGCTAAACGTATTCATTGCATAAAACGCGGCAGACCAACGCGGATCTTCAGGGGCAAGGTCACCTTTGAACGCGCCCGCTGCAATAGACCAACTCTGATTGATAAAGACCCCCGTAAAATATGCCAATTCTCCAATCGCTTGTACTTGCGGCGGATTTGTCCCAACCCATTCGAATGCTTGCACATCAACACTTTGCGCGTCAAAGGTGTAACCCACCAACACCTGCCTGCGCGAAAAATCATACCCGTTCGGCGGGTCAAATTTGAACAAGCCCGTTGCCACTTGAACGCGCACGGGGACACTTATATCTCCTGTGCCTACACTGCTTTCGGCTTTCTGTTGCAAATCCAAATTGGAATTGCCCGAATAATAGTAGGCAAGGATATATGTGGTTTGAATGTTGAGGTCTTTGACCGCGCGCGCAATCACAAGGTCGGTCACACCATCGCCGTCCATATCGCCGACAGCGGTTTGCAAAGAGCCGACGGCGGGCACGTCTGTCTCGGTGGTGACCGTTGCGTATTGCTGTGTCAGCGCGCAGCTGTTTCCATTGAACGCGTAGCGAAAGGTCGTGACCACAAAGTTGGTGGAATTTTGCAGATGCGTCACGGCGATTTCATTCATGCCATCACCATCAAAATCAGCCACCGCCACATCGAGAATCGTATCCACCACATCTATATCGTTCAGCGAATCCACTCCAATTGAAGTCGTCGTATTGGCAGTACACACAGGTTCAGAAATGTTTAGCGCGCTTGTGTAATTCAACACCGCGAGATTGACTGCATAACCATTGTTGGATGGCGTCGAATACGCGATGGCAATTTCATCATGATTGTTCCCCGCGCTGTCTGCAATTTTATCGAGGTCGCCCACATCCATGCCCAGAAAAATATCGTCAGTGGGTACAGCAATCGAGCCAAGTGAGGTTTCCCCCGCATCATTCGGCACCATCACTTGAAGCGCGGAAAGGTGAGGATAAATTGCGATGACTTGGTCTGTATCTTGACGCGTCACGCGTCCGCGCGCGGCATAGATTTGCGGCGCAAAATCTCCGACGAAAATATCGGTGTTCACCGAAACCGACGCGGTAATTTCCAATGTCGCGTCGGGATACCCAAAATCTTGCGCGGCGACATCATAGCCCTGTCCGCTGTCGAAATCTATTTTCGGCACATAGAGTTCATCATCGCGGAACATCAAATAATTTTCGGGCGCGCCCTGCGGGTCAATCACGCCTGGCGCAGGCGTGGGTGCCGCGGCAACAGAAGCAGAAGATGTTTCCGCGTCACGCGCGGCATAAGTAATTTCACCCACTGCGCGCGTCCCGAGCAGTACAAGAACAAACCAAAAGTTGTGAGGGCGCGGGCAAAGCAAGCCAGCCGCCACTCTCACTTTCAAAATCCGTTCAGAAAAACCGTGCAGCATTTTTCTCTCTCTCCTTCCACATTTGCTTTTGCCGTAAGGCATCCTCTCGCATGATTTCCAAGACCTAACGCATGACATGACAAGTTAACCAATTACCTGCGCCGGGCGGATTTGCAATCCGCCGATTTCCGTCGGGATTACTCGGATAGAGTTCATCCGCAAGCCCTCGCGAGCGAGTTGACCAGATCTGTGAGGCACTGTGTCAGGTCTCCTCTATTTACCGCAGCCGCCCCAGCGCGCGGCTCGTCAGTTCATCGCCCAAGTGTTGAATCGTCACTTTCCCACATTCCAAGAATTTTGCAACAAACTCTATTTCCGCAATCACCGCTTGTTTCAATTTTGCGCTCGGTTTCTCGAACCAATCAAGGTTGACATCCAAATTGTCTTGCGCCCCGCGTTTGCCGCCCGCCGCGCGCAAATCCCACGCCGCCACCGCCAAGCCATTCAACAAAATCGCGCCGTACCCGTCCCCCGCCAAATCGTAAATGCGCGATTGCATATCGCGCGACACAAAGCGTTCGCGTCCATCGGGCGCATACCCCATCGTGTAACAATCCCATTTCGGCACAACATCAATCACATCCTTTGCAAAGGGTTTTATTTTTTCAAACGCGCGCAGATTTTCTTTCAGCAATAAATAGCCCTCTCCCACATCCACAGTTTCGAGTTGCGCCAAAATTTTCGTCGCCACCGTTTTTGTGTTCGATGTCCACCACATAAAATCTTGCATGCGTACGGGTCCAAACGCGCGCAGATATTCGCGCGCAAGCCACACCAACGCTTTTTCCTTGTCCGCTTTTGGCAATTCCTCACCGAGCCACGCTTTGATTGGCACGTACCGCAACTCGTTCGAGCGCAAGCCCGCCGCGCCGACGCGCATCACCAACCCTTCATCGGACATGGCGCGCAGCAATGGTCCCAAGCCCTTTTCGCTTTCGCCTGTCGCCGCCCGCAGTGCGCGCACGGTCATTGGCTCGCGTACATTTTTCAAAACCTCGCGTTTGAACTTTGCATATTCTTCCACCGTGACATTTGCCACTTGCATACGCCGCGCCAGCATTTTCGAGTCTTGCCCAATCGTGGCAAAAAAATTTTGCGGCGCGGTTTCGCGCGGCATCAAATGGATAGAGCCGCGCATCGCGCCGAGACGAATCGCACGCTTATTTTCTTCCAGCGCGCGGAATTTTTTTGCGTCGAAATTTTTCGTGCGCGCGTAAAGGGAAAGCGGCGCGGAGGGATGCGCGCTATAGACGGCGATGATGGCGCGCAATGCTTGTTCGGCGGTGCGCGATGTTTTGGCGAGCTGTTGTTGATGGTGAGAATAAAAGCGAGTACGTTCAATGTGCATGACGAAAATAAAGCTGGTGCAGAGTGCGCGGTCAGCGGATTTTAAGCGGATAACCTGCGTCTCGTATCCGCTTATCCGCTGCGATGTATGGCATCGCCTTATCCGCTGACCGCAACCGCGCGTGGGTTTGGCGAGCTGTTGTTGGGTGTGTGGCTGTCCTTAGCGCGATATTTTCTTTTTGAGCTCGGCGGGGTCTAAATACAATTCCACATAGCCGCATGATGGACATGCGCGCGCGCGGCGGATGACTGTGAGAGAACGCATCATCCCCGTCTGGCGGTTCGAAAGATAGCGCAGCTCTTCGCCTGCTGAAACGTGACCCTCATCCATTTCGTTGTTGCACTTTGGACAATTTGTCGGTGTCATCTCGACCTTCTTTCAGGAGGTGGTTTGTCTCTGTCAAAGTCTATGTGCGATTCATTTCGCTCTTGATGAACAATCCTTATTGCTCATCCTTTTTTGATTGGGGTTTGCGAAGCATTGCCCATATCCGCAGCGTCCCTTTTGGCACGCTTTCTTCACTGACCACTTCAAAGCCGTGTTTTTGATAAAAGGGGAGGTTGGCTTGGTTTTGCGTTTCCAAATAACAAAGTTGGCTCGCGCCATCGGCTTTGTCCAGTACGGGCTGCATCAACTGTCCGCCAAGTCCTTTGCCTTGATGGGCTGGGTCAACCCCCAAGCCCCACAAATACCAATGCGGTTCGGAGGCAAATTGCTTGTGAATTTTTTCGGTATAATTGACCATATCAATAAACCGTTGAAATCCCGCCCATCCAAATTTGAGAGGCATCGTCAACATGCCTGTTCGAATCATCCCTCCGAAAGACGGCGCGGTCTTGCCCGGAACGAGCCAACAGGCAACGCCCTCGACCGCGCCAAGTGTCCAGACCTCTCCATAGAGAAAGCAGTACTTTACCACTATGCCCACAAATTCAGGTGTAAGACGCGCGCGTTTCGCATCATCGGGCGCAAGGTATCTGAGAAATGGGTCGTTGAGAAATGCTTTGCCCATCACTTGAAGCGCTTGCGCCAGTTGACCTTGTTGGAGTGGGGTGGGTTGGTTCGCCTGCGACATATTCGTTCCTCCCTTGCGATTTTGGATTCGCTATCTTTTCTTTGCGCTTTTTTCGCATCCAGCTTGCTTGTTTTTTCGCCTCTTTCGCCTGTGATTTCCATTTCACAGCGAGCTCGCCTAGCAGTCTGTCGGAGAGGAATCACTGACTGAGTTCCCGCCGACAAAACAGAACGAATCCACCTTAAAAACTTGGGCGGGTAGCACATGCCACCCTCATACTTGAACAATTTTGCTGTGTGCA
>Ga0247727_10001896_pt1 | contig 48544 bp, 43 predicted proteins | sample WisWelCaveWW1625_FD_202498 | JGI IMG/M metagenome (GOLD analysis project Ga0247727, IMG submission 202498) | Biofilm microbial communities from Wishing Well Cave, Virginia, United States - WW16-25 | ecosystem: Environmental > Aquatic > Deep subsurface > Groundwater > Cave microbial mat | place...
ACTTTCTCGCCCATAATCGCGCGCGTGGCGAGATCGATGAAGTTCACGCCGTACACTTTCGAGACGAATGGAAAGCTGCGCGACGCGCGGAGATTGCACTCGATCACTTTCACATCGTTGTTGCGCGCGATGAATTGAATATTGAACGGGCCGGTGATGTTGAGCGCGGCCGCGATTTTCTTGCCGATGCTGCGCACGCGGCGCAACGTTTCGATGTACGTGAATTGCGGCGGCAACACCAGCGTCGCGTCGCCGGAATGCACGCCCGCGTGTTCGATGTGCTCGGAGATCGCATGCGCGAGCAGCTCGCCGTTTTGCGCCACGCCGTCGAACTCGATCTCCTTTGCGTTCTCGATGAACTTGCTCATCACAATCGGATGCTCGCGCGAAACCGTCGTGGCCTTTTCCAAAAATTTTACCAACTCATGATCATTCGAAGCCACGGCCATTGCCGAACCGCTGAGCACATACGAGGGTCGAACGAGCACGGGAAAATTCACTTTCGCGGCAAAGGCTTTGGCTTCTTCGAGCGAACTCAACTCGCGCCAGAGCGGTTGATCGATATCCAACTCGTCGAGCAGCTTGGAAAATTTATGACGATCTTCGGCCATGTCGATTTGCCGCGGCGAAGTGCCGAGCACGTTGATGCCCGCTTGCTGCAGTTTGAGCGCAAGATTGTTCGGCGTTTGCCCGCCCATCGAAATGATTACGCCGAGCGGCTGTTCCTTCTCATAAATTTCGAGAATGGTTTCGAGACTCAACTCGTCGAAGTAGAGGCGGTCGCACTCGTCATAATCCGTGCTCACGGTTTCGGGATTATAATTGATCATGAGCGTGCGATACCCGAGGCGCTTGAGCGTCATCACCGCGTTCACGCAGCACCAATCAAATTCCACCGAGCTGCCGATGCGATACACGCCGGACCCGAGCACGATCACGGCCTGCTTGCCGCTCGCGGCTACGTCGCTCACGCTGCCGTTGTAGGTGAGATAAAGAAAATTCGTTTGCGCGGGATATTCCGCGGCGAGCGTATCGATCTGTTTGATGTGCGGTGCGAGGCCGTAGTTCTTGCGCATGGTGCGCACTTCAGCCTCATTCGTTTTGAGAATCTTCGCGATTTGAATATCGGAGAAGCCGACGCGCTTGGCTTTTTCCAACACACCGCGCGGACAAACACCGCTCGCGTAGATTTCCAATTGCCGCGCGACGTCGAGCAGGTTTTTGATCTTATACAAAAACCATTTGTCGATGTGCGTCAGCTCATGCACGCGATCAATGCTCATGCCCGCTTGCAGCGCCAACGGAATCGCGAACACGCGTTCGTCCGTGGGGTTGCTCAACTCTTCTTCGAGATTGCCGAATTGCAAATGCTCGTTGCCGATCAAACCGCTCACACCAATATCGAGCATGCGCAGCGCTTTCTGCAAAGCTTCTTCGAAGCTGCGGCCAATGGCCATGACTTCGCCCACGGATTTCATGCCCGATCCGATGCGCTTCGAAACGTGGCGAAACTTTTTTAAATCCCAGCGCGGAATTTTCACGACGACGTAATCAAGCGCCGGCTCGAAGCACGCCATCGTGGTTTGCGTGATGGAGTTTTTGAGATCGACGAGGCTATGCCCGAGCGCAAGCTTCGCAGCAACGAATGCGAGCGGATAGCCCGTTGCTTTCGAAGCGAGCGCGGAGCTGCGCGAGAGTCGCGCGTTGACTTCGATGACGCGATAATCATCCGACTTGGGATCGAGCGCGTATTGAATATTGCACTCACCAACAATACCGAGGTGACGAATCGTGCGGATCGCCAGCTCGCGCAGCTTGTGGTATTCGGCATTGCTCAACGTTTGGCTCGGCGCGACGACGATGCTCTCGCCGGTGTGAATGCCGAGCGGATCGAAGTTCTCCATGTTGCAAACGGTGATGCAATTGTCGAAGCTGTCGCGCACGACTTCGTATTCGACCTCTTTCCAGCCTTTGAGATATTCTTCGACGAGAATTTGATCCGTGTACATGAAAGCCTTCTCGGCGAGCTCGAGCAATTGCGTTTCGTTCGCGCACAAGCCAGAGCCGAGTCCGCCGAGCGCATACGCGATGCGCACCATCACGGGATAGCCGATGTCTTGCGCGACGCGCACGGCTTCACTTTTTGAATTGACCGCCACGCTACGCGGCGTCTTCACGTCGATCTCGCGCAAGCGTTCGCAAAAGAGGTGGCGATCTTCCGTGTCGCGAATCGCGGAGATCGGCGTGCCGAGCACTTTGACGTTATGCTTTTCAAACACGCCGTTCTGCGCGAGCGCGAGTCCGCAATTGAGCGCGGTCTGTCCGCCAAACCCGAGCAGAATCGCGTTGGGCTTTTCTTTCGCAATCACCTGCTCGACGAAATACGGATTGACGGGCAGAAAATAAACTTTGTCCGCGAGATGATCCGAAGTTTGAATCGTGGCGATATTGGGATTGATGAGAATGGTGTGAATGCCTTCTTCCTTCAGCGCCTTGATGGCCTGGCTGCCGGAGTAATCGAACTCGCCCGCTTCGCCGATCTTCAGCGCCGCGCTGCCGAGGAGGATGATTTTGTGAGGGGTGGAGGGCATAAGCAATTGAGTAGATTTCGACTTTCTTGCGTGTTCAATCGGAAAACAGCTACATTGAAATATGCTGATGGAATCTCAGGAAGCGAAACCGTTCATGAACGCTGCTTCCTGTTCGCTGCGCGGCATGACCAGAATGAGGTAACCATATTCGAGCAAAATATCGCTCGTCAACTCACTGGTAAAATCTCTGAATGCCATTTCGCGATCTTCGTTTTCAGGCGCGATGACGTTAAGCCAAAGGTCTGCGGGATCTTCCGGCCCTTCGGTGACATTAATGAACTCAACTTCCGGAAACCTCTCTTTCACGGCGGCAGAGATTTTTTCTACCAACTCTTGCTGTTTGAAATTTATCATGACCCAGTCTCCTGAATGATTGTATCCGAGAAATCTCGCGCTTTGGTAAGCTGCCGAAGCGCCACAGTTTTGCCAAGCAGCTTGGCGGAATAATCCGCTTCGTTCCTGACACGAAACAGATCGCTCAAAAAAGAGCTCAAACGGCTGGGATAGATTTTTCTTCGATGGATCAACTCTCTACTAAAGCTCGCTTGCACCCATTTATGCTCATTCTTGTCATTTCTAATACCCTGAGCGGCTAGCGCAGTGATTGCCGCTTGAAACGCCGCACAATAAGCGCGATTGGCTGAGGCTTCATAGAAGCCGTTGTTGAAGCAATACTCAGCCACAGCGAGATTCGCTTTGGCTTTTTCCAGAAACACGGTTGGCATGAACTACCTCCTTCCCTCTTCATTCATACCCAAAGAGCACGAACTCTTCAGCTTTGGTGTTCAAGAATGGCTTGTTTCCTCGGCGCGACAAGGATGAGGTATCCATAGTCATCCAGTATGTCGGAGGATTTGTCGCTTGTAAATTCACGCAACTCGATCTCGCGCTGTTCATCTTGAGGAGCGGTCACTTGAACCCAAAGGTCCGCAGAATCTTCGGGACTCTCGGTAATGCCGATAAGCTCCACCTCCGTAAATTTTTCCCTTACAGCTTCGAGAAGCTCGTCAATTAATTCTTGTTGCTTGAAATTGATCATTTGCTCAACTCCTTTGTGATAGCTTCAACAAATTCTTCCGCTTTCGCTTGTTGATGCGAGGCTATTATTTTACTGACGGATTTATCAAAATAATCCGCGTCGTTTCTGACGTTTAGCATATCGAGCAAATAAGACTTGAATCGAGCCGGATAAATTTTGCGCCGCTTGATGAGCATGCCATTAAAGCTCGATTGCACCCATTTATGCTCGTTCTTTCTGCTCGCAAAACCGTGATGCTCTAGCGCCGTGATCGCGGCCTGAAAATCCGCGTAATAAGCGCGATTGGCGCAAGCATCGTAGAAGCCGTTTGCAAGACAGTATTGCGCCACAGTAAGGTTGGCTCTCGCTTTATCCAAGAACATCGAAGACACCGTTTTCCTCCTTTGCTCTTGTTCAAAGCTAACACACAAGGATTTCAAAGCCGCTCACGTTTGGGAATTTGACGCTGGCCGTGTAATGGGCGAGCCATGTTTTGCAATCAATAATGATCAGGCGACGGCTTCCATGCTAGCGGCATTTTTGCTGCGAGGCATGATAAGAATGAGGTAGCCATAATCATCCAGAATGTCCGCCGACTTTTCACTCGCGAACTCGCGCAGCTCAAATTCTCGCTCTTCCGGCGCCGGCGCGGTGACGTGCATCCAGAGATCGGTAGAATCTCCCGGACTTTCAATAACCTTGAGAAGTTCTACTTCGGGGAATTTCTCTTTGACGGCTTGCATAAACTCATCAGCGAGCTGTTGCAGTTTGATGTTAATCATTGATAAGTCTTTCAAGCAGTAATGAATTGTTCTTCTATCGGGAGCTTATTCAGTATCAGCTTTCTTAGCTCAAGCTTCTTACTAGCGTTGTCAATATCGATACCCACGAGGTTACCCTCGGCATCATAATCCAAAACCACGCCCGCTGAAATTTCGCGGCTCTCGGCGCTCTCTTTGGAAGAGAGGTCGATATAAAGTGAATCTGTTTCGGGATAGTATTCAATTCTCATGGTTTGAATCCTCGATCGGGAAAAGCGTTGTGGATGGTTTGTTGATCGGCCAATGTGATGACTCGAAGCGCCTTGCCAGGCAATTCTTCTATAAAACCCCAAAAGCGATAGCGGTTGTCCTCTTGCACTTCGATTTGAATGGGATTCTCAATCACTTGGATGCACCATTCTTTTTTGAGGTAAGAGCGTTTGCGTAGCACTTCATTCTCGAAGTACGCTGTAAATTTATAGTCCCGCATTAGCCGATTGAAAGTAATTCTGTGTGAGCACCTTCTCCAAGCTGTTATATAGCCAAAGCTTCCCGTGGATTTTGCACGAGCTTATCCAAATGCCACCACCAATGCGAAGGTAGAATATTCATTCTCACGCGCGCGTCTACGAGGTCAGCGACTTCCGAAAGGCTTGCATAAAACTCTTGCGCGTGCGCCAAGAAAACTGCGTCTGCCGATTCAAGCTCGGCACGTTCTGGGGCGCTCAGATTGTTCTCAAGCAAAGCCAAATGACTGCGGGCTTGCAGCATTTCGAGAATTTCAAAGCCGCTCACGTTTGGGAAATGGACGCTGGCCGTGTAATTGGCGAACCATGTTTTATAATCAGTCATGGCTTCTACTCATTTGCATTATCGACCGACAAACACGCCTCCACTGCTTCATAGATATTGCGCAACAGCTCTTCAAAAGTTTCACCCTGCGTCGCACAGCCTGGTATCGCCGGAACTTCCGCCCAATAGCCGCCTTCTTCCGACTGATGAATAATGACTTTGAGTTTCATGCTTCATTCTCCGCATTGCAAACCAACAGTTTTTGTCGATAATGTTTTTCAATCGCCCGCCAAGAATAACACACCTCGCCGAGAAAAGCAAGCTTCCTAGCCTATACAAGACTGCCTCAAAAAAAAGCGCCCGCAAAGACGCGAAGGCGCAAAGAACCCGCAGAGCTTTTCTTTGCGATGCCTTTGCGGCTCGGCGTCTTTGCGTGAGAGTTTTTGCTTTTTGCAGCATTGAACGTGAAAAAGATTATTGCAACGCCTCCCGCTCCTTTGCGCTCGTCTTTCCTTTCTTCTCAAACTGCTTTTCATAAAGCTGCTGCAGTCGTTCGAGCGTATCGACTTGCTCGGGCGCTTTGTCCGCGCGGATGCGTTTGATGCGGGCGAAACGCAGCGCGAATTTGGATTCGTAATGTGGGCTGCTTTGAATCTCGTTGTACGCTACTTCGACGACGATCTGCGGCCGCACGTGTACCGTGAAATCCGTTGCGGAAGTTTGCAACTGCTGCAAGCTCTCGGTCATCCATTGAAACTCGGCGTCGGTGAGGCCCTTGAAAGTTTTGCCGATCACGAGGTATTCGCCGGTCTCGTGATTGCGGCAGGCGAGATGGTAGTTCGAGAGCCAACCCGTGCGACGACCATAGCCCCAATCCGCCGCGACAATCGCGAGGTCGAGCGTTTCCGCGGGTTTGATTTTGAACCACTTCTTGCCGCGCGAGCCGGGTTGATAAAGACTCTTCAAATCTTTCGCCATTAAACCCTCATGTCCGGCGTTCATAGCTTGTTGAAGAAATTGTTCTGCGCTCTTTGCGTCACGCGCAATGATACGACTCGCGAGTAAAGTGTGCTCGCAAATCTCCGTGAGCTTTTGCCAACGTTCTTCATAAGGTTGATCGATCAACGCTTGCCCATCGAGATAAAGCGCATCAAACAAGTATAAACGCACCGGCACTTCTTTGCTGGTTTCCTCAATTTCATGCACGCGCCGGAAGCGACGCATGAGTTCTTGAAAAGGCAGCGGCTTGCCCTCGGCATTCACCGGCACGACTTCCCCTTCAACAATAAACGAGTTCGTGGTGACTCTCGTTTGCATCCATTCGACCAACTCCGGCAGGCTTGCAGTTACTTCATTGAGGTGGCGGCTGAAAATTTTGATTTGCGGCGTGGCGCCTTTGCGTTCGCAATGGATTTGCGCGCGCGCGCCGTCGTATTTGAATTCCAGCGCGGTTTGCTCGCCGTGCTCTTTGAACACTTCGGTAAAGTCTTCGGCCAATTCCGCGAGCATGGGTTGAATGGGCCGGAAGAGTTGCAGAGAGACCTTTGCGAGCGCAGCTTTGCCTTGGGTCAATCCCAAACGCGCGACTTCGGCAATATCGCCGAGCAACAAAGCCGCGCGGCGCACGAGCGCAAGCTCTGCGTCCATCGCTTCGGCAATGCCTTGCTGCATGACGCCTTCGGCCACACCGTGTTGCATCTCGCCGAAGATCATTTTCACGAGATACTTTTTCTCCGTCTCGGAAACGCGGGAGAGTAAATCCGTGAGCAGCTCTTCTTTGCGCGTGCGCGAGCCTTTGCCGGAAGCCGCGGCGATTTCAGCGAAATATTGCTGCACTTCGAGAATGGAGAGCGGCGATTCTTTCTTTGTGGGCAATTGCGCTTCCAACTTCCGCAGCGTGCGCCAGCTCACGTTCAGCGTGCGCGTGTCCGTCGCGGAGAAAATTTTACCGAGTAATAGCAACACTGACGGGCTGATTTCATCGGGCTGCAATGCTCGCAAAAAGCCGCTGAGCAGCGCGCTCTTTTCTAATTTCTTGGTCGTACCTTCCAATTGCTGGCACAGCGCGGCAAGGGTGGAGAGGGAGGTGGGATTCATGGGGAAAATGAGCGTTATGTGATTACTATCTTCAGAATAAAATTCTGAAAGTTCATGGCAGAATAATTTGTCGGCAGGATGATCGAAAATAATTTTGCCAAAAAATCATCCTGCCAATTTTTTTTAATCGGCCTGTAAAAGTGCGAAGGCGCGAGCAAACTTGCCAATCAAAAAATTCGGCTTGCGCTTCAGCAGAAAATGCTCTAAACTTCTCGTGATGTGCAAAAGGCTTTTCTCGCCAAGACTTTTGTTGTCGCTTACAAACCCGCCGCCGTTGCCGTTAACTTAACTCGTGACTCAAAGGAGGGGAGGGGGATATGACAATCCCATATCCTGCCGCATCCGTCGAACAATTCGGGCTGGTGGCGCGGAGCCTCAATCACACTTTCCAAGCGAACGTTTGTCTGCTGACTTTGATGCACGGACAAACCCTCCTGCCCTTAGCGATCGTGGGTGCTCCTCAGCGCGCGCTTCATGATGCCGGCTTGCAAGCTTTCCTGCAAGAGTGCTCCGGTTTGCAGCGCTTCCATCCCATCTTCAGCCTGTCTTTCGAAGGCGCAGGCGAAGGCTGCGCTCCTCCCCTCGTCTTGGAACATCGACACTCCCATCATTTGCAAATCTCGTGGGCAGACGATTCGGATTTTCGCATTCTCGTTTCTCTTTTTTATAAACAGAATTTCGCGCTGGATCATCGGCTCGTAGCAGAAGCCCAAACCCTCCTCCGCAAAAATAAATCTCTTTTCGAAGCCGCGCTCTTGCCCGAGCCGAAGCCGCTTCCGGGCGACGGTATTATCGGCCAAAGCCAAAACATGCGCAAGGTGCGGGCGATGATTTTGCAAGTCGCCGCAACGAACTCCGACGTGCTGCTCGTGGGTGAAACCGGCACGGGCAAAGAACTCGTCGCGCGCACGATTCACCTCCACAGTTTGCGCAAAGAGGGCGCGTTCATTCCGGTGGATTGCGTGGCGATCCCCGCGAATCTTTTAGAGAGCGAGCTCTTCGGTTTTGAAAAAGGCGCTTTCACCGGCGCCTCCGGCATGAAGCACGGCCTGTTCGAATTGGCGCACAACGGCACATTGTTCCTCGATGAAATCTCGGAGTTGGAAATCAATCTGCAAGCGAAGCTGTTGCGCGTTTTGCAAGAGCGCCAGTTTCGGCGTTTGGGCGGCGAGCGTCTCATCAGCGTCGATATGCGTGTGATTGCGGCCATGAATCAACGGCCCGTCAAGGCGATGTCTCAAGGCAATCTGCGCAAAGATCTTTTTTATCGCCTGAATATCATTCCCATTCACCTGCCGCCGCTGCGCCATCGCCTGGAAGACGTTCCCGTGCTCGTCGAACATTTTTTGGAGAAGGCGATCAAGAAGAATCGTTTGAGCGAAAAAAACATTTCACCCGAGGCTTTGGCCTTGCTGCAAAACTATCACTGGCCGGGAAACGTTAGACAACTGCAAAACGTGGTGGAGCGCCTCGCCGTGCTTTCGCAAAACAACGTGATTTCCGCGCAAGATCTTCCCGCGAAGTGCCAAGCCCCTCGCCGCAACCCGAATTCGCATTTGAGTTTCAGCGAGGCCAAGAAGCGCCATCTCGCCACTTTTGAAAAGGATTATTTCGCCAAGCTGCTCGTGGAAACGAAATTCAACATCACCCAGGCCGCGCGCATTGCGGGCATCAGCGATAGAACTGTTTATCGCATGTTGCAACGCTACGGGAGCCTGCGCAATTGTATCAACGGCTCGGAAAGATCGAAGTCGAATCTCGAGCAGGAATAATGAAAGCCCCGGTCTAACCGTGGCGGAACCGTCGTTTCTTGACGCAGGCTTTACGTTGACATCACTGTCAATTGCGCGACGGCTTTGTCAATGACTGTATTCTCGGCATGCTTCCGACTTAATTCCCGCCCCACAACGCAAACTGCGACAGCGTTGTCAGCCGTTCCCATTCGCGCATTCGCCGCGTGATTATTCTTTTGCAATCCGCAAAATACCAAGCGCTCAGTTATCGCGAGAGTTAGAGCGATTACTTTGGCGGCGCCAAAGTCTCCCTAAGTTTGCGCTCAGAACTCGGCGCGGGAGTTGCCTATGATCACGACGGTTTTAATCTCGCACGATGATCTGCGCGCCCCTCTCGCACTGCCTCTTCGATCATGGTTGTGAAGTCGCCTCTCGACGTTCATGCAATGAATAACTCCAAGTGGACAATTCTCGTCGTGTCTGCGGATGCCGCGGTACAGAATCTTGCAGTAAAGATTTTGGCCGGCGCGCAAACTCGCCTCATCGCCATCGCGAGCGTCAAAGCTCTGCTCGAGTACTTGCTGCACAATGAAGCGAGCCTCGTCATCTACGATCCCGACATTGCGCCGCTTTCCGGCCTCGATGCGTTTGCGATTGCCAAGAGTTATCATCCGAGCATTCCCGCGATTTTTCTTTTTGAAGACGAGCAATACGAAGCGGCTCGAATCGTTGCCACTAAAGGCGTGATCTATCGCATGCCGAAACCGATTGACGAAAACGCCCTCAAGCAGATTGCCGAGGCCGTGCGCAAAATCAAAACGGCTCAAAACCATTACGCTGAAAATTCGCCGGTATAAGTTGCGGCGATTTTTTTGCCTGGATCTGTGAATAATTTTTTATTCCGGTAGCTGTGTTGTATGAAAACGAAAGCGCTGAAAAGACGTGCAAGAAATCATTCCCCCCTTGAGGGGGGCCAGGGGGGTGTCGTTCGTGGCTTAGATAAAGTAGCACTCTCTGCTAGAAGTCGTTTGCCCAAGAACACCCCCCTCAAGGGGGGAATGATCGGAATCATTTTCATCCTCTGCCTGTTCTTCGGCTGTTCCAATTGGACGGCGTTGAAAGACGAATCCGCAATGAAAACGCGGCCGGAAATTTTTCAACCTCCACAAGCAGAAACGTTTCCAGAGTATCAATTGGGCTTCGGCGACGTGATCGAAGTGAAATTCTTCAACAATCCGCGCTTCAACGAAACCCTGGCCGTGCGGCCCGATGGCAGGATCTCGCTCGAAAAGATGAACGAAGTGTTTGTGATCGGCATGACGCCGGCGCGGCTTGATAGCCTCGTGAGCGCAACGTATGCGCAATTCGTTCTCAACCCCGAAGTCACCGTGTTCGTGCGTCAATTCGGAGGCAATCAAGTCTACGTGCTCGGCGAAGTGAAATCGCCGGGAGGTTATCCGCTGCAAAAAGACATGACGCTGCTGCAAGCGCTCACGGCCGCGGGCGGTCCGAATCAAACCGCAAAACTCAAAAGCGTGCTCTTGCTGCGCCCGGGCTTAAATCATGAAATCCATGCGTTGCGCCTCGACTTGAGCAAAGCGCTTCATGGGAGCACAGGCGCGGTGAGCGGCAATGCGCTTCACGTGCAAGCCCAAGACGTGGTCTATGTGCCGAAGACTTTCATCGGCAATGTGAGCGGGTTTCTGAAGCAAGTTTACGACGGCGTGCTGCCGCCGCTGAGTATTTATTTGCAGGCATTGTGGTGGAGCAATCGGTGAGGCCTGATAATGAATCAAATGCCTTTTTGAACTGTCATCCTGGAAGGACCTTCCCTAGTACCGGGATCTCTTCCCAGTGCGAGGGAAGGTCCTTCCAGAATGAGAGTTAGAGTGAAGTTGCAAACCAAGCCGCAATGAGAAGTGCGGATTGCAAAGGATGAAGTGTGAATCACAACTCGAATGAAATTGTCGCGCGCGACAACACCCCCCTGGCCCCCCTCAAGGGGGGAATTAACGCGGGAGCTGACAACACATTCGCCCCGCGCGGGCATGCGCTCTTCGTCTTGTTCAAACATCGCCGTTTGATTTTGACCGTCTTCTCCGTGATCGTCCTCAGCGCCGCGCTCGGCAGTTTTCTTATCGCGCCGGTTTATGAAGCGAAGGCGAAAATTCTTGTGGAGCGCAACCCCGAGGCGGAAAAGGCCATGCTCTTCAATATGAATCCGTTTTCAGCTTTTGAGAATTTTGATTGGATCGACACCGAGATCGAGATGCTTAAAAGCCGTCCGATTGCCGCGCGCGTGGTCACGGCGTTCCGGCTCGATGAAATGGAACAAGACGAGCCGCCCAAGTCGCCCTCGGAAAAACAGCTTCGTTTCGAGCGCGCGGTCGAGCTTTTCATGAAAACGTTGAGCGTCGAGCGCGTGAAGAGCAGCAACGTCATCGCCATCGGCTACGAAGCGAAGGATTCCGCGCTCGTCGCGGCGGTCGTCGCAAGAGTCATCGACACGTACTCCGCCTATCGTTCTGAAATCTATAATGAAACAAAAGCCTGGAATTTTTTTGATGAACAAACGCGCTTGGCCGATGAGCAGTTGCGCGAATTGGAGCACAAGCAGGCGGAGTTCAAACAAGCAGGCGCAGTCTTGTCGCCGGAGGCCCAGAGCGCGATTATATTGAACCGCCTCTCGGATTATGAAAAGAGCCTCACCGCGGTGCGCACGAAACGCATCAGTAAAGAAGCGCGATTAGCGGTGATACAAGAGCAATTTGAGAAGGGCGAAGACGTCAATATTCCCGCCACGGAAACGAGCGACAGCCCTAGCCGCGAAAAGCACATCGCCAAGCTGAAAGGCGAATGGCTGGATATGGAGCTGCTCAAACAAAAATTGCTGCAGAAGTTCACGCCGCAATATGAAGAAGTCGTCGAGTTGGAGCAGCAAATCATTGCAACCCGCGGCAAGATCACCAACGAGATCAAACAAATTCTCGCGGAAGAAGCGACTGCGATCCGCGCGCTGAAAGCGGAAGAACAGTCGTTGCAAGCGTCCATCGCGCAAGTGACGCAAGAGATTTCGTCGTTCGCGCAGAAGGAATATCAGTTCGCGCAATTCAGCCGCGGCTTGGAAGACCGTCGCGACGTGTATTCGATGTTGCTGCGGCAGCGCGAGGAAGCGCGCATCTCTTTGGCGAAATCGGAAAAGGGCGTGCAGCTCAAAGTGTTCAGTCCGGCGGTGGCGCCCAACAAACCCGCGAAGCCGCGCAAGACTTTGAACGTGGCGCTGGCCGTAATTTTGGGAATGATCGCGGGCGTGAGTTTGGCTTTGTTCGTGGAATATTTCGATCGTTCCCTCAACTCAGCTTCGGAGTTGGAGCAACTTTCGGGGCTGGCCTTGTTGGGCGCGGTGCGTGAGGTAAAAATGCGGAGCTTGACGGAGGGATGAGAATAATTCGGCAACGGCGCATGCGTGTCAAACTAAGATAAGCGCTTACGAAATTCCCCCCTTGAGGGGGCCAGGGGGGTGTTAATCATCTGAGATTCGCGCACGCAATCTAGAGTGATGCGAGAGACCCAGAGCTTTACATCCCCCTGAATCCCCCTTCGAAGGGGGACTTTACGCGTTTCGCGTCTTGAGCTGACGCGCACACAGCGGCGGGCCATACGAAAGCGACCGTGATGAAAAATTTGCTAAAGCTCAGGCGTTGGGAAAAGGGCATCAAGCAATACGAGTTGGCGATCCAGTTGCAGTGCAGCGCACCCTATCTTTCGATGATCGAGAGCGGCCGCCTCGATCCGCCCGATGCCTTCAAAGAGCGCGTGGCCGCGTTTTTCAAAATGCCGGTGGAGGAGATTTTTCCCCAAACGCCGAAGGAGAGCAAATGAAGCGAAGCTCGACACCTTTCTTTTTGGCTATTATCGTCTTCGTATTTAACTGGGCGGTGGAAGCCTTCCCGCGCCAAGAAGCAACCGGTGCCGTCAAAAAACTTGAGCATCAAGTTGATTCCTTGCATACGAGGTTCGCGGACATTAGCAGAAGAACCGAATCATTGGAGGCGCACAACAGTTTGCTCATGAAGGCCTTGGAGTCGCAATTAAACGAAGCTGAAAGAAAATCCCGGTTCCTCGAGATCGTATTGGCGGTGTTGGGAGGATTATTCGGCACCATCGTAGCCGTCATCACGTTTGCAAATATCTGGCATAGCAAGTGGGAACGAAATCTCCAAGACAATCGAGAAAGCAGAGAAGGCAAAATAAGCGATGCCTTGAAGCAGAACGTCGAGACCGTGACTAATCTAATGCAGATAATATCTGAAGGCCAAGAAGTGGCGACTTTTGTTCGGGAAGCTGTTGACCGTCAACATTTGCAATTCAAGTCATTCAAAGATGAAATCACGGCAATTAATCTCAGGGCCGAAAAGATGCTCAAGGACGGCAAGCTCAAGCGGCGAGTGGTGAGACAAAGAGAGGTGCAGGGAGAAATCGAGTTGTTGGGAGATATCATCGAAAAAAAACTTTTGCTATTTCCCTTGATCCCGTTTAACAAAAGCGATGAGAAACTGTCGACCATCGCGCTCTATATTAGAGCTCTGCAGTTGTTTCTTGACAGCAATTATGCGGATGCCGGCAGGCTATTCAAAGAAGCGCATCCGGGTCAGAGCGGAGATCTTCTGTGGCAAATCCCGTTTTATGAAGGATTGATTGCGAAGAATGAAGGGAGCTATCCGGCCGCACTCTCCTCTTTTGATGAAGCCATAACCGCGCGGGAAAAGACGGAAGATCCGGAACTCGGGTCTCATACGGAAATCGCCGAAACGCTCTACTTCAAATCCGCGCAATACAAGAATCAAATCGAACGGCAAGAAGGCCTGCTCGATGTTCGAAATCGATGCTTGAAGATCATTCAGAAGGCGGAAGGCAGCGAGCAGAGAGCTGATTTCTCCTTAAAAGAAATCCGCGTCGGCACGAACCCCAATATGACCGACGAATTTCGCCGGTTGCAGTCGCGGTGCTTTTTGATTGCCGGCAACACGTTTTGGTTTGAACAAGACTATGAAGCCACGCTTGCGATGTATAAAAAATCGTCTCAACTCAAGCTTGCCAGCGAATATGTCTACTCCTCCATCGGCCAAGCTTTGGATAAGTTAGGTGCGAAGGGCGGCGCAATCGAAGATCCGTTGCCTTATTATGAAAAGGCTTTTTCCGCCCTGCGTTCCCTACTGGGGCGGCACGATGAGCGGCAAAATAGGATTCTCAGAGCCTCCGTCTTTGCGATGTGCGTCAAGAGGTTGAAAGCCGCGAACAAGATCGAAGGCACGTGGGAACCGATTCAGTACAGAATTGAAGCGGAAAGAATCGTCGAAGACGAACTAAAGTTCAAGAATCCGAACATCAAATTGTTTTCACCTTTTTCAAAGATCCAAATGACGCAAGAAGAGTTAGTTGATGAATTGCGAAGAGAGATCGGTTAAAGACTTCAATTGCGTTGTGCGAATACCCGTTAAGAAAAGTGGGCCGTATGAATCTGGCGCAAGAGCTTATCAAAACCGAGGCCACGGAGAAACCGCCTCGAAACCAATCCTCTGCCGAGAACAAAACTTCTTTGCAGGCATTCGAGAACCGCAGCGTCATCACCGGCATCGCGCGCGGCGAAGTGCACGAATGGCCTTTAGATCTCGCGCACTGGCGCGATGATCTGCAACAACTGGCGCAAACCCTCCGCTTTGCGATGAAAGACAAAACGCCGTGCGTCATCGGCTTTGCAAGCGCGCTATCCGGGGAAGGCACGTCGACGCTAGCCGTGGCCGTCTCTCTTTTAATGGCGCAGAACCAACAACAAGCGCGCGCAAAAGGAAATGGCGAGCTTCATGAGACGCAGGCGCTCCTCATCGATGCACAGTTGCGGCATCCCTGTTTGCACCGGCTCTTTGGCGTGAGCCTCGCGCACGGCCTCGCCGAAGTTCTGCAAGAAAAAATCTCTCCGGCGCAAGCGCTGAAAGACATTCCGGCCTCGAGCTTGAAGCTGTTGACCGTAGGCGAGACGAATGCCAAGTCGCTGCGTTATGATCAAATCGAAAAGCTCGGCGCGCTCTTGCGCGAGCTGAAAGCGCAATTCGAATTTATCTTCATCGACCTTCCTCCTTTGCTGCACGGCATCGAAGCCGCGGCCTTGAGCAAGTTGTGCGACGGCGTCGTCTTGATCGTCAAAGCGCACCAAACGAAACGCGAAGCCGTGCTCGCCGCGCAGCGCGTGTTGGAAAAGGCCGAAGCACACGTGCTGGGTTGCGTGCTGAATCAACGGCGCTTCTTTATTCCGGACTGGCTGTATCAACGGCTGTGAAATCTCACATGCGAGAGCTTCTTTCCGCCAAACAATTGCACGCGATTATGGCGCGCGAGCGCGCACGCGCGGATCGCAACAGCCACGAATTTTCCGTGATCATTCTCGCGCTCGGCAATCAAGCCGAGAGCCGTGTATTGTCGCGCCGTGTTGCGCAAACGCTGTTTCAGCGCGTGCGCTTCACGGATGATGCCGGTTGGTTGGATCATCAACACCTCGGCCTCGTTCTGCCGGAGACCTCCGCTTCGGGCGCTCATAAATTGGCGAATGATCTCTGTATGCTTTTAGCCGAATCGCTGCCGGACGTGACGTATGAGATTATTACTTATCCTTCCGATTGGTTCGGAGAGAACGGCTCGGGCCGCCATCGTAGCGCGGACTTCCAGTCCGCGGATCAAGCCTCGCCACAGCGGAGCGCTGCAATAGCTTCTTTTGTTGAAAGAAGAAAGGATCATGAAAACTTTCTCTCCGCGCAAGAGTTGAGCGACGCGCCAACATTAGAAACTGAAACAGCGTTGGCCGGGCTGCAGCGCTTCTTCATTCGCCCTTTGCCGCTTTGGAAAAGGCTGATGGATATTGCCGGCGCATTCGTTGGAATAATCCTGCTCGCGCCCGTTCTCTTGCTGATCGCCCTCGCCATCAAACTCAATTCTCCAGGTCCCGCGCTTTTCCTCCAAAAGCGCATCGGCCAGGGCAACAGGCCTTTCATGATGTACAAGTTTCGCTCGATGACAATCGGCGCGAGCGAGGAGCTGCACCGGCAACATCTCGACGAGCTCGTTGCCGGAAAAAATTCCAACGGCATCTTCAAGCTGACGAACGACCCGCGCATGACGGCCGTGGGCAGGTTCATTCGCAAGTGGAGCCTCGATGAGCTGCCGCAACTGTTGAACGTGCTCAAAGGCGAGATGACTCTCGTCGGCCCTCGGCCCGAGCCTTGTTACGCGAGCGCGAATTATTCGCGGTGGTACCATCGCCGCGCGCTGGAAATGAAGCCCGGCATCACCGGCCTGTGGCAGATCGAAGGCCGCAGCCGCGTGCCCTATGAAGAAATGATCCGCATGGACTTGCGCTATTGCCAATCGTTGTCATTGTGGAATGATGTCAAGCTGCTGTGTCGAACTTTCAAAGCCGTCTTTTCTCATGCAGGAGCGTATTAGCCTTAACACCACTGTGTCCAAAAAGCAAAAGCTTTCACGCAAAGGCGCAGAGCCGCAAAGTCTCCGCACAAAAAAACGTGTTGTATAATGAAATTAGTAGAGCTATTGGTTCCTAGAGAATTGGAGAAAGCCATATCACCGAAAACGAAATACCCTTTGAGATTATCGGCGCGGCCATTGAGGTTCATCGGATTTTGGGGCCTGGTCTCTTGGAATCCGCTTATGAAGAATGCCTTTGTTATGAGCTCGAGCAAAAAAGATTTCAGATTTTGAAGGACGGTATTCATCGAATCGTTTTGGGGCTGGAAGAATAACGCTTTGCTTTTCTTTGCGTAATCTTTGCGTCTCTGCGTCTTTGCGTGCGTTTTGTTTTTCTTTTTGGCTGCTGGACGTGGGCATTGTGCGGTGAGGATGAAGAGTTTGATGGTGGCGCGTCCACGTCAAGTGTGATTCAACTGTGAATGAGAAGGTACCATGGTTCGCATTGGCTTAGTTGGATTGGGCTATTGGGGCCCGAACCTCGCCCGCATTTTTGGCGGCCTGCCAAATTCCCAAGTCACCATTTGCTGCGATCTCGATGAAGGGCGCTTGCAACAGATGGCCACGCGCTTTCGCGATCTCCGCACAACGAATAACCTCGACGAAGTGTTGGACGCCGATCGCATTGACGCGGTCGTCATTGCAACGCCCACGCGTACGCACCACGCGCTTGCCAGACGCGCATTAGAGCGTGGGCTGCACACCTTCGTGGAAAAGCCGCTCGCCACTTCCATTGCCGAGTGCGAAGACCTCATTGCGTTGGCCGAGAAGAAGGGCGTGGTCTTGTTCGTCGGCCATGTCTTCCTCTATACGGCCGCCGTCAACAAGCTCAAGCAGCTCATTGCCAGCGGCGAGTTGGGCGATTTGTGTTATATCGCCTCCAATCGTTTGAATCTCGGGCCGGTGCGCAGTGACGTGAATGCGTTGTGGGATCTCGCGCCGCACGACATTTCCATCATTCTTCATCTCATGGGCCGCACGCCCGTCAGCGCAAGCTGTCAAGGCCTCGCCTTCCTGAACAAAAATCTTCACGACGTGGCCGTGCTCACCATGCACTTTGAAAACGGCACGATGGCCGTCGTCCACAGCAGTTGGCTCGATCCCAACAAAGTGCGGCGCATGACTTTGGTCGGCAACAAGAAGATGGCGGTCTATGACGACGTCGAACCTTTGGAGAAAATCAAAATTTATGATAAAGGCGTCGAAGCGCCGTCCTATTACGACACGTTCGGCGAGTTTCATTTCAGCTATCGCTACGGCGACACCTACAGCCCTCGCCTCCTGGAGATCGAGCCGCTGAAAGCCGAGTGCCAGCATTTCATCGAGTGCCTTTTAAAACACGAGCAGCCGCGCACCGACGGCTACAACGGCATGGAAGTCGTCAGAGTGTTGGAAGCCGCCGATCTCTCGCTGCACAACGGCGGCGCGCGCGTTCCGCTCAAGCCGGTCAATGGAAACGGGATTCTAATTACGAGCTCAACCTGAAAGCATTCTGTAAGCGGATTTTCCCAAGCGGATAAAGCACCTTGCTTTATCCGCTTGATTCGTGAAATCCGCTTACAGAAAAGCTTTTGCTTTTTTGAATAAAAAGCTCATTTGAAATAGCGAGAGGCCAGAATACATGAATCCAGAAATCAAATCATCCCCCATTGTGCGCCGTGAAATTCCGCTGGTCGATCTCGTGAGCCAATATCGCAGCTTGCGCGAGGAGTTGCTTCCGGCTATCGAGCACGTGCTGGAGTCCGGCAACTTCATTCTCGGAGAAGAAGTCGCGCTCTTTGAAAAAGAATTTTCGCGCTACTGCGGCGTCGTGCATGGTATCGGCGTGGCGAGCGGAACCGAGGCCTTGCACCTCGCGCTGCATGCGTTGGGCATCGGGCCCGGCGACGAAGTCATTACTGCTGCCAACACTTTCATCGCCACCGCCTTCGCAATTTCCTACACGGGCGCGACGCCGGTCTTCGTCGACGTGCGCGCAGACGATTACAACCTCGATGTCAGCCTGTTGGAACAAGCGCTCACCAGGCGAACCAAAGCGATCATTCCGGTTCATCTTTATGGTCAGCCCGCGAACATGGATGCGATCATGCGTTTCGCAAACGCGCACAATTTGAAAGTCGTGGAAGATGCTTGCCAAGCGCACGGCGCGAGCTATCACGGCAAGCCCGTTGGCTCATTCGGCCAAGCGGGTTGCTTCAGTTTTTATCCCGGCAAAAATTTGGGCGCATATGGCGACGGCGGCGCGGTCGTCACGAACGATGCGGAGTTGGCGGAAAGAATCCGTTTGCTGCGGCAGTACGGGCAATCGGAAAAGTATATTCACGCCACGTTGGGTTATAACAGCCGCCTCGATACATTGCAAGCCGCGATTCTCTTGGCGAAGCTGAAGCCTCTCGAGGAGTGGAATGAAAAACGCCGAGAGGCCGCGCGACTCTATCATGAATTTCTCGCCGAGAGCAAAGCCATGCTTCCGCGCGAGCAACCGAACGCGCGCCATGTTTATCATCTCTACGTCATTCAACATGAACGGCGCGAAGCTTTGCGCGTCGAGTTGCTAGCCAAAGGCATACAATGCGGCATTCATTACCCCGTGCCTTTACATTTGCAAGCGCCCTATCGCGACGCGCGCACGATTCCACTCGGCGCACCCGTGACTACGCGACTGGCACAGCGCATTCTTTCGTTGCCCATCTATCCCGAACTCACGCGTGTGCAAATCAAACGTATCGCACAAACCGTCAAAGCGTTGGAGTGATGAAGTGTTGGAGTCATGAGCTTTTTATCACTCCCTCACTCCAAAACTCCACCACTCCAGGAATCCAACAATCCGATGCTCCAAACTTTCCACAAAGACGCGCTCAAATATCTGCCGTCGCGCATTTTGCCGGCGCTCGTTTCCGTGCTGACCATTCCGGTCTTCACGCGGCTCTTTGCGCCCGGCGAATACGGCATGTACGTGTTGGTGATGACCACCGTCTACGTGCTCGGCGCAATTGTAGATTGGTTGGGCATGGCGATCATTCGATTTTATCCCGCGAGCGAGCGTGAAGGCCGTGTGCCGCAACTTTTCAGCGCAGTCCTCACTGCGCTGATTTTCACGATGACTCCGCTGCTCATTATCAGCCTGGCGGCGTTGGCGCTTTTGCGCGCGCACCTCGATCCCACGCTCTATCATCTCATGCTGATCGGCGTATTGCTCTTCGTCGTCGGAGCCGGCTCCGAGGTCGCGTTAAATTTTTTGCGTTCCCGCCGCGAGATTGGCCGGTATAGCGTTTTCGCCCTGTGGAAAAGTATTGCCGGCGTGTTGCTCGGCATTCTGCTCGTGATGGTTTTTGATTTCGGCATCCTCGGCTTGCTTTGGGGACACGTCATCGCGAGTCTCATCATTTTGCCGTTTGTGTGGAAGCTTGCTTATAAAATTCCCCCCTTAAGGGGGGCCGAGGGGTGTTATGGTGATGAAGCAATGAAGCTATTAAATCTTCCGGCGTCTATTCGAATCAAAGAACACTCCGCTCAAGCAGGGAATCGTAAGCGAATTAAATTTCTCAGACACGCTTTAGATCTTTTCTCATTCAACGCCATTCGTTCTTCGCTGCCACTGGCCGCCACCATGGCGAAATACAGCATGCCGTTGGTCGCGGGCAACCTCGCGCTTTGGGTCTTGAGCCTTTCGGATCGTTACATCATCGAATACTTTCATGGCAGCCATGCAGTCGGCGTTTATTCGGTCAGCTACAGCCTCACTGAAAAGACCATTCTCTTTCTCACTGCGCTCTTTCGCACCGCCTCCGCGCCGCTTGAAATGGCGACGTGGGAAAAAGAAGGCGGGCAAAAAAGCCAGGCGTTGGTTGAAAGCGTCACGCGCGCTTACATTCTGCTCGCCGTGCCGCTCGTGGTTTTGCTGTTCGGCTTCGCGCAGCCGATCGTCGCGATGCTGACCACCGCGCCCTATCATGAAGGCTATCGCCTCGTGCCTTTCGTTGCCGCCGCAATTTTTTTGAGCGGCCTTGAAGAGCGTTTCGAATCCGGTTTGCTCTATCAAAAAAAGACCAACGTCATCATGCTGCTCGTTGCGGCTGCGGGCTTGGCCAATATCGCATTGAATCTCTTCTTCGTGCCGCGTTATGGTTACATGGCCGCGGCGCTCACCACTCTGGTTTGCTACGCCGCGCTGTTCTTGGCAATCATGTTGATCTCGCTCAAACATTTCACGTGGAAATTTCCGCTGTTGACGTTGGCTCGAAGCGGAGGCGCCGCGTTGGCCACGGCCATGATCATCCTGAGCTTCTTTTCCTTCTCAAATTCATTTTCCGCTCTTGATTTGTTTTTATCGCTGGCATTGGCCATGACGCTTTATTGCGCCGGCGTGCTGTTACTAGGTGAAATCAGCATCGCTGAAATTCGCGGCTTCATGAGCCTGAAACGATGAAGACGCTGCGGAGGAAAATCCGCCGCGCGTACGAATGGTCGCGCGACATGCTGAACGGCGCTGCGATCTCGGATGAATATTTTTTTGCACAAGTTGGACAAACAAGCCTCCCGGCTCTGCATGAACAATTAGAAAAACTCGGACGTTCGTTCTGGCTGAATGAGCTTCCAACATCGTCGCGCGAAACAGAAGTGATTGCCGCCGCAAATGAAATTTGCCAACACACTTTCGACTTGCTCGGCTCGGGAAAGGTGAGGGTTCATCATAATCTGCATGCTCATGGTTTCGCGGGACACTGTTATCATATGCCCATTTCAGAAGATGAGTTAGCAGAAAAGCATCGCAGGTTTGAGCAGCACGTTGAATACTCCATCTATTCCCCCCTTGAGGGGGGTGTCGTTCGTGAAAGGAGAAATTCCCCTGAGACTGCGATTGCAGAGCACACCCCCCTAGCCCCCCTCAAAGGGGGAATTGATGATAGGCCCTCGCTGCTTTACTCGAAAGCGGCACGCTCAGACTACGAACTTCTCGACTGGTTCATCGATTTCAAATCCGGCTATCGCTGGAACGAAAAGCTTTGGCATCAACGCGTTCCAACCGGTCATGTGCTCGGAGCCGACGTCAAAGTGCCGTGGGAGTTATCGCGCTTTCAGCATCTCACCGTGTTGGGGCAGGCTTATCGGTTAACGAACGACTCGAAATATGCGTATGAGTTTGCGCATCAAATCTCGGATTGGATCAGCAGCAATCCGCAAAGCCGTGGCCTGAACTGGGCGCGCGCGATGGAAGTCGCGTTGCGTGCGATGAATTGGATTTTCAGCGCGCACTTTTTCATGGCTGTGCCGGAACTGCGCGAGAAATTTTGGAAAGAGCTTTTGAAAAGTTTGAATCAGCACGGCGAATTTATCATGCGCCATCTCGAAATCAGCCGCGACCAACACGGCAATCGGCTCACGGCGAATCACTATCTCGCCAACATTGCGGGATTGGTATTGCTGGGAGTTTTATTTCAAGAAGCGCCTGCCGGCAAACTATGGCTGGAGTTCGGCGTGCGTGAGTTGCGCGCGGAGATGGAATCACAGGTCTATGCCGACGGCGTTCATTTCGAAGCCTCGACGCACTATCATCAACTCGCCGCCGAGCTTTTTCTCTGCGCCACATTCGCAGCTTCGCGCGCGGGATTGCGCTTTACGCAGGCCTATCTTGATCGACTCGATAAGATGATCGAGTTCATGATTCATGCAACCAAACCCGACGGCTCTCGGCCTTTGCTCGGCGACAATGACGCCAGCAGTCTGCCGATTTTCAAAACAACTTTTAATACTTCAAACTGCTCTCCCTCTGGCTGTCATTCAGAAGGATCCCTTTTAAGCCGCTTGCTCAACGCCCCTGCAGGTTTTATCTCCAGTGCTGAAAAAGATTCTTCCAGAATGACACGAACAGGGGAAGAGCGCTTGGAATCCAAAGCCTTTCCCGAAGCTGGCGTCTACATTCTGCGCCAGCGCGACGACTACATGATCGTCGATTGCGGCGCATGCGGGCAAAACGGCAACGGCGGCCATGCGCACAACGACACGTTGAGCTTCGAGTTAACGGCGCGCGGCGTGAACTTCATTGTCGATCCCGGAACTTTCACTTACACCGCAAGCGCGGAGTTGCGCAATCAATTTCGCAGCACTGCGTTTCACAACACCGTCGTCGTGGATCATCAAGAGATGAATGAAATTCCTAGCGGCGTGCTTTTTTGTTTGAAAGAAGCAAAGCCGCCTCAAGTGCTCAAGTTCGAAACCGCGCCGAGCCATGATTATCTCGAGGCGCAGCACTTCGGCTATTGCCGCTTGGCCGATCCGGTCGTACACGAACGCCAAATTTTGTTCAACAAAGCTGATCGCTTTTGGGTGATCAAGGACCTGCTGCTCGGCCACGCCGTACATGAGTATGAATTGCGCTTCCACTTCGCGCCTCTCACAGTGCGGATCGTTGCCGATGAGCTTCTGGCAATTGCGGAGAGCAATGGCGTGGCGCTCGCGGTTTTTCCGTTTGACAAAGAGCGTGTGCACCTGCAAAGCTTGCCAGGCTGGATTGCGCCGCAATACGGCCGGCGCGTTTCAAACACAATCGTGCAGTACAGCGCCACGGCATGCGCGCCCTTTGCTTTTACGACGATATTCTTTCCGATGAAGAATGAGCAATTCCATCTTGCCTCCGCGCGCGCGCACGTGCGAGAGTTCTGTGAGAGTATTGGCAAAGCGGAGATGGTGATGACGGAGTGTGGATTGATGGATTGATGATTCGAGCGCCTTGAATCAATCAAACTATGGCCAAGCCATAGTTGAGCTTTCATGTAACTTCATAAACAAAAACCACGGCCAAGCCGTGGTTGAACGAGGGTGATGGATCTTCTCTTCACACTCTTCGACGTGCGCGAGCCTTATTGGATGGGCTTGCTCGTCGTCGTGCCTTTGATTCTGCTCATGAGCATCAAGCCCAAGCTGGCGGTCTTCGTGCTCATGCTCGACATTTTTTTACTCGAATGGCTGCACTCCACCTTCGGCTTGATTCCGCGCGCCGCGATTTGGGTGAAAGACCTCGTCATTTTAGTGCTGCTGATCAAAAGCCTGTTTCAAATCTCCTCGCAAAAGAAATGGTCGCGCACGCCGCTGGATGTCGTCGTTGTTCTGCTTTTCATACTGAGCCTCATCACAACCGTCGGTAACGAGATTTCGGCGACGACCTCATTGCTCGCGCTGCGCCGGCATTTGCGCTACATCGTGTTCTTCTACGTGCTCGTGCACCTGGATTTCGAAGAAGCCTTTCTCAAAAAGTTATTTTCAGGGCTGATCGTCATCGCGCTGGTGCAAGTGCCGGTGAGCCTCGCGGAATATTTTCTATGGTATCCCGGCATCGTCAGCGGCCTGGCCTCCGGCCATTTTGATTTCGTCACCGGCACGTTGCCGCGCGGCGGCTCGGGCTTGCTCTCGCTTTTTTTATTGTCCACGGCGTGCCTCTGTTTGAGCTTCGGCATGTTCAAGGAAAAAGTGCGCGTGTTCAATTGGCAGGTCAATCCTTTCGTGCTCGCGGCGGTGCTGCTTGTGCCGCTGCCGTTGGCAATGTCCCGCGCCACGTTCGTGTTCCTGCCGTTCGTGCTCGGCTTTCTGCTGCTGCGCTGGAGGTGGCAACCGCAACGCGGCCTCGTGCGACGCAAATTTCTCTTTGCCTATCTCGCGCTCTTTCTCGTGCTCCTCGTGCTCGGCTCGCGCGCCACGGATTATGATTTGAAATCCTATCTGCTCAATCCCCAACGCGCGATTGCTGAACAATTGACCGCGAACTCCACGGCAGCCGGAACGCAGATCGGCAGATTCGCGAGCTTGAAATTGATCTATCAATTGCAGCACACGGATTGGTTCAATTTGATTTTCGGCTTCGGCACCGGCTCGTGGTCCGACAATTACTTTCAAAATTACAGCGGCAAGCTTTGGCGATTGTATAGCGATTTGCAAGCCGCCAAAACCAGCCAGATCGCATATTACTTGAGCGAGCTGGGCATCGCCGGCGTCGTGCTGCTGCTCGTTTTGCTCTTTCAGCTTTTTAGAATGAACGAAATTTTTCTCAAACACAGCGCGGACAAATACTGGAGCGCGGTCAGCTACGGCTTCAGCGCCGTGGTCTTTCTGATGTCGCTCGCATTGTTCTACGTGCCGATTTTGGATAGCGATGCTACCGGCTTTTTGTTGATGACGTTGAGCGCGATGATTTTTTGTGTGCAGAGAAAACGGATTCGAGATGTTCAGCTTTAACCTGAAAGAGTTCAAGCCCAAAGATTTTCTCCAACGGACAGATTAAGCCCAGCGGATGAAAAGCAAAAAGCTTTACCCGTTGGACTTAATCTATCCGTTGGTGGTAGATTTTTATTCCAAGCAGGTTACTATGCAGCCCTTCACTCTTTCCCTCATCATCGTCGCGCGCAATGAAGCCAAAAATATCGCGCGTTGCATTGAATCCGCTTTGGCGGCTGCGCGCGAAATTTCGGACAGCGAGATTATTTTGGTTGATTCATTATCGCAGGACGAGACCGTTGCCATTGCGCAGCGTTATCCGATCAAAATCTATCAGCTTCTTCCCGGGCAGCGCATTTCCTCGTGGGCGGCGCGCTATCTCGGCATGAGCCAGTCGCGCGGCGAGCTGATTCAATTTCTCGACGGCGACATGATTTTGCAAAAAGATTGGATTGCACGCGCAGCCCCTTACGTTTTGCAAGATGACAACGTAGTAGCCGTGTTAGGCCGGCTCGATGAAATTTATGTTTCGCGCGAAGGCGTGGAGCAGCGCGCGCACGACGTTTTGCGCATTGCCGAGCGCGTGCAGGAAAATCCGCGCTGGGTCGGCGGCGCGCTGTTGTGCCGGCGCGAGCGTTTGCAACGCATCGGCGCTTTCAATCCGTTCCTCTACGGCGAAGGCGAAGCGGAAATGTGCTTTCGCGCCGAACTGCACCGGCTCAAAATTTTAGCGCTGCCTCTGAACATGGTCGAACACTATTCCGCGCCGCGCGACGCATGGGCCGAACTGCGCAGAAAGTATCGCAACAAAATGTACCTCGGTTTCGGGCAGGCGTTGCGTTATCACTATAAGAAGCCGCAAGTCTACAAGCTGCTGCTGCGCCGCAGAAATCACTTGCTCGCGCTCGTGTTTTTAATTTCCGCGTTTCTCGCAGCAGTGGCGGCGTTCGTGATTTCTGCAAGTTGGCCGCTGGTGCTCTGGTTCGTTTTTTTGTTCGGATATTTCGCCGGCCTATTGTTGCGCTACAAAGGTTTGAAGCAAGCGTTCTTCAATCTCGCCATCAAAATGTTGTTCCTGGCCGGCGCGATTCGAGGCTTCTTCTACACGCCGCAGCCGGCGCAAACATTTCCCAAGTTGGTTGGAGTTATCAAGTAAAGTATTCCCACCTTGAGGGGAGTGTTGGTGAGCGAAAAATAAGTTTGAGGCGCCAAGGTTTGGAGAGTGCAATGCTGACATTTAATAAAATCGTCGATCTCCCAAACACCCCCCTGCCCCCCTCAAGGGGGGAATCGTGCAGGTGTGCGTGCTTATGACCGTCCTGCACGTTTTACACTCTTCGCTGCCGTTGCTCTCGGGCTATGCGATACGCACCCAGCACATTCTCAAGCAACAGCAACAGTATTGCACCGCAATCGGCGTGACTTCGCCGTATCATGAGGCTGCGTGCGAGATCGAAGCGATTGACGGCGTGACTTATCATCATGCGAAGAGATCGGCGCGCTCGGCTTATTTAGAGCGTCACGACATTCCCGTGCTCAAGCACTATGCTTTGCAAAAAGATTTCGAGCGCGTGCTCGATAAGTTGATTCATGATTTGCAGCCACACATTATTCACGGTCATTCTTCGCATCGCGTTTCATGGCCGGCTTATCGCGCGGCGCAGCGTCATCGTTTGCCTTTTGTTTATGAGATGCGCGGCTTGTGGGAAGAAACCGCGGTCGCGAAAGGATTTTACGGCCGCCATTCGCTGCGCTATCAGTATCATCGTCACGCCGAGCTCGCGTTGGCGCGGCGCGCGAAAAAGATTTTCGTGATTTCACAAAGCCTGCGCGAGGATTTAATGGCACGCGGATTACCGGATTCAAAAATTGTCGTCGTGCCCAATGGCGTTGTGGTTCACAACATCGTTGAGAGCCGCAGCACGTCGTTGCGCAAGCGCTATGGCCTCGAGCATGCAATCGTGCTCGGCTATATCGGCTCGCTCAACAACTATGAATCGTTGGATCTGTTCCTCGCTGCGCTCGCGCTTCTCGTGCAAAAAGGCAAACGCGTCAAAGGCTTGATCGTGGGAGACGGGCCGGAGAAAGAAAATTTGATCGAGCATGCGCGCCGGCTGGGTATACGAGAGCACGTTATCTTCACGGGGCAGATTGCGCCGCAAGAGATTCAAGCTTACTACGCTTTGTTGGATGTCTTCGTCATCACGCGCTCGCCTAGCCGCGTGGCGCAATTGGTCACGCCGCTCAAGCCTTATGAAGCAATGGCCGCGGGAAAGTGTCTGCTCGTCAGTCGCTTGCCGGCATTGCAAGAGATCGTGCAAGAAGATACGACCGGCTTGTGTTTCAATTCCGGCGAGGCGTGCGACCTCGCGAAGCAATGTGAGCGCTTGCTCGATGATCAAACGCTGCGGCAAAGGCTCGGACGAGCAGCCAGAGATTGGGTTTTGCAAAATCGGCAGTGGCAGGAACTCGTCAAGATTTATCTCGAGCATTACAGTGAGATTTTGAATTGCCACTCGGTCGAACAAAAGAGTGTCATTCAGAAGGAAATTTTTTCAGCACTGGAATGGAAGTCTACTGGGGACTTGTCCCGAGCACTTAAAAAGATTCCTCCTGAATGACATTTTGGGGATGGAAATACAGGCTTAACGTTGTAGCACTGGCATGTCCCATGATTCGCATTCTCTATCTGACCAAAACTTTGCAATGGCATTCCATCAACAAAGTCATTTTCACGTTGGCCGAGCAACTGCATGCCGGAATGTTTGCGCCGCACGTCTGCACACTCTATGATGATGAGGCGAAAGACTCGCCTCTGCTCACCGGCGGCTGGCCGGTGCATTCGCTGGGCGTGCAATCCCGCTTCGGCAATGCTGCGCTTCGCAAGTTGATCGCCTATTGCCGCGCGCACGAGATTCAACTCATTCACGCGCACTATCCTTTGCTGCACTTTTACGGCTTGGCCGCTGCGCGCGCACTGCGCATTCCGCTGCTCTTCACTTCGCACGATGATGATAATTGGAGCCTGCGCTTAAACCGTATCGCGCCGACGCTGTTCATGTATTGCTCTCTGCCTTTCACGCGCCACGTGATCACGGTCTCAAAGGAATTGCAGCGCCACATCAAATGGCAGCCGCAGCACAAGATCACAACGATATACAATGGCGTCGATTTGTCGGCATATGAAAACGTGCGAGAGTGCGAAGTTGAAGCGTTGCGGCAAGAGCTGACGGAGGGCAAACACGTTCCCCTCATCGGGGCGGTAACACGCCTCTTTCAAAAGAAAGGCGTGGATGTTCTCATCAAAGCCACGCGCATGCTCAAAGAGGCCGGACAAAATCTCTGCACCGTAATCGTCGGCGAGGGGCCGTTGCGCGAGGAGTATATGAAGTTGGCGCGCGCGGAAGGGATCGAAGCACAAATAAAATTTCTCGGCTTTCGCAACGACGTTCCGCGAATCCTCGCCGCGCTCGAGGTTTTCGTTTTGCCTTCTTTATGGGAAGGAAATTCTATCGCCTTGCTCGAGGCCATGGCCGCGGCGAAGCCCATCATTGCGACGCGCGCGGGCGGCAATCCCGAAGCGATCACCGAAGGCGAAACCGGCTGGCTGGTTCCGCCAAATAATGCCCTCGCGCTCGCGGAAAAAATTATGGCCGTGCTCGGTAATGAGAATCGCATAAAGATTGGCACGAATGCGCGCGAACATTGGCGCGCGAACTTTTCCGCGGCGGCGATGGTGGAGAAGTATCAAGCGCTCTACTTGAGTTGTCTCGATCACACAACGTAGCGCGGAAAAACTGCTCCAACCTTGGCTTGGCCAAGGTTTTTTCATCGTTGGGATCTAAACTTCTCGGTGGCAGCATTCCACGACCAAGCCGTGGAAGGAACATGTCTGAACGGAAAGATTGTTCCAACTTTGGCTGGGCCAAAGTTTCATCGTCGTCGGTATTAAAATTTACGGCAGCAACATTCCACGGCCAAGCCGTGGAAAGAACGCGCTGAGTTTCCTTGAGCGACCATGTCTAAAAAAATTTGTTTCGTTTGCCACGCCTACTTTCCGCGCCACAGTCCGCGCAAGCTCAGACAGACTTTGGCGTTGGTGGAAAACGGCTTCGAAGTTGACTTGCTCTGCCTGCGCAACGGCAAAGAGCCTCGCCGCGAACGTTGCGAAGGCGTGGAAGTTTATCGCGTGCCCGTGAGCAAAAAACGCGGCTCGGCTTTGCGTTATCTTTTCGAATATGCCGCGTCCTTCGGCGCTTTTTTTATTCTGCTTTCCTATCTCCATTTGCGCAAGCGCTATGACGTGATTCATGTGTACTCTCTGCCCGATTTCATGTGCTTCGCCGCGCTCATTCCCAAGTGGACTGGCGCGAAAATCATTTTGGACAATCTCGATCCGATGCCCGAAATGTATGCCGCGAAATTTCACTTGCGCCTGGCCTCGCGGCTGATAAAGCTGCTCACAAAAATCGAACGAGTCTCCGGCGCGTTCGCGGATTTGGTCCTCACACAAAATCACGCCTATGCCGCGGTGCTGGAAAATCGCGGGCAATATCGCAACCGCGTCTTGCCGATTCTCAATCCGCCGGACCCCAGATACTTCGGCGAGATCGCGCCGCCGCGTGCACGCGATGCCAGCGACAATATCACGTTGCTGTTTCACGGCACTATCAGCGAACGCTACGGCCTCGACGTTGCGCTCAAAGCCATGCCGATTATTTTGTCACACCATGAGCGCGCGCAGCTCGTCATTGCCGGCAGCGGCGATTGTCTCGCAGCGATCTTGGATTTGATCGCGACGCTCAAACTCTCCGCGCACGTGTCGTATATCGGCGAGAAGCGCGTGGAAGAGATTCCCGCAGTGATTCGAGCCTGCGCGTTCGGCGTCATTCCACCGCGCGCCACGGTTTACAACGAAATCAACGTGCCCAATCGCGTGTTCGAATATCTCTGGCTCGGCAAAGCCGCCATTGCCTCTCGCACGCGCGCGCTGCTGCACTATTTTCCCGAAGACGCGATGCTTTATTTCAACCCCGGCGAAGTGGAAGATTTTGCCGCCAAAGTTTTGTGGGCGACCGCGCATCCAGAGATCGTGCATGAGCTTGTGCGCAAAGGACAGGAAGTTTGCCGGCGATATAGTTGGGAAAAACAAAAGAGCATTTACCTCCAGGCCGTCGAGGGATTGGTCGAAAAGCATGCTTTGAATCCCGACAGCATTGGTGTTCACGAACTTTTTCACGGGACGCAGTAACACACGATGGGCGCCTGCCGGGCTGTGAACTTTACCCTGGGCATCAAATGCAAAGTGAACTCCTTTCACTGCGATGAGGTCCGCTGCGCAATTCTGTCAAAGGCCTGCGCGCTCGTGTGCAATCGTAACCAAAAGCAAAAGAAGCACTCGCTTGCAGAAGCAACAGCCTGTCATCCACAACTCCGCTAGGAGTGAACTGCTTATAGGAATTGAGGCTCTTGGATATCCTTGAACTCCGAGGAGTGGCATGTGGATTTTGTTGAATGGCGCGAGCGTCATGGTGAAAATCAAACATGTCACTTCTAACGGAGTTTTTGGAGATCTGGCGCGATGCTTTACTAGAAACATTACACTCCTAGCGGAGTTGCAAGCGCGCCGCTTGTGCAAGATCTTTTTTTGTCCCACTCAATGGGTGGATTGGCATCGTGATCAAACCTGCGCCCATCGCGGATTCGGTCAACTTCAGCGCAAAATTGGGGTTCTATATCAGCAAGAAATGAAATCCTTCTACACCAAAAAGTTTTTCAAAGCCTTCGAGCGCGGCTCGCAGCGCTCCGCGGAAGAGATCGTGCCTTTGGTGTTGGAACTCTTGCAGCCGCGCAGTGTGATCGACGTCGGCTGCGGCGTCGGCGCTTGGTTGAAAGCATTCAAGCAACATGGCGTGCAAGAAGTGCTGGGAGTCGATGGCTCTTATGTTGATGAGAAGATGCTTCAGATTTCAGCGCACGAGTTTTTGCCCTGTGATTTGCGCAAGCCGTTGCAACTAAACAAAAAATTCGATTTGGTGCTCTCGCTCGAAGTCGCCGAGCACCTGCCGCCGGAATGCGCAGAGACTTTCGTCGCCTCGCTCGTCGGGTTGGGCCCGATTATTCTTTTCTCCGCGGCGATTCCGTTTCAAGGCGGCACGAATCACCTCAACGCGCAATGGCCGGATTATTGGATGCAGAAATTTCAAAGCCGGGACTACGTGCCGATCGATTGCTTGCGCAAGCGCATTTGGCAAAACGAAAAAGTGGAATGGTGGTATGCGCAGAATCTTTTGTTCTATGTCGAGCAGCGTTATCTCGCAGAGCATCATCGCTTGTTGCAGGAGTTCGAGAGAACGTGTCCGTCGCAGCTTTCCATCGCGCATCCCCATTTGGTTGATCCCAAATATATGTCGCCGGGCAAGCTGTTGGAAGCTTTGCCGGTTGCGATGTGGCAGGGCGTGAAAAGGCGACTCGCAAAGTTCAGCCACGGCTAGGCCGTGGCTTGCCGTGATTATTCACGATTCGGATCAATCGAAATTAAAAATCAAACTATGGCCAAGCCATAGTTGAGCGTGATTGCCATCACGTTCAGCCACGGCTAGGCCGTGGCTTGCAAGAGGTTATTCACGACTCGAAAGAGTTGCAAGAAATCAAACTCAGACCAAGCCTGAGTTGAACGGGCGCGTAATTCAAAAACAAGCCACGGCCAAGCCGTGGCTGAACGAACGGTTGTGATGAATCTTATCAGAAAAACGGCGCGAAAATTTTACTACACGATCCCGACGCGCTATCGCATGGGGCTTGAGTATCGCGCGCTACGCAAGTTTCTGCAAGAGGCGCAATGGTGGCCCGCGGCTCGCATCACAGAGTGGCAGCGGCAACGTGTGCAGAAGATCGTGCGCTATGCTTATGCTAATGTCCCAGGCTATCATGCGTTGTACAAAGAAGCCGGCATCGCGCCGGATGATGTGCGCTCGCTCGCGGACTTCAAGCAGTTGCCGTTGGTCGATAAAAAGCTGCTGCGCGATAATCTCGCGGATTTCACTTCGCGCGCGATTCCGCGGCGCCGGCGCATTTACGTGACGACCGGCGGCTCGACCGGTGAGCCGTTGGGTTTTTATCACACGCACGGCAATCACGCGCGAGAAGCTGCGTTCCTGCACATGAGCTTTGAACGCAGCGGTTGGCGGCCCGACGAGAGCTTGGCGATTTTGCGCGGCGCTTTCATCGGCACGGAACAAAAGTTTTGGGAGTTTGATCGCGATAAAAAGCAGTTGCTGCTTTCGAGTTATTTTCTCACCGAACGCGCTTATGAGAAGTACATCCAAAAAATTTTGGAGCACAAGCCGCGACATCTTTCGGCTTATCCTTCCGCGGCGACGATGCTTGTAGATGTGATGCTGACGCGAGGGGAAGCAGGCAGAATCAACTTCAAAGCCATTTTGTTGGAGTCCGAAAATTTTTATGACTGGCAGAAAGAGAAACTGCGCGCCGCTTTTCCGAACGCGAAAATTTTCGGCGCGTATGGCCACACCGAGCAAGCCGTGCTCGCTGCGATGTGTGAGCATTCCGACGCGTATCACGTATGGCCGTTTTATGGCTACGCCGAAATCATCGACGCCGCCGGCAAAGAAGCGGAGCCAGGCGAAAGCGGCGAAGTGCTTGCGACTTCTTTTTGGAACGAGGCCACGCCGTTCATTCGCTATCGCACCACGGATTTGGCGCGCAAAGGCGCGTCGCACTGCGAGCAATGCGGCCGGCAATTTCAGTTGCTCGATGCTATCGAGGGCCGCTTGCAGGAGTTTATCGTGACGAAGACCGGCAGATATATTTCGATGACCGCGCTCAATATGCACTCCGAAGTTTTCGATCACGTGCGGCAGTTTCAGTTCTATCAAGACACGGCCGGCAAGATTGTTTTCAAAGTGATCCGGAAGGAGGGCTACTCGGAAAATGATTCGCGCATGATTCAAAGCGAACTGCGCAAAAAGTTGGGCGAAGACGTGGAGTTGAGCCTGGCATTCGTCGAAGACATTCCAAGAACCGCGCGCGGCAAGCAGAGATTTTTGGAACAAAAGCTGGAGCTTGCTCATGGCGATTGAAGATTATTATAGCACTCTCCGCGTGGCGATTGCGCAAGGCGAGGCTTTTTACTCGGAGCAGCCGCCGTTTCATCCCGGCACGGCGTATCCCGAATATCTTTTTCAAGATGAAATTGGCGCGGGCGCAAATCCTGCCTACGAGGCGGTGCGAAATTGTTTGCGCATGCTCGACCTCGATCGTGAGCATTGCGGCGAGAAGAAGTGGAATCCGCTGCGCGAAGTGATTCAACCCGGCGAGCGTGTCGTCATCAAACCGAATTTTGTTTTGAGCCGGCATTATGAGGGCGGCGAGCTGTTTGCGATTATCACGCAGCCTTCGGTGCTGCGCGCGTTGGTTGATTATGCTTATCTCGCGCTCAAAGGTGAAGGCGAGGTCATCATTGCCGATGCGCCGCAAGAAGACTGCAATTTCGCGGAGCTGTTGGAGCGCACGCATTTGTCGGCAGTGCAAGAATTTTATTGGCAGAAGCGCCGCTTCGAAATCAAAGTGCTCGACTTGCGCGATTGGTGGCTCGACCGCCAACCGCACGACGCCGCGAACTACATGGCACGCAGAAAAAAGTTGCAGGGCGATCCCTCCGGCAGTATCACGGTGAATTTGGGCCGCCACAGCAAGTTTTATGGCTTGCCGCAGCGCAAGCAATTTTATGGCGCGGATTACAATCGCGAGGAAACGATTTCGCACCACGAGGGCGAGGTGCAAGAATACGTGATTAGCCGCACCATCTTGAATGCCGACGTCGTGATTTCAGCGCCGAAGCTGAAGGTACACAAGAAAGTCGGCGTCACGCTCAATGCCAAGGGTCTCGTGGGCATCAACACGAACAAGAATTGCATCGTGCACTACACGCTCGGCACGCCGCAGCACGGCGGAGATCAATTCCCGCCGGCGCTGCTGAACGCCAAAGAAGAGTTCATCACCAAAACCAAACGACGGCTGCACGATCTTCTGCTCGCGCAACAAAGTCCGGTCACGGATGCGATGTATTCCGCGCTCGCGAAATCGTGGCGTAAAATTGCGAAGCCCGTGATCGGTTCTATTTCAGAGGACAAGACAATGTTTGACGGCGGCAATTGGCACGGCAATGATAGCGCATGGCGCATGGTTTCCGATTTGATGAAGGTCATTCTCTATGCGGATAAAAACGGAGTTCTGCGCGAGGCGCCGCAACGCAAAGTGTTCGCCGTGATCGACGGCATTATCGGCGGCGAGAACAACGGCCCGCTGCTGCCCGAGGCCAAGCGCGCGGGGGTCGTGATCGCGGGCTGCAATCCATTGGCTGTCGATATTGTGAGCACGCGACTCATGGGCTTGGATTGGCGAAAGCTGAAATGGATCGATGATTTGTTGTGCAGCGAACGTTTCGGTTGCTTCGTGCGCGAGGTGCGTGAGATCAAGATTGCCTCTAATCAATCAGACTTTGAAAACATGTTTGAGCATAACGAGCGCTTGTTGGGATTCAAGCCTCATCCCGGCTGGCAGGAGTTTTTGGAGATCGAATAAAACTAGAAAAGCGCTCATCACTGTCATCTTGAAGAGTTTTGACTTTCAAATTCAGTGACCGACCCTAAAACATGTCATTCAGAAGGAAACCTTTTCGGCGCTGGGCATCAACTCCAGTACTTAAAAAGGTTCCTACTGAATGACACGATGAGGCCGGTCTCGCTTAGTTAGCGATTTTGATCGTCACATTTCATTAGAGAACTTCCCTAGCACCGGGAGCGAATCTTCATTTGAGCATTGTACCCAGCGTTAGGGAAGGTTCTTCCAAAATGACAAGTGAGGGTAGGGTTGAGCTACTTGCGAAAATTTACAACAGAGGAAATTACACATGAACATTCTCGGCATTTCCGGTGGGGTGATGGCCGGCAATCAAGACGGCGCCGCGGCTTTAATGATTGACGGCAAGTTGGTCGCCGCCGCGGAAGAAGAAAGATTCGTCGGGGTCAAATTCGCAAACGGGCTGCTGCCGAAGAACGCCACGCAATTCTGCTTGAAGCAGACGCGGCTTGCCATTCATGATCTCGACTGCATCGTCTTCGCCGGCGCGACCTACACGAATTTCGAAGAAATCTTGCGGCGCTATTTTGAGTTTCACTTCGGCTATGCGCCGCCGATCAAGCTCGTCGATCATCACACCGCGCACGCGGCCTCGACCTTTTACGGCTCCGGCTGGGATCGGGCATTGATCGTGACCATGGATTATTCCGGCGACCGTAAATCGACGACGATCAGCATCGGCGAGGAGGGCCGCATTGAAATGATCGAGCACATGCTCAAGCCCAATTCGCTCGGCATTTATTATTCGGCGGTCACGCAGTATCTCGGCTTTCAAAAGGACAGTGATGAGTACAAAGTCATGGGCATGGCCGCGTACGGCAAACCGATTTATGATTTCTCCAAGATTCTCGAAGTCACGCCCACGGGTTATCATTTTCATCATGAATTTATTCGCGGCGTTGCGTCCAACATGCCTGCGCCTTCCAAGCAAGAACGGCTCTTCGATATTTTCCCTCTGCCCTTTCCTGCGCGGCTTCCCGGCTCAGCGATCACGCAAACGCACTTCGATCTCGCGGCCTCGGCGCAGGCGCAATTGGAAAACGCGGTCGCGCAGATGATCAAACATTACGTGCAACAAACCGGCATCGACAAAGTTTGCCTGGCCGGGGGCGTGGCTTTGAATTGTTTGATGAATCAGAAAATTCGCGAGAGCGGCTTCGTGCGCGAGCTTTACGTTCCGCCGGTGTGCAGTGATGCGGGCTTGGCTTTAGGCGCGGCTTATTTGCAAGCGGCGAGATCGGGCGAGAAACCGCAATGCTTGGAGCACGCGTATTGGGGGCCGGAATTTTCCGCGGATGAAATTCGTTTCGTGCTTCATCGCGCCGGCGTTGTTTATCGCGAGACTTCCGATCCCGTGGCCTCTGCGGTGGAAAAAATTCTGGCCGGAAAAATTATCGGATGGTTTCAAGGCCGGATGGAGTATGGCCCGCGCGCGTTGGGCAATCGCAGCATTTTGGCCAATCCACGGATCGCGGAAATGAAAGACGCGATCAATCAAAAAGTAAAATTCCGCGAAGAGTTTCGGCCGTTGGCTCCCGCAGTTCTGCACGAAGAAGGCGCGCGCTATTTCAAAGAATATGCTGATTCGCCCTACATGACACAAACGTTCGCAGCCAAAGCGCTTGCGGCGCAAAAGGCTCCGGCCATCGTACATGCGGACGGCACGAGCCGGTTGCAATCGGTGCATGCGGCCACGAATCCGCTCTTTCATGAATTGCTCGCACAAGTTGGAAAGCACACGGGCGTTCCAATGGCGCTCAATACCAGCCTAAATGCTTACAACGATCCCATGGTGTGCGAGCCGTTTCAAGCGCTGCGAACGTTTTTCACGACGGGGCTGGAGGCTTTGATTATGGGGAATTTTGTGTTGGAGAAATGATGAATGGCGGCGAGATTACTCGTGCAATAACTTTTCGATTTCTTGAATTAGAAAGGCAAGGTTCGGGCGGGAAAAACTCGTTTCCGGCGCCGGAATGCGAGGGTGCTTGATATCTGGCGGTATGTGTTTGTGATGAGGAAAAGTCGTGGCTAGGGGTCGGGTCATCAGGATGCGGAAAGTCATCATACCAATACAAACGCTCTTCGTTTCGGTAAACTTCGTAGCCGTATGAGGTGATCAATCCCGCATCGAAATCCAATTCTTCCCTCAAGCGCAGACGAAAACCGCCCGTGAAGAAAACCTCGCCCTCTGAAATTCCAGTATATGGGCTGTCGGACCAAACTCTGACCGTAGAGCGTTCGACTTCAGGACGATCAAACATATCCGCGACGAAATAACTGTAGTCGTGGAGCGAACGCAAGGGATTCTCGATCATATTCAATAGGCTGGTTGAGTACGCAACATTTCGGTTAAGTCATGCTGCAGTCCTATCTTTGTGGTGTATGCTTCCTTGCGCCTCACCCAAGTTTCATAGATGCCCTTCCATCTGCTAAAATCTGCGCGAGTTTCATCGTAGCTATCATATCGGCTCAATTTGCCCTGCAGCAAAGCCGCATAAAAATCGGCGCTGAGGGTGCCGTACTTCTCTTCATAAAGCGTCAAGCGGCGCTCGAGCACTTTCATCTCAATGACCAATTCGTAGATTTCCATAATCTTCTCCAACGAAGTTATGATATCAGAAGCGTCCAATTCTATAGTTGCAGAGAATTTAATAGAAGATCAGAATGAAGCAACGCTTTTATTTCCTCAGAAGAGTTTCATTAAGAATTGCTCATCGTCCAATTTGGTTCGCACCGTTTTAGGGAATATTCGAATGCGCATCCAACTCCTCCTCACCGACGATTGGGAGCTGCGCGGCGACGGCTCCGGCGATATGCGCGTGCTTCAGTTTGCGAACATACGCAAGCTCATCGACATTTATGAGCGTTTCAACATGCGCGGAACGTTCATAGTGGAGGTGATGCAGCAGCTTCGCCATTTGGAATTGGGCGAGCGGCATTCGGAGTTAAAAACTTTGGCGCGGGAATGGGAAGAGGTCGTGCGCGAAGTTTATAGCCGAGGGCATGACGTGCAACTGCATGTGCATCCGCAATGGCTCGGAGCGCGTTATGTCGAGGGCGTTTGGCATCTCAGCCGCAAATGGTCTATTCTGGATTATCCCGCGGTACAGATGCGAGCAATGCTGCGCGATTGCAAACGCTACTTGGAAGGATTGCTGCGCACGGTTAATCTAGACTACGAGTGCGTTCTCTTCCGCAGCGGCGCTTGGTGCGCTGCTCCGAATGATCATCTCTTCTCGCTGCTCGCAGAAGAGGGCATTCGTTTCGATTGCAGCATCGTCGCCGGCCTGCACTATGATTTGGAATCCGTGCAATTGGATTATAGAGAAGTGGAGGAGCCATTTCTGCCTTATTATCCCCACATGCGCGACGCGCGCCGTGTGGCAGACTCTATCCAACCAATCGTGTGCATCCCCACGCACAGTGTGGGACCAAATCATGATTCCATGCTCGTGAATTGGATGAGTTATCTCGCCGCAAAAATTCCCCGCGTGCTGCTTCCCCAATTTGGGCGGGACAATTTTCTTCCCCCTTCTGCTATGCGAATCGGCACAAACGGGGTCTCGCGGGATTATGGCAAACGTTGGAGAGCTGCGCGCAGCAGAAGTTTAGGAGAGAGAGTTCGATCGTATCTTTCTTCGATCTCATATCGCGGCAACCCCGCTTCCAGCCTTTCGGCGTTGAGCTATGCGCAGATGAAAAACGTGTTGCGTGATATTCGCCGGCGCGCGGCGGAGAGCGGCTGGCCAGTGTTGCCGGTCGTGCTTGCCAATCACACCAAAGACATTGGCGATTTCAAGCCGATTGAAAAATTCTGCGCTCGCGTTGCGGCCTCGCCGGATATTGAAGTGATCACTTCGAAAAAACTCGTGCAAGACTTGCTTGATGGACTCTATCCCATGAGCACTTGAAGGCGCAATTACGAACGTATTGCCATTCACGGCTTGATGATCACGCGCACGTCCTGCGGCGGCGAGATGCTTTTATACTCGAAGGCGCCGATGTCCACTTGTTGCCCTTGCGGCACGGCTTCTCCTTCCAAATCATTAACCAGGCCGATCGAAAGGCCGGCATCGATACACGGCGAACGCGCTTGCAATCTAAAATCTCGTCGAGCTTCATCCATAAACAAAAGCTCGGCGCTAATGTTGCCTTCGCTCCCCCTCGGGTCCGGCAAGCCGGAATAATTCACGCCGTTGCCATAACAATCGTTGTGGCTCACGCGCTGCGTGCCGGAGTAACGATACAACCCGAGTTTGACATTGCTTGCGATAATGTTGTTGACGATCTCGACGTTTTGCTGGCCTTGGTGCTGCCCGAGGCCGAGGTCGTTTCCAAACAAAACATTGTTGCTGATCTTCGCATTGCTCCCGCCCAACCAGAGCGAGATGCCCGAGAATCCACGATTCACGTGTCCCCAGATCGCGTTATAATAAATTTCCAAACCGGCGTCCGCAGCTTGGCTGTTGATCAAAATGCCGTCTTGAGAATTGTCATAAATGCGGTTGCGAAAAATTTTGCACTGCGCGGCTTTCACGGCGATGCCGGCAACGTCGTGGCCGGTGATTTCGTTTTCATACACTTCATAATCGCTGCCGCCTTCGAGGGCGAGGCCCATCGAAATCGAGCGCGAAGGCCCGAGCTTGTTGCGAAAAATTCTGTGGCCGGTTCCGCCTTCCAATGCGAGGTCGTCGCCGCCGTTGAAGGCAAAAACGTTGTCGTAAATCTTCCACGCGTTACAGCCCTCGTTCACATACAGCCCGTCGCGATCAAGCTCTTCGCCGCAGTAAGTCACGGTGTTGTTGCGCACCGTCCAATCATCCGAGCCGCTCGGGCTCGAGATGCCGGCGCCCGCGCTTTTGGTGATGAAGCAATTCTCGACGACGATGTGATCGCTGTCATCGTCATGGGTTTTGACCGCATTGTTGTTGGAGTAGATGAGCGTGAGGCCGTTCAGCGTGATGTAATCCTGGTTGTTCAAATAAAACGCACCGAACTGAATGGAGACTTCGATGCCGGGGTTTTGATATTTCGTTGCGGGATTTGAGGTGGAGAAAATGTCGAGACGTTGGTTCGATATATCATAGTGCCAATCGCGCTCATTCGTCAAATCGGCGCGTGAAGGTTTGCGCTTCCCATAAACTTGATCGAACACGACGATGTGCACTTCCTCCACGAACACCGGCGGCGGATCGACCACGGCGCTCCACACGTTGCCACTTGCTCGGCTCCAATTCGTGAGGAGAATCGCGCCGTTAATGATGGGATTCTCGCCCGCGCCATATGCACTAAAGGTGATGGGACTGCCCGGCGCGCCGGAAGAGGGAACGTCGAGACGTTCGCGCCACCTCTCGCCGCGTTTGAGCAAAACGCTGTCACCCGGATTGAAACGCGAAGCATTGACTTTGGCAAGAGTGCGCCATGCCGTTTGAGGCGATACTCCATTGTTGGCGTCATTTCCGGCCGCGGCATCGACGTAGTAATTCGAGGCTCTCCCTGCGTTGATCATGGATAACGCAAGAAAGATTAGCCCGCGCAACGGCAATCGCAGGCGTGCGTGTTCTTTCATGAGCAACCCTTACTCGCCGCAGCATGAATTTCAGCGTGATAACCGGCGGCAAGCGTTCTCACGATGGAGCGCGGCGTTAACACTTGCACGAGGCGATCACGAGGCGGCACGAGGCTATGGCCGTATCCTTCCGCTTGCCAAGGCCACAATAAATTTTGATATACCAGATACGCTCGGCCGTCTTCCAACGCGACGAAGCTTCCCTCCGGCAAAGCTTCGAACTTTTCCATGTACGCCGCCCTCTTTGGCGCCGCGGCGATTCTTTCTTCGTGCAATGCTTGATCAATGACGGTGGCAAGCGGCTGTGCTCCGTGCGCCAACTCGGGATTTGCGCGCGCCCAAAGCGCACGAAACGATTCGAAGCGCGGACGAGAGCATTCCGCGCAAGGCCGATGACCGGCAGCAAGAGCCGCGGCTTCATCAAGAAAGAAAAGCTCCGTGTATTGGCCGGGCGTCATGATTCCGTGCCGGCGGCCTTTGAACTCCAGCACGCAAATGATCCAGCGCTTGCCTTGATATTGCCGGACGATTTGCTGCTTGCCGTTGTGCAAGCATCCGCGATTCCCCATCAACGTGCCGCGCGCCGGTGTGGCGATGATTTCGCCGAACGGTGTGATGCGATTCTGGTGTGGCATAATCAAGCTCTTTAATCAAATCATTCTTGCTCTGGCGGCAGCGGGCTTGTGGTATCCAACACGACCTGCCATCCCTCATTCGCGCCGCGCTTCCACACGCGCGCATAGTAGCCTGTTTCAGTGCTTGCGCGGTTCGCTTCTTTCAGCTCATAGCTGCCATACGTATAGCCCCAATCGCCGGACTGCGTGACCTCGGCAAACAACGGCTCCCAAGTCGCAGGGAAAGAAGTTTTGGCGAGAAACCGCGCTACGATTTCGGATGGCGATAAAAAGTCTTGCCGATGATTTTCCAACCATCCTCGAATTTATAGAGCGAGATGAAATCCGTGAAAACGTGCTTGCCGTCTCTGTGCAGCTCGACTCGCACGATCGCAGCCTTGCCGCTGACCTCGACGGCTGGGAACTCGTGCTTCACGACCGGTTTGGGCGCATCGCCGCTTTTTGCCTTGGCGGCTTCAATGCGAGTGATCCATTCATCGCGCGTGAACTTCGTCACTTTTTCGCCGTCCTGCACGAACATGATGAACTCCGGATGAAAGCCTTTGCGCATAGCCTCGCCGCTGGGTTCGGCGTGCACGCCTTTGACATATGCTTCTTCGACCACGCTCATCACCGCTTTCTTATCGTCGTCGTTGGCCGCGAGCATGGCGGAAAAAGCGAACACGGCTAGCATCATTGCGCTGAATAAAATCGTTTTTCTCATGTCGTACGTCTCCTGATTCTGGTTGTGGTGTATTCGGTTTTGGTATTTTAATTGGAAGCTATTTTTTCAACGGGCCCCACATCTGATGAGTTATGCGCCACGTGTGATCGCTTTGCCGCTGCACGATTGCGAGGAACATGCCTTCGTTCTTCAGCTCGGATTTGCTCCCGTCTTTTTCATAAGTGAAAGCAAGCCGGCTCTGGCCGCGAACAAAAGCGAGATCGCCGCTGCCGCTCAACTCCTCGATGCTCGTGGCAAAATCCGTTATCTTCGTGCGCGAGCCGTCGTTGGGAAACCAAAAATTCTTGATTTCGGACATGCCTTTGATCGGCCCAATGCCTGAGGGCAGGAGTACGGCTTCGGGTGTAAGCGTGTGCAAGACGCCCGAGGTATCATCTTTCAACCAAGCCGTAACATAGGCTTGGTGCAATGCTTTAATGTCTTCTAAATCTGACGGCGCAAGCACGGTGCGCGGTTGTTGCTGCACGCAAGCGGTTAAGAGCAGAACTGCGGCACACAAAGCTTTGCGGATTTTCATAGCGAAGTTCTCAATCGAGCACGAAGTCTTTTTCACGCAAGAAAGCCGCGGTGAGCGCCGCTTCTCCGTTGAGATTTTCCGCTTGCGCTTCACGATTGCTGAAGGCAAAAGTATTTTGCTTGAACCGGTGCCCGCGAAGATCGCGTGCGTTTTGAAAATTGTAGTTGTACGTCATGACGTTATCCGGCAAGAAGCCCTCGAACTGCGCAATGAACATGCGTGTGATCGCACGGCCTTTCGTCTCGACAAAAATATAACGCTTGCCTTGGGCCACGTCTCGGATTTTGAAAACAATTTTGCCCACGTACTTCAATGAAATATATGACCGCAGTTTTTCGGTAACGTTGAAAGGCCGTGGTTTTCAATATAACTTGATGACGGTTAGAGTTCGCCACACTTGCGCTCTGCAAAGCAAAGCAGGCCACGGTCTAACCGTGGCTGAACCAGCCGTGCAGTTCATTCGCTGAGAATGGACAAATACCCTTGCCACGGCCCGACTTCTTCTTTGTATTGCTTCGCCATGACGCGGACGACCTGGCGGATGTGTCCCAAATCATGCACCACCCACGAAGCGAGCAACTGCCGCAGTGTCACCGCACCTAAAGCCGGATGCCTCCCCTTCAAATCAAAAGCACTTGGCTTGAGATTATACGCTTCGAGAGTTTGCAAATTTTTCGCTCGCAGTACAGCAAAAATATCGAGCAGCTCGTTCAGCGTTTTGCCTTTGCTCTTTTCAAAAAACGCGACGCGATCAAACGGCTCGAACGGTCTGGACTCGCCGTGTTCGAGAATGATTTTGAGACGTGGTCTCCAATCCGTTTCTTCGCCGTGAATCAGATGGCCGATAACGTCGAACGGACTCCACGTTTCCGGACCTTCGTTGGCAAGAATCCATGTATCTGACAATCCGCGCAGCAGAGTGTTCAATGTCGCCGGTGTTCGTCGCAAAACTTCGAGAGCATGTTCAAGCTGGAAATTCATACTTCAAATCCTTTCTTACCCTGACTTTGATACAAAATTTGCCACAAACTGGGTTGACTTCGCGACAAAGCTCGTTATGTTGATAACAAAAGGAGTTTTTATGTTCAGTTCGTCAACGAATCAGCGCATCCGTATGCCGTGCGCTTGTATGAAGGCGGTTTCGAGATCGCCGAAGCGCGCACTCCCGAGGCAAGTCGTACAAGCTGCTCAGCCTGCCCTATTTTCTCGCCGGAAAGATTCATGACTATCTTGCTTTGTTGATCAAGTGAAGAGCATCGCGTATGAAACAAAGTGCTCAGCGTCAAGGCCTTCGCCCTTTACTCCGAAGCAATCCCTGCTGCTTTGAGCACGAATTCCGGCGTGCGCGGCTCGCCTTGAAAAAAATCGCCCTTCTTGCCTTGCGACATCGCCCACCGCTGCAGCCATGATATGCCCGCCGGTCCCGTGTAAATATCCTCCGAACGATATGCTTTATCACGCAGCGCTTCTTCGAGAGAAATGAAAACATAGCCGCGCTTCACCAACATATCAGCGACCTCTTCGAAGTAATCGCCGTTCAGCGCATTCGCGTGCAATAGCAATGTTTGTTTGATTTCATAGCCGAATAAATCTCGCGATTGCTTTTCGTAGTACTCGAACTTACGTTCCATGTAAGGAACATAGGCCTCGCCGATGCGCTTCATCATGGCCTCTTCGCCGCGTTCGAGAGCCAGATCGTAGGCCCGCGCAAAAATCCATTCGGAGTTATCGACCGTTACCGGCGCAATCGCGTAGCCGTGTTCGGCGAGAAATGCTTCGATTTCTTTTTTCACGGCGAGGCTCGTTCCGGTGTGCAAAAACGGATGGCGGAAATAGCGCGGCTTGCTCCCTTGGTGTGCGAGCAGCTTCGCAGTCACTTTTTCGCCTTGAAGAATATCAGCCTTAAACTTTTCCGGCGCGATGCGATGCAAATCCCAATGCGAAAAAGAATGATTCCCTAATTCCATTCCGGCATCAAGCCACATTTGCAGCAACGCCACGCGCGCCGTGTCGAGTCGGCCTTGTTCATAGAGCTTGCCTTCGTTCACGAAGCCAATCGCCGGAATCTTTTTGGAAGCAATGTTCGCGAGTAGCTTGGAGGTTGTTTGCCGCCAGTTTTTCGGATCCATTCTGGTGAGCGGCAGATCGTCGAAAGTGACGACAACCGCGCGGTGGTTTGTTGCCGGAGATTGCATTTGAGCAAGAGTAGCTTCGTCCGCATAGAGCGTCAGACACACTGCTATTATCAAACCGCCAGCGCTAGATTTTACCATTGTATTATTCTCCTGATTCTTTGATCGCGTGAAGATAGCATTCCGCCGAGCGCAAGTTCTTTTTCAAGCTGTCGCCATTCAATTGTAAACCAAACACCCGCGCTGCTTCAGATGGTGCAGCCACTGAGGATACGAAGACAATTTGTTCCAGCGCAAATCTAACTTTTCAAGGCGTGGCAACTCTCCGACACTTTCGGGAAGGGATAACAATTTGTTCGCGCGCAAATCAAGATGCGTGAGACTTTTCAAGTTGCCCAGCGACTCGGGCAGCGCAGCCAGTTTGTTGTTGCGCAAATCGAGATGCGCGAGGCTTCGCAAGTTGCCAATCGACTCCGGTAGAGCAGTCAAGCTGTTATTGAGCAAGCGCAATTCTTTGAGATCAGTCAAGCGGCCAAGCGACGCGGGAAGGGCAACCAGCTTGTTGTTCATCAGATGCAACTCCCGCAGTTTGACCAAATTGCCAATCGACTCGGGGAGAGACGACAATTTATTGTTGTATAAGCGCAGCTCGATGAGGTTGGTTAGATTTCCAATCGTGACGGGGAGGGAGGTCAGCAGATTATCCGTGACGCCGATATAAGCGAGATCGCTCAGATTCTCCAACAGTGTTGTGGGAAGTGAAGCCAGGCGATTATCACTCAAATAAAGAAACACAAGGCGGCGCAAATTCCCAAGCGACTCTGGAAGAGAAGTTAAAGCATTGTGTCCCAAATCCAGCGTATGAAGATTGGTGAGATTACCGATGCTCTCGGGCAGGGAAGCCGCGTTAATGCTATGCACGTAGAGTTGCGTTAGCTTCACGAGGTTCCCAATACTTTCGGAGAGAGAATTGAGCGGATTCTCCCCGACCGATAATATTTGGAGATTGGTCAACTGCCACAGTTCTTTGGGAAGAGAAGTTATTTTGTTGTGCTGCACATTCAGCCGAATGAGCTTCTTCAGCTTTCCAATACTCGCCGGAAGAGCCGTCAACGCGTTCGCGTCCACGTGCAGCTCTTCGAGATCGCGCAAGTCTACAACTGACTCCGGGAGAGCGGTCAGCCGGTGTTCATCCAAATAAAGTTTCTTGTCGCCGCGGATCATAGAAAATGCCCGATTAAAATTTACCTTATCGAACCGCTCGTTTGCGCAAGCGAGACCGGTGTCCTTTGAGCGCTCTTCGGCGATTCCTTCACGAGAGGAATGGCGGGCGTGTTGGATGAGCAGGAGGAAAGCGTGGCCACACTCAGAAACATAGCCACAAATAGCTCAAGAAAATTTGCGCGGTTCATATTGGTCTCCGTTGGTATTTGCAGAAGAGACGCCCGCCCACGAATAACGTTTATTGAAATCAGTTTCATTGCAGCGCCATATCATATCCTCCCTTCCGCAGCGTTTCTTTGAATTCCTCCGCGGGCGCAACACGGCTGTGATGCGCATCAATGATTTGCTCGAATTCGTTTATCCCAAGCGCTTTGAGCTTTTGGGCAAATTCAATGGTGATCGGCATCGCGGCATTCACCTCGTTACCCGTGTAAGGGATGAAAAAGATATCCGCCTGCCACAGAATTTTTTGCTGGGGCAAATAGGCAATCACCAATTCTTCGGAATGCGCATTGGGACCGACGTTGTACAGCTCGACGGTTTGTTCGCCGTCGGTAATCACGCGCTTATCCGTGAACGTTTCAAGCACCGGCTCTTTTTGAGAAGAAGCAAAGGGGTCGGGGCGAATCGTTTGATTGATCTTCGCGAGCTTTTTATAAAAGTCCACGTGACCGGGCGTGGTGAGCAACGTTGCGCCGGAGTGAAAATAAGCGCGCGCGCCGCCGGCGTGATCGCCGTGCGTGTGGCTGGAAGCCACGTATTTGATGGCTTTGTTGGGAATGGCTTCGCGCACTGCGTCAATCGTTCCTTGCGACATGAAAAAGTTGCCGGGGCAATCCATAACGAAGATAAAATCTTTGAACTCGACAATCATGATCCCGCCCATGTCTTGGTCGAGGTAAACACCCTCGCCGATTTTTTTGATGCGCGTGTAACTCTCATTTGCATTCTCTTTCGGCATCGCATAGCCCGCGGGAATCTTGAAAAGATTTTCATCCACCTGAGAATCAACGCTGATCTTCAAAGACAATTCTCTGGCGATTTCATCGTTAAAGTAGTCCATACGTTTGGTCGGCAATTTCACGCCGTTGAAATCCTGAAACTCGGCGAAGCGAATGAAGTCAGTCACATCGCCGTAAACGCCGTCATCGCGAACCGTTTCATATCCTTCGAGCAGATGCGTATCGGAATCAAAAATCAAAACCAAAGTGGTTTTATCCGCTTGCACAAAACTGATGGCTTCGAAGGCTCTGCCGTGTTTTTTATAACCGTCAATCCAACGCAAGCTGGTGTTATTTTCTGCCGCCTGCAATAACAAAAGCGGCGGCACCCATCTCGTGCTGGCGGCCCAAGGCCAATCCGTTTCTGTGCCGGATAATTTCATGACTTCCGTGCCGTGATGATTTTTGAGCGCGTCGAGATGAAAACCTTCACGGCCCTGAATCGCCCAGCTCATCGCAAAGGCGCCGATGCCAGGATAGGAGTTGCTGCTCAAATTGTACATGCGGTTATTTTTGCGGTCGATAATGATTTTGCCGGTGGACGGTTCTTTATCCCAAGGGCCTTCCGGCTTGCGGCTTTGATTGATCATGTACCGCAAGCCGTCGTACTCGACCGAAATATTTTCGAGCGCTTTGATTTTTTCTGCGCCGCCGAGTGCGGCAATGCCGGCATTCAAAATCGTTTGCGCTTTTTGATAGGAGCGCAAAGCCGGCGATAAATTTGAACCGGCCGATTCGGGAGATTGCTTTTCCGAACTGCAACTGAGAATAAAAAATCCGATAAGTAAGACGATGGTTCTTGACGAGTTCATGTTCGCTCCGTGTCGAGTTTAGTGCGTGAAATCAGCAGCTCTGACTATTGAATTTCCCGAGCTGCTTATTCACTGCGCGCGATTTTCACCGTGACGGCAAACTGACCCGCCTCTCCCGAGATTTTTTCCACGCTAGTCGTGCCGTTCCATTCTTTGCCGCCCTTGCCGGTGAATTTCCATGAACTCTTGCTCGCGCCGGAGTCTTGCTTTTTCCATTCAGCAACCGTAGCCAAGCTATTATCGATTTCCGCCAAAACTTCTGCCGCTGAAGCTTCGGTTTGCACACGCCATATGTTTTCCCAAAAATTCGCATCGCCTTGATGGCTGATGATTTCCCGCTCATAACGGCGAATGAAAGAATACGTGTTTCGTAAATATTGATCCGCCAACATGGCGCGAACATATTTTGTTTCCGGATCCCAATTGTATTCGAGATTCGTGGCAACCGTTTGTGCCCAGCCTTTGCCAACAAGCTTTGCAACGACGTGCAACGCGCCGTCCATGCCCGAGGAAAGTCCCGCGGAGGTGATGATTTTTCCGTTATCGACGAAACGTTTGTTCGAAACAATTTTTGCTTTGGGCGCGGCAGCTTGCAAACCCTCGATCAGCGACGCAAACGTCGTGGCTTCCAATCCATCCAACAAACCGGCTTTGGCTAAAAAGAAAGCGCCGTTGCAAACCGACAATACTGCTTCCGCGCGCGCGGTATTTTCTCGAATCCACTTGATCACGTTCGGCTTGTCCTGATGTTGCGGCACTTCGCCGCCGGGAATCAGCAAAATATTCGCGGAAGGATGATTGGAGAAATCATAACTCGGAATCACACGCATACCCATGGCCGTGGTGATGGGCTCGACTTTCTCCGCGACGGTGAAAACTTCGAATCCTGCCTGACCGAACACTTCATATGGGCCGGTATAGTCGATGATCTGCACGCCGTCAAAAATAAGAATAGCCACTCTTTTTCCATGCGCGATCTCGTGCTGCCGCGAGGGCCGATTCATCTGTGCGGCCTGCGCTTCGCTGCCTTTGGGAATGAAGCTCATGCCGCAGGTAGTACATGCCCCGGGCTTTTCATGAACAACACTGTCGCACGGACTGCCGCACGGCGGGCAGACGTACGCGACCTTTTCGGAAACTTGTTGCGCTTGCAGTTGCGGCATTCCATGAATACCGGTAAGAAGAAAAACGGCGCACAGTATCGTCACGTTAGAGCAAAATGATTTTTGCATGGACAGGCCTCCTGAAATTTTGCGAGTAAGTTGTTGGGTTGTGCGTGAATATCACGCCGAAGTTGCCGAACAATTTACTGCACCCGCGCGGAAAGGTTTTGTACAAAATTGCTCTTTTTGTGAGAATTTAGCCGTCTGAACCGGAGTGTCATGCTTTAGCATGACATTGAGTTCGCGATCGTCGGCGAGGGGGCAAAACTGAAGTTTTGCACTCCGCGCTTCATCGCAGAAAGGTTTTGTACAAAATTGCTCTTTTTGTGAGAATTTAGCCGTCTGAACCGGAGTGTCATGCTTTAGCA
>Ga0247727_10001897_pt1 | contig 48533 bp, 39 predicted proteins | sample WisWelCaveWW1625_FD_202498 | JGI IMG/M metagenome (GOLD analysis project Ga0247727, IMG submission 202498) | Biofilm microbial communities from Wishing Well Cave, Virginia, United States - WW16-25 | ecosystem: Environmental > Aquatic > Deep subsurface > Groundwater > Cave microbial mat | place...
GAAGGCCTTCAAAGTCCCCCCCCCCCCCCCGGAACCCTTGGCGGCAGGGGCGGCGGCACGCCGCCCCCCCTCGCCAGCGCCCTCGCCCGAACCGCCCGAGCCACCACCCCGGCTCGACAGCATCATCAGGTCGAAGGCACGGATCTCCGTGACGTACTTGGTGGTACCGTCCTTCTTGTCCTCGTAGGAGCGGTATTCGAGCCGCCCCTCGATGTAGACCCGGTCACCCTTCTTGAGGTACTTCTCCACCACGTCGGCCAGCCCCGAGCCCCTGGCGTTGTTCCAAACCACGATCTTGTGCCACTCCGTCTTTTCCTGCTTCTGGCCCCCCTCCACCGACCATTCCCGGCTGGTCGCCACGGAGAAATTGGCGACCCGGGTGCCACTCGGGACGGTCCGGACCTCGGGGTCGGCCCCGAGGTTCCCGATCAGGACGACCTTGTTGACGCTCTTAGCCACTGCAACCTCCGTTGATCGGCTCGGGAACCGCGGACAGGCCAACTTAAGGCGCCACAAGGGTTTTTGTCAACCGATTTCACGCGAAACCTCATCATTCTGTTGCAGGGACACCCCCGAAATCGAGGGCCATCGTCACAGCGTCCTCTCGGGGATGAGCATAATAGGCCGGTCGCCTGCCAATCCGGCGGAAGCCGGCCCCTTCATACAGGTGGACGGCCGCCTCATTCGAGGACCGGACTTCGAGGAATACCCGGCGGGCGCCCCTTCGCTTCAGCTCCCCCAGCAGGGCGTCCAGGAGCCGTCCCCCAGCCCCCTGCCGGCGCGCCTCCGCTCGGACCGCGAGGTTGAGCACCTCGCCCTCATCCCGGACGGCGAGCCCGATGGCGTATCCGGCCAGTCGCCGCTCCTCGCCGTCCAGCGCGAGGAACACGGTCTCCGGGCGGGCCAGCGTGTCGGCGAACGACCGTGCCGACCAGGGATCGGAAAACACGTCGCGCTCGATGGCGGCAACGGCCGGGATGTCGGCCGCGGTCGCCGGACGCGGTTGATCAGGCTGGCTCACGGCGGGCCAGTCGGCGCGCTTCGGCCTCGGCAGGTCGGCCGTAGGCGGGCTCGAACGTGCCCGGGTCGGTCACGGTACGCGCGCCACCCGACACCCCGACCAGCCGCAGCAGCTGCGCGGCACTGGCATCGCGGGCGCCGGCTCGGGCGAGGATGGAGGATGGCTCCATGCCCGGCGGTTCGCCCGGATGCGTGAGTCCGGGCGCCAGCAGTGTCTCGACCGAGACCGCGTCGGGCGCGAAGCGGTACACCGCGCGGTACACGTCGCCGCGCAAGGCGTCGTACTCGACGAGGATCGTTCCGCCCCGCTGACCGCGCGCGCGCGCGGCGCCGAGCATCGAGGGCGCGACGTAGAGCGGCAAGCCGGCGGCGCGGCACAGCCCCTTCGCGAACGCCGCCCCGATGCGGAGCCCGGTGAACGACCCCGGGCCGTCGGCGACCACCACGCCTTCGAGGTCGGCGATCCGCAGGCCGCCCTCGGCGAGCAGCGCGGCGACCTCCGCGTCGATGGTGCGCGACAACTCGCGGCGGTGCGCGAGCACGCGCGAGGCCGCGCCGCCACCGCGGCCGCCCAGGGCCAGTGTGGGAACGTCGGTCGCGGTCTCGAGGGCGAGCAGGATCACGCGAGGCCCACCAGCCGCGCGCCTGAATCCTCGGCATACGCCAGCCGGACGTGGTGGGTGAACCGGGGTGCGGAAGCACCGAGTCGCTCGGGCCACTCGACGAGGACGACGGCCGCGGGGTCGTCGAGCATCTCGGCAAAACCCAGATCGCGCACGTCGTCGCCCGGCCGGAGGCGGTAGGCGTCCACGTGGTAGACGGTGGCGCGAGAGCCGCGGTAGCGATGGACGAGCGCGAAGGTCGGGCTCGTCACGGGGCCAGCGGCGCCGAGGCCGGCCGCGATCGCACGCACGAGCGTGGTCTTGCCGGCGCCCAGCTCGCCGGACAGGGCGATCACCGCCGGTGGCGTGAGCGTGCCGGCGAACTCGCGGCCCCAGGCGGCGAGCGCCGCCTCATCGACGCGCGCGCTTGCCACGCCCACGGCCCATGCCCGGCGTGGTGCCGCCACGGCTCTGTGCGTCGGTGCGTCCGTGCAGCTGTGCGCCGCCGGCCGCGCCCGCGGCTTTCAGATCCATGATCTGATCCCGGATCTGCGCCGCCAGCTCGAAATCCAGCTCATCCGCCGCCCGCCGCATTTCCAGCTCGAGGGCGTCGACGAGCTTGGCGCGCTGCGCCGCGTCGGCCTGCGCCCACGACCCGGCGACCCTGGCGACGATCTGGAGCGGCTCGGTGCGCGGGACGGGGTCCTCGCGCGCGTCGGCCACGCGGGTCGTGAGCCGGATCTCCTGCACCGACTTCACGATGGACCTGGGGGTGATGCCGTGCTCGGCGTTGTAGCGGCGCTGCACCTCGCGGCGCCGGTCCATCTCCTCCATGGCCGCCCGCATCGAGTCGGTGATCCGGTCGGCGTAAAGAATCGCCTTGCCCGCCTCGTTGCGTGCCGCGCGCCCCACCGTCTGGATCAGCGAGGTGCGCGAGCGCAGGAACCCCTCCTGGTCCGCGTCGAGCACCGCCACCAGCGACACCTCGGGCAGGTCGAGCCCCTCGCGCAGCAGGTTGATCCCGACCAGGACGTCGAATTCGCCCAGCCGGAGCCCGCGAATGATGTCCATCCGCTCGATGGCGTCGATGTCCGAGTGCAGGTAGCGCACCCGCACGCCCACCTGGGCGAGGTAGTCCGAAAGATCCTCGGCCATCCGCTTGGTGAGCGTGGTGACCAGCACGCGCTCGCCGCGGCGGCTCCGCTGGCGGATCTCGTTGAGCAGGTCGTCCACCTGCCCCGCCACAGGCCGCACTTCGACCTCCGGGTCCACCAGCCCGGTCGGCCGCACCAGCTGTTCCACCACGGCACCGCCCGAGAGCCGCAGCTCCTCGGGCCCCGGTGTCGCCGAGACGAACAGGATGCGCGGGGCGAGCTTCAGGATCTCCTCGTAGCGCAGCGGGCGGTTGTCCAGCGCGCTCGGCAGCCGGAAGCCGTACTCGACCAGCGTCTCCTTGCGCGACCGGTCGCCGGCGTACATGGCGTTGAGCTGCGGCACCGTCGCGTGGGACTCGTCCACCACGACGAGGAAGTCCTTCGGAAAGAAGTCCATCAGCACCGCCGGCCGCTCGCCGCTGGCCCGGCCCGACAGGTGCCGGCTGTAGTTCTCGACGCCGTGGCAGGTCCCGACCTCGAGCAGCATCTCGATATCGAAGGTGGCCCGTGACTCCAGGCGCTGGGCTTCGAGCAGCTTGCCCGCCTGCCGGAGCTCGGTGAGCCGGTCGGCCAGCTCGGTGCGAATCGCGGCTATCGCACGGTCGAGGTTCGTCTTGTCCGTGACGAAGTGGGTGGCTGGATAGATGGCGCAGCGCTGCAGCGGCGCCACCGCCTTGCCGGTCACGGGGTCGATCTTGGTGATGCGCTCGACCAGCTCGCCGAACAGCTCGATGCGCACCGCCTGTTCCTCGTAGGCGGGGAAAATCTCGACCGTATCGCCGCGGACGCGGAAGGTGCCCGGCTCGAACAGCACGTCGTTGCGCTGGTACTGGATGCCCACCAGGCGTTCGAGCAGCGCGCGCCGGCCGGGCCCCGGCCCGAGCGTCACGCGCACCATCTGCTCGCGGTACTGCACCGGGTCGCCGAGACCGTAGATGGCCGAGACCGTCGCCACCACCAGCACGTCGTCCCGCTCGACGAGGCTGGAGGTCGCGCGAAGCCGGAGCCGCTCGATGTCCTCGTTGATCGAGGCGTCCTTCTCGATGTACGTGTCGGTGGACGGGACGTACGCTTCGGGCTGGTAGTAGTCGTAGTACGAGACGAAGTACTCGACGGCGTTCGACCGCAGGAAGCCCTTGAACTCGCCGTAGAGCTGCGCGCCCAGCGTCTTGTTGTGCGACAGCACCAGGGTCGGCAGCCCCAGCTCGGCCACGACGTGGGCGACGGTCATCGTCTTGCCCGAGCCGGTGACGCCCAGCAGGACCTGGTAGCGGTCGCCGCGGCGGAAGCCGCGCACCAGCTCGGCGATCGCCGCCGGCTGGTGCCCCGCCGGGGCGAACGGCGCCTCGACCTTGAGGCCGCTCACGTCTCGAGCGTTTCGCGGCGGCCGACCAGCGTCACCCCCTTCACGCGCTTGACCGCCTTGATGACCTTGGTGAGGTGGGAGAGGTTCTCCACCTCGACGACGACGTGCCCGATCATCCCGCCCTCGCCGCTCGACAGCTCGACGCCGCGCATGTTGGTGCCGCTCTGCGACACCGCCGTGCACAAGTCCGCATACAGCCCGCGGCGGTCTTCGCCCTGCACCGCGAGCCGCACCGTGAAGACCTCGCCCTGCACTTCCTGCCAGTCGAGGTCCATGCGGCGCTCCGGCTCGTCGTTGAGCGCGAGCAGGTTCGGGCAGTCGGTGCGGTGGATGCTGATGCCCCGGCCCTTGGTGACGTAGCCGGTCACCTCGTCGCCCGGCACGGGCTGGCAGCATTGCGAGTAGCGCACCATCAGTCCGTCCACACCCTGGATCTTGATGCCGCGGCCGACCCGCATCCGCTGCACCAGCCGGCCGATGGCCGTGGGCGGCGGCGGCGGCGCGTCCGTCTGCTCGACGGGCAGGTCGGGGAACAGCGCGCGGATCACGGCGCCCGTGGCGAGGTCGCCGCGGCCCAGCGCCGCGACCAGGTGCCCGGCGTCGGGGAGGCTCAGCGCTTTCGCGGCCGCCAGCAACTGTCGGTCGCCCGGCCGCGCCAGCCGGCGCCGGCGCAGCTCGCGCGCGAGGATCTCCTCGCCAATCTGCACCGAGGCGTCGTGCTCCTCCTGCTTGATCCACTGGCGGATCTTCGAGCGGGCGCGGCCGGTCCGCACGTGCGCCAGCCAGTCGCGGCTGGGCCGGGCGTTGGGCGAGGTGAGAATCTCCACCGCGTCGCCGTTCTTGAGCTGGCGGTGCAGCGGCGCGATCCGCCCGTTCACCTTGGCGCCCTGGCAGTGCTGGCCCACCTCGGTGTGCACCGCGAAGGCGAAGTCGATCGGCGTGGCGCCCTTGGGCAGCTGCTTCACGTCGCCCTGGGGCGTGAACACGAAGATCTCGTCCTGGTACAGGTCGATGCGCAGGAACTCGAGGAAGTCCTCGGCGCTCTGGGCCTCCTGCTGGCGGTCCATGAGCTGCCGGAACCACGACAGGTGCCGGTCCAGCTCGTCGTGCGGCCGCCCTTCCTTATACAGCCAGTGCGCCGCGATGCCGTACTCGGCGGTGTGGTGCATCTCGCGGGTCCGGATCTGGATCTCGTAGAGATGGCCCGCCGGCCCGAAGATCGTGGTGTGCAGCGACTGGTAGCCGTTGGACTTGGGCTGGGCGATGTAGTCCTTGATGCGCTCCTGCAGCGGCGTCCAGTGCGCGTGGATGACGCCGAGCGCGTGGTAGCAGTCGGGCACCGAGTTCACCAGCACGCGGATGGCCATGAGGTCGTAGATGTTCTCGTAGGGCATCGTGCGCGTGACGATCTTCTTGTGGATGGACCACAGGTGCTTCGGGCGCCCCGTCACCTCGACCTCGGCGATGCCCGCCCGCTCCAGCTCCTTGAGCAGCGGCTCGCGCATCCGCTCGACCATCGCCTCGCGCTCCGAGCGCCGGGCCGCGACCTTCTTGGCGAGCGCGCGGTAGTCCTCGGGCTCGAGGAACTTGAAAACCAGGTCCTCCAGCTCGGCGCGCACCTGGCCCATGCCGAAGCGGTGCGCCAGCGGCGCGTACAGCTCGCGGGTCTCGAGCGCGATGCGCCGCTGCTTCTCGGCCGGCAGGTGCTCGAGCGTGCGCATGTTGTGCAGCCGGTCGGCCAGCTTGATGATGATGACCCGCGCGTCCTTCGCCACGCTGACGAGCAGCTTCCGGTAGTTCTCCGCCTGCTCCTCGGCGCTGGAGCGGAACGTCAGCGTGCCGATCTTGGTCAGGCCGTCCACGATCGTGGCGACCTCGGCGCCGAAGACCTTTTCGAGGTCGGCGATCGTCGTGTCGGTGTCTTCCACCACGTCGTGCAGGAGCCCGCAGGCCACCGAGACCGAGTCGAGGTGCTGCTCGATGAGGATCCGCGCCACGGCGACCCCGTGCGACACCGCGGCCTCCCCCGACCAGCGCTTCTGGCCGCGGTGGGCGCGCGAGCTGAGCTGGTACGCCCGCTCGATCAGGTCCAGATCGAGCTTGTCGGCGTACGGCTCGAGCACGTCGCGTAGCCCGGGGATCGCCGGGAGGCGGACGACGGTCATAGATAAGGAAGGTGGCGAACAGGCGCGCCCGGAGTCAACGCGGGGCGCGCGCGGCGGTTACGTTCGGGGCGCGCCCGGCAGGTTGGCGAACAGCTCCGGCACGGAGATCACGAGCTCCGGCGACTCGGGCGTCACTCGCCAGACCAGCATCTTCGTCACGATCTCGGCGAGCTCGTCTCCGGGACGCCAGACCTCCACCACCGCCCGGTCCGGATCGGCGATCCAGTACGTCTCGACGCCGGCTTCCTGGTAGGCCTTGCGCTTGACCAGCCGGTCACCGCGCACGCTCGAGGGTGAGAGCACTTCCACCGCCAGCCGGAGGTGCCGCATGGTGCGCCAGTCGCCGCTGATCTCCCCCGGCACACCGACGACGAGGTCGGGTTGCACGTAGACCTCGGACGCGTAGAAGAAGTCCACGGGCCCCGGAAAGAACGTTTCAAACAGGTCCAACGGTTCGAGGTAGGTACCCAGCGCGTGCGCGAGGCGTGCGACCACCCGCTGGTGCGGCGGCATGGGCGACGGGGTCACCAGCAGCTCCCCGTGCACGACCTCGTACCGGTTGCCGTCGGCCGGGAGGTTGTAGACCTCCTCGACCGTCCAGCGGCGCGGCGGGCTCGTGGCGTACATGCTGCCACGATAGCGACGAGGAGGCCGAGTTGGCAAGAGCCGCACACCACCGAACGTGGCGCGGCGCCTCGGCTTTCACATCATCGGGTTGTGGCGGACCTGGGCGGATTATTGCGGAACGGTTTCCGACTGCCGGTCCATGGGTACGGGTCGGGCCGCGGACCAAGCGTCCGCGTTGGGGCTCACAGCAGCCCCGACTCGGCGAAGCTCACGTAGCGCCCGTTGCCGATGACCACGTGGTCGTAGACGGGCAGGTCCAGGATTCGTCCGGCTTCGACCAGCTGCCGGGTCACGGCCCGGTCGTCGGCCGAGGGGGTGGGATCGCCGGAGGGATGGTTGTGAACGACGATGATCCCGGCGGCCGCTTCGGCGATGGCGCCGCGGAACACTTCGCGCGGATGCACGAGTGAGGAGTTGAGGATGCCGCGCGTGACCAGGAGATCGCGCAGCACGCCGCTCTGGCTGTCGAGCGCGAGCACATGAAACTCCTCGGCCGGAAGGTCGGCGAGCCGCGGCGCGAACCAGCGGAACACGTCGGCCGGCGAGCTGATGCGGGGGCGTTCGCCGCGTCCTTCCTCCTGGAGCCGGCGGCCCAGCTCCAGCGCGGCGGCGACGCGCGCGGCCTTGGCCGCGCCGACACCCGGGGACCGGGCCAGTTCCGCCACCGGGCGACGGGCCAGACCGGCGATCGAGCCCGCTCCCGCCACCAGCTCCCCCGCGACATCCGGTGCCGACTGGCCGCGCCGGCCCGTGCCGAGAAGGATGCCGAGCAGCTCGGCGGTCGTCAGCGCGGCCGGGCCGAGCCGCAGCAGGCGCTCGCGGGGCCGGTCGTGCGTGGGCGTCTCGCGGATGCGGAGCATGGCTACCGGAAACGCCGAGAGCCGGCGCGAAGCCCCGGCTCTCGTTGGCGGCGGAACAACCGCCGCGGCACCCTGACACGGTAAGCGTACATTAGCGGGGCCGCCCGGCCGAGTCAATGTGGCGGCTGGCGTGCCCGGGGCGGGACTTGAACCCGCCTGCGCCAGCCGCTACCAAGATCGGTGGCCGGGCGGCCGTGGACCTAACCGGAATGCGGGCGGGGCGGAGCGTTTCCTTGCGGGACGACTCCCTGCTTCAGACCACGAATCGCCCCACCGGTCGTCCCTGCTTCATAGGGTGATGACGACTTTGCCTCGAGCATGTCCCTCCCCGACATATCCGAGAGCCGCGGGGGTCTCGCTCAGCCGGTACGTCCGGTCGATGACCGGCGTCACGTTCCCGGTCTCAATGAGCTCTTTGAGAACGAGTAGATCCTCGGTGGTCGGCGTCGAGATGAACGGGCGACCTTGCTGACGCACGAAGGCAGAACGCACGAACGCCGTGACAATGTACCGCATGCCGGCACGGGCGCTGTTGGGGATGAGAGTCCCCCCCGGGGTGAGCGCGCGTCTGCAGTCCGAGAACGAACGGTTCGCCACGTTGTCGAGGATGAGGTCGTAGCGCCGCCCAAGTCGCGTGAAGTCCTCCCGGGTGTAGTCGATGACGTGGTCTGCGCCGATCGATCGGACCATGTCCACGTTCCGGGTGCTGCACACGCCGGTCACTTCCGCTCCGAGAGACTTGGCGATCTGCACGGCGAAGGTCCCCACGCCTCCCGACGCGCCATTGATCAAGACCTTCTGCCCCGGCCGCACCTGTCCCGCGTCACGGAGGCCATGGAGGGCGGCGAAGGCAGAGGTCGGTACGGCCGCGGCTTGCTCGAACGTGAGGCCGGCCGGCTTGCGCGCAAACGTGCTGTGGGGAGCACACGCGTACTCGGCGCAGGCGCTGCCGCACATCCCGAACACCGCATCGCCGGTTTGGAAGCGCGTTACGGTCTTGCCGACCGCCTCAACATGCCCCGCCACATCGAATCCCGGGACATGGTTCTTCGGCCTGGGCCACCCCGCAGCGAAGCGCGCCAGGTAGGGTACGCCCCTCATGAGGAAGTAGTCACCCGCGTGGAGCGCCGCCGCATGAACCCGCACCAGCACGCCGTCATCCTTCACCACCGGCTTGTCGATCTCCTTGAGCTCAAGGACAGCCGGTGAGCCGTACGCGTTCTGAACGATCGCTTTCAGGGCGTGTCCCCGGTACCGGTCATGCGAAGCCGCTGCCAGTGTTCGACGTTCACGCCCTTGAACAACAGCCACAGGGGAAACAACAACTCTCCGACAAAGGTGAACAGACCGATCGTGACATCGATGGTCGGGAACAGAATCGCGACGACGACGTCAACCAGATACCCGCCGCCGGCGACGATGACCAGAATCCCCAACAGGCCGGGCAGAAACCCCGACCTCATGACCAGGTAGCCCAGCGGCACCAGCCAGAGGCCCCAGAACACCTGGGCGACAAGGATCCCGCTCTCGCGCAGGTCCAGGAACAGCATCGCCAGCGCCTGCAGCTGAACGGAGGTCAGGGGCTGCAGGTAGTCCGCGCCGCTCAGCAATCGCAGGGCGGCAAGGTGGTTGACCTCGTTGACAACCGCGATCGGGACGCCGAGCAGCGCGAGGGCGACCATCAGCACCGCGTGGTTCTTGTTCACGGGCGCGAGAAGCTGGTATAACGCCAAGGCCAGAAACACGAAGATGATCTGGCCGACCAGATGGCTGACGATCCCGCTGCGGAACAGCCACTCGGAGGCCATGATGTTCCGGGCCGTTGCCGCGGCGTCTCCGCGTACGACCAGCACGGACGGCACGTAGAGGATGCCGAAGGCGGTGAAGGGGACGATGGCCAGGTACAGGCCGCCCGCGAGTCGCGCGGTACGCTTGATCCAGGCCCGCTCGGTGGGGGTCACGGTTCGGTTCCGGAGCAGCATGCTGCGAACGAGGCCTGGAGGGCGTGGGCTGGTGCGCGCTTGGCGTACGCAGCCTGAAGGGCACGGACGAGTTCAGGGGCGATGTGGCCTTCGAGGACTGAGGCGAGCATGGGCAGACAGCTCCATGTTATGGTTGAGCCGGACTAGCGCCGCCTAACGCTCAGCATCAGCTGCGGCGCGCAGCGCCGGCAGCTGCATGCTGTTGTTAGGCGCCCCGCCTCATTGCCGCAGTCTTCAAGCTGCCGTCGCGACTTCATGAACGGAGCACCTTCGTGATAAGCGCTGCAATTTGCGCGGAATCGATGCTTCCATTCGCCTCGTCCCGCGTGATGATCAGTGTTCCCTCGGCCCCGCCGCCATCCTCCTGCGCGCGGATCTCGTGTCGCTTGTACCAATCCAGCTTCTCCTCCCACCGCCGGCGATAGCCCGGCACATGCAGCATCCCGCAGTGCTCCCAGTAGATCGCCTGGCCGGATTCCATGTCCTCGATCGTGAAGTCCGGGTACTTCGTGACCCCATCGATCGTCAGCGGCCGTTCGTACGCGTAGTCCACTCCCTTGGCAGCAAGCGCGTCTGCGATGATCACCTCGGACTTCGAGCGCACCATCTCGCCGCGCGCGGTGCGATGGATGAGGTGCTTTTCGAAGAAGCGGCCGTCGACCTCGATGGGCGACGGCGCCAGGAAGAGGTTGGTCAGGCGGCGCGCCGTCTCGGATCGGTCGTCCGAGGAATACTTGCGCAGCTCCGTGCGTGGCCCCTGGTGAAGGATGACGCGGTCCTTCTGGCGCGTGAGCGCGGTGTAGAGCAGCTCGCGCGAAAGCAGTCGGCAGGGATTGGGGAGCACCAGGATGACCGTCCCGAACTCACTGCCCTGGGACTTGTGCACGGTCAGCGCATAGGCGAGTTCGAGGACCGGGTTGCCTTCCTCCGCAAAGTCCTTGCTCGTGAAGTCGTACTTGAACCCGGGCTGCGAGGAGAACTCGACCTCGAGCTTCCAGCGGAGGTCGGGTAGGCCCTTTCTCCGGAAGAACCCGACCGCCATGCCGATCTCTCCGTTGGCGATGTAGGCAGCGTCCTTCTCGGGGTAGACCTTGCGGTGTCGGTTCCAGGGCAGTGCTGGATTGGTGTTGACGAGGTTGATCACCTTGTCCCCGTAGACGATCTCCTCGCTGCCCATCGGCTTGGGGAGCTTCCGCTGCCAGCCCTCCTTGCGCGAAGCGTCGATCAATAGCTGGCGGAACTGCTTGTGGATCAGCCGATTCAGGTCGGGTACTCCGTGCGCCGCCGAACGCACAGGCGACAGGATCTGCCACCCCTCGGCGGTTTCCGCGGCGCCGGCCTTGTCGCCCCTTCGGGCGTTGAAGAACCGCATGTCGTTCCATGGCTCGCCGCCGAGAGTAGCGTCGAAGCCCGCGACGTCGTCGGGCCCTGTGAGCGCTCGGCTGCCATCGGGTCGCCGCAGTTCTTCGACCAGTACTTCGATGATCTTGGCACGCACCTCGTCCGCCGTGCCCCATTGCACAAACCGGACGTGCGGGCTCTGGCCGGTTCGGAGCACTTTGTCGAAGACGTCGTCCTCGCCGGGTGCGATGGGCGAGCCGCTGAACCACTCGGCGAGCTGCAGATCCTCACGATCCTCGCCGGCCTGCCGGCGACGGATCGTCAGCTCGGCGTAGCCCGCACCGACGCGCGGGAAACGCTCGGTCACCCCCTCCGGAGCTAACCGCTTCACGATGTCGACGAAGGGTCGCCCGGCGCCGATCGGCGGGAGTTGTCTCGGATCTCCGATAAGAAGGAGTCGATGCACGCCCTTAAGCGCCTGGATCAGCGCGGCGAGCATCTCCTCGGTGAGCATCGAGGCCTCGTCGATGATGACCGTGTGCGCGCCGGCCTCGGTGGGCTGCTCCGACAGGCGGTAGCGTCCGGTCGAGCCGTCATAGCGGTGCGGGCTCAGGAACTGCGCGATGGTGTAGCCCTTGAGCTTGAGGCCCCTGGTGGACTGCTCCATCCGCACGCGGGCCTTGCCGGTGGGCGCGAGCAGCAGGATGCCGCCCGCGTCGATCTTCGGGTGCGAGCACAGCACCGAGAGCAGCGTGGTCTTGCCCGTGCCCGCCAGCCCGATCAGCACCGACAGCCGCGCCTCGGCCAGCTCCTTGAGCGCCGCGGTCTTCTCCGTGCGGGCGCTCTCCTCGAGTTCATCGGCCTTCCCCGTCTCCTGCAGGGCGAGGTGCGCATCGAGCAGCTTGCGCCAATCCGCCTCGACGACCAGCCGCTTGCCGCCGAGGCGCTTCTCGACCGCCGAACGGATCGCGGCTCCCATCTCCCCGAGCCGTCCGAGCTGCAGGCCCGGCGCGCCGTTGGCCATGGCAACCTCGGCGAGCGCATCTCCGAAACCGTCCTTGGCGACGTTCATGAGGTCGGCGTCCACCTCGCAGGCAGGCTGGACTGTCAGCCCCCGGATCCCAAGCACCACCTGGGACTGCGGAAGCAGCGTGCTCCCGGCTGAGGCCGCGTCTTCGAGAACCTTCACCGACAGCGCGCGCACGCGCCGCGCGTCCGTTCCGGCGTCGAGCGCGCTCGGCTCGGGCAGCGGATGCTTCTCGCGGATCACCGCGTCCGGGAAGACCCCGCGGTCGACGGTCCAGACGCTGACCGGGTCGTTCGTGAGGCGCGTTAGCTCGTAGAGCAGGTAGGGGTTGGCGAGGATGGCCTTGTCGGTGGCGTCGATACCGGCCTTGGCGCGTTCCTCCTGGACATAGAGCGTCGTCGCCTGCTCCCGCGTCAGTTCGAAGCGGCTGACGAGCTTGAGCAGCGCGCGGCGCTCGTCGGGCAGACGCGACCACTTGGCGGCGAGCGTCTTGCCGATGCCCTTCGCAAGAGGCACGGGCAGGACCTTCGTGGGCTCCGCGAACATCTTGTCTACCAGCGGCCACGGATCGGCGTTGTCGCCGGCCTTCTCGGCCAGCGCGCGGGCGACGAAGGTCGCGGATTCCTGCCCGAACGCCGACAGCGCAGCGCCCAGCCCGGGGCACGGTCCCCGCGCCGTCCACAATTCGCCAAGCCGCGCGTCGATCCACTGCAGACACCGGTCCCAGGGTCCCGGCAGGACGCCTGTCGCCTTGCGCAGCGACTCTGCACACGCGAGCAGCGACGCGATCGCGCCGTCGTGGCTGACCAGCTGCGAGGCGTGGGAGAACTCGAGCAGCCGGTCTGCCGGCGACAGCGCCGCGATCTGGGCGGGATCGAATTCCGGTTCGTCGGCCGCCCTGGCGATGGCGGCGTGATACGGCAGGAGGAAGCCGTCCTTGAAGTCGGGGCGGATGGAGTGCTGGACCATCCGCTCCCACAGCATCGAACGCAGCTTCCCCTTGAGGTCCTTCGTCGTGTACGCGTACTCCTGCGCCGCGCCGACGTGCAGTACGCGCCCGACGCCGATCAGGATGCGCCCGCCGGCCGCGTCCTCCACGAACGGCACCTGTTTGGCGTAGAAGAAGCAGAGCGATTGCTCGGGTTTGAGGTGGCCGGCGAAGCAGTCGAGCAGCGCGGTCTGGTTGAGGTGCTCCTGCACCCACTGCGTCTTGAAGCCGAGGTCCGGCTCGCGTTCGGCCTGCACATCCAGTTCGTGCTCTTCCCCCAGCGCCTCCATGGCTTCGCGCAGCAGCCACGCGAACGGCACCACCGCCGCCGAGTACGGGGGGTGACGTAGCGGCGTCGCCTTGAAATGGCCGTGGCTCGTCTCCGGGCCGCGGTTGTAGGGATGGTCGGCCATCCGCACGTATTCGAACGGCGCCATGAACCCCATGCGCTCGGCCGCGCACGGCGGCCACTTCGCCTGCGGCAGTTCATCGAGGCGCTTGCCCGCGACGGCCTCTTCGGCCGCGTCGTCGCGGTCCTCCGCAATCCGCTTGAGCTTGAGGCACGACCCGTTCAGCCGGGGCGCGGCACAGACCGGGCCGTCCCAGCCCGTGTCGTGCCAGGGAACGCGGATGGAGATGTGGCGCAGCGGGTAGTTCATGCGAGCGACCCGGCGCTTCGGCAGCTCACGGCTCGCCGCCGAGCACTTCGACCAGTTCTGCGATCACCTGCAACTCAGCGTCGTCCGCACCTTTCAGGACGATGGGCTCGAAGTCCGGGTTGAGGGGCTTGAGGGTGATGCGCTCGTGCCGCCAGGAGTCGCCCGTCGCGGCCTTCTCGCTCTCGTAGCGCTTGACGGTGTAGCGCTGGCCGGTCTCGGGGTCGCGGGCGTCGCGGAGCTGGACGAGGACGGTCTTGCCCTGGCGCGTACCTTCGACCGGAGCGCGGAAGAGGCACCAGGCGCCGTCGGGGATAGCGGGCTCCATGGACTTCCCGACAACCTGCGCGACGAACACCCCCAGGCGCAATCGATGCCGCGAATCCACCGCGACCCACTCGAACCCCTCGTCTTCGATGTGCTGCGGGTCGCCGAAGGCGCCGGCGGCGGCCTTGAGCGGGACGAGCGGCACGCAAGTCACGTAGCGCTCCACGGGCTTGGGCTCGACGGTGCGCGGGCGGAACGGGAGGACCTTCGCGGTCGCGGCTTTGGCCTCGCCGGTCTGGAACGCGCCTGGCCAGCCGCCGTGCTGCTCGATGACGCCGTCGATCTCCTTCATCAGGCGGATCGTCTCGTCGAGGGCGACGACGATCTTCTGGTAGTGAACGGTGTCGTCCTTCGACAGCCTTCGGCCCTTGCGGTCCTTGAGCCACTTCTCGCACACCTGGTAGCCGCCGATGTGGAAGTTCCAGACGTCCTCGCGCATGCCCTTGAAGCCGGTGGTCTGGGCCTTGTCGAGCCAGACGGTGTTCTTGGACCACGAAACCTTCTCGACCTCGGCGTTGCGGCCGCCGATGAACTCCGTGATGGGCTTGGCGAGCTTGGGGGATTCCAGCAGGTGCAGGCCGGTGAGTTCGCCGCCGAGCCGGGCCAGCGCGCGGAACAGTTCCAGGCTTCCGGTCAACGGCAGGCGCGGGAAATCGATCTTCAGAAACTCCGCGTAGCGACTCCGGTAGCCGGGACTATGAAACACCGCGTAGGCGAAGTGAAATATCTGCTCGGGTGTTAGGCCTACGGGCAGGCCGTGGGGCGTTGTCTGTGCGACGCCCAATCTTGCCGCCAGTGACCTCAGAAATCCGTTCGAGAAGTTTGGCTGACGGGTTGCAGATAGCTTGAGCCCACCATCGTCAGCGTACAAGTACAACGGAAAGGAGGAACTCGCATCGTAAACAGCGGCAATCTTTCTCTCCGGAATCGCCTTGGTGCAAAGTGCTGCAAAGTCCTCCTTGGATTGCCGGTTGGCGAGGAGACACAAGTTCGGATGAAGCATGTGTCCAAGAACCTCGGGCCGCGGCCAGTCCACCATCCGCTTGTCGTAGAGGATCACACGCCTGTCGAAAGGGCGATATAAGCACTCGCGCACGCGCTTCCGCCAATTTGGATCTGCTCGCAATCGGCGCCGTGCGTCAGACAAAGACCATTGCCGCGTATCCCCCGCGGCGTACTCAGCAACCACCTTGCCGGGAAAGAACTCATCGCGGACCTCAGCATCCGATCGCCTAGGTGCGATAAAGGTCTCAATCCGACTCTCTAGCTCGGCCTTATCGAAGCCCACCACGAGGTGGTCACGCGAGGTTTGAAAGCCCAGGCCAAAGCATGGCATCGCGTCCGTCAGCTTGAACCCAGCGTCGTACTCCTCCCGACAGTCCGTGTTTTGCGCCTCGAAGAAATAGAACGGTGAGTGGGGCGTAAGCACCGCAAAGTCTGTGTTCCCGATGGAGTGCTTGGCGAACCAGTCATACTTGGCCTCACGCGCACCCCAGACATCTGTGTGCGCGATGAGTGGCTCTCCACCTCCGCGGCTCGCAAGGAAAAGAGCTACGCCTTGCCGTATGTCAAAGACGTTCTTGTCGTCGGACCCGTCGGGTGACCGTTCCTTCTTGTTGGCATTGCCGTGAAGGTCGAGCAATCGAATACGCGGAAACGTTGCCATAAGGCTCTGCCGCATCCCGCGAAACGTCGGGTTATCGAGATACCCGTGATTCGTAATGTACCCAACGATACCGATGGCGGTGTTGTCGATGGTTGCCTGTGCTTTGCGAGTGAACTTCACGTAGTCATCTTGCAGCCAGAGCTTGCGCTCGCTTAGGGCGGCGCCGTCCACAAATCTGTAAGCGTCGACCATTCGCTGGGCGCTTTCCGACATGTTCGAGGAGATGCCTGCATACGGCGGATTTCCGATGACGACTGTGAAGCGCTTGTGCCGTTTGATTTCGTTCACGGCGGTGGCTTCGTGAGCGAGGGCCGGTATCACGAACTCGAAGCGCCCCGAGAAATCATGCGCCGGCTCGAGTGCATTCGTCAGGTACACCCGCGCACGCTCGTCGCTGCCGAAACGGTATCCGGTCTCGTAGAGCTTCAACCCGATCTTGAGGTGCGCGATGGCGTAGGGCGCCATCAGCAGCTCGTAGCCGTGCACGCGCGTCAGCAACTGTTTGGGCACGTACTCGTTCCAGAGCGTATCGATTTTCTTCTCGCCGTGGCCCTGCGCCTTCCACTTGGCGACGAGCGTCTTGTGGATGAGGTCGATGACCTCTACAAGGAAGGTGCCGGTGCCGGTGGCCGGGTCGAGGATCTGGACGAAGTCCTGGTCGGCTGAGACGCCGTCGGGGATCTTCAGGTCCTTGTGGCGCGCGGCCATCTCGCCCCAGGTGGTCGTGTCGGCGAGGCCGTCGGCGAGGCCGAACTCGGTACGCAGCAGCTCGTCCACCGAGCGCACGATGTAGTTGACCACCGGGCGCGGGGTGTAGAAGACGCCGCGCTGCATGCGCTTCTTGGCGTCGTACTCCTTCAGGAACAGTTCGTAGAAGTGGATGACCGGGTCTTCCTGCGGGTTCCGGTCGCCGAAGTCACGGACAACGGCCTCCATGTTGGCGTCGTCGAGCAGGTCGACGACCTCGGAGACGCCCAGCTCGTCGAAGTCGATGCCCGGCCCGCCGGCCTTGCCGCGCCGCCCGCCGACCTTGAGGAAGGTCTCCATCAGCTCGCGCAGGAACGGATTCGTGCGCATGTGGGCGGCGAAGTCGTCGGCCGTCTTCTTGTGCGGGTCGGCGATGCGCGCCGAGAGCAGGCCGTAGGCGATGGTCTGCGCGTACATGTCGGCGAAGCCGTCGGCGTCGAGGTCGTGGACCAGCGCTTGCTGGAACGCCTTCATCAGCCGGGTGAGCGGGCCCTTGTCGGTCTCGATGGCGAGCGCAGTCCTGATGCGATCGCGGATGTTGCGCGCCAACTCGGCCAGCCGGATCGAGAGTTCCTTCGAGGTGGTGACTACCTCGCGGTGCCGCAGAGTGAAGGCGGCACGCCAGCGCGCGCGCCAAGCTTCGGCGTTGCCGTCGTCCTCGGGCCAGGCGAGGTGCTCGGTCAGCTCGCGGGCCACGGCGTCCAGGTGCAGCGCCGTGTCGCGGTTGTCCCAGCCGAGCACCTTGAGGGTCGGCAGGTCATGGCCGTCCTGCGCCCGGGAGAAGTGGGCGAAGCTAATCTGCCGCTCGTCCCCCTCACCGTAGTTGGAGACGAAGAGCAGGTCGTCCGCGGCCCAGGCGGCGCGCTCAGCGCTGTTGGCGGAGGCGCGCTTCTTGAGCGCCACTTGGCTCAGGATGCGGCGCAGCGCGACGATGGGAAGCCTCTTCGGCTCGAACTTGACGAAGAAGATGCCCCACGGCTGCTTCGGCGAGAGCGGGCGCAGACGCTTGATTTCCTGGATCTTGGCGGCCGTCTTGGGATCGATCCCGAGCTCGTCGGCCGTGAAGTCGTAGAAGAGGTCGTCCACCTCCTCGAACGAGTCGCGGGCGATGGGCCAGCCCATCTCGTCGCGCAGGTAGGCGATGAGCTGGTCGAAGCGCTTGATGGTGGCGAGCTTGGCGCGGTGGTCGGTCGGCATCAGGATTTCTTGGCTTTGTCGTGAGGGCTGGAACCACGGAGGTCCAGGGATCGCCGCTCGCGTTCGAGCTCCTGCCGCAGTTCCTCTTCGGTCGGCAGGATCTTCAGGTACTTCGCGGCGAAGATCTGACGTCCCTCGGCAAGCACCGAGTACCTCGCGATGGCTTCATTCTTCCGTGAGCAGAGGATCAATCCGATGGTCGGGTTGTCGCCCGCGGGCCGGGCATGTGCATCGAACATGCGGACGTAGCCCTCCATCTGGCCGATGTCCTGGTGGGTCAGCTTGCCGACCTTCAGGTCCACGAGCACGAAGCATTTGAGCAGGTAGTTGTAGAACACGAGATCGACGTAGAAGTCCTCGTCGTCGAATCGCATCCGCTTCTGGCGCGCGACAAACGAGAACCCCTTGCCGAGCTCCAGCAGAAACGCCTGCAGGTTGTCGATGATCGCCTGCTCGACGGCGGATTCACGCAGCGCAGGGTACTCCTTGAGATTCATGAACTCGAGCACATAGGGGTCGCGAATGAACTCCTCGGGCCCGACGGCGGCGAGCTTCGCCCGGGCTTCCTTTCGAACCGGCGCCTTCTTCCGGCTCGCAAGCAGGCGCTCGTAATAGACCACGGATATCTGCCGCTCGAGCTGTCGCGTGGACCAATGCTGGTCGGCCGCTTCGTGCATGTACCATTCCCGGGCTCGATCGTCTTCCACCCCGAGCAGCAGCCGGTAGTGAGTCCACGACAATTCCGTCCGCAAGGCCGCCGATACGGAACGCGCCGCGTTCCGCTTTTCCGCAGGCTTCAATTCGTGACGCAGTGCGTCACGATTTCCCGCCGACGGCAATATGTGGCGCATCGCGTCACGATTCGGGAATTTCTGGAAGAACAATCGCATGTACCGGAGATTGGAAGGATCGAAGCCGCGTCCAAAATCCTTGGTCAGCCGCCGCGACAGGTCATCCAGCACGGCCTCCCCGTAAGCGGCGCGTTTCGCCCCGCCTTGTTCGTGCTCCACGATCAGCCGCCCGACGTGCCAGTAAGCCTGCACCAGCGCCATGTTCACGGCGCGGTACGCCGAGGCGCGCGCCTGCTCCAGCACCGAACGGACTTCGCGGTACAGTGAATTGGTCTTGGCTACGCGGCGGTCGTCCGGCATCGGCTCAGCCTTCGTTGAGTTCCATCCAGCACCGCAGCGCCGGCTTGACCCCGACGGGCGCGTCCACCCGCTTCAGGTAGGTGTTCTTGATGTGCTTCTCGACCTTGGCGCGCAGCTCGACGATGGTCTTCTCCTCGCTCGTGCACACGCGCGGCGTCTCGGGCTTGGAGCGGATGCTGGCGACGATGTCGCCCGGCTCCTCCAGGATCGCGTCGCGGTCGAGGTCGCAGAGATACCAGCGGGTGGTGCCGGCCTCTTCGGTGAACTCACCGGACTCCTTATCGAGCGCGGGGAGCGCGTAGCAGAAGAAGACGCCGCGCGCGCCCTTGGCCGGGCGCTTGCGGCCGCTGAACGTGGCACCCGGAAGCCGCTTGAGGCGGGGCTCCAGCTCCGGGTCGGCCTGCAGCAGCGCCTGGTATTCGAGGTGCATGTCCTCGACGGCCGTCTTGGTGCCCTCGTAGGCGTGGTTGAACTCCCTGAGGGCGTCGAAATCGTCCTCGGGCGTGAGCAGCTTCTTGCCCTCGATGCCGAGCGTCTTCGAGATCAGCAGGGTCTTCTGCGTCACCTTAGTGTAGAGCGTGAGGATCGCGTTCAGCTCGTCGGGGGGCAGAAAGTTCCAGAAGCTCACCTTCCCTCGGGACGAGGCCACCTCCGGGTGGTCGGCGACAAGGCGCTGCTCGACCTCCGGATTCATGCGCCGGTCCACGCGGCCAATGCGCTGCATCAAGCGGACCGGGTTCCAGTGGATGTCGTAGTTGATCATCCGCGAGGCGTCCTGAAGGTTCAGACCTTCGGAGAGGACGTCGGTGGAGATCAGGACGCGGATCTCCGAGCGTCTCTTCTCCGCGAGCGCCGCCGAGGAGCTGCCGTTGTAGTAGGGCGCGAATCGCTGGATGACATCGGCGCGGTTGCCCTTGGAGGCGCTGTCCACCTGTGCGACACCGTCGATGCCGGCCTGTTCGAGCTGGCGCATCAGGTAACGTGCGGTGTCGGCGAACTCGGTGAAGATCAGCACCTTCTGGCCGGCAAGCTCCTTGGACTTGAGCAGCCGGACGAGCTTCTGAAGCTTGTCGTCGTGTTTCGGCTCGAACTTGCGCGCCTCGTCGAGGAACTGCACGATCTGGTCGAGGTCGAGAAAGGTCTCGGACATCATCTCCTCGACTTCGTACTCCTTGCGATTGAGGTGTTCGACCGCGTCGAGCATTTCCTGGGGCACGATGTCCTCGTCCTCGTCGCCGTCTGCACCCCAGAGATCCACCACTCGCTGCGTCGCGTAGCCAAGAGTCTCGGCGTTCTGAGACTTCCAACGTTCCAGGCGTTTCTTCTCCGCCTCGGTCACGCTGTGGACCTGAAGGAAGGCGATCAGTTTCTGCAGCAGGCGGTCGCATGAAAGCTCGAAGGCGACCACCGAACTCTCGAACCGCTTCAGGAAGTTGGTTCTGATGAGGCCGACGATCTGACCCTGCCGCCCTTCTTCCAGGGGATCAATGCTGGTGTCTGGCCCTTTGTACCAGGCCAGCGGGTAGTACATCGGCAACGTGAAGAGAGGGTTCTTCCGGGTGAAGGCTTTCTCGAACATGTCGAGCAGCTGGCCGTAGGTCTTCCGAATCGAGTACTCGGCCACCTGCGGAGCATGTCGCTCCGGAAAGGCCGCCGCCTTCCCCATCTCGCGGATCTGGCTCTCACGGGCATAGGCACGACTGCGCTGCACGACGAGGTGGCGGAAGATCTCATCCGTGAAGAGGATCTCCTGCGCTTCGGTCAGCTGCTCGGAGACATCGCTTGGGTCGTGCCCGACCCGAGCGCGGAGGGCCTTTTCCATCTGGTTGAAGTGCGCGCTCAGGTTGTTGACGCCTAGCGTGCGGCCGAAATACTGCTCGTCCCGGCGGGTGAACAGTTCGGCCATGTGCCGGAAGTCGCTCAGCCGGTTGTTGATCGGCGTGGCCGTGAGCATGAAGACGGTCTTCGGTCGCTCCGCGTTGCCGAGCAGGTCGAAGAGCCGGTAGTACCGGGAGGGCTCGACACTGTCGTCGCTCCCGCCTCGGGTGCCCGGATTGCGGAAGTGGTGCGCCTCGTCGATCACGACAACGTCCGCAAGCTCCGCGATGCGTTGGAATCGTTCAGGGAAGTCGCCCTCGCGCCCGAGGTCGGTGTGACTGAAAACCGCGAGATTGCTGAAGTCAGCGCCGCCGCCCACGCCGCCGATGTGCGGCAGCCAGTCGCGCAGGTGCGGTTCCCAGACGCCTTCCTTGGTTGCCTTTGGCGCGAACAGCACCACGCGCTTGCCCTCGTGCAGCACCAGGCGCTCGATCAGCATCAGGCCGACGAAGGTCTTGCCGAGACCGACGCCGTCGCAGAGAAACGCCCCGCCATGCTGGCGGGCGATCTTCATGAGCGCCCAGTAGGCCTCTTTCTGGTACCGGTCGATCCGCGGGAACATCTTCGAGCGGGTCTCGTCCCACTCGGTCGCGGTCAGCTCGTGACCTCGGAAGTACTCCTGCAGCGCCTTCGCGTAGACATCGAAGGGGCTGTAGAGGCGCGTGTGGCGGGAGATGGTCTCGATGACCGCGTCGGTGACCTCGACGGCCTCTTTCCAATGTGTCTCAAACCACTCTTGAAGCTGAGCGACCTCGCGTGCGCTCTGGACCTGGATATTGAGCTCGATATTCTTCGTGAGGCCCGGTGAGGTGAAGTTGCTCGAGCCGACCAGCGCCTGGGAGCCTACCACCTCCAGCTTCGCGTGCGTGATGTAGGCCTTGGCGTGGAACTTGTCCTTGTCGTAGACGCGACATTCGATCTGGCCGGAGCGGAGGGCCTCGAGGATTGCCGGGACGCCATGAAGGAATGGGTTGGCGTCCTTGTCGGCCTCGATGCTCCCGTCCAGGATCTGAACCGCGCGCGCGCGTACGGCTTCGAGCAGCGCCTTTCGAGTGCGCTGCGTCGTCTCCGCCCCCATCAGGATTCGGATCTTCTCCAGCGGCTGCCATTTGCCGTCGAGCGCCAGGAGTGCGCCGATCTCGAAGTACCCCGTGGCGATGTCGAACGACTTCGCAATGCCGGACCACTCCTCGAGATAGCGAAGCCCGGTCCAGCCCGAGACGCTGTTGTCGACGATGAAGAGATCGCGGCCTTTGGACTCAACGGTCATCGAGATCCCTGATTCATGTGCAGGCCTCGCTCGGGACGCCTAACTCATTATGGACCTGCGGGTGCACCGCCCGACCGCCTAGTCATGAAAACACGTTACGCTCTGCGGCCTAATCCGGAAAGGCTGCAAAGCCCTCGCGCCACCAAGTCGAGCGCCCGTCCGCGCTTGAGCGCTGCGCGCGGCGCGGATGCCATCGGGAAACGCGGCGCTGTCCACAGGGCTGCCGGCCAGGCCTCGAGCCGGACCAGCGCCGCAGCCGCGCATTCGCCCGCATTGAGTGCAGCAAGTTCGTTTTCTGCTGCACTGAGGAACCTGGGAGGGACCGCCAAGCTACCGGAACGGCCCTCACGGGCCTCCTGCGTCTACGCCCCGGCCCCGTGACACTTCTTGTACTTCTTGCCGGACCCGCACGGGCACGGATCGTTGCGCCCCACCTTGGGGTAGCCGCCCGGTCCGACGCCTGAAGCGCCCGCCGCACCCCCACCCCCGCTGCCCAGGCTTCCCGACAACGTGCGCGGCGGCGGCGGCGCGCCGACCATCGCGTCCTCGGCGACGATGTCCGACAGGCCGCCCTTCCTCCCCACCCCGCCCACCCCGCCACCGGGGAGCTGGGGGCCGCTGTACGTCTTGGCCGACGGCGGCGGCGGCGGGGGCGGCGCGACGTTGATCGTGACCTGCCCCTTCAGGAACTGCTCCGTGAACGTGCCCCGGAGGTCCGCCATCAGGTCCACGAACATCTCGTAGGCGTCCTTCTTGTACTCGACCAGCGGGTCCTTCTGGCCCCACGCGCGGTACGTGATCGCGTTGCGCAGCTGGTCGAGGTCGTACAGGTGGTCCTTCCACTTCTCGTCCAGCACCCGCAGCATCACCTGGCTCAGGAACTGCTCGGCCAGGTTGTCGATACGAACCTCCTGCCCCGCCTGGTCTACCAGCCGCACGCTCTTGCCGTACTCGTCCAGGGCCTTGACCTTGCGCTGGAACGCCTCGCGCGCCTCGGCCTGCACGACCTTCAGCAGGTCCTCGCGCGAGCGCACCGCCGTGTCGGCAAGCCCGCTGACGCTGATCAGGAGCCGCATCTGGAGCTGCTCGCGCAGGATTTCGAGGTCCCATGCTTCCGCGTGCTTCGAGGCGGCGGTGACCTCGCCCACCGGCTTCTCGCACGCCGCCTCGACCATCCGGATCGCTTCGGCCTTCAGCTCCTCGCCGCCCTCCAGCGCGAACAGCCGGAGCGAGTAGATCACCTCGCGCTGCTGGTTCATCACGTCGTCGTACTCGAGCAGCCGCTTGCGTGCCTGGAAGTTCTGCAGCTCGATCCGCTTCTGCGCGCCCTCGATGGACCGCGTCACCCAGGGGTGCTCGATGACCTCGCCCTCTTCGGCGCCCATCTTGTCCATCAGCCCGGCGATCCGATCCGAGCCGAACAAGCGCATCAGGTCGTCTTCGAGCGACAGGAAGAAGATGGACTGCCCGGGATCGCCCTGGCGGCCGGAGCGGCCGCGCAGCTGCCGGTCGATGCGCCGCGACTCGTGCCGCTCGGTGCCCACGATGACCAGGCCGCACGGCGGGTCGGTCATGCACCCGAGCTCGAGGATCTTCTCCCAGGTGAGGTCGGGCTGCTCGATCACCTGGCCGAACGGTGCCTGCCGCGCCGTGATGCCGCACACCTGGCACTTCGTCACCCCGGTTCCGAGTTTGATGTCGGTGCCGCGGCCGGCCATGTTGGTCGCGATCGTGATCGCGGCCGGCTGCCCCGCCTGCGCCACGATCTCGGCCTCGCGCTGGTGGTACTTGGCGTTCAGCACCTCGTGCTTGAGACCGCGCCGCTTCAACATCCGCGCCAGCGTCTCCGACACTTCGACGCTCACGGTGCCCACCAGCACGGGCAGGCCGCGCCCGTGCACGCGCTCGACCTCTTCGGCGATCGCGGCGTACTTCTCGCTCCGGGTGCGGTAGACCCGGTCGTGCTTGTCGATCCGCCGCACGGGCCGGTTGGTCGGGATCACCGACACCTCGAGCCCGTAGATCTTGAAGAACTCCTCTTCCTCCGTCTCCGCCGTGCCCGTCATGCCGGCGAGCTTCTGGTACATCCGGAAGTAGTTCTGGATCGTGATCGTCGCGAGCGTCTGCGTCTCGCCCTTGACGGTCACCCCTTCCTTGGCCTCGACGGCCTGGTGCAGCCCGTCCGACCAGCGCCGGCCCGGCAGGATGCGGCCGGTGAACTCGTCCACGATGAACACCTGAGCGTCCTGCACGACGTACTCGACGTCCTTCTCGTACAGGGCGTGGGCCCGCAGCAGCTGGTGCACGATGTTGAGCTTTTCGCTCTTCGCTGCGTAGTCGGACTCGAGCGTGGCGCGCTTCTCCAGCTTCTGGTGGGGCGTGAGACTCTCGTCGTCGTCCAGGCGCTTGACCTCCTGCGAGAGGTCGGGCACCAGGAACAGGTTGGTGTCGTTGGGCGACATCGCCTCGACGCCCCGGTCCGTGAGGTGGACCGCATGGCCTTTCTCGTCGAGCACGAAGTACAGGGCCTCCTCGATGTCGCGGAACTTCTGCTGGCCGGCCGGCAGCTTGCGGTCAGCGATGTGCTCCAGCTCCGCCTTCTGTACCTGCTTCTTGGCGCCCTGTTCGTTCTGGAACCGGAGCAGGCGCTTGTGCTTCGGCATGCCGAGCTTGACCTGGTAGGCCTTGACCGCGGCGTCCCATTCCTGGCCGTCGCTCCACAGCTTCTCGGCCTGGCTGATCAGCTCGTTGGCGACTTCGTTCTGCCGCCGCACCAGGCTCGCGACCCGCTGGTTATGCTCGGCGTACTTGGTGTCGGACTCGTCGCTCACCGGCCCCGAGATGATCAGCGGCGTGCGTGCCTCGTCGACGAGGATCGAGTCCACCTCGTCGATGATCCCGTAGACGTGCGTGCGCTGGACCCGCTGCGCCAGCGAGAACACCATGTTGTCGCGCAGGTAATCGAAGCCGTACTCGTTGTTGGTCCCGTAGGTGACGTCGCAGTTGTACGCCGCCCGCCGCTCCGGTGAGCCCGGCTCGGTGTCGTCGATGCAGCCCACGGTGAGGCCGAGCCACCTGTACACGTGGCCCATCCACTGCGAGTCGCGGCGCGCCAGGTAGTTGTTGACCGTGACGAGGTGCACGCCCTCACCCGGCAACCCGTTGAGGTACACCGGCAGTGTGGCCACCAGCGTCTTGCCCTCGCCCGTGGCCATTTCCGCGATCTTGCCCTGGTGCAGCACGATGCCGCCGATCAGCTGCACGTCGTAGGGCACCATGTCCCAGGTCAGCTCGTGACCGGTCACCATCACCTTCGAGCCGAGCAGCCGACGGCACGCCTCGCGCACCGTGGCGAAGGCCTCGGGCAGCAGCTCGTCGAGCGCCGCGGCGGTGGCCTTCTGGAGCGCGCGCTCCTGCACCAGCAGCTCGCGGTCCAGCGTGTCGCGTTCGTCGGGGTCGGCACACGCGTGCTTGGCGGCGCGCAGCCGCGCGACCTCGGCCCGCAGCGCGCCGACCCCGTCGGCGATGCGCTTGCGGAACCGCTCGGTCTGGCGCTGCACGTCCGCGTCCGAGAGGCCCTTCAGCTCCGCCTCGTGGCGGTGAACGGCGTCCACGATCGGGCGCAGCTTCTTCAGCTCGCGCTGGAAGCGGCTCCCGAAGACCCTCGTCACGAGTTGTTGGAGTTGCATCACCACGTCGTCAGTCGCTCGTCGTCAGTAGTCTGTGCGTCTGTCCGTCTGTGCGTCGGTGGCGTCTGTGCGTCCTATTGGTAGATCTTGTGGCGCGCGACGTATTGCGCGACCGCGTCGGGCACCAGGTACCGGATCGTCTTCCCCGTCAGGCAGCGCGCGCGGATGTCGCTCGCCGAGATCTCGATGGCGGGCGTCGCCACCAGGTGCGCGATGAACGCCGACACGGGCTCCGGCACGCCGGGCCGGGTGAGCACCGCGATCTCGGCGAGCCGCGCCACCTCGTCGGCCGCGCGCCAGCGCGGCAGGTCCGCCGCCGCGTCCGCACCCAGCAGCAGGACCAGCCGCTCGTCGGGCCACCGCTGCCGCAGCAGGCGCAGCGTGTCCACCGTGTACGACGGTGGCGCGCGATCCACCTCGCACGTCTCGACCACGAAGCGGGGGTGGGCCTGTACCGCGAGCCGCAGCATGGTCACCCGGTGCGTCGCGTCCGCCGCCGGCCCCGTGGGCTTCAGCGGCTGCGACCGGCACGGCACGAACAGCACAGTGTCGAGCCCGAGCGCCTCGGCCGCCCGGTCCGCGCAGATCAGGTGGCCGTGGTGGACCGGGTCGAAGCTACCGCCCAGGACGCCCGTCGCCACACAGCTCCTGGACGTCCAGCCGGGTCGGATAGTACTGGCGCAGGTGCGCGCAGGTTTCCTGCTGCTCCTCGCCGTAGCCGATCGCGCGGTAGGCCCGGACCAGCCGCACGAACGCCTCCGGCACCACGCTGGTGGACGGGTACTGCTGGATCAGCTGGCGCAGGTACAGGATGGACGACTCGTACGCGCTGCGCCGGAAATAGAACATCGCCGTCTGGTAGTCCTTCTGCGCGAACTGCTCCTGCAGCTGCCGCACGCGCACCGACGCGATGCGCGTGGCCGGCGCGTCCGGGTAGCGCCCCGCGAGCTCCTGGTACGTGGCAAGCGCCGTCTGGCCATTCGACGGATCGAGCTCCGCCCGCCGCCACAGCGCCGCGAACGCGTCGCCCGCCCGCAGCAGCGCCTGCGGGGCCAGCGGGCTGCCGGGGAAGTCGTCGGCCGTGCGCCGGAACTCCCGCGCCGCCGTCACGAAGTCGCGGTTCCCGAACTGGCACTCGGCCATGTAGAACCGCACCTGGACGAGCAGCGTGTCGCGCGAGGGGAGGTTGAAGGTCAGCGCCTGGAACCCCGCCTGCGCGCGCGTGAAGTTCCCCGCCCGGAACTGCCGCATGGCGGCATCGAACAGCCGCTCGGGCTCCGGGTAGTCCCGCGGGTTGAACCGCGAGCAGGCCGCGGCGGCCAGTCCGGCCGCCGCGACCACCACCGCGCTCCAGCGTCTCGGCATAACCCTCATGCTACCTCACGAATCGGGCGGGGTTCCCAGCAGGCGCCGCAGCTGCTCCTCGGCGCGCCGCACCGTAGCGCTCGCCTCATCGCCGCCCGCGATGGCCGACTCGTACGCTTCGGCGGCGCCGGCCGAGTCGCCGCCGGCCCAGCGGGTGTCGCCGATCAACAGCCAGGCCAGCCGGGCGGTGCTGTCGGGCGTGCCGTTGGCGATCGCCGCCGCGAACGCGGCCTCGGCATCCACCAGCCGTCCATCGCCCAGCGCGGAGCGTCCCTCCTCGATCCGGCACAGCGCCAGGGCGCCGCGCACCCCGCGCCCGGTGCCGGCCGCGCCGCGCCGTGCCACGGCCTCGAGGCCGCGCGCCGCGACGTCGCACCGCCCCGACCGCACGGCCACCTCGGCCCACGCCACGAGCAACGAGTCCGCGCCCGAGCGCCCCGCGTGCGCCGCGGCCGTGAGGATCAGCTCCTCGTCACCGGGCGCGCGCTCCTGCTCCAGGCTCAGCGCGAGTCCCACGCCGAGCTCACCGAGCCGTTGCGGCGCCACCTCGCGCAGCGCGCGCACCGCCAGCCGCAGGGCGCGCACGTCCCGCGCCGCGGTGGCCAGTCGCCCGGCGCGCACCAGCCCCTCCACAGCCTCGTTCCGCGTGATGGGATCCTGCTCGGCCAGCGCGCGATAGGCCTCGACCGCCTCGCCGAGCGCGCCGGCGCGAAGCGCCGCGAGGCCGAGCTTGGTCTGTAACACCGGCGTCGCGCGGCGTTGCCGCGCGGCGAGACGGTATTCCGCCAGCGCGTCCAGCCAGGCCCCTTCCGCGTAGCGGCGGTCGCCCATGCGCTCGTGATCGGTGCCGGCGCGGCAGGAAACCACCAGCGCCGCACAGACGCACAGGCGCACGGCCGCACGGTAATGCCGACCGCGCCGCAGGGGACCGCGCGCCCGTGCGGCTGTGCGCCCGTGCGGCTGTGCGGCGCCGTTCACCCCCCCACCCGCGCCAGCAGCGCGAGGTACGGTCCCGAGCGCGGATCGTTCGGCGCCAGCCGGCGCGCCTCTTCCCACGCCTTCCGGGCGCCCGGAAGATCCTTGAGCAGGTACCGCGCCATGCCCAGCGCGATCCACGGATCCGCGAACCGCGGCCGCAGCGCCACCACGCCTTCGAGCTCGAGCCGCGCGCGCTCGTGCCGGCCCTCCTCGAGGTACAGCCGGGCGAGCCGGTAGCGCAGGTCCGCGAACTCAGGCCGCAGCTGCGCGGCCGTTTCGAGCTGCGCGATCGCCTGCTTCGCGCTGCCCGCCTCCACGTACGCCTCGGCCAGGTCGGCGTGCAGGTTCGCCAGCTGCGAGGCCACCGGTGCCGAGAAGCCCGTGTGGTCCACCGCACCCAGCTCCTGCGCCCGGGTGAACGCCTCGGCCGCCTCGTCGCCCTGCCCCAGGTCCGCCAGGACGATGGCGCGGTTCAGGTGCGCGTCCACGTAGCGCGGGTTCAGCCGCAGCGCCTCGTCCAGCTCCTTCAGCGCGTCCTCGCGGCGGCCCACCATCGCGAACGCGAGGCCCATCAGGTTGTGTGCGTCGGCGAACGCCTGGCCACTCTGCACCAGCTCGGTGAGCAGGTGGATCGTGGCGTGCGGGTCGCCCGCCTCGAAGCGCTCGCGCGCGGCGCGCACGAGATGGTCAGGTCTGGCGTCCATACGTCTCCTCGTACCAGCGGACGAAGCGCGGAATGCCGTCCTCCACCGTAGTCGCCGGCCGGTAGCCGAGCAGCGCGCGCGCCTTGCCGATGTCGGCGCAGGTGCGCTGCACGTCGCCCGGCTGCGGTGGCCGCCGCTCCAGCGTGGCGCTCCGGTTGAGCGCACCCGCGATCAGCGTCACCAGGCGGTCGAGCCGGGTGGTCTCGGACTCCCCGAGATTCACGATCTCGAACGCCGGCGCCGCGGCGGCGGTCCAGTCCACCGCGGCCAGGACCCCCTGCACCGTGTCGTCCACGTACGTGTAGTCCCGCTCGCTCGAGCCGTCGCCGAAAAACGGCACCGGCTTGCCCTGCGCGATCAGCCGCGTGAAGCTGTGGATCGCCAGGTCCGGACGCTGGCGCGGCCCGTAGATCGTGAAGAACCGCAGCGACATCGCCCGGAACGCGAACAGGTGCACGTACGTCGCGCACAAGAGCTCGCCGGCACGCTTGGTCGCCGCGTAGGGCGAGATCGGCTCGACGGCCGGCCAGTCCTCGCGGAACGGCACCGGGGCCGAGTCGCCGTAGACCGACGAGCTGCCGCCGAACACCAGGCGCCGCGCGCCTGACGCCCGCATCGCCTCCAGCACCCGGACCGTCCCCTCGACGTTCACCTGCGCGTACAGCGCCGGGTCCTGGATCGACGGGCGGACACCAGCCCGCGCCGCGAGGTGCACCACCACGGTATTGGCCGTCAGCTCGCGCGCCAGCGCCGCGGCGTCCCGCACGTCCGCCTCCACCAGCCGGAATCGCGCGTGGGTGCGCGGCCCCGAGAGGTTGGCCTGCTTGACCGCGCGATCGTAGAACGGGTCGAAGTTGTCCACGCCGACCACGTCGTCGCCGCGAGCCAGCAGCGCCTCCGCCACGTGCGAGCCCAGAAAACCGGCCGCGCCGGTGAGCACCACGCGAGTCAGTCGCCCAACTCCTGCCGGAAGTACGCGATGGTCCGCACCAGCCCCTGCTCCAGCGCCACCTTGGGTTCCCAGCCGAGCTCGCGGCTCGCGCGCGTGATGTCGGGCTTGCGCTGCCTGGGGTCGTCCTCCGGCAGCGGCTCCTGCAGGATCGCCGACTTCGAGCCCGTCAGCGCGATGACCTTCTCGGCCAGCTGCCGCACCGTGAACTCGCCCGGGTTGCCGATGTTGGTCGGCTCGTGCGAGCCCCGCTCGAACAGCCGCACGATCCCCTCGACGAGGTCGTCCACATGGCAGAACGACCGCGTCTGCGCGCCGTCGCCGTAGATCGTGAGGGGCTCGCCCTTGAGCGCCTGCACGATGAAGTTCGAGACGACCCGGCCGTCCAGGGCCCGCATCCGCGGCCCGTAGGTGTTGAAGATGCGGACGATCCGGGTATCCACCCCGTGATAGCGGTGGTACGCCATCGTCATCGCCTCGGCGAAGCGCTTGGCCTCGTCGTACACGCCGCGCGGCCCCACCGGGTTGACGTTGCCCCAGTAGGTCTCCGGCTGCGGATGGACGCTGGGATCGCCGTACACTTCCGAGGTGGACGCCAGGAGGTAGCGCGCCCGCTTGGCCAGCGCGAGCCCGAGCGTTTTGTGGGTGCCGAGCGAGCCCACCTTGAGCGTCTGGATCGGCATCTCGAGGTAGTCGCGCGGGCTGGCGGGCGAGGCGAAGTGGAACACGCCGTCCACCGGACCGTCCACGGACACGAACTCCGTGACGTTGTGCTCGAAGAACGCGAAGCGCTTGTGACCCGTCAGGTGCGCGATGTTGGCCGGGCGGCCGGTGAGAAAGTTGTCCATCCCGACCACCTCGTGGCCGTCGGCCAGCAGGCGGTCGGCCAGGTGGGAGCCCAGGAATCCCGCGACACCGGTGATGAACAGCCGCATCAGGGCCGCCCGATGGACGCGTACGTGAACCCGGCCTGCCGCAGCTTCGCCGGGTCGTACAGGTTGCGGGCGTCCACCACGATCGGCCGGCGCATGCGCCGCTTCACCTCGTCGAGGTCCAACACGCGGTACTCCTGCCATTCGGTGAGGACCACCAGCGCGTCCGCGCCGTCCAGGGCCGCGTAACGCGGCTCGGCGTACCGGACGCGATCGCCGAAGCGGCGGCGCGCCTCGTGCATCGCCTTGGGGTCGTGCACCACCACCTCGGCCCCGTCGGCGAGCGCGCCTTTCACGAGCACCACGGCCGCCGACTCCCGCATGTCGTCGGTGTTGGCCTTGAACGCCAGCCCCCACACCGCGACGCGCGTTCCGCGCAGGCTCCCGACGAGCGCGCGCAGCTTGTCGAACGGCACGCGCTGCTGCCGCGTGTTCGCCCGGTCGATGGCTTCGAGCACCTCCATCGGGAAGCCGACGTCCATCCCGGTGGCCACGAGCGCCTTCACGTCCTTCGGGAAGCAGGAACCGCCGTAGCCGGGCCCCGGATACAGGAAGAGCCGGCCGATGCGCTCGTCGGTCCCGATGCCGTGGCGTACCTGGTCCACGTTGGCCCCGACGCGCTCGCACAGGTTGGCGAACTGATTCATCATCGTGATCCGGGCCGCGAGCATGGCGTTCGCCGCGTACTTCGTGACCTCGGCCGACGGGATGTCCATGAACACGATCGGGTTGCCCTGACGCACGAAGGGCTCGTACAGCTCGCGCAGCACGCGCTCGGCCTCGGGGCTGTCGGTGCCGATGACGATGCGGTCTGGCTTGAGAAAGTCCTGGACCGCGGCTCCTTCCTTGAGGAACTCGGGGTTCGACGCGACCCAGAACCGCTCCTGCGTCTTCGCCGCGATCGTGGCGCGGACCCGCTCGGCCGTACCCACGGGCACCGTACTCTTGGTGACCACCGCCTTGGGCCCGTTCATGTTCGCGCCGATCACCTCGGCCACGTCCAGCACGTGGCGCAGGTCCGCCGAGCCGTCCTCGTCCTGCGGCGTGCCGACGGCGATGAACACCACCTCGCTCACCCGAACGGCCTCGCCCACGTCGGTCGTGAACCGCAGCCGCCCTTCGGCGAGGTTGCGCGTGACCAGCGGCTCCAGACCCGGCTCGTAGATCGGGACCTCGCCCTGCTGCAGGCGCTCGATCTTGGCGCCGTTCACGTCCGCGCAGACGACCGTGTTGCCGGTCTCGGCCAGCCCCGCGCCCATCACCAGCCCCACGTAGCCGGTTCCCACCACGGCGACCTTCACGCGGTGCGCTCCTCGTACCAGGCGTGGTAGAAGGCGCGGTAGCTGCCGTCCTTCACGGCGCGCCACCAGGGTTCGTGGTCCACGTACCACCGCACGGTCTCGGCGAGACCGTCCTCGAAGCTCTTGCGCGGGCGCCAGCCGAGCGTCGCCTCGGCTTTGCCCGGGTCCATCGCGTAGCGCCGGTCGTGGGCCGGGCGGTCGATGACGTGGGTGACGAGGTCGGGCGAGGCACCCACCAGACCGACGATGCGACGCACGATGTCGAGGTTCGCCCGCTCGGCACGCCCGCCGAAGTTGTAGATCTCGCCGGCGCGGCCCCGCTCCAGCGCCGCCAGCAGCCCGAAGCAGTGATCCTCGACGTGGATCCAGTCGCGCACCTGCTTCCCGTCCCCGTACACCGGCAGCGCACGCCCCTCGATCGCGTTGGTGATCATCAGCGGCACGAGCTTCTCGGGGAACTGGAACGGCCCGTAGTTGTTGGAGCAGCGCGTCACCACGACGTCGAGGCCGTAGGTGCGCGCGTACGCCAGCGCCAGGTGGTCGGCCGCCGCCTTGCTCGCCGCGTAGGGGCTCGTGGGCGCGAGCGCCGCGGTTTCGGTGAAGGCCGGCGCGCCCGGCTCGAGCGAGCCGTACACCTCGTCCGTGGACACGTGCACGAACCGGCAGCCCCCCCCCCCCCCCCCCCCCACCCGCTCCCGTGCCGCGTCGAGCAGAACCATCGTGCCGAGCACGTTGGTCCGCACGAACGGCTCGGCCGAGAGGATCGAGCGGTCCACGTGGCTCTCGGCCGCGAAGTGCACGATCGCGTCCACCGTCGCCTCGAGCACCCCGCGCACATCATCCGCGGAGGCCACGTCGCCGCGCACGAACACGTGCCGCGGATCGCCGGCGAGCTCCTCGAGGTTGGCCGGGTTTCCCGCGTAGGTGCACAGGTCGAGGTTGACGACCGACCAGTCGGGCCGCTCCTTGAGGAGCAGCCGGACGAAGTTCGATCCGATGAACCCGAAGCCGCCGGTGACCAGCACGCGCACGCCGTCAGCCGTCCTTCCGCGTCCAGTCGTACGGGACCTTCGGATCGTGCGCGTCCACCCGGAACTCGTCCGGCTGGTCGTGCCGGTACGGCTCCGTCGGCACGTTGATCATCAAGCCCTCGCGCTCCGAGACGCACTTGAAGCCGTGCAGGACGCCGGCCGGCACCCGCAGCAGCAGCGGGTTGTGCTCGCCCAGGAAGAACTCGTTCACGAGGCCCCGGGTCGGCGAGTCCGCACGGTCGTCGTACAGCACGACCTTCATCATCCCGGACACGCACACGAAGTGGTCCACCTGCCGCTCGTGGTAGTGCCACGCCTTCACCACACCCGGGTAGGCCGTCGTGAGGTACACCTGGCCGAACCGCGCGAACAGCGCGTCGTCGGCGCGCAGCATTTCCATCAGGCGCCCGCGCTCGTCGGCGTGCACCGACAGGCGCTTCGTCGCCACGCCGTCGATCATCGCCTTCGACGGCGGCGTGAACCGCTTCATCGGCCCGCCCTCCGTTCCTCGGCGACCAGCGCCGCCGCGCGATGCAGGCTCTCGACCGTGCCGGCATCCGTCCACCACCCGTCCACCGCCGCGCTGGCCAGCTCGCCCCGGCCCAGGTAGGCGTTGTTCACGTCCGTGATCTCGAGCTCGTTCCGCGCCGAAGGCGTGAGCCCCCGGACGATGTCGAACACCCGCGCGTCGTAGAAGTACACGCCGATCACGGCGAACCGCGACGGCGGGACGGCCGGCTTCTCCTCGATCGCCACCAGGCGCTCCCCCGCGAATCGCGGCACCCCGAACCGCTGGGGGTCCGGCACCTCCTTGAGGAGGATCATCGCGCCGCGGGGGGGGGGCCGCGCGGCGAACGCCTCGACGTGCGGCCGGATGCTGCGCTGGAGCAGGTTGTCCCCGAGCACCACGCACAGCGGCCCGCCATCGGCGAAGTCCTCCGCCAGGCCCAGCGCTTCGGCGATGCCGCCCTCGCCGGCCTGGTACGTGTAGTGCAGGTGCCGGATGCCCAGCTCGCGCCCGTTGCCCAGCAGTCGCAGGAAATCGCCCGCGTTGTTGCCGCCGGTGACGAGCAGGATCTCCGTCACGCCGGCCTCGACCAGCGTCTCGAGCGGGTAGTAGATCATCGGCCGGTCGTAGACCGGCAGCAGGTGCTTGTTCGTGACGCGGGTCATCGGCAGCAGGCGCGACCCGAGACCGCCGGCCAGCACCACGCCCTTCATGCCGCCGCCCGGATCAGCCCCAGGCCAGCCTGCGCGCCGCCGCGCACGTACGCGGTCACCGCCTCGTCCCACCGCGGGAACGCGACGCCGAGGCGCGCGGCGGTCGCCGAGCAGTCGAGGACCGCGTACGTCGGCCGCGGGGCCGGCCGGCCGAGCTCGGCGCTGGTGCACGGCGCGACCAGCGCCGGATCCGCACCGCAGGCCTCGAATACCGCGCGGGCCACCGCCCACCAGGTCGCCTCGCCCGCCGCCGCCACGTGCCAGACGCCGCGCGCGCCGCCCGCGACGAGCCCGTACAGCGCTTCCGCGACGATCCGCACCGGCGTCGGCGCGCCCCGCTGGTCGTCCACCACGCGGACGGGTTGCCGGGCCGCGGCCCGCTCGCGCATCGCGTCCACGAAGTTCGGCCCGCCGGGACCGTACAGCCACCCGGCGCGGACGATCAGCCACGGACCCGCCATGCGGACCGCCGCTTCCGCTTCGGCCTTGCTCCGGGCGTAGGCCCCGAGCGGCGCAAGGCGTCCGTCGGGCGGCAGCGGCCGCCCCGCGGAGCCGTCCAGCACGTAGTCGGTGCTCACGTGCGCCAGCACCGTACCCCGCTGCGCGGCGGCGGCCGCGACCGCCGCGGTCCCGTCGCGGTTCACCGCGATCGCGCGGTCCGGCACGCCCTCCGCGCCGTCCACGTCCGTCCAGGCCGCCAGGTGTACGATCACGTCGGGCCGCGCGGTCGCCACGGCGGCCGCCACCGCCGCGCGATCCGTCACGTCGACGTCGGCGTGAGCCCACGCCAGCACCTCCACCCCGGCCGCACGCCACAGCGGCACCAGCGTGCTGCCCAGGAGCCCCCGCGCGCCCGTGACGGCGACCCGCACGCCTCAGTCCGCCTGCCGGACCCGGTCGGCGATGACGTGCCGCGTGTCCACCACGGCCCGCGCCTCGCGCGCCACCATCGCGTAGTCCACGTCGGAGTGATCGGTCACGATCACGACGCAGTCGGCCGCGCGCACGGCGTCCCCGGTCAGCGGCGTCGAATGCAGCACGATGCCGTCATCCTGCAGCCTGGGAATGAACGGATCGTGGTACGACACCTTCGCGCCCATGCGCTCGAGCAGGCGGATCACGTCGAGCGCCGGGCTCTCGCGCACGTCGTCGATGTCCTTCTTGTAGGCCACACCCAGGATCAGCACCGACGAGCCGCGTACCGCCTTGGTATGGTCGTTCAGCACGTCCATCACCTTGCCCACCCAGTACTCGGGCATCTCGGCGTTGATCTCGCCGGCCAGCTCGATGAACCGCGTCTTGTAGTTGAGCGTCCGCATCTTCCACGCGAGATAGTGCGGGTCGAGCGGAATGCAGTGACCGCCGACGCCCGGACCCGGCGTGAACTTCATGAAGCCGAACGGCTTGGTCGCCGCCGCGTTGATGACTTCCCACACGTCCACCCCGAGCTTGTCGCAGATGATCGCCATCTCGTTGACCATCCCGATGTTCACGGAGCGGAACGTGTTCTCCAGCAGCTTGACCAGCTCCGCCGCCTCGGGCGATCCCACCGGCACCAGCGTCTCGATCGCCGGCGCGTAGAGGGCCAGCACGACCTCGGTGCACGCCGGCGTCACGCCGCCCAGGACCTTCGGCGTGTTGCGCGTGTTGAACCGCGGGTTGCCCGGGTCGACCCGCTCGGGGCTGAAGGCCAGGAAGAAGCCTTTCCCCACTTCCAGCCCGGTCCGGCTCAGCGCCGGCAGCATCAGCTCGCGGGTGGTGCCCGGATACGTCGTGCTCTCGAGCACGATCGCCTGTCCTTCGCGCAGCGTCTTCGCGACGCTTTCGGTCGCCGAGACGATGTACGAGACGTCGGGGTCGCGCGTCTTCGAGAGCGGCGTCGGCACGCAGATCGCGATGCAGTCGGGCTCGCGCATCCGCGACAGGTCGGTCGTGGCCGACACGCGCCCGGCGTCCACGAGCGTCTTGAGCCGCGCCGCCGGCACGTCCTGGACGTGCGATGTCCCCGCGTTGACGAGGGAGACCACGCGCTCGCTCACGTCGAACCCGAGCACCCGGTAGCCCGCCTCGGCCATTTCAACCGCGAGCGGCAGACCCACGTAGCCCAGGCCCACCACGCCAATCAGGGCGCTGCGGTCCTTGGCCTTTTGCACCAACGCGTCCTTGTGCGTCACGGCTGCTCCTAACGTCCGAAGAACTCGCGGATGCTCTGCGCCACGCAGGCCTGCTGGGCCTCGGTCAGCTCCGGGTAGCACGGGAGCGCCAGCACCCGCCGGGCCGCCGCCTCGGCCACGGGGAACTGCCCCGCGCGATAGCCGAGATACGCGAAGCAGGGTTGCAGGTGCAGCGGCAACGGGTAGTAGATGCTCGTGCCGATGCCCCGTGCCGTGAGGTGCGCCTGCAGCGCGTCGCGGCGGTCCGCCTCGATCACGTACTGGTGGAAGATGTGCTCGTTCAACGGGTCGGTGGCCGGCGTCCGCACCGCGTCGAGCCCGGCCAGCAGGGCGTCGTAGCGGGCCGCGTTGCGGCCTCGCGCCGCGCTCCACGCCGAGAGGTGTGGCAGCTTCGCCAGCAGCACGGCCGCCTGGAGCGCGTCGAGCCGCGAGTTGAAGCCGACCTCGTCGTGGTGGTAGGTGCGGATGCCGCCGTGGGTGCGCAGCCGCCGGCACCGCTCGTGCATCCGGCCGTCCGAGGTGACGATCATCCCGCCGTCGCCCCACCCGCCCAGGTTCTTCGTCGGGAAGAACGACAGGCTCGAGACCGTGCCCAGCTCCCCGGCGGTGCGCCACGTCCCGTCCATCTTCCGGCGCGCGCCGATCGCCTGGCACGCGTCCTCGATCACCGCCAGCCCCTTCGCGGCGGCCAGCGGCAGCAGCCGCTCCAGCGCCGCCATCTGGCCGAACAGGTGGACCGGCATGATCGCCCGGGTACGCGGGCCGATCGCCGCCGCCACGCCTTCCGGATCGATGTTCCACGTGACCGGATCCACGTCCACGAAGACCGGCTTGGCGCCGGCGTTGTGGATCGTGCCGGCCGTCGCGAAGAACGTGAACGGCGTCGTGATGACCTCGTCGCCCGGCGCGAGATCGAGGGCCCGCAGCGGCAGCAGCAGCGCGTCGGTCCCGCTCGCCACGCCGATCGCGTGCCGGGCCCGCGACAATTCCGCGATCCGCCCCTCGAGATCCTGCACCGGCTGGCCGAGGACGAACGTCTGCGCCTCGATGACCGCGCGGACCCGTTCCATCACCTCCGCGCCGATCGCGGCGTGCTGCGCCTTGAGGTCGAGCAGCGGGACGTTCACAGCAGCACCAGCGCGCCCGCGCGCTCCTCGTACCGGTCCCCGCAGCGCGTGCACGTAGCCTTGCCCCGGTCCAGCCGCAGCCGCTCGCCGCACCGGCACATCCAGCCCACCGGCCGCGCCGGGTTGCCCACCACGAGCGCGTGGTCCCCCACGTCCTTCGTGACCACGGCCCCCGCCCCCACGAAGCTGTACCGGCCCAGCGTCACGCCGGCCACGATCGTCGCGTTCGCGCCGATGGAGGCGCCGCGCCGCACCAGCGTGCGCTCGTACGCGTCGCGCCGGCTCACGTGGCTGCGCGGCGTCCCCACGTTGGTGAACACCATCGAGGGACCGCAGAACACGTCGTCCTCCAGGACCACGCCCTCGTAGACCGAGACGTTGTTCTGCAGCTTGCAGTTGTTACCGATTCGCACGCCGGGCATCACGACGCAGTTCTGCCCGAGCGAGCAGCTCTCGCCGATCACGGCGCCGGGCATCACGTGGCAGAAATGCCAGACCTTGGTGCCGGCACCCACCGTCGCCCCGTCGTCCACGAACGCCGACGGGTGCACGAACCCGCCGCTCATGCGGCGTTCCCCAGCACCTTCACCTCGAGCTCCAGCTCGATGCCGTACTCCTTGAACACGGCGGTCCGCGCGATGTCGATCAGCTTCAGGACGTCATCCCCGCTCGCGCCCCCGCCGTTCACGATGTAGTTGGCGTGCAGCTCCGAGATCCGCGCGCCGCCCACCCGGCGCCCCTTCAGGCCGCAGCGCTCGATGAGGCGGCCCGCGGTGTTGCCCTCCGGGTTCTTGAACACGCTGCCGCAGCAGGGCTGGTCGAACGGCGTGCCCTCGCGCCGCTTCTTGAGATACAGCGTGTAGTCGGCCTTGACCCGCGCCGGATCCTCCTCGGCCAGGCGGACCGCGCAGCCGAGCACGACGTGGCCATCCAGGCCGCTGCGCCGGTACGAAAACGGGATCTTCGCGCGCGGCAGCTCGGCCACCTGGCCCTTCGGCGTCAGCACGGTGGCCGACTCGAGGACCCGGGCGAAATCCTGCCCGTGGCACCCCGCGTTCATGAACACCCCGCCGCCCACCGTGCCCGGCACGCCGATCAGCCGTTGCACGCCGGCGAAGCCGGCCTCCGCGCTCTTGCGCGCGAGCAACGGCGTCGGCAGTCCCGCGCCGACCTTCCACGTGCCGGCCTTGTGCACCACCGTGTCGAGGCCCTTGCCGATCTTGAGCACCAGCCCCGGGAATCCGCCGTCTCGGATCAGGACGTTCGATCCGAGCCCCAGCACGAGCCACGGCAGCCCCTCGTTGCCCGCCCAGGCCACCGCCTCGGCCACCGCCTCGGCGTGGGCAGGCTGGAAGTGGTAGCGGGCCCGCCCGCCAATCCGGAACGTCGTGTGCCGTGCCAGCGGCTCATCGTGCGTCAGCTTGCCCGGCAGGTGCGCCGGGAACGCCGGGCCCTTGCGCGGCGCCACGGTCGCCCGGGCCTTGGGCGCGGCCTTCGGCGCTGGCTTCGACGGCGGTTTCGGCGGCGGCTTCGGCGCGGGCTTCGGCGCGGGCTTGGGCGCGGGCTTGGGCGCGCCCTTCGGCGCCGTCTTCGGCGCCGCCTTCGCCCCGGACTTCTTGCGGCGCTCGCTCATGCGACGGCGCTCGCGCGCTGCGCGCGCGCGTAGCGCTCCTGGAGGCTCAGCACCTCGCCCGGCGAGCTGCGCAACGCGATGATCGCGTCGCACGCCGCCGAGGCCGCCGACATGGTGGTCGTGTACGGCACCTGGTGCATGAGCGCGGCGCGGCGGAGCTCGTAGTCGTCCCGCTGCGAGTACTTGCCGAGCGGCGTGTTGATGAGCAGCTGCACCTTGCCCCCTACCAGCAGGTCCGCGGCGTTAGGCCGACCCTCCCACACCTTCAGCACCTTCTCCGACGGGATCCCGCGCTTCTGGAGGTAGCGCGCCGTCCCTTCGGTGGCGAACAGCTTGAACCCCAGCTCGTGGAACCGCCGCGCGATGGGCGTCACGGTCGCCTTGTCGCGATCGTTCACCGTCACCATCACCGCGCCCTGCAGCGGCAGCGCCCCCTCGGCGGCAATCTGGGCCTTGGCGAACGCCCAGCCGAACGAATCGGCGATCCCCATGACCTCGCCGGTCGACCGCATCTCGGGGCCGAGCAGCGTGTCTACGCCGGGCAGCTTCGCGAACGGGAAGACCGCCTCTTTCACGGACACGTACCCGAGCTCCACCTCCTCGGTGAAGCCGAGCGCCTCGAGCGACCGGCCGACCATGACGCCGGCGGCGAGCTTCGCCAGGCTCACGCCCGTCGCTTTGGAGACGAACGGGATGGTGCGCGAACCGCGCGGGTTGACCTCGAGGCAGTAGACGACGCCGTCCTTGATGGCGAACTGGACGTTGATGAGACCCACCACGCCCAGTGCCTCGGCCAGGGCCTTGGTGTGCCGCTTCATCTCCTCGATTTCGCGCTCCCCGATGAGATACGGCGGCAGCACGCAGGCCGAGTCGCCCGAGTGCACGCCGGCATCTTCGATGTGCTGCATCACCCCGCCGATCACGCACTGCGCCCCGTCCGCGATGGCGTCCACGTCGGCTTCGAAGGCGTCCTCGAGGAACCGGTCGATCAGTACCGGGTGGTCCGGCGCGACGCGCAACGCCTTCTGGAAGTAGCCGCGCAGCGCCCCCTCGTCGTACACGATGAGCATCGCCCGGCCGCCCAGCACGTAGGACGGCCGCACCAGCACCGGATAGCCGACGCGCGCGGCCACCGCGACGGCCTCGTCCGTGCTGGTCGCCGTGCCCGAGGGCGGCTGCGTGATCCCGAGCTCGCGCGCCATCTGCTCGAACCGGCGCCGGTCCTCGGCGATGTCGATCGCGTCGGGCGACGTGCCGAGGATCGGCACGCCGGCGGCCTCGAGCCGCTTGGCGAGGCGCAGCGGCGTCTGGCCGCCCAGCTGCACCACCACGCCGAGCGGGCGCTCCAGCGTGACGATCTCGATGACGTCCTCGAACGTCAGCGGCTCGAAGTAGAGCTTGTCCGAGATGTCGAAGTCCGTGGAAACGGTTTCGGGATTGGAGTTGATCATGATCGTGCGATAGCCCAGCTCGCGGAACGCGAGGCCCGCGCGGACACAACAGTAGTCGAACTCCACGCCCTGCCCGATCCGGTTCGGTCCCGACCCCAGGATCACGATCCCGCGGTCGCCGAACGGCTCCGATTCGTTCTCCTCGTCGTAGCTCGAGTAGAGGTACGGCGTGGCCGACGGGAATTCCCCGGCGCACGTGTCCACGGTCTTGTACGACGGCCGCACCCCGAGCGCGTGGCGCTCGGCGCGGATCGCGTCCTCCGTGGTCCCGGCCAGTGTCGCGAGCTGCCGGTCGCTGAACCCCAGGCGCTTCATCCGGCGGAGCATGTCCCGGCGCTCGTCCTCGCTCACCGCCATGCCGCTCCGCCGCCACGCCTGGAACTCGCGCTCCGCTTCCAGCAGCTGTTGCAGCTGGTCGAGGAACCACGGATCGATGCCCGTGCACCGGGCGATCTCCTCCACCGTGAGCCCGGCCCGCAGGGCCCGCTTGATCTGGTAGATCCGCTCCGGGGTGGGCGTGCGCAGCGCGGCCCGGAGCGTCTCGGGGTCGTCGTGCTCCAGCCGGTCCTCCTCGAGATCCGCGCCCTCGACCCACCCCGGTCGATCGATCTCGAGCGCGCGGATACCCTTCTGGAAGGCTTCCTTGAACGTCCGCCCGATCGCCATCGACTCTCCGACCGACTTCATCTGGGTCGTGAGCCGGACGTCCGCCGTCGGGAACTTCTCGAACGCGAAGCGCGGGAACTTGCAAACGACGTAGTCCAGCACCGGCTCGAACGAGGCGGGCGTGGTCTTCGTGATGTCGTTCGGCAGCTCGTCGAGCGTGTAGCCCACGGCGAGCTTCGTGCCCATCCGCGCAATCGGGAACCCGGTGGCCTTCGAGGCCAGGGCCGAGCTGCGCGACACGCGCGGGTTCATCTCGATCACCAGCATTTCGCCGTCGGCCGGATTCACGGCGAACTGGATGTTGCACCCGCCCGCCTCGACGCCGATCTCGCGGATGATCGCGATCGCCGCGTCACGCATGGTCTGGTACTCGCGGTCGGTCAGCGTCATCGCCGGCGCCACGGTGATCGAGTCGCCGGTGTGGATGCCCATCGGGTCGAAGTTCTCGATCGAGCAGACGATGACGACGTTGTCCTTGCGGTCGCGCATCACCTCGAGCTCGTACTCCTTCCAGCCGAGCACGCTGCGCTCCAGCAGCACCTGCCCGACCGGCGAGAGCGCGATGCCGCGCTCGATCAGCGCCGCCAGCTCTTCCGGGTTGTACGCGACGCCGCCGCCCGTGCCGCCCAGCGTGAAGCTCGGCCGGATGATCGCCGGATAGCCCGTGTCCTCGACCACCCGGTGCGCGTCGGCCACCGTGCGGCAGAAGCCGCCGCGGGGCACCTTCAGCCCGATTCGCCCTATCGCCTCGGCGAACGCCTCGCGGTCCTCGGCCATCTCGATCGCGCGCGCGTTGGCGCCGATCAGCTCGACGCCGTACCGCTCGAGCACGCCGCTCTTGTGGAGCGCCATCGCGACGTTCAGCGCCGTCTGCCCGCCCATCGTGGGCAGCAGTGCGTCGGGCCGCTCCCGCGCGATCACCTTCTCGACCCACTCCGGCGTCACCGGCTCGAGGTAGGTCCGGTCGGCCAGCTCGGGATCGGTCATGATCGTCGCCGGGTTCGAGTTCACCAGCACGACCTCGTACCCCTCCTCCCTCAGCGCCTTCACGGCCTGGGTCCCGGAATAGTCGAACTCGGCCGCCTGCCCGATCACGATCGGGCCGCTGCCGACGAGCAGGATGCGATGCAGGTCAGTCCGTTTGGGCATCCACCAGGTCCTGAAGGGTCCGGTCGAGCGGGATGGCCGGCGCCCAGCCGGTCCGCTCCCGCAGCTTGCGTGCGTCGCCCACCAGATGCGGCAGGTCCGCCGCGCGCACCAGGGTCGCGTCCACCTCGGCGATCGCGTCCACCCCGACGATCGCGGCGAGCCGCTCGAACAGCTCGCGCACGCTGAGGCCCGTGCCGCCGGCGACGTTGTACGTCTCGCCCGGCTCCGCGCCCGCCAGCAGCGCGACGTACGCGGCGCACACGTCGCGCACGTCCAGCAGGTCGCGCACCGGCTCGAGGTTGCCGACCGGCACGACCCGCGCTCCCGAACGCCGCGCGTGGCGCAGGCGCCGCGCGAGAGCCGGCGCCACGAACCGCGCGTCCTGCCCCGGTCCCGTGTGGGGAAACGGCCGCGCGATCGCAACCTTGAGCCCGGTGCGCGCGCGGGTCTCGCGCGCCGCCAGCTCGGCCCCTGCCTTCGAGGCCGCATAAGGCGAGACCGGCGCCACCGGGTCGGTCTCGACCCGCGGCCGCGCCGGCACTCCTTCCCCCAGGGGGCCGTAGACCTCGGCCGTGGAGGCCACGAGCACCAGCGGATCCATCTCGCCGGCCTGCACCCGCCGGCCCAGCGCCTGGCACAACCGCGCCGTGCCCGCCGCGTTGACCTCCCAAGCGACGCCCGGATCATCGAGGGCCTCGCGCCCGGATGACACGGCCGCCAGGTGGACCACCGCGTCGGCAGCAACGGCAGCGGCCGCGGCCACGGACCCCGCGTCGGCCAGCTCGAGCGGCACCTCCGCCACCTTCATCCCCGCCCCCCCCCCCGCTTCGGCCTCCCACCGCACGCGCCCCATCACCTGGGGACGCACCGCCGCCGTGACCGCATGGCCCGACTCGCCGAGGATCCGCACCAGGTGCCGCCCGACAAAGCCGTCCGCCCCGGTGACGGTGACCCTCACCGGCCCTGCAACCGCGCCAGGTCCGCGTCCACCATCATCCGGACCAGCTCCTCGAAACCGACCGTCGGCGACCAGCCCAGCTTCGCGCACGCCTTTGACGGGTCGGCGAGCAGGGTGTCCACCTCGGCCGGGCGGTCGAACCGGGCGTCGTGCACCACGTGCTTGCGCCAGTCGAGCCCCACGTGGCCGAACGCGATCTCGCAGAAGTTCCGCACGCTGTGGTGGACACCGGTCCCCACCACGAAGTCCTCCGGCTCGGCGTGCTGCAGCATCCGCCACATCGCGTCGACGTAGTCGCCGGCGAATCCCCAGTCCCGCTTCGCCTCCAGGTTGCCGAGCGGCAGCTGCGTCGTCAGGCCCAGCTTGATGCGCGCCACGGCGTCCGAGATCTTGCGGGTGACGAACTCGAGGCCGCGCCGCGGGCTCTCGTGATTGAACATGAGGCCGCTGACCGCGAACATCCCGTACGACTCGCGGTAGTTGACCGTGATGTAGTGGCCGTAGACCTTCGCCACGCCGTACGGCGAGCGGGGATGGAACGGCGTGGTTTCCCGCTGCGGGGTCTCGCGCACCTTGCCGAACATCTCGCTGGAGCTGGCCTGGTAGAACCGGGCGTCCGGCCGCACCAGGCGGACCGCGTCGAGCAGCCGCGTCACGCCGAGCGCGGTGAATTCGCCGGTCAGCACCGGCTGGCTCCACGAGGTTGGCACGAACGACTGCGCCGCGAGGTTGTAGACCTCGTCCGGCTGGACTTCCCGCACCACCGACTGGAGCGAATGCTGGTCCAGGAGGTCGGCCGGGAGGATCTCCACCCGGCCGACCAGGTGCTGGATGCGCTCGTAGCTGTCGTGGCTGGTCCGCCGCACCACGCCGACCACACGGTACTCCTTGCCGAGCAGCAGCTCGGCGAGGTAGGACCCGTCCTGCCCCGTAATCCCCGTGATGAGCGCGGTCGGCATTCTCCGTCCTGATCGTGTGCACGCCCTTGCGAAACCCGGCCAAAGCCGGGTAAACTTAGCCGAGCGAACCCCATTTTTGAAGCGGACTTAGGAGTTTTCGAATGGCTCGGAAGTGCAGCGTGTGCGGCAAGGGTCCCTCGTTCGGGTACAACGTGTCGCACGCCAACAACAGGACCACTCGCCGCTGGTACCCCAACCTCCAGACGGTCCGGACCCGGGTCGACGGCGTCACCAAGCGCGTCCGGGTCTGTACGGCATGCATCAAGAGCAACCGGGTGACAAAGGCATAGGGGCGGCTAGGCGGCTAGGCGGCCAGGCGGCTGAAAAACTAAGGCGGGGATCCCAACCGGAGTCCCCGCCTTGCTTCTTCTAGCCGCCTAGCCGCCTAGCCGCCTGGCCGCCGGCTATTCCGTGAGCAGCTCGATCCGGGCGGTTTCCGCCCCGTCGCCCACCCGGTGCCCGAGCCGGATGATCCGGGTGTAGCCGCCGGGCCGGGCCGCGAAGCGCGGGCCGATGTCCTTGAACAGGATGGTGCTGACCTGCTTGTCGCGGATCCGCCGCTCGACCAGGCGCCGCGCGTGCAGGTCGCCGCGCCGAGCGAGCGTGATCAGCCGCTCGGCCACCGGCCGCAGCTCCTTGGCCTTGGCCACCGTGGTCACGATCCGGCCGTGCCGGAACAGGCTCGTGGCCATGTTGGAGAGCATCGCCTTGCGGTGCTCGGTGGTGCGCGAGAGCTGCCGGTTCTTGGCACGGTGCCGCATCGGCTAGACCTCCCGTGCCGCCTCGGCGACGACCGGCCGGACCACGGGCGGCATGCCCGCGTCGAGAAGCCGGAAGCCGATTTCGGACTCCTCGAACTGCATCCCGAAGTTGAGGCCTTCGCGCTGCAGGAACTCGGCGATCTCGGCCACGGCCTTCTCGCCCACGTTGCGCACCTTGAGGAGCTGGTCCTCGGAGTTGCGCACCAGGTCGCCGACCGTGCGGATCCCGGAGTTCTTCAGGGAGTTCACCGTCCGCACCGACAGCCCGACCTCGTCGATGAGGCGGGCCAGCTGGCCGCGCATCCGCTCGGTCTCGCCCGCGGGCGCGGAGGTGGACAGCTCCACCGCCTGCACCATCGGGACCTGGCCGAACGACTCGAAGTACTTGAAGTGCTCCCGGGCGATCGCGGCCGCGTAGGCCACGGCGTCTTCCGGACTGATGGCGCCGTTGGTCTCGACGGTCAGGCTCAGCCGGTCGTAGTCGGTCCGCTGGCCCACGCGCGTCTCGGCCACCGTGAAGTTGGCGCGGCGCACCGGGCTGTAGAGCGAGTCCACGCGGACCGTGTCCACGGGCATCGAGCGGTCCATCGGGTGTTGCTCCGCCTCGACGTAGCCCCGGCCCTTGTTGACGTGCAGCTCCAACGACACCGGATGGTCGTCCTGCATCGTGAACAGCAGGTGATCCGGGTTCACGACGCGCACCGAGCCGTGCGGATCGAGGTCCCGCGCGCGAACCGGGCCGGCCTCGCTGCGCTTGACGTGCAGCACCGCCTCGTCCACGTCGGGAGCCAGCACCAGCGACAGGGTCTTGAGGTGCTGGATGACCTGGTGGACGTCCTCGACCACGCCCGACACGGTCTGGTGCTCGTGCTGAACACCGTCCATGCGGAACGCCCACACGGCGGTGCCGCGCAGCGACGACAGCAGCATCCGCCGCAGGGCGTTGCCGAGCGTGTAGCCGTAGCCCCGCTCGAGCGGCTGGAGCCGGAACTCGGCGCCGTTGGGGTTGTCCTCCCGCTTGGTCATTTCGACCAGGTGCGGGCGGACCAATCCGGTCAAATCGATGGTCTGGGTCATTTGGAATAGAGCTCGACGATCAACTGTTCTTCGGCGGCCACCGGGATCGCATCCCGCGTGGGGCGCTCGGTGATTTTTCCGGCCCGCGCCTCGCGGTCCACGGCGAGCCACGACACCATCTGGCCTTTGGACGCGAGGTCGAGCGCCACCGCAACGGACTCGAGTTCCTTGCTGCCGGGCCGCACCCGGATCTCGTCACCGGGCCGGAGCCGCGCGCTCGGCACGTCCACCTTCCGGCCGTTCACTTCGATGTGCCCGTGGTTGACCAGCTGCCGCGCGCCCTTGCGGCTCGGCGCGAAACCCATCCGGTACACCACGTTGTCGAGCCGGCTCTCGAGCGCGATCAGCAGGTTCTCGCCCGTCACGCCCAATTCGCGCGCGATCCGCTCGAACGTGTTGCGGAACTGCCGCTCCGAGAGGCCATAGATGCGCTTGACCTTCTGCTTCTCCCGCAGCTGGCGCGAGTACTGGGACGCCTTGCGGCGGCGCGAGCTGGACTGGCCGTGCTGGCCCGGTGCGTAGGCGCGCTTCTCGACCGCGCACTTCTCCGTGAGGCAGCGCGAGCCCTTGAGGAAGAGCTTCGTGCCCTCGCGGCGGCACAGCTTGCAGACCGAGTCGATGTAACGGCTCACTTATACCCTGCGCTTCTTCGGCGGACGGCAGCCGTTGTGCGGAATCGGCGTGACGTCCCGGATCGACTTGACGACCAGGCCCGCGTTGGCCAGCGCCTGGATGGCCGACTCGCGGCCTGACCCCGGGCCCTGCACCCGCACGTGCACCCGGCGCACCCCGAGGTTGTACGCGTCGCGCCCGGCCTGCTCGGCCGCGACGGTCGCCGCGAACGGCGTGGACTTCTTCGAGCCCTTGAACCCCGACTTGCCCGCCGTGCCCCACGCGATCGTGTGCCCGGTGAGATCGGTGATCGTGATGATCGTGTTGTTGAAGGTCGCCAGGACATTCGCGATGCCCTCGGCCTCCACGACCCGCTTGGTCCGCTTGACGGCCGCCTTCTTCGGCCCCTTCTCCCCTTCGGCGGAGGCGGGGGCGGGGGGCGGGAGGGGGGCGGCGGCGGTCCCTTCGGACGCCGGGGTCGGCTTGGTCTCGTCTGCCATGTGGTTGCGTTCCCCTTACTTCTTCAGCGTCGTCTTCTTCTTGCCCGCGATCGTACGGCGGGGTCCCTTCTTCGTGCGCGCGTTGGTACGCGTGCGCTGGCCGCGGACCGGCAGGCCCCGGCGATGGCGGACCCCCCGGTAGCAGCCGATGTCCATCAGCCGCTTGATGTTCATCGAGGTCTCGGTGCGCAGCGCGCCTTCGACCTTGAAGTCACGCTCGATCACCTGGCGCAGCCTCGACACCTCGGCGTCCGACAAATCCCGGACCCTGGTCGCCGGCTGGATCCCCGTGCGATCGAGAATCTTGGCAGCCGTCGTCCGGCCCACTCCGAAAATGGCGGTCAGGCCGACTTCGACGCGCTTCTCGCGTGGAAGATCGACACCCGCGATGCGTGCCATGCGTTAACCCTGCCGCTGCTTGTGCTTGGGAGAGCGCTTACAGATGACGCGAATGACCCCGCGGCGCTTCACGACCCTGCAATGCTCGCAAATCGGCTTGACGCTGCTCCGTACCTTCACAACGGCCCCTGCCAGTCGGTTTAGAGACAGACTCTAAACCTACCCGGGGCCAGCACTTCACGCAAGCGAACCCCGTGCGAACCCCTAAGGTACGACGCGCACCTCTGAGGCCCGGTAGGTGGCCCCAACGCGCCTCAAACCGAGGTACAGGGTCTGGGCCCGCCGGACCTCGGTACCCCGCACCCGAAACACGCGCTGGATCTCCACGTACGCCCGATCCGCGTCCACCGCCCGGGCGACCTGCACCTCCACCTCCAGCTCCTCCGCGCCCTCGGTGAAGGTCCGGAGCAGCTCGGCGACCTGCGCCACCCGCAGCGGGGCCGACGGCTCGGCGCCGGGGAGCAACACCTGCACCTCCGTGGCGCCGGCGAGAAGCCCGTCGAAGTCGTGAAGCCGCCAAGCCCTGGCGGCGCGCCGGGCGGCCGCGAGCAGCGAGTCGGACTCCGGAGCCTGCGCCGGCAGGCGCTCCGCGGCCAGACCTATGGCGAGGGCGGCCGCCGCCAGAACCCGCCTCACGCCGCCATCTCCGTCCGGATGGCCCGGAGCGCCGCCGCGGGGTCCGCCGCCCCGGTCACCGGCCGGCCGACGACCAGGAGGTCCGCTCCGCCGGCGACGGCTTCCGCCGGGCTCGCCGAGCGTCGTTGGTCGCCGGCGGCTTCGCCCGACCGCCGGATGCCCGGCGTCACGACGAACGGCGTGCCCCCCCCCCCCCCCCCCCCCCCCCCCCCCCCCCCCCCCCCCCCCCACCGCCCT